>JAABUR0100000335.1_pt1 | contig 105432 bp, 79 predicted proteins | sample 5560091 | NCBI WGS metagenome assembly JAABUR01 (sample SAMN10711879, study PRJNA513375) | rock metagenome | isolation source: Antarctica rocks | place: Antarctica: Victoria Land, University Valley sud | reverse complement strand
AGATGATGAAGCGTTGAAGAAAATTAATCTGACAAACAAGGAATTTAGAGGAGACTGGAATTATAAAATTACGCCCTAATTGTATCACTTATTTCTTAACAAATACATAGCTAATTCTGCCATACCCAAATATCCAAAAATTCAGTCTAATAAGACTTTTTAAAATTTTTCGAAATTTAAAGAAACCATCATTGTAACATGAAACAATTCCTTCTTAAGAAGGGTTACAATTAATTAACCAAAAGTTTATAAAAGGGTTACCTGCAGCTGGTGTCAACAATGTACTTTTACCTGTAACTAAAAAATATTTTCTTATAGAGTCACCTCGTTTCTGCAGGGTGTTTAACTCTAAATAATAATGTACGAATGAATAAATTTTACACTTAATATTCTTACATGTTTTATTACCAGGTAAATGATGTATTGCTTTTAGAAAATGAATTAAAAAAACTAAAGGCGACGTATACGCAAGCTCTACAAAGACCGGAAGCATCAACCGCTATAGCCGATTTAAGAAAAATGATAAAGGCATTAAAAGGCAGAATTAATTTATTGAGTTCGGCGAAATAAGTATTTTTTTAACTACGCTTTTCGTGCAGTTAAACATATTGTGTTTTCAATAGAGTCTTTACTTTGTCAGATCAGCAGCGCAATTTTAGAAAAAGAACCTTCTGGCTGACGTTAATTTTGTTTTCATTCCTGATCTTATACAGATTTCTTATTTTAAGTTATCTTCTAAATATAGGATCAGCTCTCAGGTATGTATTGCCGGTAAAACTGATTACATAATCAGATTTGAAATGAGCGCTTTTTTGATAATAATCGGTTGTTATAATCTGGGCGCCTGATTTGCATGCCGCTTCAAAGGTTGATTTATCATTGTTACGGGCTTCTTTAGTATCTGAATCTGCACGGGTGCGCACGATATAACCTTTCTTAACCATTGATAGTATAGAATCTGTTTTTGCATTATTAAGTATCATAATGGCCGCTTCCGGGGTATGAGGTAAACTATTTGTAAACAACACCCGCCCCTGCAATGAAGGGTGACCTTTTATATAAGCAGGTATTTTATAATCAGTTTCATCCAGTACAAAGAGAAATTTGCCTTTTACGTTTTTTATTAATGGCCAGTTGCCATGCAGCACTGCGCTTTCTAATGTCGGGTATTTGCCTTTTACCATATCGGGCGTAATTACGTTCTCTTTTCCAAGGTATGTTGTTATCTCGGCATCAAGTGAATCAAAAGTAGAAGAAGTAAATTTTTGGGGAATGTTAAACCCTTCTCTTTTTATACCTTCGTCTTTAGCATTCATAGTGATAAAAACGGGGTAATGATCCGGATGGTTTTCAGACCATTTTTTTAATTCCTGCAAACACATTTTAAACGTGAGGCAATTGCTTCTGAAGTCAATATCCGGAATATGAAAAACTTTAAATCCTGGTTGCTTCATTACGCTGTCTGTATCAAAAGATGGCTGACCTTTCACTAATTCAAGGCCGAGCGGACGACTGTATTTTCCGCCTTTAGGATCAGCATAAAGGTCAATTTCCAGATCAAGCAATCCAAGCTCTAATTGCTGAGTTAAAGAAATGTGACTGTAATCAATGGTGCTCATGGCAGCCGAGTCTCTTTTACTTAAATAGGCAAAAAGAGCCCGATCAATAGATTGTTTGTAGCTGTTATGCGAACCTATAACCTGTATCTCATTCAGCTTCAGATTATCCAGCTTACGATTTAAACTATAGAAAGATGCAAGAATAATAAATAAAAAAACCGGGATTATTTTCATTGGATGTGAAATAAATTTAATTAAAAGAAACAGACAATTTTAAACATTAACCGTCATTGGCAGGAACGAAGCAATTTGCCCTTTATGTAGAAAATCTGCTTATTTTGCCCGCAGATTGCTTCGTCGTACTTCCTTATAATTACGGCTATGCTTTTAACAACAAAAGTATTTAATATCCCGGATTTTGAGTAAGGTTAGGATTAAGCTTTAATTCTGTTGACGGCACGGGATACAATCTTCTTGACACGTCTTTGTTCATTGACAATACATCATTTGGCAAAGGATATTCTTTTTCAAATTCGTTGAAACGAATCAAATCATTTCTCCGCCACGCTTCCCATGAAAACTCACGGGCACGTTCATCAAGCAAGCCCGGCAAATCAATTCCTGATACTAAAGGCGCTTTGGCACGGGCACGTATCTTATTTACCAGCACGTCCGGTGTTTGTGTTTCTCCGTTAATAACAGTTGGAGATGCACCGCGCAAAATAGCTTCTGCTTTCATCATCATCACATCGGCCAGGCGAAAAACAGGCACATCATTGCCATTCAAACGTGTTGCCTGAATGATAGTTGGGTCAGGATAATATTTTATAGAACGAACACCTTCAGACTGGGAGGCAATCGTATTGCCTACGTCCATTGGTTTGGGGGGTACGAGTATTAAATCAGGGGTTATCTCAACCTGCGTGGTAGTGCCGGGATAAAAAACAGGCCGGGTGCTGTCTGGCAATTTATTGGCATTTGGTGCAAATTGTTTACCAACCAGCCAGGTAGTATTTCTTACATCACCCGGTAAATTGAAACGGTTGTAAAACTCGTGGGTTGTGCTCATGGCAATACTTAATCCCACATTAAAACCATAAGCTTGCACTAAATAATAAAAGAAACCAAATCTTGTAAATTGATTGCCCGGGATCTGCTGATCGTAAGGGATAGCAAAAATTGTTTCGTTTATCTGCGGGCCGTTATTAGGCGCAAAAATATCAGTGTAATTTCCATCTAAGCTGTAGTTGTTGTTGGTTAAGACACTGTCAGCCATTGCCACAGCCTCCGTGTAACGGGGAGTTCCGGTATACACTTCTGCATTTAAATACATTTTTTCGAGAAGAGCAAAAGCCATTGCTTTCGTTGGTCTTCCGTAATATAAAACAGCATTGGAAGATGCTTTTACCGGCAGTTGCTGTACAATGCTTTTAAGTTCGCTTTCTATAAATTCAAATACTTTATTCCGGGGTTGGGTTGCAGGTAACTTCGCAACAGGAAAAGTATCTATAAGCGGAACATTGCCATACAAATCCATCATGAAAAAGTAATACAAAGCACGCATCGCCTTTATTTCAGCCAGGCCTGCAGATTTATCCGGAGCATCAGGAGATAATGAATTCGTCAGGTTAATCAAACGGTTGCAGGTATTAATTCCCCCAAAACCCCATTGCCAGATACCTATTACATTCGGATGATCAAAAGTCCACGTGTGATAATGCACTTGCCTGTATTGCCCGCCATCGTCAAAGTTGCCGTCCCTGGCAGGTAAGATAGCCTCATCTGTTGACAACTCCTGCATTCGCCAGTAAGGCACTGCATAGTTTGAAGATAAGTTAGAGTACATCGTGCCTAAAAGAGCATTGTAATCTGCAGTGGTAACCGGAAAGTTTGCTGCTACATATTGCGAATCGACAGGCACATCTAATTTTGTACAGGAATTTGCAGTTACTATTACAATTATTGCTGTCAGCAATAAATTTATTCTTTTCATAATTTAAATCTTAATTAATTAAAATGTTGCATTTAGCCCAAAAAGGAAGGTGCGGGTTTTAGGATAATAATTGTTATTATCAATACCAGGTGTTAAACCTCCGATATTGATCTCAGGGTCAATTCCTCTGTATTTTGTAACTACAAAAATATTATTGCCCGTTACGTAAAGACGGATGCTTTTAATTGCGTTTATATTGGGTTTTATGGTATAGCCAATAGTAGCATTATCTAAACGCAGATATGATCCGCTTTCTAAAAATCGATCAGATACCAGGTAACCGTTAATGTCTTTAAAAGACTCGCCTAATGTAAACCGTGGTATATTTTGAATTTTAGAATCTGTAGGATTATTAAGTGATGCTAAAGTGACATTTAAAATGTTATTTCCTGTTACTCCGCGCAGTAAAAAATTGAAGTTGAAATTTTTATAGACAAAACTGTTGTTCCATCCAAATACAAGTTTCGGTTGTGCACTCCCTGTTAAACGTGCGTCTGTTGTAAGCGGCTGGGTAGCTATAACAGAGCCATCTGCTTTTTGGTAAGTGCTTACACCAGTCTGGTCTTTGCCCATGTAATGCCACAAATAATAAGTGCCTAAAGGATAACCCGGCTGTACTACCTGGCTGTAATTTCCGGACTGACCTTTGCCGCCTACCTGGGCAGTAGGTATTGAAGTAAGCGTAAATTTATCGTTGGATAAAGTTTCTACAACGTTTGTGTTGTGAGCAACATTTACAGATGAATTCCAGGTAAAGCTTTTGCTTTTGAAAGGAGTTCCGTTTAAAACAAATTCAAAACCGGAATTTTTTATTTTGCCTACGTTAGCTGTATAAATCGGTAAAAAGTATTGGGTAGTAGAAACCGGGTATTGGTCATAAATCAGGTCAGATGTTTTTTTGATGTAATAGTCAATGGAACCGCTTATACGGTCTTTCAACAAACCAAAATCCAAACCAACATTTACAGTAGAAGTGCTCTCCCATTTCAAATCAGGATTATCGCTTCTGACCGGTCCGATGGCATTGGTAATATTTCCATTGTATAAAAATTTATTATTGCCCTGCGGCGTTCCATATACTAACAATGCAGAGAAAGCATCGAAACCGAGGCTGTTTCCGGAAACACCATAACCTGCTCTTAATTTTAAATCGCTCATAGCCCGGGCTTTATCCATAAATTTTTCACCAATAATTCTCCAGCCGGCAGAAACAGCGGGGAAATATCCCCAGCGGTTGTTTTTGCCGAAGGCAGAAGAGCCGTCATTTCTAAGTGATGCCTGCAGTAAATATTTATTATTGTATTGGTATTGAACCCTGCCGTAATAAGAAATCAATCTTAAAGTTGATATGGGATTGTTATCAAAAGCAATTTGCGAAGTAGAAGCCGGGTTTGATAAAAACAAATTATTATAGGTTAAATTATCATTAGAGAAACGCTGACTTTGCACGCCAAACCCATCGTTTGTACGATTTTGCTGGTAAGAATATCCTGCTAATAATTTGATGTTGTGCTGGCCAAATATGCGGTCATAATTAAAATAAGATTCTGCTACATCGCTTTTATTTAAATAAGAATTTCTGTGGGCCACGCCACCGAGATTAACGGCAAGACCCGAAACATTGTTCAGATAGCTGTTATAATTATTCTGATCTTTTTGCGTGGAAGCAGAAAGGGTGTATTTTAAACCTTTTAAAATATCAACCTGGGCTACGCCGCTGATTAATATTTCATTATCAGTAATTTTTATAAGATTATTGTCAATTAACGAAAGTGGGTTAAGCGGACCGCTGCCGGTTCTTGTATAGTTTTCCTTATAAGTTCCATCCGCATTAAACGGGCTTACAGTTGGCAGGTAAAAAAGCATCCCCGGCAATATAGAAGACTGAAAAACATCGGAGATATTTGAACCGCTCTGGGTGAGAGAAATACCTAATTTCAGCCTGTCTTCAAAAAACCGCTGATTGACATACCCTTTAAAAATCGTTCTTTCCAAAGAACTGTTCTTTAAAATGCCTTCTGATTTAAGATAGTTTATACTAACTCCGTAATCTGAATGAACAGATGCTCCTCCAAATGACAGGTTATGGTTATGCGAGTATCCGGTTCTTTCGACCAGGTTTTGCCAATCTGTATTTGAACTGTCATCATTAGCAGGACTTGTTAAAGCCTGGCCGTTATCTTTCAGGTACTTTCGTAACTCATCTGCACTTAGCATGTCAATTTTTTTAGACACCTTTTCTACTCCCGCATAGGCGCTATACGAGAGTCTTGTTTGGCCGGATCGTGCTTTTTTGGTAGTCACGATGATTACACCATTTGCAGCACGCGAACCGTAAATGGCTGTTGAGGCAGCATCTTTTAATACGTCAATGCTTTCAATATCTGCGGGTGCAAGTAAATCAATAGAAGCGCCTGGCACTCCGTCAATGACATAAAATGGTTGCTGGGCACCGCCGCTTCGCAATGTTGAAGGGCCTCTTAAAATAACTGCAGGCTGCTGGTTTGGGTCACCGCTTTTGGTTACGTTTAAGCCTGCAACTTTACCCTGCAAAAGCTCGGCAGGCGTGGTTATCACTCCCTGGTTGAAGTCTTCAGATTTCAATGAAGTGATAGAACCGGTAACATCACGTTTACTTGATGATCCATAACCAATTACTACTACATCTTTCAACTGCTTCACCTCAGTGGTCAGCGAAACATTTAAAACATCGCCTGTACCGGCAGTTACTTCTTTCGGGCTATATCCTACAAAGGAAAAATTTACAATATCCTTTGGCCCGTTAACCGTAATAGTATAAATACCGTCAGAATTGGTTATCGTACTTTTTCCTGAGCCTTTGCTGCTGACCGATACCCCCTGAACGGGCGTTTTATTTTCGTCGCTTACTGTTCCTCTGATCGTTTTTCCTGTTTGTTGAAAAGCAAATAAGTTGCTTGAGCATAATAAAAGGAAACCGCAAAATGCTATAGGTTTAAGACAAGGATGTATCCTTAGGAACACTCTGAATTTGGTTTTGTATTTTTTTTCCATAAATTAATTTGATGTTGTTAATAGCATTGTTTGAGGCCTTAAATAAATTAGTCTAAAGGGCCTTACTTTTTCGCAAAGGAAATAGTTTGTGTAATTAAAAGAAACCACATGGGAAATTGATAATGATTACATAATGTTATCTAAATAAAAAAAAACATTCAACTTCTGTAGCCTTTCTAAGAATAGCAGGTGAGCGCCAAGTCTTTATATTAGAGATATTTTTATTACTAATCATTAAGTTTTTAATAAACGCAATCAGCTAAAGGTATAGCCTTTTCAAAATGAATACTTTCGAAGATTAATTGTAATAAATGAAGCGTCTGAAGCTCCTTTTTGTACCAATAATTATTTGTTTGTTACCAGCGTGTTTTAAGCACTACAAAGGCCGTATTCAGATTGATGGCTCCAGTACAGTTTATCCTATTACGGAAGCTGTGGTCTCCTGCAAACAGTTATTATCGAAAAAACAACTTAAAAACAAATCCGCGATAGAGTCAAAATTCTTTATAATAAAGGATTATAAAAACGGCAAAAAGAAAAAAGGAAAAGAACTTTATGATTTGAACTCTTATATTAATGATAATCAAAAGAACTAGTTTGTATTTAAGCACCTCTGCGGAATAGTTAATATTAGTGTCAAAAAAAGAGGAGATTTATCGAAAAAATTTATTTTACAGTTCCCAACACTTCCAATTTTTATCTGCTGTTTTATTGATTATTTCTATTAAGAAAAGACGTGCAACGCCTGCCTGCAAAATATTGATAACACTAAATTTTTATTGTCTTCACAATTTAGTTACAAACCATTACGTACTTGCTGTGTCTTTTATTAGCAAGCAAGGCTTTCTTATGTAGTCGCCCTGTTTCTACAGGGGGCATTTTTTCCAACGGCTTTAATCCTTTGCTTACAATTCTACTTTTTTAAAATCAGATTGTATGATAACCAATCAATTTCCTTTAAAATCTTTCAGCGTACCTTCTTCCGGCGACTCAAAAAATTCCGGGTTTGCATCCCGCTCTCTGCCTTCTCATTGGCACGTAAGCAATTTTATTGCGGATATTCTTTCAAAAGCTCTTCTTTCACTATTTGCTGATTTTTATTCTCCTTTAAAAAATTCTTCTGTGAGATGAATAAAAAGAAAAGAGTAGATATACTCGTAATTTCAGATGTGCATCTAGGCACCTACGGATGTCACGCAAAAGAATTGCTTCACTACTTAAAAAGCATTAAGCCTAAGACAGTTATATTAAACGGGGATATTATTGATGTATGGCAGTTCAGCAAAAGTTACTGGCCCAAACATCATATGAAAGTGGTAAAGCATTTAATTGGCTGGATTGGAAAAGGTGTAAAAACCTATTATGTTACCGGTAATCATGATGAAATGCTGCGAAAGTTTTCAGGTCTTAAGATGGGGTCTTTCCGTATTGTTAATAAAGTTGTTCTCGATTTGCCCGAAGATAAAAAAGCATGGATATTTCATGGGGATGTGTTTGATATAACCATGCAGCACTCTAAATGGCTGGCTAAGTTAGGAGCAGTGGGATATGATACTTTGATCTTAATAAACCGTTTTTTCAATTTTATATCAGAAAAGGTTTTTGATAAAGGAAAAATTTCATTATCAAAAAAGATAAAAAACAGCGTAAAATCTGCTGTTAAGTTTATAAACAATTTTGAGCAGACAAGTGCAGATATTGGCATAAGCAATCATTTCGATTATGTTGTTTGCGGCCATATTCATCAGCCTGAAATGCGTATAATTGAAAATAACGAAGGCAGTATAGTATATCTTAACTCTGGCGACTGGATCGAAAATTTAACAGCTCTTGAATTTATAAATGGAGAGTGGAGCATATTTCGTTTTAAGGAAAGCGACAAGGCAGAAATGCTTTCAGATAAACAAGAAGAAGATGACGACGATGACTTAACCAACAGTCAGCTTTTTGATATAATGCTGCAGGATTTTAATCTTATGCGACAATGAAAATATTATACGCGATACAGGGAACAGGCAATGGGCATGTGAGCAGGGCGAGAGACATAATTCCAATTCTGCAAAAAAACCATGAGGTAGATATATTAATTAGTGGTTCACAAACTGATGTAGAGCTTCCTTTTCACGTAAAATATAAATATCACGGTCTTGGTTTCGTTTTCGGTAAAAAAGGCGGAATAGACATTTTTGAAACTTATAAGAGAAGTAAACTAAAAGTTTTTTTCTCTGAAATTAATTGTTTACCCGTACAGGCTTATGACCTTTTAATTAATGATTTTGAACCTGTGTCTGCCTGGGCTTGTTATCAAAAAAATAAAAAATGTATTTCTTTAAGCCATCAGGCGGCAGTACTAAATAAAAATACGCCTAAACCAAAACATGCAGACAGGATAGGCAAAGCCATTTTAAAAAAATATGCGCCCGCAACTGCTCACTACGGTTTTCATTTTAAAGAATATGATACAAATATTTTTACCCCTGTTATCAGGCAGCAAATAAGAGAACAGCCTGTTGAGAATAAAGGTCATTATACTGTTTACCTTCCGGCTTACGAAGACAAACGGATATTGAAGGTATTAAAAGAGCTCAGCTTCGTTCGCTGGCAGGTATTTTCAAAACATAATAAAAAGGCTTTTAAAGAAAAAAACATAACCATTCAGCCTATAAGCAATGAGGCTTTTATTGCGAGTATGGCAAGTGCAGAAGGCATCTTATGCGGCGCAGGTTTTGAGACTCCTGCCGAGGCACTGTTTATGAATAAAAAACTAATGGTTATACCAATGAAAGGTCAATATGAACAACAATGCAATGCAGCAGCTTTGAAAGATATGGATGTACCGGTAATCAAAAGCCTTAAGCTGAAACATGCAGGCAAAATAAAAACCTGGTTAGAAACAGGTAAAAGAGTCAAGGTAGATTATCCTGATAATACAGAAGCGATTATAAATAAAATAATCGCTGAGCATTGCACTAAAAAGATAAATGAAACGCTTCAGCCGGGTAAAAAAGTATACACCGTAAAAAAATTCAGACAGGTGATTTTGAAGAAAATAGCAACATATTTTTAAGTTAAAACATACATGATTTATACAAGACAAGACTTTGGAGAAGATTTTAAATGGGGTGTATCAACTGCTGCCTATCAGATTGAGGGCGGATATAACTCAGATGGTAAAGGAATGTCTGTATGGGATGTTTTTGCAAATACAAAAGGAAAGACTTTTTTGGGGCAAAACGGAAATATTGCTTGTGATTTTTATCATCGCTATGCCCAGGATATAGCTTTGATGAGCCAGCTTAATATTCCTAACTATCGCTTTTCTTTATCCTGGAGCCGCATAATGCCAAACGGAATAGGCGCAGTAAATCCGAAGGGAATTGATTTTTATAATAAGGTTATTGATTTTTGTCTCGACCTTGGTATCGAACCATGGATTACTTTATACCATTGGGATTTGCCTTATGAACTTGAGAAAAAAGGTGGATGGACCAACAGGCAAATAGTTGACTGGTTTAGCGAATATGTTCAGCTATGTATTAAGACTTTTGGCAACAGGGTAAAACGCTGGATAATTTTAAATGAGCCTATGGTCTTTACTGGTGCTGGTTATTTTTTAGGCGTTCATGCACCGGGAAGAAAAGGGCTAAACAACTTTTTAGCTGCATCCCATCATGCGGCATTATGCCAAGCCGAGGGTGGAAGAATTATACGTTCAATGTTATCAGGCAGTATCGTCGGTACTACTTTTTCCTGCTCTTATATAGAAGCTTTTCGAAATTTAAAACAAGATGTTCTTGCTGCAACAAGGGTAGATGCATTGCTAAACCGAATGTTTATAGAGCCACTTGCAGGACGTGGTTATCCTGTTGCAGATCTGAAACTGCTTCAAAGATTGGAGCCATATGTAAAGGACGGAGACGAGAGTAAACTCGCATTTGATATGGATTTTATAGGTGTTCAAAATTATACAAGAGAAATAGTGGCATGGTCATATTTTACGCCATTAATACGGGCAAGAATTATTAAAGCAAATAAAAGAAATGTACAGACTACTGTAATGAATTGGGAAGTCTATCCTGAGTGTCTCTATAATATGCTTCATCAATACAGCCTGTATAAAAATTTTAAAGAACTTATTGTAACAGAAAATGGTGCAGCATTTCCTGATATCTTAGTTAATAATGAAGTAAATGATGAAAACAGGAAAAGATATTTGCAACAGCATATTGAACAGGTGCTCAGGGCAAAGCAGGAAGGTATAAATGTAAAAGGGTATTTTGTCTGGAGTTTCACCGACAACTTTGAATGGGCAGAAGGATATCAGCCAAGATTTGGACTCGTACATGTTGACTTTAGTACGCAAAAAAGGATTGTAAAATCTTCAGGATATTGGTACAGTAAATTGTTGCAAAGTGCTGCCTTAGAAAACACAGTTATAAAAAATATGACAGCTTAAGGGTTAATGCCAGGTTGATGATATGATACCTCTAAATCGAACCCCTTGTACTTGCCACTTTTACAAATGGAAATGCTCACTCTTATATTCCACACAATACACTCTTCGTAAATTGTTTTATAAATATCTAAGATGGGTATTAAAATAGTTGAAACTTAATAATCCTTCACATGTTACTGCTTTGCTTTGTGTTAGCAAAGTATTAACATTAATCTTCTTTAAATATGGCTTAATTTGTCGGTAATACTAAAGGACGTAAACTTTAAAAGGTTCCATCTATTCCATCCGACACTTTTACATAAAAGGAAGATATTTGATAGAGAAATATATTTTCATTACCCTTTTTCCTATATCGAGTACATTCCCCATTTAATGATAGCTTTCCAAGCTTATCATTTTCTTCTATATTATTAAATTCAGACTGTGTCATAACTTGTTTAAGTGGTATTGATAAAGTAAATCAATGTTGTCCGATAAAAATAAAGGGTTAGGCTAAAAAGCCGCCCCCTTTTCACTTTTAATGTACAATCAATAAAAATATGTTGCGAATACAAGTTTTTCCGGACAGCCGGTTTTCGCTCAATTAGCAGGACTAATCAATAAGGCTTCTTTTAACCACATTGTGAAGGAACAGCAGGCGGATTATTATTGTAAATGATGTAAATCATGGGAGCACTTCATCTGCATCTTGTATTGCATTCTCAATAACTGCACTTCCCTTCGTGAAGTTACTCATGCCATAGCTGCTTATAGTGACAAACTAAATCATTTGCGTTTTTTTCAGGAGATACAATTTATTATGATGTAAAATACAGCTAATCGGGTAGGTGAAATTAATATTTTCCGGGCCGGTGAATGTAAGGTTCCAGAATGGAAGGCAGGCTAAGGGTGAGCGATCTTTTTTCAATATTGATGCGCATTCTTTCACCGATATATCCTTCCAGTGCTGCATTTTGAATATCATAATCAGCTGATACAAATTCATCTTTCACTTTATCCACCATCTTAAAGAATGGATGATCAGATACCTGCTGCAGCAAGCACTGATAAAAAAATAAGGAAAGCATCCAACTGTTTTTAAATTTAATAGGGCGTTTAAGATAATAAGTCGTATTTGAATGTATTACAGATAAAAAGAAAATAATCTTTTGAAATAATATTATTAAATAACTCTATTTTTCAATTAATAGTAAAAACATTTCGGCGGCATGCCAGGTATGCGGCATGCTTAATTTCATACTCACTAATTTTTCATCAATTACTTTCATGCCCGGATAATAGGCGTCACTTGCATAAGCTTCCCAAGAAAGCGGGTACGAACGTTCGCTCACTATTCCTTTTTGCTCACCAAAAAAATGGTCTTCTGCCCAAACGAGGTAAGGATAATTCTCGCTGCTGCCTTTATCAAAACGAGCACCGGCAACATGCTGGGTTTTGTAATCCCACCAGAAAAGAGACGAGTAACTATCATAGGCATTTGGAATATGAAAACTATCTGGCAAATGCAGCGCTTTCAATCCATACTTAATCCATTTTGTTTGAAATACCGGATGCAGGGCATAATCAGTTTTGCCTTCCAGATAATACCCATCTGCTCCCTGCTTAACGAATTGTCGCGTTGTATCCATAATGGTTTTCACGACCAGATGAGAAACATTGGAAACCAATGAAACCAGGAAGAGCACTTCGCCTAAATTATCGGCTTCGCTAATGCCGTGGTTGTTTCTGTCAAAAGGGTCACGGATGGACATTATCCAATCTTTAATCAAATGAAGATTCCGGGTTTGTTGCAGCACTTTTCCCATCAGCGTAGCATCGCAGTACCAGGGCTTTTTATATACAAAAAAATCAGGGACAGGTTTCCCATTGATTATATTTATTAGAATTTCATGATGCAATACTTTTAAAACCGGCGCAAAAAGATGCCCTTTAAAATCAGGCAGATGAATAAAACTTTTTGATAATTCTTCAAGGCTCTTTCCCTGTTTTAAATAAACGCCTTTTTCATTTTCAAAAATGTGCACTTCTTTTCCGGCAGCAGTTTTAAGATACACATAATATTCTGAAGGAACAATGAGTTCAGTTTTTATGTTCCAATGATATAATGTATCACCGGAAACTGCATCTACCAGATTTCCGTTTTTATATACCATTTTTTTCCGGTCACCCATACCAAACAGGTAAAAATCAATAGCGGGCATTTGCCGGTGATTAGGATATTCTTTTTTTAAAAGCTCAAGGTTAGTATTATATTCCTGCCATTTTTTTTGTAATATAGTTACCGGCATTTGTGCAGTACTTTTATACGGTGTCCATAATAGAACAATAAAAGCTAATAAAAATCGTAATACTTTTTTGCATTCTCTTATTTGTTTATGTATTTCACTTTGACTGACATATTAGTTGCGTCACTATAACTCCGGCTTTACGTATCACCAAGACTTTGTTTTCCTTTGCTTAGCATCTTCGTAAATATAATCACAGTTGGTTTTTAAAAAATTTTTTTCCTTCAAAAAATCAAATTCAAATTCCAGTAAACTTAATATTATATTATTGTTAAGTTTAAGTAACTTTAATAAGAATAGCAAAACGTTGAAATTAAAGTTACTCATAACATCATTTGTATTTTTTATTGCGATTTTGCCGCTTGCAGTAAGCGGGCAAGACAAAGCTGATATAATCAGGATGGATTTTTATGGTGATACAATTGAAATTCCAATATCATCCTCTGTAAAAATATCTGCTTTTTCGACGCTTTCTGATACATCTGTACAATTATTTTATACGCTTCTTAATAATCCTGGTTATCAATCTCTGATAAATTCACTTCTTTTTTATAAACGTCATTATAAACTGGATGATTGGCTATATTACCAGCTTGTTCGCAGTACTGCTGAAAGAATAAGCCCTAAGTTGGAAAACTATCAACGTTACACTTTATATAAATGGTTTTTTCTGGTAAAATCAGGGTATGAATCTTTTGTCACCATCAGCAATGATAAGCTGTTGCTTTATGTGCAAAGTGATGATGAAGTTTTTAATATCCCTTATCGCTTAAAGGATGGAAAACAATACGTCTGTTTAAATTACCACGATTATCACTTTATTGATTTTGACAAAGAAAAATTTACCGCTGTAAATATTTCCTTACCTGGTGCAAAAAAAGCTTTTTCATATAAAGTGAACAGTTTGCCGGATTTCAAACCTGAAAATTATGCAGTAAAAGAACTGCAGTTTGATTATTACCAGACAGATTATCATTTTAAAATTATGCTGAACAAGCAGATAAAAAATATCTTTAAAAACTATCCTGTTGTTGACTATGCCACCTATTTTAATATTCCGTTAAGTAAAATTACCTACAGTTCTTTAATTCCTTTATTAAGAAAAAATGTTGAGAATATGAACCAAAAGAATGGCGTTGATTACCTCATGAGATTTACGCGCTATGCATTTGGTTTTGAGACCGATACTGAAAATTTTGGAGCTGAAAAACGTCTTTCTCCTGAGCAAACCCTGCTATATGACAACAGCGATTGTGAGGACAGAGCAGCTTTGTTTTTTTACCTGGTTAAAGAACTTTATAACCTGCCGATGATTGTGTTATCTTATCCGCAGCATATAACTATCGCAGTGGAATTTGATAAGCCTTTCAGTAATCCTATAGTGTACAAAGGCAATAACTATTGGGTTTGTGAACCCACTCCCCAAAGAAAAGATCTCCGGATCGGACAAGGTTTACCCAGCCTGCGAAAAGTACCTTACGATGTAGTGTATGCATACAATCCTACAGTTCAACTGCCTTGAATGTAAGAAGATTTGTTAAGTAATAATTAATTCATTTGCCGATAACTTACCCGTAATACTGAATACATACGTTTGATAATAACTTATCATAAATCTTCTTTTCAGTCAAACTGTATGCTGCAACAAATCAATCTCAGACCTGCATTTTTTATACCTCTGTTTGTATTGTTATTGCTTTCTTTTATGAGCTGTTTGCTCATTCCCAAACAAATAAGTTTTCTGTTTTTAAATAATTTTCATACTAAATGGATGGATGTTTTCTTTACAATTTATACATTTATTGGTGACGGACTAATTAGTATAGCAACAGTTATTTTATTAGCATTCTTTAATAAACGAAAAGAAGCAATTACATTGTTGTGCGCATATCTGTTATCCGGATTGGCAGCACAACTGGTAAAACACCTTTTTGATGAACCAAGACCAAGGCTTTACTTTGAGCAGTCAAAACTGGTATATAGTCATTTTGTAAAAGATGTAGTGGTTTTCGGCAGCGGGTCTTTTCCTTCAGGTCATTCAGCATCTGCTTTTGCGATGGCAACTGTATTTGCACTTTTATTTAATAACAAAAGAATTAGTTTTATTGCTTTCATTCTTGCTGTTTTAGTTGGTTATTCCCGCATTTATCTTGCGCTTCATTTTTTACAAGACGTTATAGCAGGCGCTTTTATAGGTGTATTTTTTGGTATGCTTAGCTATTATTTTATATGGCAGCAAAAAAAGTCATTTCCCTTTAGGCAATCTTTTACTAACAATACTGATATTGGCTTGTACAGCACTAATTAGCGACTCTCAATCTATAGACTTCATTTAGTAAAAATTGCAATCAGTCATAAGAATGTATTTTTACTTCCATTAACTTTAATATTGAATTACAAGAGGAGAATAATTATACTTATTGCCATCTCTGCAGCAGCCAGGATCATTATTGCTTCCACTGCAGAACTGAGCAATGATGAAGTGTATTATTGGACATATGCGCAGCATCTTCAATGGAATTATTTTGACCATCCCCCATTAGTTGGATGGCTGATTAGACTGACTACGGCCAATCTTCTGCTGCATAATGAACTTTTTGTACGTTTGGGAGCTATTATATCCTCGGCTGTTTGTACATCGTTGATGTTTAAAATAGGAACATTTATTAATAACACGCAAACGGGTTGGTTCTGCGCTTTACTTTACACATCTTCTATATACGCCGGTATTATTGCCGGAACTTTTATTTTGCCTGACAGCCCCCAGATGTTCTTTTGGCTTGCAGGTATTTTGCTTCTCCTGAAAATTTCATATTTACCGGCTTATAACTCCAAATCAATTTTTCTCTGGTGTTTGTTTGGAATAGTTGCAGGATTATGTATAATGAGTAAAGTGCATGGAATTTTTTTATGGCTTGGAGCAGGTTTATATGTATTATTTATTCATCCTAAATGGCTAAAACACTCAGGTATTTATATATCTGCTGTTATCACTTTAGTAATCATTTCTCCGGTGATAATATGGAACATACAAAATCATTTTGTCAGTTATACCTTTCACGGCAGCCGGGTCAGTATAAACGGAGCAGAAATACATGCAGATGGTTTTGCCAGAGAATTGGCCGGAGAAATTTTTTATAATAATCCTGTTAACTTTTTTCTTATTTGCATTAATATTTTTGCAGCTATAAAGGGGAAGTTGCCGGTTGATAAAAAAGACGTTTATATTCTGTTGTTTTGCAGCCTGCCGCTGATTCTCGTGTTATTATTTGTCTCATTATTCAGAGAGACATTGCCGCATTGGTCAGGACCTGCATATTGTTCTCTTTTAATTTTACCGGCAATAAAATTAGCGTCTGTTTCAAATAGAAATATCGGTAGGATTCCCGGCGTTATAAAAGGTGCGCTTGCCTTTATTATAATATTAGCTGCTGCGGGTATTTTTATCATAAATTTTTATCCCGGTACTTTATCGCTACAAAAACAAGGATTACAAACAGGTTCCGGAGATGTCACTTTAGACATGTACGGATGGAAAGACGCAGGAAAAAAATTTGACTCTTTGTATAAAAGTGATGCGGCAAATAAAATAATGCCCGTTGGAGCTCCCATTATTATTAATAAATGGTTTCCTGCAGCTCATATAGACTTTTATATAGCAACTATAACGAAACAGCAAACAGTAGGAATTGGTAATATTTTTGATTTGCATCAATATTACTGGTCAAATAAATACAAGAAAAAATTGAACAACGGAGATGCCGCTTATTTTATTGTTCCTTCTAATATCTTTAATAATGAAGCCTCAATCGAAGTAAGCAATAATTTTAAGTATCATGAAACTCCTGTGGTTTTATCTCAATTGCGAAGGGGAATTTTATGTAAACAATTATACGTTTTCAGGCTCAAAGGATATTGCGGAAAATAATCAAATTATAAGCGTGTAATATTTCTTACAACGTCAATATCACTACTGATAACCTTACATAATAAAATAAAAAGAGGCCATCTCAATTGTTGAGGTGACCTCTTTTTAATGTACAGAAAATGCTTACTCTTTGATTAACTTTTTAACTTTAATTACTCCATCAGACACCAGCTTAATCATGTAAACTCCTTTTGGCAAATGCGATACTGATATAGTTGTTGTGGCAGGACTGATTTGCCTGGTCATAACCTTTTGCCCTTCCTGGTTGTAAATACTAACCTGAACCGGAGAAGCAGTGCCGGCAGGTGCAATAACCAACACATCGTTAACCGGGTTTGGATACATTACAAATTCAAACTTTCCACTTGCAGAAACTCTTACCAGCAATATGGCGCTGTAAGTAAATTTACCGTCTTTATCAATCATTTTAAGGCGGTAATAATTATTTCCCGAAAGCGGATGAGCGTCAATAGTATTATAATTGTTGTTACCGCTTCCCACAGCATTATGAACAGATATTCTGGTAAAGGAATGCCCGTCGTTGCTTCTTTCAATCTCAAAAGATTTCGTATTTATTTCATTTGAAATTTTCCAGTTCAACTGTGTTTCTCCATTAACCAGCATGCCTGTAAATGCAACCAGCTTCAAAGGAAGTGCAGAACTATAAGAGTCAGGATTATAAAGAGCCAGCAATTGCCCTCCCTGCACGATACCCGGGTGCACTGTATCTTCAAAGTGAGATTGATTTACCAGCAGGAACATGCCGGGACCAAGAATACTTTGTGCATCTATGATGCCTGATGATTCTTCATCTTCAGTGAGAAAGTTAGCCCCGCCCATAAGAAATCTTGACGAATCGTGCAGAGCTATCTCAACCAATGAGTCAGTAGCGATAGTATATTGCCATACTTTGCCTAAATGCGGATTGTTACCAACATCTTCCAGCAACAATATGTGCCCGAATTTATCAATCGCCATATTATCTAACATTTTCTGTCCTTCGGTACCGTCAAGCACAGCTTCTATAGTTCCTCCTGCTTCAGGATTGGCAGGGTCATCAAAACGAAGCCTCCACAAACGGCTTGGTAAGGTGAAAGCGTCTGTAGTATTAAAGTAAAAATCACGAAGATTAGAAGGATCCCATGCGCCATCCTCGGGACGAAGAAATGTTGTAACGCCGGCAGCAACACTTGCTGTGTCCAAAGCGCCGCCTGTCATATTTTGTACAGAGCCTAAATCGGTAAGCATAAACCTGGTACCAACAGCAGGTACACCTAATGTATCTTCTTTCGCCATGCCGGCTACTGATACGCCAAATAATTTACCGTTGCTTAAGCCGGCTTTATCAATTTCAGAACCCGTATTTGTTTTGGCGCCACTATAAAAGTAAACCTGTCCGCCCGGGCCATCATCCATACCGGCAACTATTGTTTTATCGCCTGCAGTCGGACTGGCCACTGAATTTTCCCAGGCAAACTTACCGAGATAAGGTAACTGATAACTTGTACCTGCGTTAACACCGGTAACAATATGACCAACCGCCCGGCCTTCGGTACCACTTTCTTCTCCGTTCATAAAAATGCGCTCCTGGGTGCCTAACCCCGTTGTGCTGTTATAAAAGGCAGAAACAGGCGGCAAATCAGCAGAACAAAAACGGCTGAAGGCTGTAGTGTCCTGTGTGTAACTGCTGGTAGCAGTGTTCCACAGATATACTTTTTGCATCAGGTCGCTTCCGCTTATTACTGATAAATTTGACTTGTTAATAATCCATTTTGAAACAAAAGATCCGGCTGTACCATGAGCACGGACAGCGCCCGCAGTACTTACGAACTCGTGATTCATCAGTAAGGTAAATGTACTGTCCCCGTTGTCAAAAGCACCTAAACCATCCGGAGTTCCTGCCATTCTGTAAGTACCAACGCTGTCATTAGCCGTAAGTATAGAAGTAAGGTTTACACCTGGCGCTATGGGCAGTATATATGGTGATTGAGAGCTGCTTATGCCTGTGCCAGGACCATAAGTAAATGTTGTATAATTAGCTGAATCTCCGGAAGAATATACTTTAATGCCTGAAGAGTCATTTGCCTGGACATTATAAGAAATAATGCCCCGGTTTGACTGGGCGGGAATTGTAAAAGTATATATATTACCAGCGATAGCCGGAGCCAGCGGAGTTTGCACAACACCATTAATACGATAATTTAATTGTGCATACGTTACCGCAATATTATCTGTAATGGTTGCAGCAATTGTAAAAGGCCCGTATCCGGCAGTATTGGTTAAGGGTGTCTGATCAATAACCGGGTTAATACCAATATCGTAACTTGCCCTTAAAGTAGTTGGATTCTCCGGAGCAGCATCCAGATAAGTGCTGTCAGTCATTACTGCATCTCGACCCATATTATTTACATGAACCTGGTTGTTTGTATACACATTAACCACTACATAGCCAAAGTAAGCATTTGGCGCAGTTGCAAAAGACGGCTCTACCATACTGCCGCCATTGCCAGCGATAACCTGCCACGTTTTACCTGTATTTGGTTGAATGGTATCTGATGAATGGATATGCGCAGAGAAAAAAGCATCTGCCTGGTATTGCTTAAGTATATTCCAAAGACTATCGCGTTGTGCGGGATTAACATCCAATGCATCAGGACCAGCTACAAAACGACCGGAATATGCAGGCTTGTGCCCGATTGCAAAAACGTGTCTTGCCCCGTTTAGCCGTGCTGTTTGTATATCATTTGCTATCCATTTGTAAGAAGTTATCGCATCTCTTCCGACAGGATCAGTATTTACAAGTACAAAATGATCTTTTTTATAATTGAAAGAATAAGTTAACTGGCTTTGATCAGTGGTTAAACTATCAGTACCCGGAACGGGACCGGTAATGGTCGGTCCGTTATTTCCCAAAATATAGTTTTTCATTACGCGTACAAATGTTCTTTCGGCAGCAGGAAATGATTTTTTACCTGCAGCTTTGTCCTGTGTTTCATGGTTACCCTCTAAAGCAACTAATTGAACAGGTGTGCCATATAAAGGAGACGCATAATAAAGATTAAGCCAGTTAGTCAGTTGCGAAGCAAGCTTTACAGTATCATTCTCATACCCTAACACTAAATCTCCTGCAAAAAATAAATATTTTGGAAGCGGGTTCATTTGTGATACTTCTATAAATACCCTGTTTAACTGGTATGTATTAGCAGTGCTCGGGTTATTAACCGAATCAGCCGGGTTTACCCTGTTACACCCAAGAACTACAAATGAGTAATCAAGCGTTTGGGCATGAATTAATGACGGAAAATGTAATGCGGTAACCAATATCAAGATATTTGCCATCTTCCAAATCCCTTTCAATCGAAGTCGTTTTGAATTACCTGTATGAGCCTGGGATACAATAATGGGATGTTTGAATGACTTAATAATTTTCTCAGTTAGTAAACTTTCTTTTTGCATAGACAATTTTTTTTTAAGTTGATGTAGTTTTTAATGTATGGTTATTCAGGAAACAGAGTATAATATGATTAATAACAATTGCTTGTCAACAGCTGCAGAGATATTTATTCAAACCCGCAAAAAAGCTATTATTTAAAGATTAACATCAGACCAAAAGAGTATGTATCGAACACAGCATTATCAACCTGGTTTTGTATGAGGATATTTTTTGGAAGTATAATGTTTTGAATAAAATCAGACATAAAGCTGGTGAATTTTAGTTTTATTTATTCAACTTTTAAGATTATTAATAATTTATTAATAGAAAATTCCCTTTAAAACACCTGCTCTTAAGTTTACCATTGGTTATAACGTGCATTTTGTAAGGCGTGAAATAAAGAACTGATAAGGCAGAAAAAATGGAATATAACCTTAACTCTAACTTCATGCAGACTTCATTCTAAATTTATATGGTAAGAGTAATTTTGAAAAACCAAGTCAATGAAAAATTTATCCGCAGTTATTTTAAGTCTTTTGTATCTAAGTGCCTTTGCCCAAAAAATATCTGAAAAACAAAACATAATCATAATTACCACTGATGGATTTCGTTGGCAGGAACTATTCAGAGGAGCGGATTCTTCATTCACCCACAATCCGGATTTGGTAAAGGATACAGGTTTGATCAACCAGGAATATTGGGATAATAATCAAGATTTGCGAAGGCAAAAACTCATGCCGTTCTTCTGGAATGTAATTGCAAAGCAAGGTCAGTTATATGGCAACCGGGATTTAAATAACAAAGTGAATGTGGCTAATCTCTATAAAATCTCTTATCCGGGATATAATGAAATATTAACAGGACATCCCGATTGGAAATTCAATCCAAATTTACCTGTTCAAAACAAAAACATCAACATATTGGAATATTTGAATAAGCAGGACGGTTACAAAGGCAAAGTGGCAGCATTTAGTTCATGGAATATTTTTCCATATATATTGAATGAAAAGAGAAGCAACTTCCCGGTAAACAGCGGTTATGATATGTTAGATGAAAACGAAGACTCAAACAATGTAATAATCAACTCCGTTCAGCAAAGTATAGTAAAACAAACAAATACTCGCTATGATTTGCTGACCTATGTAAGCGCTAAAGAATACATCGGGCACAATCATCCTAAAGTAACTTTTATTGGTTTTGGTGAAACCGATGAATTAGCGCATCGGGATCAATACGACCTGTATCTTCAAAAGGCTAACCAGATAGACCATCTTATTGCTGATCTTTGGTATTATATACAAACCGATCCCTTTTACAAAGGAACGACAACTTTGATAATCACTACAGATCATGGAAGAGGCAAGAAAGCTGACACCTGGCACAAACATGGCTTTTTTACAAAGGGTTCGGCTGATACCTGGTTAGCTTTGTTAGGGCCTGCAATACTGCCTGCAGGAGAAATGAAATCAGAACAACAAATATATTCGAAGCAGATAGCACAGACTGTAGCTGCTATATTAGATTTCAAATTTGCAGTAAATCATTCCATAGGTAAGGCAATGTCTTTGCCTTCAAATGGTGCAAATGAAAAACCATTAAGTAATTTTTCCGGTGGTGAAGTCCCTTTACTTAATTCAATTCAAAAATAAACACATTACAATTTCTGCTTCGATTCATAAAAATTTCTGTCTTAAAATTTACATTAATATCTAAAACATTAGCATGGGAAGTATCGAGGAATTAGCGCACAGGCATATGAAAGATGAAAGCCGTAGTATTCCGCTTTTTATAAATTAATAGAGCGGGGTAATCTATATAGATTTTAAACTTACAGGAAAATATCATTTTTCAGCTTTTTACTAACTATTAAACGCTTCCTTAAAAAATATGAACTTAAACGAAGAACAATCACAGCATCTCAAAGATTTCTTCTATAAATCTGATTTTTCTGATAAAGGCGGAGTGATAACCGATCTTGACGGCACAGCAATACATGAATACCAGGGAAAATACTCTGTGCCCAAAGAAGTAGAATTGGGATTGAAAAAAGTTCATGATTTAGGAAGACCCGTTGTTATCAACACCTTAAGGTTTCCCCTTTCTGTTATGCGAACCTTTGGTAAAGAATGGTATCGAATATCAAATGCGCCGGTTCCAACAGTGCTGATGAATGGCAGTCAGTTAGGATATATGACAGAAACCGGTGAAGGCAAGTTTGGCTATGAAGAAATTGCAGCTTTTCCATTGAACGAACAAGAAATTGAGGGAGTAATTACTAATGTCCGGGAATTGATTACAAACGGAATAAATGATTTGCTTGTCTTTTATTACCCGAGAGAATGGACAAAAGGAGAAATAATATGGACACCTGCTGATGATAAAGTGTCAACTGTGCAAAATAAATATCTAAGTGCATCAGAGGTATATGCATCCGGATTAGAAGAGTTAAATACATCTCTGAAAGCAGAAGATATATGTATGATTTTTCTGTTAATTGATATTCCGCAGGATAAACTTATGGCTTATCAGCATACGAAGAAAAGCAGCTTTTTTACACATGCCGGAGTAGACAAATTGTTTGGAGCAGAGCAAATTGCAAAACATTTACATTTTTCACTTGAGCATTCTGTTGGTGCCGGCGATACTGAAATGGATACATTCTTAAAAGGTGTGGGATTGGCAATACATGTAGGCAATAATATTCTTCCTTACAATGGAAGTTTTCCTTCTTTACATGTGCCTGGCTCGCCAGAGCTGGGAGAACTTTTGTTTGAACTGGCTGCAATGCAAAAAGAAGTTATTTAAAAATTTATGGAAAATCGTACAGAAAAAGATATTGCTGATTACACAGATAAAGCAAATGCAGTTATTGAAGCTCTTTTTGGAAAAAAACCTGAAAAGATAGATTATAAGACTACCGGACTTACAAACTATGTATTTGAAGTAAAAGTGCCGGATGGAGAATTTATTATACGTATCTCCACTTCTTCAGAGAAGATAAAAAAATTTTTTAAAGAACAATGGGTAATAGACAGGGTTCGCCAAGAAGGTGTTCCGGTGGCAGAAATAATAAAAGTTGGAAGTGACATTATTGATGCTCCGTACATGGTGCAAAAGAAACTTGATGGACAAGTGGCTTTGTACCATCCTGAAAAGAAGAAGATCCTTCAAAAGATGGGTGAATATACTTGCTTAATAAACTCAATAGCTACAACGGGTTACGGAAATGTTTTTGACTGGTCATCCGAACGGTTATCAAAAAATTTTACATGGGCAGCGTTTTTAAAAAATGAAATTAAGTTGAATGAAAGGATACAGATTTTAGAAAGAAATAAGATGATGTCAACTAATGCTTTAGAAAAACTTCGTGACAACCTTGAAAGAATTGAGGATTTGAATTTGCCGACTGTTTTGAATCATGGAGATATGAGGCGAAAGAATGTTTTAGTTGATGAAAAAGGTACAATAAAAGCCATTATTGATTGGGAGGAAGCCTGTTCTAATATTGCTCCTTACTGGGATTTTTCTATTGCTCTTCACGATTTGGCAATAGATGATAAACAGTTTTTTTTAGAAGGTTATGGTATAGAGCCAAAAAAGTATGCTAAAATATATGAAACGATCATATCTTTTAACCTGATTAATTATGCGCCAATAATAGATGAATTAGCCAGGAAAAGCGATAAAACCAATCTGGAATACTACAGGCTAAGATTAAGCGGATATTTGGATTTGTACACTTTCGCCTGAATAGCTTATATTTTATTCGATGTCCCAATTGAGTTCACCATTATAATGTTGTAATTACCTTAAGTTTAAAAGGCTGTTTTGTCATGTCTTCAGCCTTTAGCAAAGTGTTCTGAATTTTAATTTATTTCAGTGTTGTCTCTAACATAAGTAAATATACCAGTAGCTCTGCGTTGTCCAGCAGATTCACCCCATTCTAAATAATACTAAACTTTTGTATTGTCTCTGGATAATTTGGTTGATATATTAATATTTATAAGGAACTAAATTTAGATGTTCGCCAGCTGTAAGCCAAATGTACGCAGAAAAATAATGTAAAAAGCGTGAAAAAGAGTGCAAAAGAAACATTTAGAAAAACAAATCCCTATAAATCAACAGAGTTGTATGATTTATAGGGATTGTACAGTGCCCGGGACTGGAATCGAACCAGCACATTCTTGCGAACGGCAGATTTTGAGTCTGCTGCGTCTACCAATTCCGCCACCCGGGCTTTTTTATAAAGTCGCCTGGTCAATAGTAATTTTAATTATCAGGGAAGAAAACTTTCTATTGACTTACTTAATCAGGCTGCAATATTAATGTATCATTGTATTGCAGCCAAAAAACCTGTTCAGATACTTTTTTCCTGAATTATTATTTCTTTACTTTTAATAATTCTGTTGTTTTTGTTTGTTTTCTTTTTAACCGCTCCCGCAATGTTTTTATCTGTTTTTATTTTTCAGAAGTTTGGCTCTGCCAAATAGTAATATCCCTGCAGCAATGCCGGCGACAGCGAGTGAACGGATAACTGTATTTTTACGAATTTCATAGTCCGCGGGCGAATTCCACCCGCCATGTATGCTGGTGCCATAATCAACCGCAGCAAAAAGGTTTCCGCTTGTTTCAGGCACCCGGTCGGCGTGTTTTAAATAAGTCTCAACTGCTTTGGCTGTAATGGCCGTTGTAACAGCCGGCATTATAAAATGTGCCGCCCGCAAAAAGATAGCCACACTTCCTACTGTCACTGTTTTTTTAGGCTTTTTGGCAACGGCAACCATTGCGCGTGCAAGACGCTGCGGATCGTAAACGGGCGGAGCGGGCTTTAAAATATGACCTGTATAATTGGCCGCATGCTGTATACCCGGTGAGTCTAAAAAGGCGGGGAATAAATCACACACATGAATGTTTTTGTATTTTATCAGCTCGCCCTGCAAAGCTTTTGAAAAACCGCGAAGACCAAATTTACTGGCGCTGTAGCCAACTCCATAAGGCACAGGTATCCAGCCGCCAACAGATATATTGTTAATAAGAATTCCGTATTGCTGCTTTTTAAAATAAGGTAAAACTGCATAAGCACCATGCAGGTACCCCAGAAGATTAGTCCGTATTACCTGGTCATGAATTTCAACAGGCGTTTCAGTAAATTCTCCTGCGGCTAATACACCTGCGTTATTTATCCAGATATCTATTGCACCACCGAATTCATTAGCAGTTGCAGCCAGTTTTTTCATGGCTTCTGCATCTGTGACGTCTGTTTTTACAGCCAGCGCCAATGCGCCCATTTCGCGGCACTGCGCCTCCAGATCATCCAGGGCTTCCATATTTCGCGAAGCAAGCACTATCTTAGCTCCGTGCTTTGCAAACTCTATTGCGGCAGCACGACCTGCCCCGCTTGATGCGCCGGTAATAACAACCGTTTTTTTCATCAGATCGTATGCTGATATAGATGTTGCTATGTAGTTGTCGTTCATAATTTGTTTCATTTAAATAGTAAATGTAATTACGTATGCCGCTATTTAAAACATTCTGTTATAAAGGTTTTATTTTCAAATACTTCAAATTTTATCTTTTTATAAAAGGAAAATTCTACAATTGATTAGCAAATTCCTGTAATCGCTTGCTGATAACTCCCTGAAGCTGTAAAAGTTTTTTATTATCCGGGTTTTCTATTGTATAAGAAATTTTGTTGCGATCATTCATATCGAAAATCAAATCAACAGGAAGTTTTTAGGCAAGTTCGGCATCTGTTAACTGTACATTAATGTTGCCGGCATTTTGCGGCCACTGTACTTCTGCTTTTCGCCTTTGTCCCTCAAATTCAAAATACAAAATCATAGAGTGCTTATCTTTTTTTCGTTTTAATAATTAAATTTTTACAACTTATTCATTAAAAAGGTTAAAAAGTGTGCAACAATTTTATGGCTGCTTTGTTTCATTTTAATAAAATAAATTATGAAAAAAGGTGACAAAGTACATTGGAACTGGGGCAAATCGCAGGCAGAAGGCACTATAAAAGAAAAGTCCGAAAAAACAATTACAAAGAAAATTAAAGGCACTGAGGTAAAGCGAAAGGCGAGCAAGGAAGAGCCTGCATATATAGTTGAGCAGCAAAACGGAACAGAAGTAGTCAAATCGGAAAGTGAATTAATGGAAGGCAGTAAAGACAAATAGGTAACTGCAAAAAAGGCTGTTGCTGCAGTCTTACTGTTTATGTAAATGAGGGTTTTTTATATGCAGGTAATAAGAAAACTCCTTCTTACCTGCATTTTATAATAATATGATTTTGCATTACTTTCCTCATTCTCTAATAACTTCCCGAAGAACGATACCTTTTAATCCACGGGCTTTTTTGTGGAAAAAGAATATCTGCCGCTGTTTCGTATCCTTCTTCTGCAATTCTGTCGAGTCTTTGCAACATCCGGCCCTTTTTTGTCTTTGCGGCTATAAAAATAGTTAACCCAAATGCCAGTACCGACGATATCCCAATTATCAATATTTGCCTGTTTTTCATCATTTTCTTTGTTTGTAAGCAGCAAACATACTGCCACACAAAATTAAGAATTTAGTTAAAGAATTTAGTTTATTGTTTATAATAGTTTTAGCTTAATAAAGTTATTTAAGAAAAAATTATATTTAAAAATATTGAATTAATCAACAGAGGGAGTAACAGCATAAGAAAGCTTTATTAGGGTTATGTTAATAATTCGAGCTGCTTTTTTGCTGCTATATTTGCTTATACACAAAAGCATACAATGCATTCTTTTGAGGAGTTAGCAAAACAATTTACCGCCTTTTTTAATGTTCGTCATTTTCCTGATGTTCCGGCTTCTTTGTATGAAGCCTGCGAATATTTTTTAGGATTGGGCGCAAAGCGGATAAGACCGGTAATGTGCCTGATGGGCAATGAATTGTTTGACACAATAAATCCGGATGCCTTTGAAATAGCCACAGCTATTGAGCTTTTTCACAACTTTACTTTGATACATGACGATATTATGGACAAAGCGCCGCTGAGAAGGGGCATGCAAACTGTTCATATAAAATACGATGAAAGCACTGCGTTGCTTGGCGGAGATGTTATGGTCATTAAGGCTTATGAATATATAAACAAGATAAAAACAATTTATATACATAAAATCCTTCGTCTTTTTAATAAGACTGCGCGACAGGTTTGTGAAGGCCAGCAACTGGACATGGATTTCGAAAAAAAAGAAACCGCAGCCCTGGATGAGTACATAAACATGATTGGTTTAAAAACATCAGTTTTAATGGGTGCAAGCCTGCAGATGGGAGCGATTTTAGGCGGAGCGGGAGAAGGAAATGCAAAAAACTTATATGAGTTTGGTCTTAATCTCGGCATCGCTTTCCAGGTGCAGGATGATTATTTAGACGCATTTGGAGACCCTCAAAAGTTTGGCAAGCAGGTTGGCGGAGACATCGTGGCTAATAAAAAAACGTTTTTAATGATACATGCTCTTGAAGCAGCGACGAGTGAGCAAAAAGAAGAATTGCAAAATATAATTACAAATAACCCGCTGCAAAAAGTAGAAAGGGTTATTTCGATATATAAAAGCTGCGGTGCAGACGAATGGGCAAAAAGTCTGAAAGAGAAATATTTAGCAGCAGCCTTTCAGTGCCTTGAAGATATAGCTGTATTGTCAGTTCGTAAAAAACCTCTGCAGCAGCTCGCATCGTTTTTAGTGCAGCGGGATTATTAACATCTTTTTTCTGCATTTTTTTACAGCAGAGTTTGCATTCCTTTGCAGGTTTAAAAACAACTATTTAAATAATAACAGTTCTCTTAATGATATAACGATTCACAGCAACGCGCCGTTATCCTGCAAACGGAGTTCATACCTCTGTACCAGACAGGGCGGCTTTGCCACTGTTGCAACGTACGTTTTAAAGGGTGGAATAAAAAGACATTAACCGGAATATATAATCGCATAAAAGGTAACTGAGCAATTTAGTAAAAAAAGAGTTAGTTCAAATGTCTTAAACTAACTCTTTTTTGTGTACTTTTTTTAGTTACAGATGATTAAGCTTTAAACTGTGTACTCCATTTTCAGGATCAGTAAAAATTACAAAATAAGTTCCTGAATTAAAATTATGTAAATCTAAAATAACTTTATTCTCACCGATTTCAGATACTCCATTTATATTTTTAATTGCTTTGCCGGATACATCTGTTATTCTTATTGCATATTTACTTTGTGCAGTTGCATTAAATAAAAGAGCAGCATTGTTCCTCGCAGGGTTAGGATAAACTGTTAATGAAGGATTTTGATTATTTGCATTAATTGATATAATCTTACTGTAGCTTGATCTTCCGTCATTATCTGTCATTTGCAGCCGGTAAAAATTCTGCCCTGCTGAAATCTTTTCGTCAGTAAAATAATAAGAATGATTTCCTGTGGCAGAAAGGGCTTTAATTGAACCGATTGTATTAAAAGAAATTCCTTTATTGCTATGTTGTACCAGGAATTGTTTTGTATTTACCTCGTTTGCAGTCTGCCATTTAAGTAAAGCAGCAGTGTTTTGCAGCTTTCCTGTAAATTCTACTAATGTCAGAGGCAGTGTAAAGTTGCTTGTGCTTACAAAAAACCCACTGAAACCTGTAACCGGAAATGTTACTGTCCACCAGTTATTAGTACTGTCCCAGCTTACTGACGGGATAATCACTATAATCGAACTGTCTTTATAATTGGCAGGATCAGGAGAGGTTGTATACTTACCATGAAGCTGCATAATTCTAACATTACCATTATCAACTCCATTAGCAGGTAATAAAGGAATATCTGAATGATTTGCTGTTACATAAGCATTAAAACTGTCAAAATCTGCCTGGGTGAAATACAAGGTTACAGTAGCTTCTGAGGTGTTTGCATTAGCAGACGGAGCTATATCATAATGACGCTCCACGTAAGGCTCACCGTTAAATGTTGATACAGCAGTATCAATTGCCACGCCTGATACAACCTCACCATTTAAGGCATTAGCGCCGGAAGTTGGTGTAAGAGTCAGCAGTCTCGATTGTGTGCTGTCATTTATATTGGTTGCAGCAGTTCCGCTGATATCTTGTGTTACTGAAACAGGAGTCATAGCTATTATTGCCTCCGCTTGCGTAGTATCTGTGTAGCTAAATAAAGTGAGTTGATTAGCTATGGCATTTGTTACCGTAACAGAATAACTTTTTAAATTATTATTTACAAGTAAAGTGGAATCGCCTGTTTTTGTAATAAGGGAGTCGTTATACATCCATTTGTATGTATTATTCGATAGTGTTCCCCCTGCAAAAACAGAAAGTTGATTTCCATTCCTGTTAACTTTAATAACCGCTTGCGGTGTATATTCTGCAAAGTTATATTTCTGCGCTATTTTCTCCATACCGGCAAACGTGAATTGATTATTTTGAAGACGAAGAGCAGTTAAGTTAGTCAGTTTACTGCTTAATGAGTCAGGAATGCTGCCGCTTAAAGAGTTATCCTTTAAATCAAGAACGGTTAATTTAGTTAGGTTATCTAATGAAGAAGGGATACTTCCGCTTAAATTATTTATACGAATATTAAGAAAGGTTAAATTTAAAAGATTGCCAAGTGAAGACGGAATACTGCCGCTTAGTGTATTTCCACCCATGGAAAGCGTATCGAGATTAGTAAGGTTACCCAAAGTAGACGGTATAATGCCTGCTAATTGGTTTGAATTTAACTGAAGATAAGTTAATGCAGACAGGTTTCCCAGGGCAGCAGGCAGAGACCCGGACAAACGATTAGATTGTAAATCTAACCTTGTTACCTTGCCGCTGTTTATTGTAACACCATACCATGTGTTTATTGGTGCAGCCGTAAGCCAGTTAGTATGATTGAACCATCCTGTACCGTTGGTGCTGTTATAAAAATCAACAAGAGCCAAAGAATCTATAGACTGTGTTATATCACCTCCAAAAAGGGTAAGTTGACTGGCTATTCTGTTAGTAACAGCCACGGTATAATTACCTGCAGTGTCTATGGTAAAAGTAGAATCACCTGTTTTTGTTGAAACAAGCACATTATTTCTGTACCACTTATAAGTATTGTTGCTTAAAGTGCCGCCAGCGGAAACAGATAGTAAGTTGTTGTTTTTAGTGACCGGAATATTTGCCTGCGGTGCATAAATTGCGAAACTGTCGCGAGTCGCCACAGCTTCCATTCGGTAAAAAGTAAAAAGGTTATTGTTGAGTGTTAGCTTAGTTAAGTGAGGAAGGTCAATTACCGAATCGCTGATAAACCCACCAAGTTGATTATTGTTTAACTGAAGTTCCAATAAAGAAGTATTGAAGCCTAATGAAGATGGAATGGTGCCGGTCAATTGATTATTATCCAGATAAAGAATAGTAAGTTTATTAAGATAACTAAGCGAAAATAGAATATTACCTGTCAACCGGTTTTGATCTGCTTTAAGTTGAATTAAATTAGAAAGACTATCAAACGATGACGGGATGTTGCCGATTAACTGATTTGAGGAAAGGTACAGGATTTGTAAATTAGAAAGACTGCTTATAGACCGGGGGATAGAGTCGGTTAATGAATTAAATTGCAATTGCAGCTCTACTAAATTAGAAAGATTACCCAATGCAGCCGGTATACGGCCACTTAATTTATTGCTATCAAGCCTGAGAGCAGTTAATTTAGAAAGACTGCCTAAAGAAGAGGGAATAACACTATCCAATTGATTTTTTGATAAGTCAAGATAATTTAAATCAGAAAGATTGTTCAGAAAAAAAGGTATAGTGCCTTTAAGATTGTTTGCATGCAGGGACAACCTTGTCACCCTCGCATTTTGTACAGTAACTCCATACCAGGTACTTACCGGCGCAATTGTAACCCAATTGGTATTAGATATCCAGGTTGCACCATTGGTCTGAGTGTAAAAATCAACAAGTGCAAAAGAATCCTGCGCATTGACTGCCTGTGCGGAACCTTTATAAGATTGCATTAAAAAGGCAAGAACAATAAAACTAAGTAAAGTTTTTCTTTTCATAAAATTGAATGCATTAAAATTGTTGTTGGAAAAATTGGAGACGAACGTAGTCGGAATTAATTTTTTATAAATTCAGCATCTAAATGTAACGACTGGAAAAAATATTTTATTGTGCAGCCACACAAATAAATACATCTGAAAAAAGAAGGAAATGTTTACTTAATTTTAGTTAATAACTCTACAGAAAACTACTGCTTTTCTATTTCCATATTTTTATCAAACCATTTTCAATAGTATAAATATGCTTTACTATACCGTCAAACGATACATTTCCTTTTAAGTCTTTTGCTATTTGTGGAACTTCAACTTGAATTTGTCCGTTTTGTTTTTCCTCAAAAGCAAGCCTGTTACAAAGCTTTTCCCCGAACTAATGGGGCGTTGAATAATATTTTATCTTGCGGTGTAGCTGAAGCTGAATAATGTTACTAAAAATGAAGGCAGCTAATCAGTAATTTAACCTGAAAGTGCGCCGTTTTTTTATTAAGCTCTCCAACTGCCACACGTCGGGCTTCAATAGCAGCGTTAGAAAAGTTTCTATATTAAATGACCAACAGATATTCATAAAACATTATCTTCCCTTCGTATTACATCTTTCTTTATAATAAATTTTCTATATGAGCAATACAAAACGAAATGCGGCTTCCGGTGATAACCTCTGGAAAAGAAGAAAATTTGTCTCCGCTGTAATGGCAGCCACAGCCGGATCAGCACTGACGATGATTCCTGCCGCAGGAATTGCCGAAAAATCAGGACGGACCGCGCAGGCTCAAACAGTGCAGCAGATTATTGATTTTATTCTTAAAAGCATTCCAAATGCTCCGTTTGAAAAAACAGTTGATACCATAAAATCTGGTGATCTCGATCAAAAAGTAACAGGCATCGTAACGACGATGTTTGCAACAGACGAGGTGATAGAAAAAGCTGCAAAACTCGGGGCAAATTTTATCATTGCACATGAGCCCACTTTTTATAATCATACCGATGATACAGCCTGGCTTGAAAATGATGAAGTGTATCGGTACAAACGCGATCTTTTGAAAAAGCATAACATAGCTGTCTGGCGTTTTCACGATTATATACATGCACACAAACCGGATGGAGTAATGATGGGTTTACGTACAAAATTGGGTTGGGACAAAGATTATAATGAAGAAAAACCTTACTTAGTTACGCTTCCTGCGGCATCTTTTGAGTCTGTTGTACAGCTTGTAAAAACCAAACTCGAAATACCTCACGTAAAGATAATCGGCGACAAATCACAAATGTGCAGCCGTGTAGTGCTTTTTCCGGGAGCTGCAGGCGGAACGAGGCAAATTGAAGCTGTGCGAAAAGAAAAGCCAGACATTTTTATTTGCGGAGAACTCAATGAATGGGAAACCAGCGAGTACGTACGTGACCTGCGGTACATGGGATCAAAAACATGTCTTATCGTTTTAGGTCACATCGTTAGCGAAGAACCCGGATTAGAATGGCTGGTAAAATGGCTGCAGCCACAGATACCAGCGATAAAGGTTACACATATTCCTTCTAAAGATGCATTTACCTGGGCTTAATTTCAGAACCACGATTTTTTTTAATTATAAATGGATTAAGAGGAAATAAACCTACTTTTTTTCAAATAGTTTTGTTGTACGCAACTTTATTCCAAAACATTATTACTTTGTAAATGATGTAAGACGAGACAAATATTGACTAAATTTTGAAAACGATTTCTGCAAAAACTGAACTTCAAGAATCAGCAATTCTTAATTTGCTCAACTTCGAATCAGATTTCATTAGACCAAATTAAAAGCAGTGGTTTTAAACTTGTTGAAACAGGAAATTATGAGGAAACTATCTATTCAACTTACCGAAAAGGAACAATTGAAGTTCAACCATATTCTGGGAACACTAAAAACGGATTTGGAGATATAACAAGCACTTATGAAATTAATGTAAGTATACTACGATAAGTAGTTCAGGGAAAGATAAGATTAATAAATGCAGATAACTTGTTTTGGCGCTTTAAGTAAATTAACAAACGGAACGATAACTATTGAAAATCAGCTACAGTTTATAAATGAACCATAATCCTGCGGCATGGGCTTCTCCGGCTGCAAACGATTTATCCCTGTACCTGCAGTGAACATAGGCAGGCGCCACTTCTGCACGTATGGTGAGTTTTTGTTTCCACACCTCGTATTCTATTCCTAACGGCAGCATAACTTGCCATTGAAAATAGTGCTTGCCCTGCATGGTAGGAAGTTGTTGACTATACACGGTTTCCCAATGCGTAGCAGAAACTCTTAGCAGGCTACTATCTAAAAATTGTTTATAATTATGTATCAGCGCTATGCCACCCTGCACCTGTAAACCAATAGTTGAATTTAGCCACTTTGCAAGTTTGGTTGTTCTGTTGATTCCTAAATTAATACCGAAATACTGTGTATTGTGTTTGAGTGAGTAGGTAGTTTTTGAGTAGGTAATATTGGTAGAATCTTGCAGATAAATGTGTTCCAAGCCGCCGGCAGTTGTGGGTAACTGGTTTGTTATAAATAATCCGGTTTGCAAATAAATATGTTTCCAAAACCCGTAACGGCGATTCTTATAAATTTCTGCATTGATATGAAAGGTGTGAACGGTTTGCGGGCCCGGGCTGCCTCCATAACCATTATAAATGAACTGATTCAGAAATTGATTATAACTCGATGGTTCTTTCAGTAAAGGGGAAATATCAAAGGGATTTGTACCAATGGCATCAATTTCCGAAATACGATAGCCAACCGAAAGCTTTTTAATGTAAAAACCTTTTTGAGCATGGGCAGTTAAGTTAAGTGCGGTTAAAAAACTGAGTAACAAATAAATGAACAATTTCATTTTAGATGCAGGTTTATCTCCAAAGGTTTACTCGGAGAATAATATAATTAAGGAGGAGTTGCAAATCAAAAAAAGGAAGTTGGTTGATTACAACTTCCTTTTTCTTATAACTATATATAGAATCAAAAAGTTTGATAAGGCATTGTAAAATCAACATGGCTATCAGCATTACGAATTGGCCATCCATCTTGAAAACCCCGATTTTCTACATTCTGTGCAGCAGTACGGAAATAATAATCTCTATCTATATTTGTATTTCTCAAAATGGGATCAGTCGTTTTAAAGACGTGGTCACCTAAATCTTTTTTACAGGGAACTAAAATTAAGGGCGATTAAAGGAAGTAAAAGATAAAACACGAATCTTAGCAATTGTGAGCTTTGTTTTTTCATATAGAACATTTTATAACTCAATAGTAACATTCTTTTTTTATTTAACAAAATTTTTTTAAAATCTTTTTACCGCATTTTATCTTACCTGCTGGACAGGAAGCTTTCTAAAATTGTTTCTTTTTTTTCGGACGAAGTTTTGGCAGCAGCGACAAGGCTTAATCTGGAAGAACAAGTAGACAAAAAGAAGTACAGGCAAAAACTTATCCATCTGCGCTAAATCAAGTTGACTTAGCGCAGATGGATAAGCCAGAAAGAGACAGATTAAGAACAATTGTTGAAGCCTCACAGTTAACAGACAGAGTTAATAGGCGTGATATTGTAGGCAAACGCTTTACAGAAATACAAAACGACGCTCAATTTTTAATGCAATTGCTAACAGAGCGCAAGAAATTATAGACGGGCAATAATGCAACAGAAGCACAGCCTACAACAGTGTGTGTTTATAAAATTGTGGCTGGACGTTAAGCATTTGACTTTAAATCGCTATTTTGCTTTGGTGGTTAATTGAACCTGGCGTTTTTCAATTGCCACAATTTCTTAAACACTTAAATGTTTCATTAAATTATAAAAACATTACCGCGATAACACAATCTTTTATTAATAATGACTCAAACTTTTTCGTACGAACAGTTATTTCATTTCGTTTACCAGGTTTTTTTAAAAATGGGATGCAGCGAAAGTCATGCAAAATTGGCAACAAAGGTTTTATTATCAGCAGATATGCGCGGAGTAGACAGTCATGGTGTAGCAAGATTAAGTGGGTACGTAAGGTTGTGGAAAGCAAAAAGAATAAATGCAGCGTCATACATTAAAATTGTTTATGAAACACCCTCCACAGCAGTCGTTGATGGTGATGCAGGACTTGGATTGGTCGTTGCACCGTTTGCCATGCAGGCAGCCATTGAAAAGGCAAAGAAAGTTGGCACAGGTTGGGTAGCCGTAAAGAATAGCAATCATTTTGGCATTGCCGGTTATCATGCTATGATGGCGTTGGAGCAGAATATGATTGGTATCGCTATGACCAACGCAAGTGCACTGGTCGCTCCTACCTTTTCTATCGAAAGAATGTTGGGCACCAACCCGATTGCCGTTGCCATACCGGCACATCACGAACCGCCTTTCGTTGCAGATTTTGCTACAACAACTGCTTCTAACGGCAAACTGGAGATTCTGCAAAGAAAAAATGAAGAAGCACCTTTGGGTTGGGTGCAGGATGCAAACGGTCAATCTACCACGAATGCAAATGCACTAAAAGAAGGCGGTGCGATGCTGCCATTAGGAGGCGACAGGGAGCATGGAAGCCACAAAGGTTATGCTTTGGGAAGTATTGTGGATATTTTTTCTGCTGTTTTAAGTGGTGCAAGTTATGGTCCCTGGGCGCCGCCTTTTCCTGCGTATGTTCCGATTCCTCAAGATATGCCCGGAGAAGGTTTGGGACATTTTTTTGGCGCAATGCGTGCAGATGCTTTCAGACCTTTAGAAGATTTTCAGGGAAACATGGATAACTGGATTAAAAGATTTCGATTAGCCAAACCTGCAAGCGGATTTGAAAAAGTTTTGATACCCGGAGATATTGAAAGAGAAACAGAAATAATAAGAAAAAAAGAAGGTATTCCGCTGTTTGATTCTGTTGTTGAGGATTTAAAGGAAGTGGGGGAGAAGATGGGAGTGGAATTGCTAACCCCCGGATAGGAATAAAGCGCTAATTGTTTCATCTTCATTTTAATTACCTAACTTCCGGCAATCATTATTCTATTTATTTGTTTGCATATTTGTTTTGGTAAAATGTTTGACCATTTTTAATAAGGAGATACAGTGTTATTTATGCAAGCCTGACAATGCTCAATAGGATATATTTAAAAGTCTTTAAGCATTTTACACATAATATGATTGCACGATTAATCTGCTTTATCGTTTTATTGCTGTCTGCTTTTAATATTATATCTGCTCAGCAAATAGACTCTGTTTTAAATATTTATGCCGACAGTTTTGCACAGGAAAAAGTGCATCTTCACTTTGATCGAACTATTTATAATACAAATGAAACTATTTATTATAAAGCTTATTTGCTCGAAGATCATGCTCTTTCCGAGTTAAGTAAAAATTTGTACGTAGACTGGTACGACGCGTCAGGAAAATTTCTGAAACAAACTGCGGCTCCTGTATTCTTATCAACTGCAAAGGGTTCTTTTGATATACCTTCAAACTATACTGCCAATGCGATATATGTAAAAGCTTATACTAAATGGATGCTTAATTTTGATACTGCTTTTATTTATAACCGTCTCATTACTATTCATCAGCCTGATGACAATAAAAGGCAGGAAAACAACCGCCTGTTTCTTTCCTATCAAACCACTGTTAAAATATATCCCGAAGGAGGTTTTGCAGTTGCCGGGTTAACAAACAGGTTCGCTTTTAAGGCAACTGATCAGTTTGCAAATTCTGTTAATATAAAGGGAGCAGTTAAAGACAGTAAAGGACAGATTATAGACTCAGTCAGTTCTGAGCACGACGGTATGGGTGTTTTTTCACTGCTGCTTCGGCAAGACCGAAAATATTTTTTTGAGTGGGCAGACGAAAATAATGAAAAAGGTATTTCTGAAATATTGGTGCAAAAGCAGGAAGGAGCACGTCTGCAGGTTTTGCCAGCGTCTAAAAAAGCTTTGTTTACTATAGAACGTACTGCAAATACCGGAAATGTATTTAAAACGATGCATTTGCTGGTACACAAAAATCAAAGTCTTCGTTACAAAGTAGATTTTAATATGGCAGAAAAAACGCGTATCTCTTCTGAAATTTCTACAGATGATTTACCCACAGGTATTGTTCAGTTTACTCTGTTCAATGCCGAATGGATACCTGTGGCAGAACGTATTATTTTTGTTAATAACCATAATCATTCATTCTATCCGGAAATAAAGATTACAAAAAAAGACCTTGCAAAAAAAGGTACAAATCAACTCGGGATTTCTGTGCCAGATACTTTGCTCGCTAACATGTCTATAGCTGTTACTGATGCCGGAATTAGTGATTCTGATGAGCCAACAATTTTTTCTGATTTCTTACTTAGCGATGAGATCAGGGGAAAAGTTTACCAGCCCGCTTATTACTTTTTAAACGAAGGAATAAGGAATCGTGATAAAGTAAAAGACAGTATTTTATCCTCACATCTTGATTTAGTGATGCTAACCCATGGATATCGCCGCTTTGATTGGGATAAGATTGCTAAAGGAAAATTACCGGATATTAATTATCCTGCCGAAATAGACTACCTGCAGATAAAGGGAAAAATAACAGGTAAAAAGGTTTTTAAAACAAAAGAGCAATTATTACTTAATGTTATGTTGCTGACAAAAGACAGCAGTAAATCTATGTATGCTATCCCTATACAGAAAGACGGAACTTTTAAACAGGAAAACACTTTTTATTATGATACTGCAAAGTTGTTTTATAGTGTAAATGGCAAAAAAATATTGAATAAGGTTGATGTGGTTAAGTTTGAAAACAGTTTGCTAAATGCAGATGTAAAAAAAGCTTTTTTTGCAGGACAGCCGATGGCAAACATTAGTTTGGGTGCTCCTTGGGTAATTGATAAAATTGACGAAGTAAACAAAACAATTTCTTTATTTGATGAGCAGGATAAAGTAAGGAGAAGTATTGCTGCGGCAACGCTGAAAGAGGTAGTGGTAACTACGCGGGTAAAATCTAAAAAGCAAATATTAGACGAGTTTTATACCACTGGTGTTTTTGCCGGAGAAGGCAATAATTATACAGTTGATGTAGAGGGAGATATTAATGCCAAGAGTCAGAATATCTGGAATTATCTGCAATCAAAAATTCCTGGTTTAACGGTTATTCACCCAGGTGAGGCCGAGCCTGGTATTATGTGGTTTAGCAGTGGATTTCAAGACAACGTGCCGCCGGCATTGTTCTTAGATGAAGTGCCTGTAGATTTAAGATCTTTATCTTCTGTTGACGTCGCAAGTATTGCATACGTCAAAGCTTTCAGACCTCCATTCGTAGGTGCATTTTTAAATGGAGTACATGGTGCCATTGCTCTTTACTCAAAAAAGGGATATTCCCCTATTTATAAAAATACATCTGCAGAAGGGCTCGAAAGCAGTTTCTTGAGCGGGTACACGAAATTTAAAGAGTTTACTCAACCAGATTACAGTAACCCGAAAGTAAATGTTGAACCTGACTTCAGGCCAACTGTATATTTTAATCCTTTTATATTAACTGATAAAAACAGCCCCCGTGTTACAATAGATTTTTTTAACAATGATACAAGTAAGAAGCTTAAAGTAGTTTTGGAAGGTATTAATGCTGAAGGAAAAATGGCAAGAGTGGTTAAAATTTTAGAGTAGGTGTGTAGCCACTAAAAGAATTTTTATTGAAATATTGTTAAGAGCTTTTTGAGAGACTGCAAGCGGATTTGTAAAAGTTTTGATACCCGGAGATATTTAAAGAGAAACGGAAATAATAAGAAAAAAAGAAGGTATTCCGCTGTTTGATTCTGTTGTTGAGGATTTGAAGAAAGTGGGAGAAAAGATGGGAGTGGAATTGCTATCATAAAAGTGATAAAAAAAATTACAAAGAACAAATTTTATACTATTTTCTTTTAGAATAAATATTTGCCTGTCACATCGTATTTCTCCGGCTTAAGCAAATTCTTACAGATTCAATTGATTATTTATTGTGTGCTTTTATAATGCTTTGATTTTTGAAAGCTCAACCTCTAACTTACCAGGATTTTGAAAATGTATTGCATACAAGCCTATTTCTTCAGCAGCTTTAATATTATTGATATTGTCATCTATAAAAATGGTATTTTCTGCCTTCAGGTTGTATCTGTCAAGCAGAATATGATAAATTTTATAATCGGGTTTTATAATCTTTTCTTGTCCCGAAACAACTATTCCATCAAACTCTTTGAAAAATGAAAACTTGTCGTAAGCTATAGAGATCGTTTCTGCAGACCAGTTTGTTAAACCATAAATATTGTATTCGGGTTACAGCAGCCATTCGTTTTTTAATAGAATGTTTAAAAGAATAACCGGAAAAACTCCATTAGCACAAAGAAGTACGCAAAAGAGGATTTTGGTAACCTAATAAAAATGACGGTCAAATTCGTCAGTTTGATATATATTCACTTTCTTTTTTAGTTATCAATTTCATCTCTCTTACATTACCTTCGCCCGGCTTTCAGTAATCTGCGTATTATTGCTTTAGCTGCGTTACTTGTTGCTGTACAAGGGAGTGATACAACGATGCGGAACAGAATTACAAATGCACGTAACCAAATAAATATTAATTAATCTAAATGGCAGACGTTTTTGCAAAGCTTGTGAAAGATGGCGGACCGCTGGGGCAGCACATGGAGCGTGCGCATGGGTATTTTGCGTTTCCGAAATTAGAAGGTGAGCTTGGGCCGCGAATGACATTCCGGGGAAAGGAAATGATTGTGTGGAGCCTGAATAATTATCTTGGCCTTGTAAATAACCCGGAAGTAAGAAGAGTGGATGCTGAAGCTGCAGCTTTGTACGGGATGGGTAACCCGATGGGCTCACGCATGATGAGCGGAAATACTGCAAAACATGATGAGCTTGAAAAAGTAATAAGCAGCTTTGTTGATCGTGAAGATACGATGCTTTTAAATTTTGGCTACCAGGGAATAATGAGCTGTATTGATGCGCTTGTAAACCGTCGCGACGTGATTGTTTATGATGCGCAGGCGCATGCATGTATCATTGATGGCCTGAGATTACACATGGGCCACAGGTACGCCTTTAAGCACAATGATGCAGAGGATTGCGAAAAGCAACTGCAGCGGGCGACTGATTATGCTAATAAAAACGGCGGCGGAATTCTGGTAATAACCGAAGGTGTTTTTGGTATGGATGGCGAGCAGGGAATATTAAAAGAGATTGTGCAGCTAAAGGAAAAATATGAATTCAGAATATTAATTGACGATGCACATGGTTTTGGATATATGGGCTCCGCCGGTGCAGGAGCAGACTCTGCCCAGGGTTGCCAGGATGGAGTTGACCTGTACTTTTCTACGTTTGTCAAAAGCATGGGAAGCATAGGCGCATTTATAAGCGGACCCAAAAAAGTGCTTAATTACCTGCGTTACAATACCCGAAGCCAGATTTTTGCCAAAAGCCTTCCATTGATAGTTGTGCACGGTATGCTTGCAAGAATGGAAATGCTGAAAACAATGCCGGAATTGCGGGAAAAATTATGGTATAATGTAAACCGTCTCCAGGAGGGTTTAAAAGCAAGAGGCTTTAATATTGGCGGTACAAACTCACCCGTTACACCTATTTATATGAAAGGCGATGTGCCTGAGGCTACTTCGATGGTAAAGGATTTGAGAGAAAATTATCATATATTTTGCTCGATAGTTATTTACCCGGTCATTCCGAAAGGTGATATTATTTACAGGATCATTCCTACTGCCGCGCATAGTGATGAAGATATTGACCTGACTTTAAAAGCCTTTGAAGAAACCAAGAAAAAACTGGATGAAGGAGCATATAAAGCAGAAAAAATACCTGATATGGCGGAGTTGAGTAAATAGCTTACATTAAATTTCGGATTATTACTCAGGTCTTTTTTTAAACGCACAGTTTTAGGAAATTTTCGCAGAGAACAGCAGAGTTAATAACTGTTTACGACACTTAAAATTTTTTACTGATTGTGGAAAGCCTGAGCAGTTACAAGTTCGGAAGCATTCTTTCAAACATAAACCTCTTTTTTCGCCTAAACTTCCTTTATTGCAGCATTATCATTTGGTAACTTTACAAAAGGCCATTCATTGTTCACTTTTGCTTTTATAAAAAATACAATTATCCCTAATACAATAACAACTAAACCATAGCCAACCATAGTAAGTCCTGTTGAATATAAAATAAATAACCAGATAGCGATTGCAATGTAAACCGGTAACGGAAAAAAAGGCATTTTATACGGAAAAGCACTTTTAAGCCTTGTTTTTCTTAATATCAGTAAACCAATGGCTTGTCCTATAAATTGTATCAAAATGCGCATCGCAAGAATAGCGCTGATCACTTCGCCTAACCGAAACAGCAGGCTGAAAATAAAAGCGATACTTCCTAAAAATAACAAAGAAACATAAGGAAAATGTTTGGAAGGATGCAGCTTCGCAAATATTTTAAAAAATGCGCCGTCCGCTGCCGCTGCATACGGAATGCGGCTATAACCAAGTGTTGCAGAAAATACCGAAGCAAATGCTACCCATAAAATAAGGCAGGTAATCATTTTAGCAGCAGTGTTTCCCGCTAACTCTTTCATATAGATGCTTAAAACAAACTGGCTTTCTTTTGCCTGTTGCCAGGGTATCACACTCACCACGCTCACATTCATAAGCAGGTATAAAACACTGATGCCGGTAATTGACAAAAACATGCTCCGCGGAATATTTTTAGAAGGATTGATAATTTCTCCGCCCAAATGACAAACATTATAGTAACCTAAGTAGCTATACACCGATTTTACGCTGGCAAAACCTATGGCAGTTACAAAAGCATAATTTACGGTAATGCCATCATGAATATGTTGCAACGGCTGCATAAAATTACCATGTGCTATCCCGCTGCCTATAATCCAAAACATCGTGACAATAACTCCGGTCCAGAGCAGCACGCTTATCTTTCCTATCGCATCTATTTTTCGATAAAGTAAAACAACGATTAAGATAACTACGCTTCCGCTTACCAATTTACCCGCTAACGGCGTTAAGGGTACGAGATAAGAAAAGTAAGAAGCAAAACCAATAGCTGCCGAAGCTATTACCAGCGGTGCCTGTATCATGGTTTGCCAGACAAATAAAAAGCTCATCAGTTTGCCTGCGCCTTTGGCGCCGTAGGCTTCTTTTAAAAAATTATAGCTGCCTCCGGCCTGGGGAAACGCTGTTCCTAATTCACTCCAGATCATGGCGTCTATGAAAGATAACAGTGCGCCTGCAACCCATGCATACAAAAACCAGGGGCCGTTCATCATACCAATAACCATTGGTAAAGTGATGAACGGGCCAATGCCAACCATATCAATCATATTGATGGCTGTAGCCTGGGTAAGACCGAGGCGTCTTTCTAATACGTTTGCAGGCATTTGCTGTATTGCTTTGCTTTTTTTAAAGCTGCAAAGGTGCAAAGAAGAATTGGAATAAACGGGGGTGCGGCAAAAGCTGTCGTAATTGAAAAAAATTGAGTTTTTAAAATAAAACATAAGAAAAGTTTCATTATACACTAAAAGTTGAACGGAGGTAAAAGAAGTGCTTGCTTTTACCTTTATCCCCTGATCATTGCTCAATAAGAGATAAGCAGGCATTAAAAGTTTTGAAAGACATGTCAATACCCAATGAATACTTTACCATAATTTTGTTTTTTTTGAAACTCACTCTGCAGAAACTTCTTATACAATTTCAGCTCATGTTTTTATAGAGCGTTCTGATATAAATGAGTGCTTAAGTACTGTTGAAACTTTGTAAGAAGAAAATAAGGACAGATTTGCCTCCGTTACAACATCTATCATAAGTGTTTAGCGTCGCCATAATTTACTGCCCTTAGTTCTGAAAAGAGAATTCAAAGACAGGAGCGTCGCAACAAAAGCTTAACCGGAGTTACCTTCGCTCGTTACCAAATACTGCACTTTAAAATTTTAAAAACATGCAAAAGAAAATACAGTCTGCGCTTATTTCTGTTTTTTATAAAGAAGGATTAGACGCGATTGCAAGGCAGTTGAGTGAGTTAGGAATAACGATTTACTCAACGGGCGGAACCGAAAAATTTATAAAAGATCTTGGCATTGATTGCGTGCCGGTAGAAAGCCTGACAACCTATCCTTCGATATTGGGCGGAAGGGTCAAAACACTGCATCCGGCAGTATTTGGCGGCATCTTGGGTCGCCGCGATCTTGAGCAGGATATGGAGGAAATGAAGCAATATAATATTCCTGAAATTGACCTGGTAATTGTTGATTTGTATCCTTTTGAAGAAACTCTTGCAGCAACTGATAATGAAAAACAGATAATCGAAAAGATTGATATTGGCGGGCCCTCTATGATTCGTGCGGCGGCTAAAAATTTTAAAGACCTTTTGGTAATAGCTGCGAAAGAAGATTATGCACTTTTAGAAAAATTATTGGTTGAGCAAAAAGGTGAAACAACTGTTGAGCAACGCAGACGCTTTGCGGCAAAAGCCTTTGAAGTTGTGATGAAATATGACATTGCCATCAGCAATTATTTTAACCCGCATAATACCATTTCCTTGCATAGAGCCAAAGGAAAACAATCTTTGCGATATGGTGAAAATCCACATCAAAAGGCATTTTTTGAAGGCAATCTGAATGAAGTCTTTTCACAACTTCATGGCAAAGAAATATCGTACAACAACCTTGTAGATATTGATGCGGCAATAGAACTGATAAATGAGTTTTCTTCGCCTTCTGCTGAAAAAGGACAAAAAGAGGTAGTTTTTGCTATTATAAAACATACAAATGTGTGCGGCATATCAATGAGAAATGCTGTAAAAGAAGCGTGGGATGCAGCCTTAGCAGGTGACCCTGAAAGCGCTTTTGGCGGCGTATTGGTTTGCAGCGGTGCAATAGATAAAGCGACTGCAGAAGCGATTAATGAAATTTTCTTTGAAGTATTGATCGCTTATGACTTTGAACCTGATGCCCTGGAAATCCTGCAAAAGAAAAAGAACCGGATTCTATTGCAATTAAAAAAATTACCTGAAACAGATGAGCAGTTTAAATCTGCGGCAAACGGAGTTTTAAAACAGGAAAGAGATAAAGGAAATTTTTTAGAATGGAAAGAAGTTGGCGGCAGAGAAACTACAGCGTCTGAAAAGGAAAACCTTACGTTTGCAAATCTTGTCTGCAAACATTTAAAAAGCAATGCGATAGCGCTTATAAAAGATAAACAGCTGGTTGGCAAGGGCTGCGGGCAAACAAGCCGTATTGACTCTTTGCGTCAATCTATTGAAAAAGCAAAACAGTTTAAATTTGATTTAAATGGAGCAGTTTTAGCTTCCGATGCTTTTTTCCCTTTTAATGACTGTGTGCAAATTGCTCATGCAGAAGGAATAAATGCGTTTATACAACCCGGCGGCTCCATCAGGGACAAAGACAGCGTTGACTATTGTGTTGAGAATAATCTGGCGATGGTTATTACGGGCATGAGGCATTTCAGGCATTAGTCTCAATTGTCTGAACCTGGATTGTCTGAACCTGGATTTAAGAGATTTTTTGGATTTTGAGGAAAAGATGAATTTTTGCTCTATTTCATCTTAATTTCTTAATGCAATTCCGAATCGTAATCTGACAATTTCCCGTTACTCCTTTAAATCCAACAAATCCAGGTTCAGACAAAAAGTTCTATATACTTCCCGCCAGCCTAAAAACATTTTACCGGTTCCTAAAAATTGATTGTGCCAGATGGTTATCAATAAGCCGTTTACTTTTTTTGTTACTTTATAATAATGCTCCATTTCATTCAAAGCGTCTTCGCATGTCTCGTGCTGTTCATAATAAGAATTTGCATCCATAAAACAGAAAGGAAAAACAGTCAGAGAGCTCATTTTTTCTTCCTGCAAATCATACCATTTAAAGGGCAGGCAATAAGAAGCTCTGAAACCGTTTATGCTGCCGTAACCCATTGAGTAATCTTCTATGATTCCTGCCTCAATTAATCTTTTGTACGTATCCGGCAATGTCATTCTTATATAATGTTGCCGGCTTTTGTTTATTGTTTTTCCTGTGATTTTTTCTAACATTTTTATCTCTTTTTGCAATAAATCCGACTTGTCTCCGCTTTGCCACGAGGGATGAATTGCTATAGAATATTTATCAGAATGTTGCCGAATTAATTTTTGCATCGCTCGTTTTGCAGGAAGAATATTTTTATCATGATCTTTATTTTTTTTGGCTAAAAGGAAAAAGTATACGGGTTTTAACTTGTATTCTTCATGTAGTTTATGAAGCCACTCATAACTATCAAACGGGTCCGTATGTTTTCCAAATAACACATTTATTCTTTCATTGGCTGCTGCCCATTCGTTTTCAGTCAATGACATTATTAAACCGCCAAGATTTCTAAGCCATCCTTTGTGCCGGTAACTCCATGCAATATCAATGTCGTAAGTAGGCAGAAGGCGAAAGGCAGAAGGCGTAAGATGTAAGGAAGGGAATTTTTGTAATAATACTGTTTTAAAATGCTGCAGCCAAATATTTACCAAAGGTAATTTGAGAAAATTTTCTTTAAAAGCGAGACAGTTTTCGTGTGAATATCTGCCGTACAAATCCAGCTTGTGAGGCAAATATTCTTCGTAGCGGCTGATTAAATAAAAGGAGGCTGCAAAAATATCGAATGGAAAATCACTATTATCAGTTTTGAAAAAAGCTTTTGTTTCATTCCATTCAAAAACAACTGTTTTTTGCTCTTTTATATTATTTTCAAATAAAAGATTTACGGGCTTTATCCAACATTCTTCTTGCGTAATTCTTTCTTCTGAGTAATTTATTTTTTCTTCTGAATAATTTTTAAAAAAAGATTTATCAGCAGTCAATTGATAATTACTAACGCCTGAAGCTGGTAATAAAATAGAAAAAATATAGTCTGCACGCGAAGAAGTATGTTCTATATAAATAAGCAAAACTGTATCAGGAATTATAAATATCCTTGAGGCTGAAGGAAATGTTTAATGCAGGAAGAGAAATGGTCTCTTCGTCTTTTGTAAGAGTTTCAGCTATCCAGTCATTATTCTCTTTGTAATAAAACAGTATTACCTGTTGTTCGGGTTCTACACATAAATAATACTGAAGTGTTTCTATTTTTTGATATTGTAGAAATTTGTCGGTTAAGTCATATTTTCGGGTATTACCTGATAAAACCTCAACAATTAATAAAGGTTGCCCCGAAAAGTATCTTTCGATCTTAGGATAACAAATAGCTATATCAGGATAAAAAAAATTTCCTTCAGAAGTTTTAATTTTAAAGCTTTCAAACACCAGTTTCCAATCAGTTCCTTTTAAAAAAATACGGAAAAGAAAAAGTAAATTGCTTACAATATCATTATGAAAAATAGATATTCCACTCATCTCGTATAGATTTCCGTTGAGAAATTCGTGCCTTAACTCGCTCTTTTCTTCAAAAATAAAATATTCTTCTTCAGTTAAAGGCTTATCTAATTCTATTACTTTCATAACAATTGCTATTTATCAAATTTAAAGAAAAACGCCCTTTTACTTTCCTTTTCTTTCTTCCCACATTTGGTTAAATGTTTTCTCGCTGAAGTTGAGATCAGTACGGTGGGTTGTCCAGCTTTTAAAAACTTTATTTATCAGCCAGTTCTTCATTTTACCGTTGCCCATATTCATCATTTTACGGTTAAGGCTTCCTTTTTTCCATGCTTTCCAGGCTATTCTTTCGCCAAATGATGTCATTCCAAATTCTACTGATTCGTGCCGGTTTTCGAGCAAAAGTTCGTGCAGGTTTATTCTTACCGGACACACTTCTGTACAGTTTCCGCATAATGACGATGCATAGCTTAAATGCTTGTATTCATCCATCTCTTTCAGATGCGGGGTAATAACGCTGCCAATCGGGCCGCTGTAAGTTGTTTCATAAGAATGACCGCCAATATTTTTGTAAACGGGACAGGCATTGAGACATGCACCGCAGCGGATACAATATAATGCCTCTCTTGTTTTTGGATTTTCCAATAGTTTTGTACGACCATTGTCTAAGAGAATCACATACATTTCTTCAGGTCCGTCAATCTCGCCTTCTTGTTTTGGCCCGGTGATAATGGTATTATAAACGGTAATTTTTTGACCTGTGCCATAGGTTGCCAATAAAGGCCAAAACAAGCCGAGGTCGGCCATCGTAGGTATCACCTTTTCAATACCCGCAACTACAATATGTGTTTTAGGAAATGCGCAGCTTAATCTTGCATTTCCTTCATTTTCTGTAATGGCAATTGCGCCGATATCAGATATTATAAAATTAGCTCCGGTAACGCCGACTTCGGCCTGCATAAATTTTTCTCTTAGCTTTTGGCGTGCTACTAATGTCAGTTGTTCTGGAGTCAGATTTGAAGGTGTTCCTAATTTATCAGCAAAAAGTTTGGCAACATCTTCCTTGCTTTTGTGCATTGCAGGCGTAACGATATGATAAGGCGGCTCATCGTCTAATTGCTGTATATATTCGCCCAAATCTGTCTCTACGCTTTCTATACCTTGTTTTTGCAAAAACTTATTCAGGTGAATTTCTTCCGTAGCCATGCTCTTGCTTTTCACCAGCGTTTTGCAGTTTTTTTCTTTACAGATTTTGGCAATTTCCTCTAAAGCATTTTCTGCGGTTTCTGCCCAGATTACTTTTGCCCCGCGTTTTGTAATCTGCATTTCAAATTGTTCCAGTTGCTGGTCAAGGGTTTCAATGGCACGCCACTTAGCGTTTTTCGCTCTTTCACGCGCTGACGAAAGTTCGGAGAACTGAAACTTTCCGGCGGGAACTACAGCATTGTATTTACTTATATTAAAATTAATCTTGCGGCGGTGTTCATAGTCGCTGGATTTTATCGTGCTTTTCGCTTTAAATGATTCTGCTGTTTCGTTCATAATGTAAGTCATTTAGGCATTGGGTCAATAAGTCATTAATTTGCCCCTTTAGGGATTTGGGATTTCCATATATTTTGCAGTGGCCTCAAGGGTTTCGTAAAACTCTTCTCCATACTTTCTTATGATTGCTTCTTTCAAAAAAATATAGGTTGGCACTTTTAATTTTTTTCCAAGCTTACAGGCAGCAGCGCAAAGGTCGGGCCGCGGCTCATAATTTACATACTCTGTCTGTCCGTCTTTGCTTTTTTTAATCCTTATCGGAAAAAGGTGGCAGCTTATTGGTTTTTTCCAGCTTATTTTATCATCGTTATATGCCTGTTCGATCGCGCACTTTATAATGCCTTGTTTATCGCGATAGCCGTAGGCGCAGATTTTACCATTTACTGTAGGCGTTACCCAGCCGAACTCCTGGTCGTATACATATTTTCCGACCTTTTCTATTTGCCTTATTCCTTCTGCTGACATATATTCTTTTATTGACTCATGAAAGTTGATGAGGTGGTTTAACTCACTGATTTCAAGTGGCGCACCGGCATCGCCATCTTCACAGCAGCCGCCTTTGCATTTTGTAAGGTCACAGACAAATTGTTCTTCCACCACCTCGTCGCTTACCAGTACATTATCAATTGCTATCATGCCCTGCCCTGACGGGAGTTTAAATTATTATTAAACAAAATTATACGAAATGTATGTAATATTATAAGAAGATTCCATTTACTTCCACCTGAAGGTATTAATTAAATGCCTGACATCTTCTATTAAAAAACGGTTTACGATACCGAGAGAGTCTTCATTTGGCGTAGCATCAAAATAGAGCGCGCCCCGAAGAAAATGTTTTGCAGTGTCGGTTAAAAGAAACTGGTTGGCAGTAGCGACTTCTCCGCCAACTTTAAAAAAAATACCGTGTACATTGTTAGGGTTCGTAATGAGCGAATCATCAATGCTGTATGCCTTAACCGTATTTTTATTAGTTAATTTGTATGAGTCGTTTATCAGCTTCTCAAACTTATTTTTACCTATTTCCTTATAGCTGATATAAACGCGGCCATTAAATTGAGGGAAATCAACATTTATCCACCAGGGGTTTTCAGTAGTATCTCCAAAAAAGCTGCTGTCTCTTACAACCTCTGCATACACCGGGTATTCAAATGCGTATGGATAACCAGGCTGGTTAAAAGACCGGTATTGTTTTTTAGGAAAATTAATCTTAAAGTATCCTCTTGGCTTGGGCGTATAATCGCTGTTGCAGGAAAGTAAGGCCGCAGATAGCAGACAACCGGCAAAAGCAAATATGACTGCAGACGATAGCCCATGGCTCATAAGTGGGGAAAACAAGCGTTTTTTTGGAAAAATTGAATGTGAGATACAAATAAAAAAGGCAAAAATTTTTTTCAAAGACATTTTAATCAATTCATTCAAAAATACCTCTACTCTTTTAATTTAGGCTTTATAGTAACCTTAATTTTTTGAAGCCTGTTTTTTTCTACTTCCAAAATAGTAAACTCAAAATCGCCGCTTGTTATAACTTCGTTGGCTGCCGGTATTTCGCCTGCCAGCTCCAAAACCAATCCGGCCAGCGACTCGCTTTCGCCTCTCACTTCATCAAAAGTTTCCATCGGCAGCTCCATTACTCTGCATACATCGTGCGTCATTATCTTTCCATCAAAAATATAGTTGAAATCATCTACTTTGGAATAACCGGTATCGTCGTCATCAAATTCGTCTTTTATTTCGCCGATTATTTCTTCTAAAATATCTTCGAGCGTTACAATACCGCTTGTGCCTCCAAACTCGTCTACAACTACGGCAAAATGTATTCTTCTTATCTGAAACTCCTGCAGCAGGTCTTCGATCATTTTTTGCTCATGTATAAAAAAAGGAGGTTTCATTAACGAATGCCAGTCAAAACCGGGTAAATTTTCCAGGTAGGGCAACAGGTCTTTTGTATGTAAAATACCAACCAGGTCGTCAAGGTTTTCTTTGTAAACAGGCAACCTGCTGTAGTGAAGCTCTTCTACCTTTTTTACCAAATCAGCAAAAGAGGTTGAATATTCAATACCATTTACATCAAGCCTTGCTTTCATAACCTGCTTTGCGGTAATGTTGCTGAATTTTACAATTCCCTTGAGTATATTTTTTTCTTTTTGCGAAGCTTCACTTTCTGTTGTTATGTCAATGGCATGATCAAGCTCTTCGAGGCTGTACGAGGTATTTGACTTTCGGGTCAGTTTTCTTTCTATAAAGGCAGAAATGCCAACAAATCTTCTGCTTAAGCCTTTAAAAAGCAATGAAATTCCTTCGACCAGCGATCCCGCATCTTTTGCAAACCTGATACTGTTTTGAACGGCCATTACTTTTGGCATCACTTCTCCAAACAAAACAAGCAAAAATGTAACCGACAGAACTTTAATTAAAAAAACAACCCACCACAAATGGTTATTAAACACAATGACTGCATCTGTTATAAAATTTGAAATAAGAATTATGGCAATATTGACAAAAGTTCTGGCTATTACCAATGATGCAAGCAGTGTTTTAGGGCTTTCCAGCAAATCTACAATGCGCTTATAACCAGGTTGCTGCTTTGTTTTAAGCATATTAATATCTTTATAAGAAAGCGAAAAATAAGCTACTTGTGCGCCTGCAACAAAAAATGAGATCAATAATAAAATAATTAATAAAAAGATTGAAACTGTAACAGCCTGCGAATTAACAGCGACAGGATTAGCGGTATCGAGAAAGCAGAAAAATGCCGGGTGATGATCCAAAGCAACGGGGTTAGTTTAATAAAACAGCATTACAGAAACGCATACTTATGTGCGAATATATTAATTTTATCAGTTCGTACTTTTTAAAAAGGAAGATCTTCAGACGTTTCACCTATGGGAGGAATTTCAGCATTACTTATTCCTTCAAGATTATCGTGACCGGCTCCGTTATTAAAACCATGATTTTCACCGCGTTTCTCCAGCATGATAAGGTTGTCTCCCACCACTTCGGTTGCAAATTTTTTGTTGCCTTCTTTATCTTCCCAACTGCGTGTTCTTAACCGGCCCTCAATGTATACCAGGCTGCCTTTGTGCAGGTATTTTTGAGCCAGATCGGCCAGGCCGCGCCAAAGCACTACTATATGCCATTCGGTTTGCGAAACAAGTCTCCCGCCTCTGTCTTTATAAGTCTCGGTAGTTGCAAGACTAAATTTTGCCACTCCAATGTTTCCTTCCAGGTATTGCATTTCCGGATCTTTTCCAAGATTGCCAATAAGCATTACACGGTTTACGCCTCTCATAAATAATCGTATTTAAGATGAACCTTCCTTATTGTATTAGCTGTTTAAAATTACTTTTTTTTATACAATAATTGAAATAATTACCATAAAATTATTTGATTATTTTACTTTTCTTATCAGAAAAATGCAGTTTTTTTAGCACCTCTGACTGTAAGAAGCTATTTTACTAATAAATGCAATATGTTTTTCTCTAAATGTTTATCGCTCTTTATTTTTTTTATAATTATACTGTTTTAGTCTGTTGCAGGTATTGATTGATAAATTTAGGAAAAGCAAATGACTGAAGATTATTTTTATTTATTGCAGTAAAATGGCGCAGAGCATCAGGAACCTGGTAAAGGCTTATATCTATAAACCTGCCCTGCAAATGCTGATGCGTTAATTGCTGGGTAAAAACGGGCGATATATTATTAATGGTAAAATTTTCAATATTAAGCTGGTCGTGCAGCCATTGTTCTATTTCTTTGTTTTTCCAGGCACGTTCTTTTGCTGTTTCAAATAAATAAAATTCATACAGGTTTTGCCAGATATCTTTCCCGGTTCTCTTATTTATTAAAATCTTATCCTCTGCGGTAAACATAAAATAAGTAAACCATCTTTTCTTTCTTACCAACTGCTTTTCTTTTACCGGCAGCTTGTTTACCATGCCTTCATTGTAAGCAATACAATTTTTTTGGAAAATACATTGACTGCAGGTTGGGATTTGCGGTTTACACACCGTCGCTCCGAAATCCATAATAGCCTGGTTAAAAGCCGCAGGATTTTTTTTATATAATAATTCATTTGCCAGTCTGGTAAAGTATTCTTTTCCCCCGGGTGAGTCTACGGGAAGCGTTTCCCCAAAATATCTTGACAAAACCCTGAATACATTGCCGTCCGCCACTGCGTGTGGAAGTCCGTACGCAAAAGAAGAAATAGCAGCAGCAGTATACGGCCCGATGCCTTTAAGAGCTATTATTTCATTGTAAGCGGATGGAAACTTTCCGTCTAAATCATTAAAAATATGCTTCGCCGTGAAAATAATATTTTTACACCTTGTATAGTAGCCGAGGCCTTCCCATATTTTAAATACCGACTCCTCAGAAGCCAAAGCGAGATTTTTAACAGCAGGAAATTCTTTAATAAAATTATTATAATATTCAAGTCCTTGTGAAACACGTGTTTGTTGCAGTATTATTTCGCTTATCCATATTTTATAAGGGTCTTTTTCCCCTTTCCATGGCATGGTTCTTTTATTCTCTTTAAAATGCCATCCCAATAATTTACGGGTAAATATTTTTTTCATATTTCTACGTAAATATATAATGCGGGATAATATTAATACCAGATAAGACCCAATGTTTGATATCTGTTTATATTTCTTCAATAGAAAAAGTTTATTCTGCAGAAATAATAGATATATCAACACAATCCAATTATCCTGTTACTCCTTATTATAAAATGTTATCTGGAACAGTGCAGAAACGAAAAAAACAAATTGTGAATGAGAAAGTCAGACTTAATAAATCAAATTTCAGAAAAAACGGGCATACCCAAAGTAGATGTTTTGGTTACGTTAGAAACCATGTTTAAAGAGATAAAAGACAGTCTCTCACTTGGAGAAAACATATACATACGTGGTTTTGGAAGTTTTATCACTAAAAAAAGAGCTGCCAAAATCGGCAGAAATATAAAAAGAAATGTTGCTGTAGAGATACCGGAGCATTTTATTCCTGCCTTTAAGCCGGCAAAAGAATTTGTAACCGAAGTAAAAAGCAAAAGAAAACACGAGGGATTAATATAAGTATTCTTACTGTAATCAGCGCTTATTGCTGTACTTTTTAACTAACTTACTAACATCTGCACTTTTAATTGATTTACTTTTGGGGTATAATCAGTTAAGTGTGAATAAACAACAAGTTATTTTGATAAGCAGTGGTTTCTTGCTGCTTATCATGTTATTTTTTTTTGGTAATACAATTCCTCCCAGGAAGCCGGTTTCGCTTGTGGCGGATACTCCCCATCAGCAAAAGAAGTTAGAGACAGACGAATTACTTACAAAGGCTAAACAAAAGCTGACGCCGCAACAATCAGAAAAAGTAACCTCTTTAGAAAACAGTGTAAAAAGAGGGGACGTTAAAAACCAGCAAATTAGTGTAGACAGGCAACTTGCATCTTTTTGGAAAGACACGCTAAAAATGTTTGAACCTTATGCATTTTATACTGCCCAGGCAGCTAAGTTGGAAAATTCTGAAAAAAGCCTCACCTTTGCAGCCCATTTGTTTTTAAATAATTTGAAAACGGAGAGTGATCCTCCTATGCAGAATTGGTTAGCTTCAAATGCAAAAGATCTTTTCACACAGGCTTTAGCGATAAACCCTGCAAATGACAGCAGCAAAATTGGTTTAGGTGCGTGCTATATTTTCGGTAATATTTCCGAAAATCCGATGGAAGGTATTGCAGCGATAAGGGAAGTAGTTCAAAGAGATCCGGGTAATATGTTTGGCCAGATGATATTAGGTTTAGGAGGTGTTAAAAGCGGGCAGTTTGATAAAGCTATTGAGCATTTTACAGTTATAGCCGGTAAAGAGCCCGACAACCTTGAAGCAATCTTAAACCTGGCAGAGGCATACGATCAAAAAGGCGATAAAGGAAATGCAACCAGGTGGTACAAAGTTGTAAAAGGGAAAGTTGCTAACCCTGAAGCACAAAAAGAATTAGACAGCAGAATAAAAGCATTACAATAACATTGATATTTATAAACTAAAATTAGTACATCATGCCTTGCGGAAAGAAAAGAAAGCGTCATAAAATTGCTACACATAAACGAAAAAAGAGACTGAGAAAAAATCGTCATAAGAAGAAATAACCCGTCTTCTTATCCTGCCCTTTGCAGCAATGCCGGAAGTATTTATTGCCTCCGGCATTTGCAACTTTCTGCTGGTTCCCCAGACCCTTTGTTTTGCAACTTTTACCTTACCTTATCAATAAAAAAAGTGGCAGGATACTTCCGTGTTGTTTCAGCACGTTTTAAAAGTGGTATACTCTATTTATGAGTGATGTATGAATATTAAAAAGTTGCAATTTTGAACAAAGAATTAATAATTAATTCTACTCCGCAGGGAGTAGAGATAGCTTTATTGGAAGACAAAAAACTGGTAGAGCTTCATAACGATAAGACCGGTGCTGCATTTGGCGTAGGAGATATATACCTTGGAAAAGTCAAAAAGCTAATTCCCGGTTTAAATGCTGCATTTATAGACGTAGGTTTTGAAAAAGATGCTTTTTTGCATTATACAGATTTAAGCCCTTTTGTGCGTTCAATCTTAAAGTTTACGCACTTAAGCATTGCTGACAAATCAGAAAACGGGATTGATTTTACCAGGTTTGCAGTCGAACCTGAGATTGTTAAAACAGGCAAAATCAATGATGTATTAGGCGGAAAGCCAAATGTTTTGGTGCAAATATTAAAAGAGCCGATTGCGGCTAAAGGCCCGCGGCTGAGTTGCGAAATCTCTTTACCGGGGCGTTTTGTTGTGCTTACTCCTTTTAATGATATTGTAGCTGTTTCTAAAAAAATTCACAGCAGCGATGAGCGCAAGCGTTTGCAGAAAATAATAGAAGCTGTAAAAGAGAAAAACTTCGGAGTAATTATACGCACCGCTGCTGAAGGAAAAAATACTGCCGAACTGCACGAAGATCTTGCCGCTCTTATAAATACCTGGAAGTCTATCCAGAAAAATTTAAAGGGAGCTGAAGCGCCTGTAAAAATTCTGAGCGAACAAACAAAGGCGACCAGTATACTGCGTGATTTGCTGACGGAAGATTTTAACAGAATTGTGGTTAATGACAGAAATATTTACGACGAGACAAAAGCATATATTCAAAAAATTGCGCCGGAGAAAGCCGAGATAGTAGGAATGTACCAAAATGGCATATCTGTTTTTGACCATTATGGCATTACAAAACAGGTAAAAAGTGCCTTCGGTAAAACAGTAAATCTTTCCAGCGGCGCCTATTTAATTATCGAACATACGGAGGCTTTACATGTCATAGATGTCAACAGCGGATACAAAAGCGTAGGCAATAACCAGGAAGAAAACGCGATGCAGACCAATATGGAAGCTGCTGAAGAAATTGCACGCCAGCTAAGGCTCCGAGACATCGGCGGTATTATAGTTGTTGATTTTATTGATATGAAGCTTCCTGACAACAGAAGAAAGCTGCAGGAAGCTATGGACGAATTTATGCGGACTGACAGGGCACGACATGCGGTGCTTCCTATATCGAAGTTTGGAATAATGCAAATTACGCGGCAAAGGATGAAGCCGGAAATGACCATTAATACCTCGGAAGTTTGCCCTGCCTGCAATGGCACGGGAAAAATATCCTCAACTGTATTGCTGGTAGATGAGATTGAAAAAAAGCTGCTGTATCTTGTAACGCATCAGCATAAAAGCCTTACTTTGTATGTAAATCCCATTGTTTATTCGCATCTTACAAAAGGCTGGTTTTTTAATTCAATTAAATATAAGTGGAATAAGAAATTTAAGACTAATATAAAAATATTACCCAATAATAACTATCACATTGTTGAGTTTCGTTTCTTCGATCAGAATGAAGAAGAAATTAAAATTTAAGCATATCATATTTTTTACTTCATACAATCATTCTGTTTTTAATTGAGTAACTTTTCTAAAAAAATTAAACCAGTCCTTGTTTTATATTCTTAAAGATGCCAGTCGTAACTCTTCCTGATTTTTCGAATCCGGTCATTTTCGGTGTTATAACTATACTTATGTTTTTAGTTGTTGCAGGCCGTTATTTGTTAATTGCAGGTTTGTTTCATCTTTGGTTTTATATTATAAAAAAAGATAAGTGGGCTGCCAGAAGCTTAAGCAAAAAGGCAGCAGATAAAAAGCAATTTTATACAGAGGTTAAATGGTCGGTTTTTACTTCTCTAATTTTTGCTGTTGCCGGTTCAATTACTGCACTTCTTTGGCAAAAGGGTGATACAAGTTTGTATGTTGATATACACGATTACTCATTATGGTACCTGCCGGTAAGCCTTTTAATATCAATGCTTATACACGAGACTTATTATTACTGGCTTCACCGTTGGATGCACCGGCCTGCGGTGTTCAGATTATTACATAAAGTGCATCACGACAGTAATACTACCAGCGCGTGGACAGCGTTTTCTTTTCACCCGCTCGAGGGATTGCTGCAGGCAGTTATTTTGCCGCTTACGATTATATTTCTTCCTATGAATGTTTATGTACTTTTATTTCAGCTTACTGTTATGACTTTTTCAAGTGTTATCAATCATCTTGAAATAGAAACATACCCGGCAAACTTTCAAAAGCATTTTATAGGAAAATGGATAATTGGCGCAACGCATCATTCATTGCATCATAAGCAATTCAGATACAATTTCGGCTTGTATTTTACTTTTTGGGATAAATGGAAAAATACAGAAAGCCCAAAGTTTGAGTCCTTATTCCACGAAAAAACAGCGAAGCGAAGTGCTGCAGATATGTAAGTAAATCGCTCATTTCGCAACTGTGAGTTTAACAGGTTTCCCCCTTAAAATCCTTTGTTTTTGCTCTTTTTATAAAAAAAAATACTGTCAAAGGTGAAAAAAGCATCCCTAAAAGTTATTCACACGGCAAAAAATAATTTTTGAAATGTGACTCATATTTGTAATTTAGTGGCAGAATTTAATGGGTTAGTAAGTAAACAGGGTTGGTATTCTTACCAACCCTTTTGTATTTAAATGAGTTTTTATGCTGTTTTTGTTCGTTTTACTATGTGCATCATATTTCAAAATTATCTTTGGGCATGAGTAAAGTTAAGACAGCCTATTTCTGCAGTAACTGCGGGTACGAAAGCGCTAAATGGCTGGGGAAATGCCCTTCCTGCAGTTCATGGAATACTTTTGCAGAAGAAGTTATCTCTAAAGGCATCGAAAAAAATGACAATGGCTGGAAAGATTACAATACCGGTAAACGGACTGCAAAAACTATTCTACTTGATAAAGTAAGCGCGACAGAAGAAGATCGTATTTTAACAGCAGATACCGAACTAAACCGTGTTCTTGGCGGCGGCATTGTTCCCGGCAGTATTATTTTGGTGGCGGGAGAACCTGGTATTGGAAAAAGCACACTGTTTTTGCAGACAGGCCTGCATTTGCAAGGTGTAAGCACACTATATATAAGCGGAGAAGAAAGTGAGCAGCAAATAAAAATGCGTGCAGACAGGTTAAAGGCTTCTAACAAAGACTTCTACCTTTTGACCGAAACTGAAACAAGTGTTTTATTCCAGGAAATAAAAAAGTTGCGGCCGCAATTAGTAATTATAGATTCTATTCAGACTTTACAATCAAATTTTATAGAGTCTTCGCCTGGCAGTGTTTCGCAGATACGAGAATGTGCTGCTGAGTTTCAAAGGTTTGCCAAAGAAACAAATACACCCGTATTTTTAATCGGCCACATAACAAAAGACGGAAGCATAGCCGGGCCAAAAATACTTGAGCACATGGTTGATACGGTGCTGCAGTTTGAAGGAGACCGGCATTATGCTTATAGAATCCTTCGTACTGTTAAAAACCGCTTTGGAAGTAACGCTGAGCTTGGTATTTACGAAATGACCGGAGATGGTATGCGAAGTGTAACAAATCCGTCAGAAATACTGATTACCCAAAAAGAAGATCAGCTAAGCGGAAGCGCTATTGCAGCAACGCTCGAAGGTATGAGACCTTTGCTGATAGAAGTGCAGGCGCTGGTAACCCAAAGCGTTTATGGCACTCCGCAGCGAACTGTAAGTGGTTTTGACCTGAGACGGCTTCAGTTACTGCTGGCCGTTTTAGAAAAACGTGGCGGCTTTCATTTTGGAGTAAAAGATGTTTTTGTAAATATTGCCGGCGGTCTTAAAGTGGAAGATCCTTCCATTGATTTATCTGTTATCTGTGCTTTGTTAAGCAGTTTCGAAGATGTGCCGTTGCCTCAAAAAGTATGTTTCGCCGGGGAAGTTGGTTTAAATGGTGAAATACGCGCCGTTAACCGGATTGAGCAAAGAATTGCCGAAGCGGAAAAGTTAGGTTTTGAAAAAATAATCGTTTCAAAATATAATAAAAAAGGATTTGACAAACAAAAAACGGGGATACAGGTAATTCTTGTTAGTGAGGTGCAGGAAGTTTATAAGCTCTTGTTTTGAAAAAACTTATAAAGAACCAAGAAGCTTTTCTCATGCTTTTTGGTTCTTTAATACAGTTCGCTAACTACATGTTTTAGTATAAATTCTTAAAAAACTTTATAACTTCATCAGCAAATTCTTTTGTCCCTAAGGCCGCACCATGATCTCCCGGCACTTGTGCAAAGTGACCATTTGGAAAAAGATCAGCAAGTTCTCTGGCATTACCGTTGTCGGTGTCCTTATCTCCGCATATTACCAGTATTGGTCGTTTTACCTTAGATAAAGTTTCTTTCGGTGTTGATGGCTGTTCTTTTTGTAAATAAGCGAGAGCTTGCTGGTCAAGACCTGCTTTTTGTACATTCTTTACCATACCCTCCAGTTCTTTAACCGTGTCTCCTGAGAGTGCCCGGTAAAACATTTTTCTTCTTGGCCATTCCGGGTTGGTAAAATCTGTTCCCATGCCGCCCATCACTGCCTTGTTAATCCGCTTGTCTGACACTAATAACCGTGCAGTTATGATAGAACCACGCGAATAACCAATGACATTGTATTTATGTATGCCTAAGAAATTTGCCAGCCCCATAATGTCTTTTGCTTCGGCGTCATTCGCGTAGGCTTCGGCTGTGTGGGGTTTGCCCGACCTTCCGTTTCCGCGCATGTCCATTGTTATAACTTTATAGCCGGCATTCTGCAATTCTTTGTACACTTCTGTTTTCTTCCATCCTTCGCCGGTCATTATAAAGCCATGCACTAATATAACAGGATATCCCTTTCCCGTTACTTCATAATAAATTTTTGTGCTGTCAAATGATGTATAATAATTTGTTGTATCAATATACTTACCTAAAGCGACAGAACTCACTGCCGTAAAAGCAAAAACCAAAAAGATAGCAGCAGTTTTCATTATGTTAGTTTTTGTAAAAGAATGGGCGAAAGAAGCCAAAGTGGTGGCTTTAGTCATAAAAATTGGTTTAGGGATATAATTACTTTTACCGGTTTTTTTTTGACTTTTTCTACCTTTCTTACTCAAATTCAGATATATCGAATCCCTTGCAACTTAAAATAATTCAGGTATGATTTAAAAATAATGTTGGAAAAATTAAATACATTCATTAAGCCAATCCAAATAATCCTGAAAATCTTATAAATCCAGGTTCAGACTACTTTTACCATATTTCTCCAAAATCAACAGTTGCGATGAAACCTGCATCAAAAGAAAATGTATAGGTAAAATTGTTTCCTGTTTGCTTTAGCTGATAAGTACCGTCTTCTATCGTATAAATTTCAACTTCTTCTTTTTCTAAGGAAATGATAAGATAATACTTTATTTGCTGCTCTTCGTAAATACCATACTTGCTGTGCCTGTCTTTTAAAGCTGTAGAAGGAGACAAAATTTCAACAACCAAAGCGGGAGGAAAATCAAGGAATTTTTTATCTATTTTGCCACAAATGATAAGCATATCTGGCTGCACAATTATTTCATCAGATATTTTATAATCTATAGGTTGATACACCTTACAGCTTTTACTTTTTTTAAGTTCCATTCTAAACTCAGACAAAACATTAGCTGCAATCCTTTGATGTTTAGGAACAGGCATCGGGCTCATGGCGTAAGGAATACCGTCAATCAATTCCCATTGACCTTCCCAGTTTACCCAATCGTCGTAAGTATAATGCGGTAATATTTTTACAATGGAAGACATTTATTTATTTCTTTATTCAAATTTAGATAATCGAATCCTTATTACGCTAATAATTATAAGTGTAGAAAGTTATTATTCATAATTAATGATACACTGTAAGAGTCATTTTTGCAATGTTATATCTCTTTTCATCATCTCATTCCTGTTGGCCATTTCCCAGGCAGTGTAAAATACAAGCTTTACTCGTTTAGCCATCAGGTCAAAATTTATTTTATCAACTGTATCTGTAGGGCGATGATAATCGGCATGCGTGCCATTGAAGTAAAATATTATGGGAACGCCGTTTTTAGCAAAATTGTAATGATCAGAACGATAATAAAAACGGTTAGAATCATTGAGATCATTAAACCGGCGATCGAGCTGCAGGTTGAGATATTTTTTATTGACAGAGTCTGTTACGGGCTGCAGATTGCTGCTTAATTTGTCGTCCCCGATAATGTAAAGATAATTCAAAGAGTCGCCTTTATACCCAGGGTCTATGCGTCCAACCATATCTATATTCAGATCAGCCGACGCTTTGCCAAGCGGAAAAGTTGGATGCTCACTATAAAATTCCGAGCCCAACAAACCTTTTTCTTCACCAGAAACAGTCATAAAAACAATGCTTCTTGCCGGCCCGTGCCCTTCATTTTTTGCTTTTGCAAAAGCCTCTGCAATCTGCAATACACTTGTGGTGCCCGAGCCATCATCATCTGCTCCATAGTATATTTCTTTGCCCTTTTTGCCAAGATGATCATAATGACTGGTAATAAGCACGTACTCATCTTTCTTATTTGTTCCCGGTAAAACAGCAATTACATTGCTGCTTTGAAGACTAAGCGTTCTTTTATTTATTAAAAACTGCACTTTTGTCTTATAATCACCGGCAGGTATATTTTTAATGCTTTCCAACAAATTTGCAGGATTTAATCTTAATAGTTGATGAGCCAAATCGCTTGAAACTGTAATTACCGGCACACTTTCTACCGGAGACTTTTTCAAATACATTCTGCCCTTTGAAGCAAATGATGTCTTTTTTTTAAAATCTTCAGACATAATAAAAATACCTTTTGCACCCAAAGCTTTCGCCTGCAGTACTTTCACCACATTACCATGCCTGCTTTTTTTACCTGCAGCTTCATCATCATCACCCGGATCGCCTTCAAATATTAATACCCATTTTCCCTTTATATTAAAGTCTTTATAATCATTGCGTGCGGAGTCAACTATTCCATAAGAAGCAAAAACAATTTCATCAATACTGTAGGTGCCGTTGGCAGCGGAGGTAATATTTAATGTAAAACTGCTGTCTGACTTATGCATCTTTTCATTTACCTGCAGGCTTGCTTCAATCAGCGTATCCTGGTAAATCGGAAACTGCATTTGGTAACCGCCTGTCGTACCCGGCAACAGACCTAATTTTTGAAAATGATTTTCAATAAAAGCTGCTGCTTTTCGCTGGCCTGGTGTAGCAGTTTCCCGGCCTTCCATCTCTGCACCTGCTATTACCGACAACTTTTCCTTAAGGCCTGCCGGTGTAATGGTTTGAGCATATTTATTAGCAAAATCAGTTTGTTGCTTTTGAGAAAAAGTTGTAACAAATAACAATAAAAAAGCGGGCAATAGAAATTTCTTCATTGATGATTTTCCTTAGATTTTTTACGAACAGGATATTTTGTTTACTCTTACTTCATGTCTTCCGCCTTCAAAGGAAGTGTTTAAAAAGATATTTATTATATCAAAAGCATTTTGCAGGCTTATAAAGCGTGCAGGCAGGCAGACTATATTTGCGTTATTATGTTTACGTGCAAGTTCGGCGATTTCTTTTTGCCAGCACAACGCAGCACGAATTCCCTTATGTTTATTGGCAGTGATTGCTACGCCATTTGCGCTGCCGCAAATTAAAATGCCGCAAGCCGTTTCATCTTTTTCAACACTGTCAGCGGCAGGATGGGCAAAGTCAGGATAATCAACTGAGCTTGCAGAATAAGTGCCATAATCGGCTACCTGGTAACCGAGTTTATTCAGGTGTTTTACAATCTCGGTTTTATATTCAAAACCTGCATGGTCTGCGCCGACTGCAACAGGTTTTGACCGGTCAAAGTCTATATTCATTATAAAATCAACTTTTAGCTGTTTTAATCCCATTCTTCTTCATCGTGCTTTTTCATCTCTTTAAAGGCACGTTTAGATACAACGATACTTAACTGGTACAACAAAAACAAAGGAATAAACACAAGTGTCTGACTCGTCCAGTCGGGACTTGGCGTTATGACCGCAGCTACCACCAATATGACTACGATAGCATATTTGCGGTATGAAGTTAAAAAATCAGGTGTTATTAAACCAATTTTAGTAAGCACGTAGGTTAAAACGGGCAACTCAAATGCGAGCCCGCAACCAATGATAATATCAACGAGATTTTCGAGGTAATCATTTAGAGTAGGTCTTGTTTCTAAAATCTGTGAAGTGCCCAGCGTATAGTTTGCAAGAAAATTGAATGTAAAAGGGCCAAGCAAAAAATAGCCAAAAGCGGCGCCAAGAAAAAAGAAAAGAGAAACGTAAAAAATACTTCCGCGGGTGCTTTTTAGTTCGGTTGGTTTTAAAGCAGGTTTTATAAAGCGCCACACTTCCCAAAAAACATACGGAAAAGCTGCGATAAATCCGCCTACAAAAGCAATAGTGATGCTGCTCATAAATGCAGCGCTAAATTCAGTATTTTGGAGTTTTATGTGAATAGACGGCATGCATAATGTATCTCCTAAATGCAATAAATGACCTAAACGACACATAGCCGTATAAGAAATAAAATTATCATGAAGAGGTCCTAAAATTATTTTTTCAAATACCCAGTCTATTTTTATAAAAATAATAATTCCTAAAACTACAATTGCAAGCAGTGAACGTACAATATGCCAGCGAAGCTCTTCAAGGTGGTCAACAAAAGTCATCTCATCACCGTCGGGCCTTAGTTTCTTTAAAATGCTCGTTGCCATGAAATAATTAAATACGTGATTTTATAAAATGCGGCAAAGGTAACTGTAATGATAATAGTAAAAATTTATAATCAAATGAGCAACCGCAGCATTTATAAGTGCAAATACTGCAAAATATGCGATTAAAATTTTAAAAAGTAAAGAGGTTTTTGTTTTAACAAATAACAAAACAAAAACGTTTCTGCTTCCGTATGGGTAATTATGATTGATCTGCAATTGCCACGACTTTCAGGTCGTGGATAAAGAATAATAAATGTCAGGCTTTAGCCAAAAAAACTAAACGCAATATGCATCAAAGTATTTATAAATTTATCAGGTGACTAACAATTGTAAATATTTAATAAGCAAACAGATAAGGATAAGCAAACAGATAAGGGATTTATTTCCTAAAGAGTTTGAGCTAAAGCCAATACTTGAATTTTTTATATAACCACGACCTGAAGGTCATGGCAATTTAACCGCACAAATCATTATAGAAACCACAAAAACTACAGCAGGCAGAGAGAACTATGCAAAAGAAAATTTTTTGACTATCTATGTTTTACCGCAATACTTTCATTTTTACCATATCTATGCGTGTGTCGCTTACGCTTAAAATTTCAAATTCAAACCTGTCAATAATTATTCTTTCTTTTTGATGCGGAATCGCTTCATGGTTGGAAATGATATATCCTGATAAGGTTTCTGATTCGGTTACAGTAAATTCAAAATCATATTTTTCATTAAGATAATCTATTTCGAGCCGGCCGCTGAAAATGTATTCATCTTCAGCCAACTGTTTTTCTACAAATTCTTCTACATCGTATTCATCTTTTATTTCTCCGAAAATCTCTTCCAGTACATCCTCCATAGTTACGATGCCTGCTGTGCCGCCAAATTCATCTACCACCCACGCTATGCTTTTGCGCACTTTGGTAAATTTATTAATGAGGTCTGTAGCGCTCATGCTCTCCGGCACTGCTGGTATCGGAAGTAAAATGGATTGAATATCGGCAGGATTCTTAAAAAGATCTAACTGGTGAATATAGCCAAGGATGTTGTCAATATTATCTTTATACACAACAAGTTTGCTCAGGCGTGTATCAATCATGCGCTGCCTTACATCTTTTATAGAGGTTTTTATATCAAAGGCTTCAATCTCGGTGCGTGGCACCAGGCATTGCCTTACTTTCACCATTGGCAGCGACAAGGCATTTTCGAACAGCTCGGAATTTAATTCCTGGCTATCCTCGTCCTGCTCTTTATTCTGGTGGAAAAAGTGCTCAGGGTCTCCTTTTCCAAAAGCCTCATTTCTGTCGCTGACACGCACGTTGAATATGTATTTTAAAACCCACTCTGCGGCACTTACCAAAAGGGAAGCAGCAGGATAGAAAAGGCCATAAAAAAATTTGATAACAGGTGCAAAAAAGCTAAGCAGATCGTCACTTTTTGCCCTGAATACAGCTTTAGGTATAAATTCTCCAAAAAACAGAACTGCGAGGGCAGAAATGAGCGTATCACCTGCGAGAACTATATAAATATTATTTATAGAAAAAAGTCGCCAGACAATGCCCAGCAAACTGCTGAAAAGCAACACATAAATAACAAAAAAAAAGTTTATCCCCATAAGGCATGTTCCGATAAACCTTGCCGGTTCTTCCATAAATCCGGATAAAATAATACCGCTTGATTTGCCCTGCTTTTTTTTAAGCTCTATACTCAGCTTATTTGCTGTTGCAAACGCTGTCTCCATACCTGCAAAAAAACCTGTAAAGATAATAGTGACAATAATCAAAAAAATAGTAAAATATAAAGTATTCATAGAGATTATTTTACAGTAATCGGTTTAAATAAACATTGTAAAGTTATAAAAATACGAAAGCAAGAGCAGTTTCGTGCGTCTCCGCGGTCATCTTTATTTTTTGCCGGATGCCTTCCGGACTTCCGAGGCTTTAAATACTTAAGCGGGGATAAATTTCTCTGATCATAATATTCTGTCTATGTTGATTTTTGTGGTAATGAAGTTACCACGGGTAAGAAATACGTTTTCTCCCATATACTTATTTTTTTGGTTAAAATAAAATTTAATTGAATTTTATTTGTTACTAACTTCATTTTTAATCAAAAATATTTTGTGTATGAAAAAGATTTCTATTCTTTGCTTGGCCCTTTTTTCCTTTCTTTTTTCTCAGTCGCAGCAAATACGATATCTGAAAGGTAACTTACAAGGCGTCCAGGAAACTCCTACCAATAATTCAAAAGCATCAGGCGTAGTAATTGTAAAGTACGATATGACTACAAAAGAGGTGAAATTATATGGCGATTATGCTGGCCTTACCACAACGATTACTGAGGCACACATCCACAGGGGACAACCCGGCGTTGCGGGGCCGATTGTAGTACCTCTTGCAAATACGGGCGATACTACCGGAGCGCTGTCAGGTACCGGCACTTTAACCCAGCCACAGGAAGACTCGCTGCTTGCAGGAAACATGTACGCAAATGTGCATAGCACAACTTATTCCGCAGGTGAAATAAGAGCGCAGCTAACGCTTACAGATGTCAACTCAACTTTCTTATCAGGAAGATTGCAGGGTGCCCAGGAAACTCCGCCTGACTCATCAAAAGCAACGGGATCAGCTTATGCGCTTGTAGACAAGGCTACAGACTCAGTATTTGTAACAGGCACTTATACAGGCCTTACCAAGGCGTCTACCCTTGCGCACGTCCACCTGCAAAATCCCGGAACTGCCGGTAATGTATTATTTCCTATTTATCATAGTTTTGCAACTAAAGGTGCAGTACATGCTATGGCTGCGGTCTCAACTACGGCTGCTGATTCAATTATTGCCGGCGGCTCATACGTGAATATTCACACATCTACATACCCTGCCGGTGAGATAAGAGGACAACTTTTAAATAATACAGGAGTCCGTTATTTAGCAGGAAACCTATCCGGCAAAAATTCAACTCCGCCTAACGCATCTGCGGCAAGGGGCACTGTAATAGCAACTTATAATACACAAACAAAAATTATACAGTTAGCAGGTGACTATCAACATCTGACCGACTCGGTTACTGTTGCTCATATACATCACGGAGCTCCAGGAGTGGCAGGACCAATTATCATAGATCTTACCACTACCGGAGACTCTACAGGTGCCATTACCGGTTCGGCTCAATTTCCGGATTCTCTCGTAAATGAATTGTTTGCAGGCAATATGTACGTAAATGTGCATAGTAAAAAATATCCTGATGGCGAGATAAGAACACAGCTTGTACCCACTACAGCCGGAGAGACCCAGGTTTTTGCCGTTAACTTAACAGGAGGACAGGAAGTGCCGGCAAGCGGTTCTACAGCTACCGGTAAAGCTTTGGTGATAGTAGATAAAACCACGGGAGCAACATTTGTAACAGGTACTTTCAACGGAATTAATTCTGTTGTTTCCAGGGCAGATCTCGATCGCGGAGCAGCCGGCGACACAGGTTCGGTTATTTTTGCTCTTAATCCTGCCTACAGTTTCTCCTCAAAATCAGGAACTATTTCGGGTAGTGACACTTTGTCGATGGCAGTGATCGACTCTATGATTAACGGCTTCACTTACATTAATATTTATTCACAAAAATTTCCTACCGGTGTTATACGCGGACAATTAGGTGATCTTGTTTTACCTCTGAAGCTTACTTATTTTAACGGGTACAAACAGAGAAATGAGATACAGCTTATCTGGGAAACATCTGAAGAGGTGAATGTAGGCCGCTTCGAAATAGAGCAGTTAAACATCACCACTAAAGACTGGGTTACCAAAGGCACTGTATTACCACAAGGTGCAAACGGAGGTGCGAAATATAGCTTTAGCGATGTCCCAAACCTTTACGGCAGCCAATATGCAATATATAGGCTGAAAATGATTGATAAAGATGGCAGAGTAACTTACTCTTCTATGGTTAAAATAAATTACGAAACTTTAAAAGCAGAATTAACTATCCAGGCAAACCCTGTGGTAAACGGAGAACTGCGGTATACTATAACAGGTCTGCAGGCAGGTAAAAAAGCTGAAGTTTCAATAATTGATTATAACGGACGTTTACTGTTAAAAAATACCGTTTCTTCATTAATGAATAATACATTGAGAATTCAGAACCTATCAGCAGGTATGTACAAGTTAATTGTGCATATAGATGATACGGTATTGCAAAAAAGCTTTATTAAATAAGGTTTTTTATTAGGATTGTAAGTACAAAAGCTGCTTTCGAAAGAAGGCAGCTTTTTTTGTAAAAAGTTAGGGTGCGGAGCGCAAAATAGCTAATAAGAATCATCACATAAAAGGAAGCAAAACTATAAAAAAAGACTATTAATTTCATTACAACTATATAAACTTCAGAACTCCTTACCTCCAAAGTTGTCATTAAAAGAAATTCGAAAAATGAAATTTATATAAATAAGTTGAAGAGCTTTTCTTATCCTTAAAGACTGCTTAGAAAGTTGAGTATATAATAAAGACTGCAAAAAATGAGGAGCTTACTATTTTTTGCAGAAGAAAAGAGAAAAAGAAACTTTTCAATTTCCTCCCCATAAATAATATAAAAAGCTCGTTTTAAATCTTATGCTTGGGAATGTAATTACTGTTAACGCCTGACTCTTCAGAATTACTTGTGATTCTGGCTCAGGTATGGCTAAAGCTTCTTTATTCGGTTTATAGAGTAGAGCAATAAAAAACTTTAATAAGCTCTGCAAGTGCTTCTGTTTTATAATTTAAGCGTCTCCTGCGAAGTCTGCACTCACATTTCTAACGATTCCTTCTGTAACAGAAGGCTCTTCCAGAGCCAAAACCTAAATGACATAGGGCTTTAGCCGCAACTTTATTATACAACAAGATTTATTTCAGAATCTACCAGAGAGTTCACCGGCCTACTCATCAGCCAGGTTTTATGGTCGTTTTCCTGCCATTTGTTTTTTGGTTCTGTTATTCGTGCGCCGTCAGCTATATAAATAACAGTCATAACCTCACGTGTGATATCAGAATTATTTCCCGGAGCTTTATGAATAGTAAAACCATAGTGCCAGGTGGCATCGCCCGCTTTCATTTCTTCCGCTCTTGATACAGGATAATTGTTTACACTCACTATTTCATCGAATGATGCCTCTGACTTGTCTGATATTTCTGCGTCAAGAGCATATCCTTTCTTATGCGAGCCGGAAGCAAAGGTGAGCATACCCATATCAACATTAATGTCAATCAGCGGCATCCACATGGTAACTGTATTAGTAGTATCAACAGGCCAGTAGTATTGATCCTGGTGCCAGGGAGTTGGTCCGCCGCCGGCTTCTTTAAACAATGCCTGATCGTGGTAAATTCTTACATTTTCCACACCCAATAAATCTGCCGCTATTTTTGCAAACCGTTTAGCCAAAGTAAATTTTCTTACGTTTTCATCATTTTGCCACAGGTTCATAATCTGCAAAAAAGCTTTACCGTAGGTATCACGGTCTTCCATTTTACGCTTTTCTGTATTAAAACGGTCAGCAGCATCTTTAATGACCTCACGGAATATTCTAACTTCATCTGCAGAAAGAATATTTCTCACAAGCGTATGACCTTTCTCGCGAAACTCCTGCACCTGTTCCTGTGAAATGGTAATAGTATTTTTTAAATCAGGCAGCAAAACATTATTTACAAACATGGCAATATTATTATTCTGCTAAATAAAGCGTTTTTTTCAGTAAAACAATAATTTAATCTCACTAATCAAATAGAATTCATCCTTTAGATTACTATAGCGCTTGAATAGGTTTGAAACGCTGGTTAATGAATAAACTAAAAAAAGGGCTGAGGAAAAGCAAAAGTGCAGTTTAAATATATTGGTGTAATACTAAGCGGGTAAATGAAGCTTAACTGCCTTTTTTTCTATATCGTAAGGAACTGTTATTATCAGCAATAAGATAGTTTTGATTTTCAAGCCATTTATTCATTCTTTCAATAGCAGACTGCAGTTGTTCTCTGTTTAGCTGGCTAATGGCTGTTTGTTTTCTGCTAAGATAGTTGTACCAGCAATCACTGAAAAGCCAGTCGAGAATAATACGGTTAAAGCAGTGATTGAAACGAACCGGTGAAGTATATTTAGCCGGAAGGTCAATGTTGAGCAGCTTTTTATAAGCTTCAGTTAATTCTTCCATCAGAAATCCTATGTATTAAAAATCCCGATCTGAGTGTTCGATAAAATTTTACCCTGTTCGTTTTTCTTTAATCCGTGCTCCCTTATTCCAGGTCTTATATCAGACTTATTTGAGACGTTTAAAAGAACTAATTAAGCCTTTACTGCCCGCACTGTGATGAGAGCCTCAAAATCAGGGTCTTTGAAATCAAGTTCTTCTGCAGTGAGCTCCTCTGCGGCCATGCCATATAAGAAAGCGGTCGCCACAAGCACATTCCCATATGCCTCTACCTTTGCATTGCGGGAGTCAAAGCAGTCGCCAAAGAGCCTTTGTGCCGCAGCACTGGTGAAGCGCCAGTAATCGCCCCAGCGATCCATGTCGTAGCGGCAGATGGGGCTAAGAGATGGAAGCGAGCCAAGCAGCACACCGCCAGGCCGGAGTATGCGATAAAGCGTACGGACGGCAGCGTGAACGTCGTAAATAAATTGCAGTGTCTGGGTAATGATAATACAATCGTACTTGTCTGATGGCAGGTGATCAGCATTTGCGAGGTCAGCTATAATTGTCGGTGATGAGTCAGGGTGGTCTTGATCAAGCACCTCAGAGCCGGTCACACGCTCACCACCAAATTGGCGGGTGTAGCGGTTATCCCCAATTTCAACAACGTGGCCTGCTATATCACCGGCGTGCTTGCTCAGAAACTTTTCAATGTAGTAGCGGTCAATCGGCTGCCCGCGGTCATAGCCAAATGACCGGGTGAGCGGCTCTAACCTGCGAAGGTCACCAAAATGCACTAATCCCGCCGCCGGCGTTTCTTGTTTGTGCTGTCCGCCGGATACTTGCTTGTTTAGCATAATTCTTTTTTACAATCTATAATTTTTACATCGCAGGTATTCGTAAAGCCATCTTTTTTGCAATTGAATTTTTCTCAAAAAACATTCCTGTCTTTTAAAGTATGTGTTTTTCTATTTCATTGCCAATAATATCTATCAATGCAGGATCAACCTGCTTATCAGCATTTTTTAGTGACACTTTCCAGGTTATTCCTTTATCTTCATAAGCAGGTGTTACAGTAAATTGGTATTGATTCTTCATAGCTATGTCGTAGTAAAATACATTGTCTTGTTGCCAGCAAGGTTTTACCTCAGTGAGCAATAACTTGTTTTTATAAAAAAATTCAATAAAAAACGAGGAAGTATTCATAGGACAAACTTTGAAATAAACACTTTCAAACGATATGCCACCGGGTATAGGGTTTAAATAAAGCTGGCACACGAAATTAAAAGCTGTTATTAATAAGCAGCCTGCACTAAAACGTTGTATTTATTTACCCAGGCATTATCAATACTATTGCAGATATTTACTTTTATCCTGCATAAGAAAATTAAGCAACTATTGTCACACATTTTACCGGCAGCCTTTATTGATTCCTTAACCGGCTTGCCAGGTTTTGATAAAGACGCATTCACAGATGCCCATGACAATGCAAAAAAAGTAATATCCATTCGTTTGAATCCTTCAAAGGCAACGTCTGCAATATATGATCTTCCGTTGCAGGCCAATGTTCCCTGGTGTGCACAGGGAAGATACTTGTCAGAACGGCCTTCGTTTACCTCAGACCCTGTTTTTCACGGCGGGGCTTATTATGTGCAGGAAGCGAGCAGCATGTTTTTGGATCATGTTATAAAAACAATTATTAAGAATGAAAATCCTCCTCAACGCGTATTAGACCTTTGTGCCGCGCCCGGAGGCAAGACTACTTTACTTGCTGCTGCGTTGCCGCAAAGTTTTATAGTTTCTAACGAGGTGATTAAAACACGGGTCGGGGTTTTATCAGAAAATATAAGCAAATGGGGAAGCGATAATGTAATCGTGACAAATAATGATCCCGGAGATTTCAGAAAATTGCCGGGATATTTTGACCTGGTAGTAATTGACGCTCCGTGCAGCGGCAGCGGCTTGTTTAGAAAAGATGCAGATGCAATAGCAGAATGGAGCGAAGCAAATGTGGAAATGTGCAGCCTGCGGCAAAAAAGAATAATAACCGATGCAACAGGCGCTTTAAAGCAAAATGGCTATTTAATATACAGCACCTGCAGCTACAGCCGGCAGGAAAATGAAGATATCTGTGATTGGATAATAGAAAAGTTTGCCCTGAAAACCGTACAGATTTCTATTGACTCTTCATGGGGAATTGTTGAAACCGTCTCAGAAAAATATGCGGCAAAAGGCTATCGCTTTTATCCGGATAAAGTACAGGGTGAAGGATTTTTTATCGCCTGTTTTCAGCAAATAAATGAGGTGGAAGAATATGAAAGTCTTGCTGGCAAAATTCAATCTGCAGGAAAACAAACCAAAGCAATTGCTGCACCTTTTCTTACAAATCCGGAAGAATACATACTAAGTGATTACAAAGAAATTGTGATAGCTTCTTTAAAAAAATGGGAAAAAGAAACTGCAGCAACCGGCAAAATGCTAAACGTAAGAAAGTCAGGCGTGGCAGTTGGTACGGTAAAAGGCAAAGATTTTATTCCCCACCACGAGCTGGCATTGTCTCATTTGATCTCAACCCATATTCCATATATTGACCTTGAAAAAGAGGATGCTTTGAAATATTTAAAAAGACAGGATTTTATAAGAGAGACAAATCATACCGGCTGGACCATTTGCCGTTATAAAGGTATACATCTTGGCTGGATAAAAGTTTTGCCCAACCGTGTTAATAACTATTACCCGGTTAACTGGAGAATTTTAAAACCTTAACTTCGCGATGCATTTGCAGAAAATTGTAAACTTTGAAATATAGTATTGTTATGAGGAAAATGTTGGTGGCTGTATTTTTTTATTCTATCAGTTTAATTGCTAAAAGCCAAAATCTCACAGTCGAAGGCACAGCGCCTAATTTGTATATTACACATATAGTTGCCCCTAAAGAAAATTTTTATAGCGTCAGCAGGCTTTATAACCAGGCGCCTAAGTCTATCGCTTCTTTTAATAAGATAGTAATGGAGAAAGGGCTTACTATTGGCCAGCATGTAAAAATTCCACTGACTGCACAAAATTTTGATAGCGGCGGAAGCAGCAATGCAAAGGGCGCCAATATGCCGCTGACCCACATTGTTGCAAAAAGCGAAACTCTTTTCAGAATAGGCAATAGCCTGCATGTAACTGCTGAATCTATCAGAAAATGGAATCATCTTACCTCAGATAATATTGCCGCCGGAACCCCGCTCATAATCGGATATTTGAAGACAGATAATGCACAAACTGCTGCAGCAGCCATCAAAAATAGTACAACCTCAGGGTCGGACAATAATGAAACTGCTAAAAAGAATGCAGACATTACAGAGCAAAAACCAAATGCTGCCGAACCCAAAAAAGAAGCTCCTCTTGCTTCTGCCGGCGCCGCCTCCGGCTCGGAAAAACAGGAAAATCAGACTGAAACAAAAAAGCCGGATGAAAGCGCTCAGGGTGTACGGGAACCAAAGAAAAATGCTTCTGAACAAAATACAGCTATCGCTGAAAAAGATACTGCCATTGCCGTAATACCTGAAAATCCGGCAGCCAAACCTGTAAAAGAGAAACCCGCAAAACAACAGGAAACTCCGGAAGCAAAAAATGAAGAAAGTAAAAGAATCAACCCGTCAACTGAAGTTGCTAATTCATCTGCAGGAACCTTTGCAGAGATATATGCATCCCAAACATCGCAAAAAACGGAAAACACAAAAAGCGGTGAAGCGGCGACATTTAAATCCACCAGCGGCTGGCAGGATAAAAAATATTATGTTTTAATTAATGATGTCACTCCCGGAACCATTGTAAAAATATCTTCAGCAGATAATAAAGCTGTCTACGCCAAGGTCTTGGGCAGCATGCCCGAAATGAAAGAAAATAACGGTCTTCTGCTGCGTATCAGCAATGCTGCTGCCGCTAATTTAGGCATTACAGACCCTAAATTTCCTGTACAGGTAAGTTATTATCAATAATAAGTTTTAAGAATAGGAGCAAGCTTTTTAATGTAAATCTTATTATTTCTCAAACCTGAAGCCTCTTAAAAAATCTTCAGTTCCTATCCTTTTTTTTCCTTCAAGCTGCAAATCAGTAACATGAATAAAACCATCAGCAGCCGCAAATTTTAAAAAGGTTTTACCGTCCGTTACAAACTCCCCGGCTGCACGTGAAGGTGAAGTTTTTTCTTTAGTACTTTTGTATATCTTTAAAATCTTTCCCTGCAAATGTGTTATTGCACCAGGGTAGGGCGATAATCCTCTTACCAGGTTGTAAATTTCATCACAGGTTTTATTCCAGTTGATTGTACAATCTGCGGTAAAAAGTTTAGGAGCATGTTTTAATTCACCGTCTGCCTGTCGTATCGCTTCTGACTGAGCAGTCTCCTGCAAAGAACCGTCTTCAATTCCCCTTATAGTAGTTACCAGCAAATTTGCCCCGGTTTGTTTCATTATATCATGCAGTTCTCCGGCGGTATCATTTTCTCCGATAAGAATTTTTTCCTGCAATAAAATATCGCCGGTGTCAATCTGTTGCTGCAGCTTAAAAGTAGTTACGCCGGTTTCTTTTTCGCCATTTATAATTGCCCAATTTATAGGTGCAGCCCCGCGATATTGAGGAAGGAGGGATCCATGAAGATTGACAGTTCCTAAAGGAGGCATATTCCAAACAACTTCGGGCAACATACGAAAAGCAACTACTACCTGCAGGTTTGCCTGTAAAGCTTTTAATTGTGCAAGAAATTCAGGATTCTTTAGTTTTTCGGGTTGCAGAATGTGTAACCCTTTTTCAACAGCATATTTTTTTACGGCGCTTTCACTCAGTTTCAATCCACGACCGGCAGGTTTGTCGGGAGCGGTAATAACTCCGACGATATTAAAGCCAGCTTCTGCCAGTGCACATAAAGATGCCACAGCAAATTCCGGTGTTCCCATAAATACTATGCGTAATGACGGATTTCCGGTTAAAGGAGAAGTAAAATTTTCTGGCATGCAGCAAAAGTAAAAGAATATTAATTTTTATGCAGTAAGAGTCATTTAAAAATCAGGATACAACAAGTACTTTTTCCTTATTTTCTTGAATGCGGTTAGTTTTGGCAGCCAGCTTGCTCTTATTTCTTTTTCAGTTTTACCATCAATAATTTGCTGCATCAGCTCCGCATTACCGGCCAGCCGGTTAAAAAAATAATCTGCAGGTTTTGCATCTGCTTTTTTAGGTTTTATAAAAAAGTTCTCTTTGTCAGGGAAAAGCTTATAAGCCTCCAGCAGGTATTTTATTTGAATTTGATTATCAATTTTCTGCAATATTTGCTCATTGCTTCCTGAAAGATTCCATCCGTAGCAAAGCTGGTTTTTAAGTTTTGGATCACTGGCGCCGGCATTAGAAACAGGCGAAAAGGCATATAATTTTTTTGGTAAAGAAGGATGACCAAATATTTGAAAAGGTTTATCTGTGCCGCGACCTTCACTTAGCACAGTTCCTTCAAAAAAGCAGGTCGAAGGATACCAGTAAACAGAACCGGCATCAGGCAAATTGGGCGATGGCCTAACAGGCAAGATATATTTGCTTTTGTGCGTATAATTTGCACATTTTATAACAATCATTTTTAATCCTTTTTCATTTTTTGAAGAATATGCTGCACCTTCTCCCGCTGGCTTTGAAGCGGTTGCAACTTTGCGAAGCAGGTTTTCTCCAATAAGAAATTTTGCATATTCTCCAATTGTCATTCCATATACAACCGGTACAGGCTGCATACCGATAAAACTTTTGAAAGCAGTATCGAGCACGGGACCATCAACATAAAAACCATTTGGGTTGGGCCTGTCCAGGATAATTAAGGGCTTTTTATTCTCCAAAGCGCTTTCCATAAATGCCTGCAAAGAAGAAATATATGTGTAAAAACGAACACCCGCATCCTGTATATCGAATAGCAATATGTCTGCATCGGCCAGGTCTTCTGCAGAGGGTTTTATTTTTTTGCCGTACAGAGAAATTACCTGAATTCCTGTTTGCCTGTCTGTGTAGGTGTCTACTTTTTGCCCGGCGTCAGCCGTGCCTCTGAAACCATGCTCAGGACCAAATATTTTTGTGATATTTATTCCCAGTTTTTGAAGTGTATCTGCAAGATGTATTTTGCCAAGTGTTGCTGTATTGTTGGCAAAAATGCCTACGCGTTTTCCTTTCAGCAACGGCAGGTATTCCTTTGTTTGATAAGCGCCTGGTAATATTTGTTTATCATCATTGAAAACAGCCCGGTTTTTCTTAGCAATAGTTTTGTTTACTTTTTGTGCAAACAATACAGTTATGGAAATAAAGCAGATAACAACTAAAAGGAAGCTTTTTTTCATTTTCTTGTAATTGGTTTCAAAAGAATGAATATAAATGAATTTGCTATTCCTTCATTAATATTTTTATTTTGACGAAGTTTGTTTACACTTTTAAATCCTATGAAAAAATACTTATAGTGGCAAGTGTTTTGTAAAATTTTTACTTTTGAAATATTGTATCAGGACAGATACTAAAACGATTAAGCGCTTTTTTTAAAATTTAATCCAATTTACAATTAAACAAATGAATATGCAACAAGTAAAAAGTGGTGATACTGTAAAGGTTCACTACCATGGAAGATTAACTGATGGCACGACCTTCGACAGCAGCGAAGGCCGTGAGCCGCTCGAATTTGAAGTGGGAAGCGGCAGCGTAATCGCAGGCTTTGACAGCGGTGTTACCGGGATGCAGGTAGGAGAAAAGAAAACGGTAAATATTCCTGTTGATGAAGCGTACGGTCCAAAACAGGAAGATTTGTATATGGAATTTCCAATTGACCGCTTTCCTGAGGATATGAAACCTGAGGCAGGAATGCAGTTAAATATGAGTAACGGTTCAGAACAAAACTTTCCGGTAGTTATAGCTGAAGTGCACGATGATACGGTAATTCTGGATGCCAATCATCCACTCGCCGGTGAAGACCTTACTTTTGATCTTGAGCTGGTGGAAATTAAAGGCGGGAAAAGCCCGCTTATTATAATGCCTTAAGGATTTTTATAAATTAAGATAAGAGGCCCCAAATGTTTGCTTTCGGCCTCTTATTTTTTTAGCTGCTATTTGTATTCATCTTTCTTTGAAGTGTTTATGAAGTTGTGGCAATTGAAAAACCTAAGATTCAATTAACCGCAAAAGCAAAATAGTGATTTAAAGTTGAATGCTGAACCTCCTCCACCAATTTTATAAACGCACTGTAGGTTGTAGGTTTTCTACTTTTTGGAATTAGAAACTATTTTATAACTAAAGTGTCACTCCAAATTAAATGGTCATGTTTAAAAAGAAGTTTTGTTTTATCATAACCGTCCTCACCAAACTTAACGGGAATATAGTTAAATCCCATTCGTAATTTATGTCCAACTAATTGTGCAGTATCTATTTTTGTGCGTATTTCCAATTTCTTTTCAGTGTCCATTGAAAATGGTAGAATGGTAATAACTTTTGGAACATTTTTATCGCATTCAACTCCGTATAATGGGAGCAATTTATTGTCTGTTTCGTAATTCATGTCCCATGAACAGGAATAGGTGGCATATCTAATTGTGTCTGAAGAATTATTGACCAAAATTGTTGTAACTGGCAAATAATTGTATCCATTTTCTAATAGCCAATCATTAATTTTAGCTTCAATATAAAAACCTTTTCGTTTGTTTTTCCATTCCTCTTTTTTTGAAACAATATTAATGCTTTCATTATCATCTTTATTGTCCGCTTTCTCCATATTACAACAATATAATATTGTCAAACAAAGTATAATTAATATAGAGTTGATATTTTTCAGAAGAGTCTTTTTAACTTACAGCCTACAATTTTATATAAGTTATTGTTCATGTTGCCTGCCCCCGGTTATAATGTCTGCTGCTTGTACCTTTTATTGAAAGCAAATGCAAAGACGATAATTGCAACAATAAATAATAAAGGGCAAAGCAGCGATCCTTCAAATCCAAAAGGGCCGCCTGTCCATGTTTCAGAGCCTGACACGGACTGTTGCAGCAGGCTCGTGAGTTTTAACCCGCTTACGTCGTATCCTAAGATTGGCCCCTGAAAATAATTCCAGGCAAAATGAAAAAAAATGCTGAACCAAAGGTTTTTAGTGAAAATATAATTGATACCTAATAGTACACCTGCAAGGAAAATATTTATAACCGCAAAAAGAGTAACATCAGGATTGGAGCCATGAAACAGAGAAAATAATGCCGCTGTAATGCTCAAAGCTCCCCATTTGTTCATAGATTGCATCAGGTTATTTAATAAATATCCTCTGAATATTAATTCTTCAACAAATGCAACAACCATCATAATTGCAATTTCGAGGAGCAATGAACCTGCGTTGAAGGTGGCAGCAATAAAAGAAAGATAGCCGGCCGTTACTAATATCATCGAGCCAATACCTAACAATCCCAGCGCAGAAAAGAATCCCAGCCCCGCTTCATTACTATAGCCTTTTCTGGCGAAGCCAAGACTTTCAAAGCTTTTTCTGTCAATAAACCTTCGCATCAGCCCGGTAAAAATAATAATGAAAATTCCCATAACAGCATAAAATACTCCAAAAGCTAATACGCTGTTATCTCCGGTTTCGCTGCCGGGTTTGAATTCATTCATCACAAAAGAACCGGCAATCTGAAAGACATAAACAATTAAAGAAACCACCAGAAAATAAATGAGCGCTTTCAGCCAGCCTTGTGGGATAAGAGGTTTTTGTATTGTTTTCATTTTAATTCTTTTATATATTAATAACGCAGCAGTCCGTTTTTTGCGCCCTCACCGCTAATAACTAATTTGCCTGAAAATTAGTACAGAATGTTCGATAATTACCATTACACCTGCATTGAAAGATTCTTGAGATACGTACAAACAGACACACAGAGTAACCCGCAAAGTGCAGTTTCTCCTTCCACAGAGAAACAAAAGAATTTGAGCGCCATTTTAGTAAATGAATTATTGGCTATGGGTGTAGCTGATGCAGAGCTTGACGAGTTTGGATATGTATATGCAACCATTCCTTTAAATACAGATAAAAAAGTACCTGTTATTTGTTTTTGCAGCCACGTAGATACTGCGCCCGACTGCAGCGGAACGGATGTTAAACCTGTATTACACGCAAATTATGATGGAAAAGATATTGTTTTACCTGATGACGCAACACAGGTATTAAGCGTAAAAGAATTTAAATACCTTAAAAAGCATATCGGAGACGATATAATAACTGCTGGCGGCAATACATTATTAGGTGCCGATGACAAAGCAGGCGTTGCCGGGATAATGGATATGACGAACTTTTTAATGACGCATCCTGAAGTAAAACATGGCACCATAAAACTCTTATTTACGCCTGATGAAGAAATAGGAAAAGGCACTGCAAACCTCAATATGAATAAGCTCGCTGTGGATTTCGGATATACTTTAGATGGCGGAGAATTGGGCACGCTCGAAGATGAAACTTTTAATGCAGATGCGATAAAGATAACCATTGGCGGCGTTATCGCTCATCCGGGATATGCGAAAGGACGTTTGGTAAATGCGTTAAAAATTGCAGGTGAAATTTTAGCTGCGCTCCCCAAAAAAGAATTCAGCCCCGAAACAACTAAAAAAAGAGAAGGCTTTGTTCATCCTGTGCGAATGGAAGGTTTGGCAGAAAAAGCAACGATTGAATTCATAGTGCGTGATTTTACACGAAAAGGGTTAAAGGCAAATACAGAGCGCCTGCAAAAAGCAGCAGAAAAAGTTTTGCGCGGGCATCCGAAAGCAAAAATGGATTTTACAGTTATTGAGCAATATAGAAATATGAAAGAAGTGCTCGACAAACATCCGCAGGTGGTTGAGTATGCCGAAGAAGCTTACAAAAGAAGTAAGCTGAAGGTAAAAAAGCAAAGCATTCGCGGCGGCACCGATGGCAGCAAGCTAAGTTTTATGGGGTTGCCGTGTCCTAATTTATTTACCGGCATGCAGGCCATTCACAGCAAAAAAGAATGGATAGGAGTGCGGGATATGAAAAAAGCTGTAGAGGTAATGGTAAACCTCGTACAGGTTTGGGAAGAAAAGAACAACGATTTAGCGGATTAAAAGGATTAAAAGGATTAAGGGGAATAAAAGTAAATTTTGCTGTTTTACCCCAATTTCAATAAATTCCAATGACTTGAGTGCAGGCAATAACTTTATGTAATTATCAAAATGTGTATCTTTATATTATGTCTCATCCAGCAATAAAATATGTGACTCCTGCCGAATATCTTGCTTTTGAAAGAGAAGCAGAGGACAGGCACGAATATTATAAAGGTGAGATTTATTTAATGAGCGGTGCTTCGTTCAAACATAATATTATTGAAGACAATCTTCGCGGGGAATTGCATACGTTTTTAAAAGGGAAAAAATGTCGCTCTTTCGGCAGTAATCTCAGGGTGCATGTTCCTAAAAATACGCTATATACTTATCCTGATATTTTAATTGTTTGTGAAGCTCCAAAGTTTGTGGATGGGGAGTTTGATACATTGCTAAATCCTGCAGTGCTTATTGAAATTTTATCTCCTTCTACCGGCAACTACGACCGGGGAGCGAAGTTTGATCTATATCGTGAAATAGAAACATTGAAAGAATATATTTTAATAGATTCAGCGTCTGCACATATAGTCAGTTATATCAAAAATGAAGACTCAACCTGGACTTTGCGTGAATCCAAAAATCTGAATGATAATTTTTTTATCAGTTTTATCAATTTTCACTGCCTCGTATCAGATATTTATGCAGGCATGTGAAAAGTCATTTTCTTATCTTCAGTTATTGCTCATTATTTTATGTCCTGATCCAAAAGTCAGTGGCAGGATATCCCACTATTATACCTTTCGCTTTAATCCTGAAAAAAAACCAATAAATCGTGGTTCTGAAACTTTAACAACTTACAACGCAGCACTTTATAGGTAAAGCAATTACATTCGTCAAACTGTTCCTAACTATTTTTACAATCTTCTGATGGTAACTTGCAATAGTTAAATAACTATAAGCTGCCTAAAATAATTATACAAGAATGATGTGGATATTACTTCAGATTGGTACGCCAGCGGCGGACTCGGCTAACGCAGTGGGATTAGCACAGCCGGCAGCAGAGCAAATTTCTTTGTGGGGCTTATTAGCCAAAGGCGGTTTTATTATGTACCCGCTTTACCTGTTGCTGGTTGCAGCCATCTTTGTGTTTTTCGAAAGACTGATTGCCATAAGAAAAGCAAGCAGCATCGAAGGAAATTTTATGAGCATGATCCGCGATAATATTATCACCGGAAATTTGTCAGCAGCCCGCACATTGGCGCGCAACACCAACAATCCTGTTGCGAGAATTATAGACAAGGGCCTGCAACGCATAGGCAAGCCTATTGATGCTATCGAAAAAAGCATGGAAAATGTTGGAAAACTCGAGATGTATAAAATGGAACGTAACCTAAATATCCTATCGCTCATTGCCGGTATTGCCCCAATGTTTGGATTCCTCGGAACCATCGTTGGTATGGTGCAGTTGTTTTATGGTATTGCCAGCACCGGCGAATACACTTTAAATACGATTGCAGGCGGTATTTATACTAAGATGGTTACATCAGCAACAGGTCTCATCATTGGTTTAATCGCTTATGTAGGCCATAACTACTTAACTACTCAAATTGATAAAACAGCCAACAGAATGGAAGTAGCAAGCTCCGATTTTATAGATGTGCTGCAGGAGCCGACGAGATAGGTTTCATCAGGTCATTTGGTTCGATGACGGATAGTAGGGGTAATTATGATTAAGCTGTAATTGCCACGACCTTCAGATTGTGGATAGAGAATAGTAAATGAGAGGCTTTAGCCTAAAAAATTAAAGCAACATACGATAAACTTAAAGAAAACTTTTAATAGAGAGTATAAATAATTTTTGCATGGGCTTTATTTTTAAAGAGTTTTGGCTAAAGCCAATGTATCAATTTTCATACAACCACGACCTGAAGGTCGTGGCAATTTTAGCCATACAAATCGTCATATAACCAGTCATTAGGTCAATAAGTGATTTGTTCATTAGTCGTTAAGCCATTAGCAGAAACTAAAAAGAAGATAAAAATAATTTTGGAGCCGGCAGTATCTCCCTGATTCATCATTGTTGTGACGCTCCGTTCAGCGGAAGTAATTCTATTGAACATTTTCCATGCTATGATTTTTTTTCTATCAAATAAAGCAAATATTTTACGGACAAATTCTTTCTTATCCTGCCCATCCCTAAAATTTCATAAATCCCAGTTCAGACAATCTAACTCAAACGCACCTTTCTGAGCCGTTGAATAATGCTGCAAATGCAGGCTGTCACAATCTTTTTTCCATTGGTTAATTTTCCATGTACTGTTAGAGCCGTCAAAAACATATTGCCTGCAATTAAAAACTGCAGCAACCTCTGCAATACGAACCGTAGGATTTTTTGAAATAACAATCAAATCGAGAGGTATTTTATTAAAAGATGAAAACTTAAATGGTTTATCTATCAATAATATTTTTTCTCCGTAAAATTGAATAAAAGGATAACTGATATATAAATCAGCTAAGTTATCCGTTGATCGTATTCTGTGTAAAGTTCTTGAAGGTTTTAAGTGAAAGTTTCTCAAATAGTCATTATTTAATAAACCAGTATCACCGACAAAAGCATATTGTTTGCCTGCAATAAAATCTATAGCATTATGCTGAGGAATATTATAAATAATAATTTTTTGCTGTTGTTTTAATGTAAAGTTGTCATAAGCGTCAATTGTAATAAAAACAAACATTGCACCTAAACCTGCAAATAATGGCAGCTTGGTTTTATTCAGCAACCAATAGCAAATACATACAATAAAGATGTATAATAAAATAGTTTCTGTAAGGCTGTTTTGAATGCCATCGTAAACAGCGAATGGAATATTGTTAACCCGCTCAATAAAACCATTCATAAAAGTCAGCATTGCGTTTGTGATAAAACCAACAAATGCAGCGGCTGCAGGTATAAAAGAAAAAATAAGCAAAATCAATTCTGCAAATAAAACAACGGATGATAATGGAACAATTATACTATTAGTTATCAAAAACAAATTAGGAAACTGATGAAAGGAGTAAAAAATAATCGGTATAGTCAGTATTTGCGCAGCTATTGTTACCGATGTCAGTTTCCAGAAAAAGTCTATCATTTTATTTGTACTGTAAAACCAGTTATAAACAGGTTTGGCAAACAATATAATGCTGACAACTGCAGCATAAGAAAGCTGGAAGCCGGCGTCCCACAAAAAGTACGGATTATAGCATAACATTACAAATGCTGAAGCGGCAAGTGTATTGTAAATGGAAGACTTTCTGTCAATCGTTTCTCCTAAAATAATAAAGCTGAACATAACAGCCGAACGCAGTATAGAAGGCACGCCACCGGCAAGCAAAGTGAATATCCATAAAACAGACAGTATAATAAGAGGCTTTATCCATTTGATCCATTTTGTTTTTTTAAAAGGCTGCAGCAACCAGACAAGTGCCATGTATATCATACCAAGATGCAGGCCCGAAATGGCAATTATATGCACGACACCTGTATTGCTGTATGCCTGCACCAAATCTTTATCAAGGTCATTGCGGTAGCCAATCAGCAGCGCCTCTGCAACTCCGGCTTCGCGGTCTCCTTTTATGTATTGCTGCAATTTCTGTATAACTGCCGACCTTACATCAAATAACCAGTTTTTAAAAGCGCTTTTACCTGTTGTTTTGGCAATTATATAGTCTGAAGTTTTTAAAAACACCTGGTGATAAATATCCTGGAATGCATTGTATTGTTTATAATCAAAACTGCCTGGATTGCCTGAATTTTTAATTATCTGCAGAGGCTTGTAAAACAAAACCTGCGATCCGTATTGCAAAGCCGGTAAACTGCTGTCTTTGCTGAAGTAAATAAGCATATTGCCTTTTACATCTTTCCATTCTCCTTTACTATTTATCGCTTCAACCGATGCTTCTGCTTTATAAGATCTGGCCTTTTCAACAAGCGGCTCCTGCAATGTTACCAGCACGGCCATACTGTCTGTGTTATAATTTCCGATCCAGTTTTGATGATTCTTAATATCAGTATTATGCATTATTAAAGCTCCGCTTATTACAAACAAGGTATTTATGGCAATACCGGGGATCCATCTGTAAAAATATTTTAGGGATAGCGAGAGCCTGGAAAAAATAATTATTAATAAAGTAACAAACCCCGCTAAGGCTAAAAGAGTAATAAGGGAAAAAGGAGATATCCACTGAATTAAAATACCTGCTATAAAAGGGATGATAAGCCGCACAAAAGGCATTCTTTTCCAAAAGTATGGTTGATTGGCAGGCATAGTGTTTTAAGCTAACGTAGGCTGTGCTTATTACTTGCTTAAATGCATACTTCTCTCTTTATACAACATCCGGAAATACGGATCTCTGAGGTCTTTAATAAAACGGATAGCTTCTCCTGTGCTTTTCATTTCGGGGCCAAGCTCTCTGCTGACGCCGGGAAATTTATCAAAACTGAAAACAGGCTCTTTTATAGCAAAACCAGTTAGCTTTTTCTCGAAGGTGAAATCTTTGAGCTTAGAAGCATCCAACATCACTTTGGTAGCGATATTGAGATAAGGTATCTGGTAGGCTTTTGCTATGAAAGGCGTAGTACGCGAAGCACGGGGATTTGCTTCTATTACATACAACTTGTTGTCTTTTATAGCAAACTGAATGTTTATAAGCCCTTTTATGTTTAATGCCCTGGCAATCTTTTCGGAATAATATTCCATGGTGGTAATAACCAGGGGAGTCAGGTTAAAAGCGGGCAGCACAGCGTTGCTGTCGCCGCTATGAATACCGGCCGGCTCAATATGCTCCATCACACCCATTACATGAAAATCTTCTCCGTCAAAAATGGCGTCTATTTCTGCTTCCTGGCAACGGTCGAGAAAATGATCAATTAAGATTTTATTATCAGGAATGTGTTTCAGCAGGCTTACTACAGCTTTTTCTACCTCATCATCGTTAATTACAATACGCATTCTTTGTCCGCCCAATACGTAGCTCGGACGAACTAACACAGGATAACCTACTTTATTGGCAACGTCAATTGCCTCTTCAGCAGTAAAGGCTGTACCATATTCCGGATATGGAATATTAAGCTCTTTTAAAAGGTCGCTGAACCGGCCGCGGTCTTCGGCAATATCCATGTTATCAAAAGAAGTTCCGATGATTTTTACACCTTTTTTATGAAGTTTCCGTGCAAGCTTCAGAGCTGTCTGACCGCCAAGCTGTACAATGACACCATAGGGTTGTTCCAGTTCAATTATTTCCCACAGATGTTCCCAATAAACAGGTTCGAAATACAACTTATCAGCAATATCAAAATCAGTGCTTACTGTTTCAGGATTGCAATTGATCATAATGGCTTCGTAACCGCATTCTTTAATAGCCATAAGACCATGAACGCAGCAATAATCAAATTCAATGCCCTGGCCAATACGGTTAGGGCCGCTTCCTAAGACAATAATTTTTTTCTTTTGAGAGGGAATAGATTCGTTGGACGATAAAGTGTTGAACATTTAGGCGAAAGATTTCGCAAAAATAAGGTTACAGCTTAATAAGTAAAGTTTTTTTGTTTGGAATGCCCCGTCGTCTTTTGTGCTTTACATCCATTTACTTAAAACTTTTGTTTAATTCCTTATACCATCTGCGAGGATTGTAACGATATTTTCTTCAAGATCTTTGCTATTTACTTTGTGCACAATCCGGTGCCATTGGTCAACTGCTGCTATCGCATTTATAGAAATCATGACAATAGTGTTTGCGTCAATCGGCTTTATTTCTTTGTCTTCAATGCCAAGCTGAACAATAGCTGCAAAACGTTTCCTGTAATTTCTGCGCATTTCCCGGTATTCTGATAGCTGGGGCTCCTCCATATTTCTCCAGTCATGGTCGGTTACATATACTTCCTCATAATTACATATCATTTCTTTAATATGAAATCTCACTATCTTTTCAAATTTATCAATTGCAGCTAAACTTTTTTTCTCAATATCATCTATATTAGAAGTATAGCGATCAGCGACATTCAGGCAAATGGCATTCAGCAAATCGTTCTTAGAATCTATGTGATTATACAGGCTTGCCGCCTCTACACCGACCGCAGTGGCCAGCTCTCTCATACTTGCAGCTTTGTACCCTTTTTCTTTAAAAAGTTTTGCAGCCTGTACGATAATTATTTCCCGCTTGCTGTTACTTTCTGTCGTTTTAATTTTTGCCATGTCCAAAGTTTCCCTTTGTGTTCATTCAAAGATATTAAAAGTATAGTTGGTACAACTGCATATCTGTTAACTTTTAATAAAGGTTTTATAGGGGATTATTAAAAAGAATGCCCAAACATTTAAAGCGGAAAGCAACATTGACTTAAAGAAGATTTTGAGCCACAAAGGCACGAAGACACAAAGTTGCGCAGAGAATATAAGCAGGCAAACGGGTTTATTAAAAAAGATCACATTAAAAAAGCCTTCCGCCGGCGTTCAGCTGGGTTCTTTTGCCTAAATGCTCGTAGGCTTTTATGGTTACTTCGCGGCCGCGCGGAGTGCGTTGCATAAAACCTTCCTGAATGAGGAAAGGCTCGTATACTTCTTCGATCGTTCCGGGCTCTTCTCCCACTGCCGTAGCGATGGTGGTAAGGCCTACGGGGCCGCCTTTAAATTTTTCAATTATTGCCAGTAATATCCTGTTGTCCATTTCGTCGAGACCATGTTCATCTACATTTAAGGCTTTTAAAGCATGCTGCGCAATGGCTATCTCAATTTTACCATCACTTAGTACCTGCGCGAAATCGCGAACCCTTCTTAAAAGACCATTTGCGACACGTGGCGTACCGCGGCTGCGCCTGGCAATTTCATAAGACGCTTCACCGGTGATAGTTGTATTTAAAATACCAGCGCTTCGTTCTACGATTTTTTTTAATACATCAGCGTTGTAATATTCTAAACGGCATTTTATTCCAAACCTTGATAATAAGGGAGCAGTTAGTAATCCGCTGCGCGTGGTAGCGCCGACAAGGGTGAAAGGGTTTAGGTTTATCTGTATGCTTCGCGCATTAGGGCCGGTGTCAATCATTATGTCGAGCCTGAAATCTTCCATGGCGGCGTACAAATATTCTTCCACAACATTGCTGAGACGGTGTATTTCATCAATAAACAATACATCGTTTGCTTCAAGGTTGGTAAGCAGGCCTGCAAGGTCTCCCGGCTTTTCTATCACAGGGCCGCTGGTTTCTTTTATGTTTACGCCGAGTTCGTTAGCAACAATACGGCTTAAAGTTGTTTTGCCCAAACCCGGAGGCCCATGAAATAAAATATGATCCAAAGCTTCACCGCGCAGTTTTGCAGCTTTTATAAAAATGCTCAGATTTTCTATCAGTTGCGGCTGGCCCGCAAAGTCTTCAATTTCCTTGGGCCTGATATTATTTTCAAATTCAGCTTCTGCAGCTGTAACATTTTCTTTTTCCTTGTTTAAATTTGGATTCGCCATCGGGTAATTATCTTGGTGTAAAACTAATTATTCTCTTACACCTTAACAGAAATATTAGAAAGCCTTAATACAGGAAGCCAAAGACAAGAGTGACATTGAAGCAATAAATAATCCCGCACTTTTAGGGAAGCTACTTTATTACTTTTCCTTTATATCTTATTTCAACATTTGCAACGCCTGCGTCAACCATCTTAATCTTTTTAGCGGCTTTTTTACTTAAATCTATAATTCTGCCTTTTGCAAATGGCCCGCGGTCGTTGATGCGTACTTTTACCGTTCTTCCGTTAGAAAGATTTTTTACCGTGACTTTTGTGCCAAACGGCAACGTTCTGTGAGCAGCCGTTTTTTTTCTTTGCCTGAATATTTCTCCGTTTGCTGTTTGCCTGCCTTGAAATTTATCAGCATAATAAGAAGCATTTCCCGTTTCTGTTATTTTGTGAGCGCAGGAACTAAGCGAAGTGATTATTGATAATAAAACTATTTTTAACACCCTCATTTTAGCTTTTTCTCTTATAATATTAATTATTCAAACGGAACCTTTACCACTTTAGCCGAAAGACTTTTATCTCGGATCTTCACATATATTTTTGAATTTGCAGAGGGATACTCTTTTGAAACATATCCCAAACCTATCGCTTTGCCTAAAGACGGCGATTGTGTGCCGCTGGTAACTTCCCCAATTTTATTACCGTTCTCATCCGTTAAATCATAACCATGACGCGGAATTCCTTTGTCAATCATTTCAAAGCCAACAAGCTTACGCGTTACGCCTTCTGCCTTCTGCCTTTCAATTATTTCTTTTGCGGTAAAATTTTTATTGAATTTAGTTATCCATCCCAAGCTGCCTTCAAGGGGCGATGTTGTGTCGTCAATATCGTTTCCATAAAGACAATAGCCCATTTCCAGTCGTAAGGTGTCTCTTGCACCAAGGCCGATTGGTTTTAAACCCTGCGGTTTACCCACTTCAAAAATTGCGGTCCATATTTTGTCTGCATTATCGTTTTTATCTTCAAAATATATTTCAACTCCGCCGCTTCCGGTATATCCCGTTGCACTGATAAGCACATTTTCAACACCGGCAAATGTCGCTTTTGCAAAAGTGTAATTTTTCAAATTTATTATATCTGTTTGTGTAAGCGGCTGAAGTATTTTGGCAGCATTTGGTCCTTGTATTGCTAATAAGCAAGTCTTATCACTTATATTATGTATTTCGGCGTTATTAGTATTGAAACGGCTTATCCAGTTCCAGTCTTTTTCAATATTAGAAGCATTTACTACGATCATGTAAGTTTTATTTTCACTGATGCAGTAAATGATTATGTCATCAACAATGCCGCCTGTTTCATTGGTAAAGCAACTGTACTGTGCTTTTCCTGCTGTCAGTTTTGCGGCATCATTAGTGGTTACGCGTTGTATCAGTTCCAATGCATTTTCTCCTTTTACTATAAATTCACCCATGTGGCTTACATCGAACACGCCGGCATTGTTTCTTACGGTTGCATGTTCGTCGTTGATGCCGGTGTAGCTTATGGGCATATTGTAGCCTGCAAATTCTGCCATTTTTGCTCCTAAAGCCTTGTGCTTTTCTGTAAAAGGAGTATGCTTCATTATTTAAGATTTTGGGCAAAAGTAGGAGAAAGAATACAGACCTCATCCCAACCCTTCTCCCAAGGAGAAGGGCAAGAAGTTTGTTACCCAATGAAAAAACATTTTATGCACCCTAAGAAGTTTGTGAAAACAAAAAGCCTCTCTGGTAAGAGAAGCTTTTTAAAAGAGGGAGGGCTCTGCCCAATATGTGCGGCTGAGCCCTTGTTCCCAACTTTAACCTGCTTTATAATGCAAACTTTATCATAAGCACATCGTTTATGCCGGTTGGCACATCTGCCACAGAGGTGTTTTTAGCTGTTGCTTTTGTTTTTATTTTCTTTTCCTGAGGTATGGTACTTGTATCTGGATTTACGGGTTGATAATGATATTTCGTACTGTCATTTTTGTTTTGAAGCGCTCTGTCTATTTCCTGCAGTTCTTTTAGCTTTTGCTCCTTTTCCCTTTCCATTTGTTCTTTGCTTTTTCTGAATTCCTCAATGGTATTATTGCTGTTATCATCACCATTGTTATCACCGTTATCATTGCCTGCGTTATTATCGCCGTTATCATCACCTTTAGATTTGTCGGTTCGCTCCAGTCCTTTTGCAGTCATTATGTATTCGACATTACTTTCCCATCTGAAACCTGTATTATCCATATTATTTCCCCAATCCCAGTAGTCGTCATTGCCGCTGTTGCCAAAGTGCATGCTAAATCCTTCTCCCCAGCCTTCATTTACATTCATGTATATTTTTTTACCTGCAGGCACGGCAATGGTTATGTATAAATGCTGGTTTCTGAACTTTTCGTTCGAAGTAATCGCAATGCCTCTGTCGAGCAGTAGAGAAGTATCTTTTTGAACGGCGGTAAAATGTATTTTAGATGTTGATTCTTCTGCTTCCTGCCGGGTTCTTCCATTTGATAATTTCAGCAAAGTCACTTTAAAACTATCATTATCAGCCTTTACCACGCGCAATTCAACATTTCTGACAAATACGGTATCTTCATCAAAAGAAGCAAAGGGTTCCAGTTTGAACCAGTTGTGGTTATAATATCTTCCCGTAGGGAAGCTTTTGATTTCAAGTTTATTTACGGCAGGGTTAGCTAAAGTAATATTTTGCTCGGTCGGATAATTTCTGTAACGAAAGTCATTGCGCAGGCTGGCAATCAAACCAATCAAACAAATAACACCTGCCAGCCATAAAGAAATAAATGTAAAACGGATAAACTGTCTGTTTCCTCTTTTTTTAGCAAGGCGGCGTATAATCCAGGTAATGATACCTACGACAGGCACCCAGATAAACAGAATAAGCGTTCCCCACGCAAAGAAGTTCTGCCAGCCGTTTCTGATAAGATAGTCTTTAGCCGGTAACAGACTTGTAACGGCTACCCCCAAAGAAAACAGGGCAACAACCACTGCAAACAACACGCAGCCTAATATAAAATAGGCAAATATTTTGGCTAATAGCGCAATTACATCTCCCAGTCCGCGCCTGCTCCTTCTTGTTACGGCTTCTGCCTCACTGGTAAACTGTCTTCCTCTCCTTCCTATTGTTTCCCCAAACTCCTGCGCTTTTACTTTCATTTCGCTTCCAAACTGTTGTGCACGGTCTTTAAATCCTTCTATGTCGCCTTGTATGGTAGTTTTAATATTATTTAAATCTACTTTTTCACCCTTCATTTCCAGTTTATCAGCAGTGCTTTTAGCCTCCGGAATAACCAACCAAAGAATGATGTAGATAAATATAGACCCGGGGCTGAAAGACCAGCCTAAAAAGTTAGGAAAATCCTGAAAATTCCACCAGAATAATCCCCAGTTGCTTAGCCTGAATATAAATGAAAAGAAAGGTATTAAAAACAGTACGCGCGGTATCCATACGTTAATAGAGAAATATTGCGCAAGGCCGCTGCATACTCCTGCAATCATTTTATCTTCCGGGTCGCGAAACAGCCGTCTGCGGCGTGAGCCGATAGCTGCAGATGCAGAGCTTGGCACTGCTACCCACAATATCAGATAAGGCACAAGCGTAACGCCAAATGTAACGAGGAATAATATTCGGATAACAACAGGATCAATACCGAAATAATTGGCTATGCCACTGCAAACCCCTGCAATTACCTTGTGGTTTTCATCGCGGTATAAACGCCTTGGCTCATTTGTACGCTGCTCGTAAGTATACGATTGTTTCCGCTCACTTTCCCCGCCTGACTGAGAATGCACTTTTGCCTCATCGTCTTCAAAATCTTCAGGTCGCCCCATGCTGTTGATAATCGTGTTTACATCGGCGTCCGTTATGCAGGTGCTGCCTTTTTTAAGGCTTTCACCAAACAGTTCGGCAATACGGCCTTCTATGTCATTTATTATTTCATCTTTTCCCTCCTCGTTGGCAAAAAACAACCGCAGGCTTTCAACATACCTGTTCAGCATGTCGCAGGCAGTTTCTTCTATCGGTATTACCCTGCCCTGGAAGTTTATATTAATTACCTTTTTCATAATTTTATTTTTGTGCTTTACAACGTCACCTGCGTTATATTGGCTTTGGTTGGTTAAAGTTGGTTTTTGGTGTTTATTGTTTCTGATCTTGCGGTTAAGGTGTTTACCGCGCTTGCCAGTTCGTTCCAGGTGGCTTCGAGCTCACCATAAAAAGAAAGGCCTTTTTCTGTCATGCTGAAATATTTTCGTGGCGGTCCGCTGTTGCTTTCAACCCATCGGTAAGTAAGAAAATCTGCATTTTTGAGCCTTGTCAATAATGGGTATAAAGTACCTTCCAAAATGTTCAGGTTGGCTGCTTTCATTTTTTCAACAATATCACTTGGGTACACTTCACCCTGGCGAATAACGGACAGAATGCAAAATTCCAATACCCCTTTCCGCATCTGGCTCTGTGTGTTATCTATATTCATAAACCGGAGTTTTTTGCTTGCTTTTGTTTTTTAAACCACTGTCGCAAGCTCTTTTTTTCTTTTTTTTTAATTTTGCTTCATACTTGGTATCTTCTTTCCAACTTCTTTTCTTATAATGTTATCTCTTCCGACTTCTCTGTTCTGACTTCGTATTTCCTGCCTATTATTTCCTTTGACAATACAAAGATGCAACAAAATTTGGTACTATGCAATATAAAGTACCAAATATTTTTTAGTAGCAGGTACAAACGGATAGCAGTTATTGCATGAAAGCTAATAGCAGTAAGGGATTTAGGGAAAATGGGTATTAAAAAATATTTTTAAAAATATTAGGAACGGTAAATAGAAGGGATGAAGAAAGATGTTTTTGCCCTGTTTCTTGGTTTAGCATTAGTAAAAATTTAAATGCAGAGTGAGCAGAGACAATACACGCGGAGAAACACAGAGATAAACAATAGAAAGGATGGCAGAAAATGACATTACGGAAGTAATAATCAGATGTGCTTAAATTAACCAGTGATTTAAAAAGGGTTGCAAACAATCATAAACGCTGCTGTTCTATGCGAAAACCTCCGGGAACTCTCCGTTCAAAAAAGACCTGAGTACTAACAAGCTATTAAATTATAAATAACAAAAAAAAGCCCAAGCTAAAACTTATTTCGCCAAACTAAAGACTCGTTGTACTGCTTAATCCCTTGCAGGCATGTAAGGTAAACATCATGATTAAAACTATTTATTAAAAATCCAAAATCGCTCATATAAAGTCCTATTTTTATTGCGACATACAAAACCGCTTCATCTTCTCTAATAGCAAATCAATACTTAACTTTTCTCAACAATTATTCATCATTCATTTATCAATCTGTCATGAAAAAAACTTTTTTACTCCTTCCATTATTTTCCTTTTGTTTTAATCTCGTATATGCTCAGTCGGGCAATCTTGACTCTTCATTTGGTACCAACGGTATCGTTAAAACGGATGCAGGCAAAGATTATAGTTACGAGCTTATCGGAAGAAAGGTATTGCTGCAAAATGATACCTCTATATATGCTGTTCTTCAATCTGGCGGACAGACTCTTATTGGTAAAAAGCATTTAAATGGCTCAATAGACTCAAGTTACGGGCAAAATGGTTTCTCGGTGTCAACAGCGCTTGTGCCGGTGTCTGCAGCATTTCAGTTAAATGGAAAATTAGTAGTGGCAGGCTATAGTTTTAATGGTAAGGCCGATGCGTATATGATGGTCCGTTATAATGCAGATGGAAGCCAGGATAAAACATTTGGCTCTAACGGTGGTACTCAGCCTGTTTACTTTCCGGTTACTTCGGTTGTCATGCAAAGTGATGGGAAAATAGTCGTTGCCGGTTCTGTTAACGATAGCATCAATACGTATTTTGCTATTGCCCGTTATAATACAGAAGGTAACCTTGACTCAAGCTTTTCAAACGACGGGAAACAAGCTACGAGCTTCGGCTTTTCGAAGCCATCTGATATGGGAGGAGAATATCCTGAAAGTGACCTGGCGTATGCTGCAGCTATCCAAAAGGATGGAAAAATAGTGGTATCAGGTTCTGCTTTTAATTATGCAAGTAATTCGAGGGAATTTGCAATAGCAAGATATAATGCTGATGGAAACCTTGACACTTTATTTGATAATGATGGTAAGCAAACCACCAATTTCGGGGCTTCTGAAAATTATGCCTATTCCATAGCTTTTCAAAGCAATGGAAAAATAGTTGTCGCAGGATATGCTAATGTGAATGGCGATAGTTATGACCTGGCAATAGCACGTTATAACATAAACGGAAGCCCTGACAACACATTTGACAGTGATGGAAAGCTGACAACAGCTTTTGGCTCTGTTGATCATAACCCTAACGCAGTGGCCATTCAGAAGGATGGAAAGATAGTAGCAGAAAGTGACAGGTACGACGGCAGTAACTATGATTTTGCAATTGCCAGGTATAACAAAGACGGCAGCCCCGATAAAACTTTTAACGGCACCGGGGAGAAAGTAACAGATTTAGGTTCTTCCACTGATTATGCTAACTCAGTCATCATTCAAAATAATGGGAAAATAATAGAGGGGGGTTATACTTTTAATGGAGACAATTACAAATTAGCCATCGTGCGCTTTAATGCGGATGGCAGTACCGACAACACATTTAACAAAAACGGGAGATTGATTGAAGGTTTAAACCAGGGCTATACCATTTATACAAGTTCTGCAGTACAGAAGGATGGAAAAATAATAGCTGCAGGCTATACCTGGAATGGCAGCAATTTCGATTTTGTTGTCGTTAGATACAATGCAGATGGAAGCCTTGACAACAGTTTTTCGCAGGATGGAAAACAAACGACCGGCTTTGGTTCAGGAGATGATTTTGCTAATGCAGTATCTATTCAGGCTGATGGAAAAATAGTGTTGGCAGGATATACAAGCACCGGCAATACAAGTTCTTATTTTGCCCTTGTACGATATAATGCTGACGGCAGTCTTGACAGTACATTTAGCAGTGATGGAAAACAAACAACAGACTTTGGCTTTTATGCAGAAATTGGCAACGCAGCAGCCATACAAAGCGATGGAAAAATTGTGATTGCAGGCAGCGTTTTCACCGGAAGTAATTATGACTCTGTAGACTTTGCTATTGCCCGTTATAATACCGATGGCACGCTTGATAAAACTTTCAGTAATGACGGAAAACAGCTAACTGATCTTAGCTCGTCAGATGATTTTGGCAATGCTGTAGTCATCCAGAAAGACGGGAAAATAATAGTTGCGGGCAGAACGTACAACGGAACCAAAGACAATTTTGCCCTTGTGCGTTATAATTCAAACGGCAGTCTTGATAATACTTTTTCAGGAGATGGAAAACAAGTGTCTGATTTTGGAACGGCAGACTTTTTTGGCCAGTCAGCAGTACTTCAGAATGATGGAAAAATTGTGATAGCCGGTTACAGCCAGGTAGAAAGTGTAGGCAGCTCTTTTGCAGTTGCCCGTTATAACACAAATGGTAATCTTGACACTTCTTTCAACGGCACCGGGCTTAAGACAAGAGATTTTGGTTCCGGCTTTGAAGTAGCTACCTCTGTGGCTATCCAGGCTAACGGAAAGATAGTAGTAGCTGGCGGAACAAACGGCAATTTTACGCTTGCCCGGTATAATACTAATGGAAGTCTCGATAATAGTTTTAACGAAGACGGGATACAAATAACCAAAGCAAGCGGAGGAGATGACAGAATACAAGGTATCACTATCGCAAATAATGAATTATACGTGGTTGGATATGGTTCCTATCCTGCTACCCTTGGCGTTGCAGCAAAATACTCGCTTACTGAAAGCAACACTCCGCCAACTGTCACCCTTACAGTTCCCGCAAACAACACCACCCGCCTTGCACCTGCTGCACACATTAAGCTTAGGGCTGTAGCCACTGATAAAGATGGCACAATAAGTAAAGTAGAGTTTTATAGCGGCACCAAACTTTTGCATACCGAAACGGTATTTCCTTATGGTTATGTCTGGGAGCATGTGCCATTTGGCAATTATACTCTTACCGCAAAAGCTTATGATAATAGCGGCAATGTAACTACCTCTGCACCTGTTCATATTTCTGTAGTTCCAAACAAACCTCCGGTGGTCAGTATTATTAAACCTAATAACAACCAGCGTTTTACCGCTCCCGGTTATATTCATTTAGAAGCTGCTGCCAGCGATACAGACGGCAGAGTAATCAATGTAAGGTTTTATAACGGATCGAACTTATTAAGAACAGAATATGAATATCCATACACGTATCATTGGGTAAATGTACCGGCAGGCACTTACACCATCACTGCTGTAGCTACTGATAACTGGGGCGCTCATACGATATCTGCGCCTGTTACTATCATAGTAAAATCTGTAAATACAATGATGGTAAGCAGCAAGCCAGTTAATAACAAAACGGCTATAAATGATGAAATAAGCCTGAAATTGTCTCCAAATCCTGCAACCAATATTTTAAACATTTATACAAAAGGATTGCAACAAAGCAAACCTGCAACCATATCAATTATATCAGTTTCAGGAATTGTGCTTAAAACGGTGCAAACAAATAATTCAACCACTGAATTAGATGTTTCAGCACTGGTAAGCGGAGTGTACACAATAAAGATTGTAAGCGAAGACATTACAATGTATAAAAAGTTTGTAAAGCTGTAAAAAAACAGATTGTAAAAATGAAAACTAAAAAGCCCGGACAACTTGCCCGGGCTTTTTAGTTAAAAAATATTTAATGTGTTTTAAACGATTGTTAAAAATAATAGTCATTACTTTAACAGAATTTATATTTCAATGCTCTTGTTACTTTTATAGTCAGGTAATTTTTAATGTACAAAGGACATTTACCTGAAATAAAAATATTCTATGATCCAACTCTCTCTGCGGTAAAACCAGGTTTTCAGCGCTTTCATTATACTCATTAAAACTTTATTTCCACTTTTAAAATAAACAAGATGAAGAGATAAAAGATTTATAGCATTTTTTAAAAAAAAACCAACAATGACACCGGATTTAAAATTAAATAAGAACAAACGTTTTTATTTACACGATTGCTTTTATACATTGTTTTTCTACCTCACTCTCTATTTTAATAATTCTTTAAAAATTATACAATCGAAAACATATGAAAAAGATACTTTTACTTGCTGCAACAGTTTTTTGTCTTATAAATCTTATTAATGCCCAGGCTGGTCAGTTAGATCCTTCTTTTGGAAATAATGGAATTGTAACCGCCAATATTGGCACTGATTATAAATATGAAACAAATCCTGCTAGCGATATATTGCTGCAATCTGATGGAGGCATATACGTGATACAGAAAGAACAAAGCTATATTTCCAAAAGACGTTCAGATGGCTCCAGAGATATAAGTTACGGACTTAATGGGTATTCGGCAAATGCCGGCTTCAATTTCTATGGTACAGCAATGCAACGTGATGGAAAGATTGTGGGGGTAGGTGTAATGAATACCGGAAGTGGGAATGACTTCGCGATAGTTCGCTTTAATACTAATGGAAGCCTGGATAGCAGCTTTTCAGGTGATGGAAAGCAGACGACAGACTTTAGCACTTCCGGTACAGATAAGTCTGATGATTGGGCCTACTCAGTTACAATTCAGAAGGATGGAAAGATTGTAGTAGTGGGGCGTTCAGGTTGGTACTTAAGTCTGGCCCGGTATAATACAGACGGCAGTCTTGACCAAACATTTGATAATGATGGAAAGCAAAAGAGCAGCCTGGGTTATTTTGGGTACTTTCCTAAGTTAGCCATTCAAAATGATGGGAAGATAGTGGTTGGGGGTGATATTTCCTCACGTCTCGTCCGTTTTAATACTAACGGAAGCCTCGACAGTACTTTCAAAGCAGAGGAAGCAGAAGCTTTTTACGTAATTACTTCGGTGGTCATTCAGAGTGACGGAAAAATAGTTGTAGAAGGCTCTCTTGATTACGATCAGTTCAAAAAATTACTTTGCAGGTACAATGTTGATGGCAGCCTGGATAAGAGTTTTTCAGGTGACGGAAAACAGCCAATTAATTTTGGATCTGAAATAGCACTATCTGAAATAGCGCTTCAAAGTGATGGAAAAATAGTTTTGATAAGCGCTAGTTCGGTTTACCGGTACAATACCGACGGAAGTCTGGACAAGGCCTTCGGTGAAGATGGAAAACAAAATACAGGAGACAGTGTTTTAGCCAGAGCAGTAGCCATCCAATCTGATGGAAAAATAGTAGTGGGAGGCGGAAAAACAATTTTTGACAACTCCCGGCCTTATTTAGCTCTTGCAAAATTTAATAAAGATGGAAGCCCGGACAAAGCCTTTGACAAAGATGGGAAATTGACTGATTATTTTCATGCAGGAAATACTATTTTTAAAACTACAGCTATTCAAAAAGACGGCAAAATACTTGCCGCAGGCCAGACCTGGAATGGAAGTAGTTTTGATTTTGTAATTGCAAGATATAATACAGATGGAAGTCTTGACAATACCTTCAGCAATAACGGAATACTGATAACAGGCATTATTTTTAAACCTAATAATTACGGCAATGCGAATACTTCTATAGCCCTTCAAACTGATGGGAGAATAGTGGCAGCAGGTGACTTTACGCTTGCCCGTTATAATGCTGACGGAAGTGCAGACCATACTTTTTCCGGTGACGGAAAGCTTGTCACTGACACTACAACTTATATTGGTGCTATAGCTATACAAAGTGATAATAAAATAGTGGCAGGCCAAATTTATAGAGATAACTTTTTTACTGATCCTTCAGTTGTACGTTATAATACAAACGGAACAGTGGACAAGACTTTTGGCGTAGACGGCAGACACACTATTAAAAACCCTAATTCAGGTGGTGGTTCTAGCCTGGGTATTCATTCTATCGCTTTTCAAAAAGATGGAAAAATAGTGTTAACGGGCAGTTCTCCCGGGGTAGTCGTTGCAAGATTGAATGCGAATGGCAGCACTGATACAACTTTTAATAATGAGGGAGTAATAGAGCTGTCTATTTATGGGCGCGGCTCTGCAGTCATACAAAATGATGGAAAAATAGTGGTGGGAGCATTTGAGGACTTCAGAGGTAATTATAATTATGCTGTAAGGTTAAATAACGATGGAAAATTAGATAGCAGTTTCGCAGGTACTGGCATAAATGGCATCCGGTTAAAAACCGACCTTAAAATTCCATCTGTTGATAACGGCAATTTTGCAGCCATTCAAATTGATGGAAAAATAGTGGTATTAGGTGCTGCTTTGACCCGATATAACAGTAACGGATATTTGGACAGTACTTTTGGAAATAACGGTATACAGGTAACGCAAGGGAGCGAAAATAATATCTTTATAAATTCCATAGCTATTTCAGAAAATAAGTTATACGCAGTCGGGTACGGTAATTCCCCAAATAATGTTGGCCTTGTAGCAAGATACTTACTTGATAACACCAACACTCCGCCAACCGTAAGCCTTACTACTCCCACAGACAACACCATCCGCCTTGCACCTGCTGCACACATCAGGCTTCGTGCTGTTGCTGCTGACAAAGACGGCACAATAACCAAAGTAGAGTTTTATAATGGCAATACTCTTTTACATACCGAAACCGTATTTCCTTATGGATATGTTTGGGAAAATGTAGGGCTTGGCAATTATACCCTTACAGCCAAAGCTTATGACAACAGCGGCAATGTTACTACTTCTGCACCTGTTCATATTTCTGTTGTTCCAAACAAGCCTCCGGTTATAAGCATTACTAAACCTGTAAATAACCGATCCTTTGCTGCTCCGGGTTACATTCACCTCGAAGCTGCTGCAAGCGACACAGACGGAAGAGTAACGAACGTAAAGTTTTATAACGGTACAACATTACTGAGAACAGAATATGAATATCCTTACACTTATCACTGGGAAAATGTACCAGTTGGCACTTACACAATTACTGCTGTGGCTACGGATAACTGGGGCGCTCATACAACATCTGCACCTGTTAGCATTAGAGTAAAATCTGTAAATACAATGATGGTAAGCAGTAAGCCAGTTAATAACAAAACGGTTATAAATGATGCAGTAAGTTTAAAGCTTTATCCCAATCCCGCAACTAATGTTGTAAACATTTACACAAGTGGATTACAACAAAGCAAACCGGTAACTATATCAATTATATCAGTTTCAGGAATTGTGCTTAAAAAGGTTCAAAGCAGCAGTTTAGCACAAACTCAGTTAGATGTATCATCACTTACAAGCGGAGTATACACGATAAAGATTGTAAGCGGAGATAAGATTATGTATAAACAATTTGTGAAGTTGTAAGAGAATAAACCATAATTAGAAACAAATTGAAATAAGACAAAAAAGCCCGGGCATTCTGCTTCGGGCTTTTATTATAAAAAATAAAATACTTATTTAAACTAATTGATAAAAAGTTAATCTGATCTTATGAAAAAGAAGTGTTAATTTACTGTTTGTAATTTCTGTTTTAACGCCCTGATTAAGTGATGCCAGTTTTAGTTTCCTCATTGTATACCATCAGGAAATTCCAATATTTCTAACCTATAATTGTTTTTTTATTTTATAAAACCGGGTGAAATTAAATTATACTACTATCTGCACGATTGCATTTATAATTCTTTTTTAATTATATAATTTATTTTAATAAAAATTAAACTAATAAAAACTACCACATGAAAAAGTTATTTTTACTTGCCCCAACAATTTTTTGTTTTTTAAATCTCATTAATGCCCAGGCTGGTCAGCTCGATCCTTCTTTTGGAAACCATGGTATTGTTAAAACCAGTTTAGGAACTTATGGCGCTTCTCCTGCCACCCGCCTATTGTTGCAGCCTGACGGAAGCATGTACATCGTTCAAGGTTCTTCTATATCAAAAAGACTGTCAGATGGATCTGCAGATCTAAGTTTTGGACTTAACGGAACTATTAATGAAGCAGGCTTCTCCGTAAATACCGCAGCAATTCAATCTGATGGTAAAATTTTGGCAGCAGGTTCTGCTATTGTAAACGGCGTGAGCAATTTTGCAGTTGCCAGGTATAATACCAACGGAAGCCCGGACAGCAGTTTTTCAGGTGATGGAAAACAAACAATACACATTAGCTCAATTAATACAGGAGATGAACGTTCTACATGGGAGGATGCAAATTTAATCACCATTCAAAAGGACGGCAAGATTATAATTGCCGGTCTTTCAAGTCTCGACCTTTTTCTTATCCGTTATAATACCGACGGCAGCCTTGACAGTACTTTTAGTAATGACGGGTTGCTGGAGAGTTTAAATTATTATTTTGAACATAATGGTTGGTCTCGTCCTACCGTTTTAACTATACAAAGCGATGGAAAAATAGTTGTTGGTGGAGGCAGTAAAACCATCGTCCGATATAATACTGATGGAAGCCTGGACGAAAGTTTTTCAATTTTCCGAACAATTAGGATTTATTCATTAGCTGCTCAAAGTGATGGGAAAATGGTTGCAGCAGCCGACACAGGTTTTTACTATCCCGAGGATCGAACTACTGAACACATACCTGTAATTACCCGCTTCAATATTGATGGCAGCCTTGATAAAAGTTTTTCACACAATGGAATACTATCAACCGCTTTTACCGGAAAATCATTAGCTGTCCAAAATGATGAGAAAATAGTAGTTGCTTATACTATATATGACCATTATGGAAGTATTGATAGCTTTCTTCATATTAACCGTTATAATCCTGATGGAAGTTTAGACAAAAGCTTTTCAGACGATGGAAAGCAAACAACGCATTTTAATTCCGACCCAAATGGTGCAGCTAATCCGGTAGTAATACAACCTGATGGGAAAATAGTGGTTGGAGGTGGGGAACAATCACATTATGATGAAAATAATAACAAAATTTCAGGTTATTTTGCTCTTTTGCGATACAATACTGACGGAAGCCTTGACAATACTTTTGGCAAAGATGGAAAATTGACCGACAGCACTCATTTGGGAAAAGCATTTTATAAGAAGATAGTTGTGCAAAAAGATGGAAAAATAGTAACTGCAGGCAGTATATTTAACGGAACCACTGATGAAATGGTCATTGCACGTTATAATACTGATGGAAGTCTGGACGATACTTTTAGTAATGATGGAATTGAACTATCACCTTCTGCAAGTAATTATTCTTTAACTTCTTTAGTTATACAAAAAGATGAAAAAATAATAGCAGCAGGCGGTTCTGCTATTACCCGTTATAATACTAACGGAAGTACAGACACCACTTTTGCAAGTAATGTAAAGGAAGTCATCTATTCTGTAGCTGTTCAGAACGATGGTAAAATATTGATTGGAGGGTCTGACTCGCACCGTACTTTTACGATTGCCCGGTATACTAATAATGGAAGTATAGACAAGACTTTTGGTACAGATGGAAAACTTACATTAATATTCTCTGATGAAACCGGGGGGTTTAAATATAGTGAGGCCACTTCGATAGGTATACAAAGTGACGGGAAAATAGTCGTGGGAGGTGTGGCTTTTAATGCCCAGCGCGATCCGCAGGATCTTAGAGGGTTTATCGCTCTTGTCAGATTAAATTCAAACGGAAGCCTTGACAATACTTTTAGTGAGGACGGAAAATCCGGTTTTCACCTTGATCGTCCTACTTCTTGCTCCTTAGTTATACAAAATGATGGCAGAATAGTAATTGGTGGCGGATTTTCAGATTTTATTACCCAGTCTGAAGGAATTTCTTTCAAACGTTTTAATACTGATGGAAGCATTGATACAAGTTTTAAGAATATTGGATTCTCGCAAACTGCAGTTCGTAATCAAATTACTTTGATAGCTCAACAAAGTGATGGAAAAATAGTGGTGTCAAGCGATAGTTTACTGCGTTATAATTCTAACGGCAACTTAGATAGTACTTTTAATATTAATGCCGCTAAAGAAATAGATTTTACTATAAACGATATAGCTATTGCAGGTAATAAATTATATGTGGTAGGAGATGATTCTTCTTTTAAAGTAGCAAGATATTTACTTGATAATAGTAACAACACAGCACCAACTGTCACCCTTACTACTCCGGCCGACAATACCATCCGCCTTGCACCTGCTGGACACATCAGGCTTAGGGCTGTCGCGTCTGACAAAGACGGCACTATAAGTAAAGTTGAGTTTTATAACGGTACAAAACTTTTACATACCGAAACGGTATTTCCTTATGGTTATGTCTGGGAGCATGTGCCGCTTGGTCATTATACCCTTACTGCCAAAGCTTATGACAACAGCGGCCTTGTTACTACTTCTGCACCTGTTCATATTTCTGTTGTGCCAAACAAACCTCCGGTTGTCAGTATTATTAAACCTAATAACAACCAGCGTTTTACCGCTCCCGGTTATATTCATTTAGAAGCTGCTGCCAGCGATACAGACGGCAGAGTAACCAACGTAAGGTTTTATAACGGATCGGATTTATTAAGAACAGAATATGAATATCCATACACGTATCATTGGGAAAATGTACCGGCAGGCACTTACACCATCACTGCTGTAGCTACTGATAACTGGGGCGCTCATACAACATCTGCACCTGTCACCATCGAAGTGAAATCTGTAAATACAATGGTAGTAAGCAGCAAGCCAATGAATAACAGAACAGGCATAAGCAGTGAAATAAGTTTAAAGCTCTCTCCCAACCCTGCAACTAATGTTGTAAACATTTATACTGATGGATTACAACAAAATAAACCAGCAACTATATCAATTATATCAGCTTCAGGAATTGTGCTTAAAAAGGTTCAAAGCAGCAGCTCAGCCAAAACGCAGTTAGATGTTTCATCACTTGCAAGCGGAGTGTACACGATAGAGATTGTAAGCGGAGATAAAGTAATGTACAAACAGTTTGTAAAGCTGTAAGAGGAATAAATTAATAAGAAACAAATCGAAATAAAACCTAAAAGCCCGGACAGGATGCTTCGGGCTTTTAGGTTGATAAAAATATAGTACTGCTTAAGCATACGATAGAAAAAATCACCTAATTTTAACGAGGGGGCTTAATAAGCCTCCTGCTAATTTTATAGAAGCTCTTTTTAATATAAAAGCCTCATTTGCTTAAACTATAACATCAATTGATCCAAATACTTCTGCAGCAAAACCACGCGTTGTTATTTCTATTTAAAATAAGTAAAAACTTTATTTTTCTTTAAAAATTATGTCTTAATGGAGGGATAACAGATTTTATAGAAATGCCAAAACAAACGACAATGGTTGCTTAATTAAAAAAAAAATAAAAACTAATATTGTCATTAACACGATTACTTTTATGAATTACTTTTTAAAACTTGCATTATAATTTTAATAATACCTGCAAAAATTACACAATTAAAAAAACATGAAAAAAATACTTTTACTTGCACCAACGATTCTTTGCTTTTTAAATCTTATTAATGCCCAGGCTGGTCAGCTTGACACTTCATTTGGCACCTGGGGAATTGTTAGAATGTATATAGGGGACTCAACAACTATTTATAAAAACACTGCTATCCGGAAAGATGGAAAAATAGTAGTGGCAGGCAGCACCTGGAACGGGAGCGACTTTGAAATGGTAATTGTTTGCTACAATACAGATGGCAGTCCCGACAGTACATTTAGCAATAAGGGAATATTAACAACAGGCTTTACTTTTCCAGGTGAATATCGTAATAACATTTCAATACTAATACAAAATGACGGAAAAATAGTAGCAGAAAGTGCAGCAGCTGGTATTCTTGCCCGGTATAATACTGACGGAACCTTAGACAATACTTTTTCGGGTAACGGGAAACAAACAACAAATATCAATATTTATTCAGCAGCTATTCAAAAAGACGGGAAAATATTGGTATCAGGCGGTGAACACGTTGATGAATATCCTAATATCCCTGTGATTGCCCGTTATAATAAAGATGGAAGCCCGGACCAATTATTTGGTACTAATGGAAAAAAAACGATCATTCTCGATATTTATGATGTTGCCAGATATGGTTATTTTTCTTCTATAGTTGTACAAAAGGACGGCAAAATGGTGTTAACAGGTATTTTTGGACGTTATCAGGGTATTGTTGCTATTAGATTAAATGCAGACGGAAACCTCGACACGACTTTCAACCATTCCGGTATAATTTTCCCTGGCGGTCTTGGTTCTTTTTCCGTTTCTGCAATTATGCAAGACGATGGTAAAATAGTTATTGCCACAAGTGATAATTATATAGGCGTGTATGAAACTTCTCTTTTGCGCTACAATGCGGATGGAAGTATTGACAATAGTTTTAGTGCAAAAAGAATTTCACAGGATACAAGAATTATTAGGAATACTTCAGCAGCACTTCAAAGTGATGGGAAAATAGTGGTATCAGGTTTTGATTTGTCACGTTTTAATACCAATGGCAGCTTAGACAGTACTTTTAATATTAATGCAAAGCAAAAATTAAATTTTGAAATAAATGATATTGTTGTTTCAAATAATAAATTATACGTTGCAGGAGGCGGCACTGCGGGAGCTGTAGCAAGATTTTTGCTTAATAATAATTCGGTATCCCCGGAAGTAACTCTCACAGCACCAGCCGACAATACGGTCCGCCTTGCGCCTGCTGCGCATATCAGGCTTCGTGCTGTAGCTGTTGACAAAGACGGTACTATAACCAAAGTTGAGTTTTATAACGGTACAACTCTTTTGCATACAGAAACGGTATTTCCTTATGGTTATGTCTGGGAAAACGTAAGGCTTGGTCATTATACCCTTACTGCCAAAGCTTATGACAACAGCGGCCTTGTTACTACATCTGCTCCTGTTCATATTTCTGTAGTTCCAAACAAACCTCCGGTGGTCAGTATTATTAAACCTAATAACAACCAGCGTTTTACCGCTCCCGGTTATATTCATTTAGAAGCTGCTGCCAGCGATACAGAC
>JAABUR0100000331.1_pt1 | contig 105933 bp, 93 predicted proteins | sample 5560091 | NCBI WGS metagenome assembly JAABUR01 (sample SAMN10711879, study PRJNA513375) | rock metagenome | isolation source: Antarctica rocks | place: Antarctica: Victoria Land, University Valley sud | reverse complement strand
GAACGGTTCTCGAGGACAACAGCGGTGACGACCAGACGGGCCTTCGACACCGGACACCCCCCACCTTGGAGGGTGTCAACGATGTCCCGAGACACCTGTCAACGATGTCCTGAACTCGGACACCACCAGGCCCACTGGTCTCAGCAGCCCCGCCAGCCCCGCCAGCCCAGGTCTAGCGCCTGCTCCACGCTGGCGGTCCGCCGGCCGGTGCGCGACCCTTGGCAGGTGACGCGGGACCTGCTGTCCAACGGTGAGCGCCGGGGTGTCGGGTCTGAGTGGCCGCGCTGGTGGTACATCGGTCTCGCCTCAGCCTTGGCGATCGCGACCGCGCTCGGCGCGCTGGCTTGGTGGACCGACCGCCCCGAGCCGACGGCGACGGGAACGGCGACGGGAACGGCGACCCGCAGTCCGGCGTCGGCCCGGCCGGCTGGCCCGGCGGTGGTGGCCGGACCGACGTACAGCCGACTGCTCGTGGCCGGCGACAGCCTCTTGCGGCTCGACGTGGACCGGACTTCGGCCCGTCAGCTTCCGATTCCCGGCTTGGTGGGCGATCGCTATGTGAGCTCCCTGACTTCCCGGCGCGGAGTGACGGTCGTGTTGGTGTCCCGCCGCGAGCCGGACCGGCGGCCAGGGACGGCCTGGGCGGTGCCGGATGCCGGTGGGGCGCCCGTGCTCCTGGGATCGGCCGACCAGGTGATGCCGGCCCTGGCGCCGGACCGGGTGTGGCTACTCACTACGGAGTCGGCCGGCAACGGAGGTCGGCACTTCCTGCGGGAGTCCGACGCCCGTGGCCGGCTGGTGACACCGACCTACGCCCTCGCGCTGGCCGGTCGACTCCTGGTCGACGTGGACGGCGGCTTCCTGGTGGAACGCCGGGTTGCCGGAGTCGCCACGCTGGACGTGGTCGATCGGCGGTCCGGCCGGCTGCGCGAGCGGGTGGCTCGCCGAGCAACGGCTCTGGCCGCAGGCCCAGGCCAGGTGGCCTGGGTGGACCCCGCCTGCCACCTGCGTTGCACGGTCCAGGTCAAGAACCTGCGCAGCGGGTTCCGGGCCGTCGTCTCCATTCTCGATGTCGGCAGGTACGGCGGGGCCGTGGCCTCTCCGGATGCTCACCACCTGGCCTTCACCGCGCTGGCCGTCATCACCCCGGGCGGGCCCTCCGTGCCGGTACTGCTCGTGGCGGGGGTCGACGCTCCGGGGATCTCCGTCGTAAGCCTGCCCGCAGCGGCCCCGGCCGGGCCGGCCGGCTCTTCGCTGCCGCGCACCCTCACCTGGTCCGCGAACAGCCAGTGGGTCTTCCTCGCTACTCCCACGCTCCCGCAACGGCTGCTGGCCTGGCGACTCGACAGCGCTACCGCCGCAGCCGTCGCCTTTCCGGTCGCCGGGGTCAAGGTCGTCGCAGCCGGTTGAGCCGGCGGTCGGCAACGTTGCGTCCTGGTCACGGCGCGCGTGTGGCTGATGCCAAAGCCAACCGCGAGGCGGTACCGTGCGAGCGCCGCAGCGCTGCAGCGGCACGCCGGTTCGCTATCGGCGTCAGCGTGGATGAGGGAGTGCCCGTGCTCGACCGTCGAGTTCTCCGGCTCGCCGTCCCCCTGGCTGTCGGTGTTGTCACGCTCGCCGCGTGCGGCAAGTCCGACAGCAATGGCGGCGGTGGCGGAGACAGCAAGAAGACATACACGATCGCCTATCAGGGCCCGCTGTCGGGCGACAACGCCCAGCTCGGCATCAACATGGACAACGGCGTGCAGCTGGCGATCAAGCAGGCGAACGAGAAGGGCGACCTGCCCTTCACCCTCAAATTCACCAACTCCGACGACGTCGGCGACCCGGCTCAGGCGCCGACGGCCGCTACCAAGCTCACCGACAACGCCAGCGTCGTCGCGGTCGTCGGTCCGGCCTTCTCGGGAGCCACCAAGGCCGCTGAGCCCCTGTTCTCCCAGGCGAATCTCATCTCGGTGAGCCCGTCGGCGACGAACCCCAAGCTCACCAGCCTCGGCTTCAAGACCTTTGTCCGGGTCGTCCCGCCGGACGACGCGCAGGGCCAAGAGGCAGCCAACTACCTGGCCAAGGTGGTCAAGGCCAAGACCGTCTACTCCGTCGATGACAAGAGCGAGTACGGCACCGGGCTGTCCGGCGTAGTCGAGCCCGCGCTCAAGGCGGCGGGCGCCACGGTGACCCACGAGGGCATTCCGCCGACCAAGGATTACTCCGCGATCGCGCAGAAGGTCGCCGGCTCCAACGCGGATGCGATGTTCTACAGCGGCTACTACGCCGAGTTCGCGTTGCTCACCAAGGCGCTGAAGGCCACTGGCTATAAGGGCACGCTGATGTCTGGTGACGGCAGCAACGACAACCAGTACATCTCCCAGGCCGGCGCCGCCAACGCCGAGGGCGCGCTGCTCAGTTGCCCGTGCGCCGATGCCAATGTGGATCCCAAGGCCAAGGACTTCACGGCCGCCTACAAGGCGATGTTCAACGCCGAGCCGGGCACCTACTCGCCCGAGGCCTACGACGCCACCAACGCGATCATCGCCGCGATGAAGGGGCTCGGCAAGGACGTCACTCGGGAGAAGCTGGTTGACGCCGTGAAGAAGATCGACTACCAGGGATTGACGAAGCAGATCAAGTTCCTGCCCAACGGCGAGGTCGAAGGAAAGACGATCTTCATCTACCAGGTGAAGGCCGGCAAGCGCGCCGTACTCGGAACGACGGCGGAGCTGAACCAAGGCTGACAGTCGGAAAGCCCGGCCGGACGGCGCTCTAGCGCCGGCCGGCCGGGCTTTCCGTCATTGCAGGTCCAGTGTGGTTTGATTCCCGCCGCCACGATCGCTCCGCGTCATCCCGCCGCCCCGGGGAGCCCACCGAGCATGTGCTTCACGAAGTCGTTCTGGGATCTGACGATTTCGGGTCTTGCCGACGGGGCGCTCTACGCCCTGATCGCCCTCGGCTACACCCTCGTCTACGGCGTCCTGCAGCTCATCAACTTCGCCCACAGCGAGGTCTTCATGAGCGGCGGTTTCGCCGGCCTGTTTCTGATGCAGGCGCTGGTGGGCACCGCGCGGCCGCACGGGCTGGCGTCGGTCGGACTGGTGCTGGCCGGCACGCTCGCCGGAGCGGTGGCGGGAGGAGTCGTCGCCTTCGTGCTCGAACGGGTCGCCTACCGCCCGCTGCGGCGGCGAAACGCCCCCCGGCTCGCCTTTCTGATCAGCGCAATCGGGGCTTCGCTGTTCCTCCTCAACCTGGCCGGCAAGGAGTTCGGCCGGCTGGCCATCCCGGTGCCGGCCCTGTACACCAACGGCACGGTGTTCACGGTGTTCGGTGCCCGGGTGCTCACCAACTACCTGGTGATCGTGATCGCCGCTCTGATCATGCTCGTGCTGCTGGACCGGCTGGTGGCCGGCACCAGGCTCGGTCAGGGGATCCGCGCGGTCGCCCAGGACGCCGACACGGCGAGCCTGATGGGTGTCGACATCAACCGGGTGATCTCGCAGACCTTCGTGATCGGGGGGCTCCTGGGGGGAGCGGCCGGCTTCCTTTACGGGCTGGTCTTCAACGTGCAGTTCAACATGGGGTTCGTCCCGGGCGTCAAGGCCTTCACGGCGGCGGTTCTCGGCGGCATCGGCAACGTCCGTGGCGCCGTCGTGGGTGGCCTGGTGCTGGGCGTGGTCGAGAACCTCGGGGTCGCCTGCGTGCAGTCGTCCTGGCGTGACGTCATCGCGTTCATGATACTGGTGCTCGTGCTCATGATCCGGCCCACCGGGATCCTGGGCGAGCGGCTGGGTCGGTCCGCGTGAGCGCCTCGGCCGGCCGGCCGGCCCGATCCGGCTGGCGGGACAGCGAGGAGCTGCGCCGGCTGGGTGCCTGCCTGGGCACCGCGGTGGTCGTCGCCCTGATGACCGGTGCTTCGGGCAACGCCGCCGAACCCACCGCCGGCGTCCGCGGGTCGCTGTTCCACCCGCGCATAGTGGTGTTCCTGCTGCTGGGCCTCGCCCTGTACGCCGCGCTCTACCTCAATGCACGCTACGGCGGCCAGCTGCGGGCCGCCCTGGCTCCGGTCGGCCTCGTCCGGAGTCGCTATCTCGCCGACCCTCGGGTGCGTTATGCGCTCTACGGCGTACTGCTGCTGTTCGCGATCCTCTACCCGCGGACGCTGGCGCCGTTCTGGCAACGGGTGCTGGTCGACCAGATCGGCATCTTCGTCCTGTTGGCGCTCGGCCTGAATGTGGTGGTCGGCTTCGCCGGGCTGCTCGACCTCGGTTATATCGCCTTCTTCGCCATCGGTGCGTACACGACGGCGTACTTCACCGGCGCGCTGCCGGTGCACCCACCGGTGACCCTGAACCCGTTCCTCGTGCTGCCGATCGCGGTCCTCGCGTGCTTCCTGGCCGGAGTGCTGCTCGGAGCTCCGACCCTGCGGCTGCGAGGCGACTACCTGGCGATCGTCACCCTCGGTTTCGGCGAGATCGTGCGGATCATCGCCGTCAACAGCGACCCGATCACCAACGGGCCCAGGGGCGCGTTCGGCATCCCGCACTTCTCGGCCTTCGGCTACCAGTGGACCCTGGACTCGCTGCCGTACTACTACCTGCTGCTCGGCTTCGTCGTGGTCATTCTGATCGCCTTCCACCGACTCGAGGATTCCCGGGTGGGCCGGGCGTGGACGGCGATCCGTGAGGACGAGGTGGCCGCGGCGGCCACCGGTGTGGCGACGGTGCGCTACAAGCTGCTGGCCTTCTCGATCGGCGCCTCCACCTCTGGCTTCGCCGGCGTTCTCTATGCCAGCAAGGTCGGTTTCGTCAGCCCGGACAACTTTCCGCTGTTGCTCTCCATCCTGGTCGTGGTGTTCGTGATCTTCGGCGGGATGGGCTCGCTGCCGGGTGTCGTCGTCGGGGCCGCGGTGCTGCAGTGGCTGCCGCAGGTCCTGCGGGATCGGGTGCCGGCGCAGGACCGCTTCATCTACTTCGGTGCGCTGCTCGTCGTCATGATGATCTTCCGGCCGCAGGGGGTCATACCGTCGCGCCGGCGGGCCCGCGAGATCGGCCTGGCCGAAGCCGGGGTGGGCGCGGCCGACGCGGTCAGCACGCCGGCCGGTGGGCAGGTCCGGTGAGCACCCGGCTGGAAACCGCAGATCGGCCCGCGGCCGTGGCGGACCCGGTGGTCGAGGTGGAGCACGTGACGCTGCGGTTCGGTGGCGTGACCAGTTTGGCTGACGTCACGTTGGCACAGCAGCGCGGGGAGATCCTGGCTGTCATCGGTCCGAACGGCGCGGGCAAGACGTCTCTGTTCAACTGCCTGACGGGTGTCTACGTGCCGCAGGAAGGCACCATCACGTTTCACCCGAAGGACGGCGAGCCGGTCTCGATCGCCGGCCGCAAACCGTTCCGGGTCAACCAGATCGGTATCGCCCGGACCTTTCAGAACATCAAGCTGTTCACCGCGCTGACGGCGATCGAGAACGTCAAGATCGGCGTCGAGTCGCGGCAGCGGACCGGCCCGATCGGAGCCATGTTACGGCTGCCGCGCACCCGGCGAGAGGAGCGGGAAAGTGATGGGCGGGCGCTGGAGCTGCTGGATTTCGTCGGCCTGCGCCGGCGGGCAAATGAGCTGGCCAGCGCCTTGCCCTACGGTGGCCAGCGTCGCCTCGAGATCGCCCGCGCTCTCGGCACCGGCCCGCAGCTCTTGCTGCTCGACGAGCCGGCCGCGGGGACCAACCCGTCGGAGAAGCGCGAGCTGGAGGAGCTGATCCGGCGGATCAACGCCGAGATGGGCATGAGCGTGCTGCTCATCGAGCACGACATGCGGCTGGTGATGTCGATCGCCAGCCGGGTGGTCGTGCTCAACTTCGGCCAGGTCATCGCCGGTGGCCGACCCGCGGAGGTCCAGCGCAACCGAGCCGTGATCGAGGCCTATCTGGGTGCCGGCTCCGACGACGACGACGACCCGACGACGTCAGGTGACACCGGTGCTGCTCGAGCTTGAGGACGTCTGGGTCCGGTACGGCGTGGTGGAGGCGCTCAAGGGTGTCACCCTGGCGGTCGACGAGGGCGAGATCGTGACCCTGCTCGGGGCCAACGGGGCTGGCAAGACCACCACCCTGCGAACCATCTCCGGGCTGCTGCGCCCGTTTCGCGGCGAGGTTCGCTACTCCGGCCGGCGGGTGGACGCGGTGCCGGCGCACGAGGTGGTGGCACTCGGTATCGGTCACGTGCCGGAGGGGCGCCGCATCTTCCCCGTCATGAGCGTGCTGGAGAACCTGGAGATGGGCGCCTACCGGCGCCGGGGCAGCACCCGCAAAGAGCTCGACCGGGTGTTCGAGCTGTTCCCGGTGCTCGCCGAGCGGCGGGGTCAGAACGGCGGGACGCTCTCCGGCGGCGAGCAACAGATGCTCGCGATCGGCCGGGCGCTGATGAGCAAGCCGCGGCTGCTCCTGCTCGACGAGCCCTCGATGGGACTGGCGCCCATGATCGTCTCAAGGATCTTCGAGATCCTCGGCGAGATCAACGGCCAGGGTACGACGGTGCTGCTCGTCGAACAGAACGCCGCCCAGGCGCTGCGGCTGGCCCGCCGCGGCTACGTTATGGAGACCGGCGAGATCGTCATGACCGACGACGCCGGCAAGTTGCTCACCGACGACCGGGTCCGGGCGGCGTACCTCGGCGAGGGAGTCGCCTGAGCCGGCGGTAGGCCTCTCAGCGCAGGGCGGCCACCAGGGCGGCCAGGGCCGGCGCGACGAGCAGTGCGGGTAACAGGTCGCCGACCGGCACCAGCTTGACGGCGAGCAGCCGCAGCGCCACCCCCACCAGCAGCAGGCCTCCGGTGGCGGTGATCACCGCGACGAGGGCCAACGGCAACAGCCCGCCGACCACCACCCCCAGCAGGGTGAGGCCGCCCTGGACGACCGCCACGGTCAGCGCGGAAGCCGCGACGCCCCAGCCGAAAGAGGCGGCGAAGGCCACCGCAGCGAACCCGTCCAGCGTGCTCTTGAGCGCGAGCTGGTCGATCCCGCGGCCCAGGCCGTCGGACAACGAGCCCAGAATGGTGAGCGGCCCGACACAGAACACCAGCGACGCGACGACGTACCCCTCGACGAAGCGCGCGCGGGTGCCGGTACCCCCCGGTGACAGCCGGCGCTGCAGCCAGCCGCCGAGGAACTCCAGCCGCCCCTCGATCCGCAGCAGCGACCCGACGATGCCCCCCAGCACCACTGAACCCAGTACCACCAGCACGGTCGCCGACCGGCCCACCTCGCGGGTCAGGTCCGGGTCGAAGATGGCTGCGACGTTGATTGCGGCGATCATGAGCGTCACCAGGCCGAGCCCGTCGGTGACGACGGACCGGGTGCGCTCCGGCAGCCGGCCGCGCAGCAGGACCCCCAATCCGGAACCGGCAAGCACGGTGGCCACGTTCAGGACGGTGCCCGCGCCGCGGACCAACTGTTGCTCCCGTTCGCCCGATTTGCCGGTCCGCCTTCGTCGCCGGCGTGGACCGGCGTACGCTTCGCCGCGCCCGCCGAGGAGCCTAGCCATCCGCTTCCCGGCGTCTTCCCTGTCGGCTCCGAGGAGTGGCCCCCATGCGTGCCTCCGTCACCGTCCGCCCAGCCACCAACGGGGACATCTCCGCGCTGCTGGGCCTGTGGATGCAGGCACAGGACAACTGGCGGCGCGGGGAGCGTGCCCGGCTGGCGCAGGCGCCTGCCGAGGTTGCGGCGAGGCTCGAGGAGCTCGTCGAAGGGCCGGACGTCGAAGTCCTGGTGGCTGCCGCCGGTGCGGAGCCGGTTGGCATGACGATGCTCGAGCCGACCGCCCTCGGGGCGTTGTCCGAGCTTTCGACGCTGCAGATGAGCTACACCGTCGTCTCCCATCAGCACCGCCGCCGCGGCGTCGGCCGGGCGCTGGTCGCTGCCGCGACGGCGTACGCCGAGGAGCGCGGCCTGAGCTCGGTGCTGGTCGACGTGCCGCCCGGCCTTCGGGACGCGCACCGCTTTTACGCCCGGCTCGGCTTCGCTCCGGCGGTCACCCGCCGATCAGCCCCGGTCAGCCTGCTGCGCCGCCGGCTCGCCACCCCGGCCCGGCGGCTGACCGTCGACGACCTGGTTCGCCTTCGCTCCCGCCCGCGCCCGGGAATGGCTGCGCGGTCGCGACTCGGTCTGGACGCGGACCGGCCGACGGGTCGCAGCCGGCCGGCGCGGCCCGCTCGCCCCGCCTAGCTCGGAGGGAACCGACGGTTGTCGGCGGTCGGTCCTAGGATCGCGGCGATGGCCAAGACCGACTCCAGCTCTGCCGGCGACGCCGGCAGGTTGCTCTTGCTCGACGGCCATTCGCTGGCATACCGGGCCTTCTTCGCGCTACCGGTGGAGAACTTCGCGACCACCACGGGACAGCCCACCAACGCGGTCTACGGCTTCACCTCGATGCTGATCAACGTGTTGGCGCAGGAGCAGCCCTCGCACGTCGCGGTTGCCTTCGACCTGTCCGCACCCACGTTCCGGCACGAGACCTACGCCGAATACAAGGCCAATCGATCGGCCACGCCGACCGACTTCCGCGGCCAGATGAGCCTGATCCGCGACGTGCTGACCGCCTTGGCGATTCCGATGGTGACGGCGGAGGGTTACGAGGCCGACGACGTCATCGCCACGTTGGCGGCCGGTGCGGAGCGGGACGGCATGGACGTCCTGATCGTGACCGGCGACCGCGACGCCTACCAGCTGGTCAGCGATCGGGTCACGGTGCTGATGACCCGCCGCGGCATCAGCGACATGACCCGGTTCACTCCGGCCGCCGTCCTCGACAAGTACGGGCTCACCCCCGCGCAGTACCCGGACTTCGCCGCGCTGCGTGGCGACCCGAGTGACAACCTGCCCAACATCCCTGGCGTCGGGGAGAAGACCGCGATCAAGTGGGTCCGGGAGTTCGGCTCGCTCGACGAGCTGGTACGCCGGGTGGACGAGGTCACGGGCAGGGCTGGGGACGCACTGCGCTCCCACCTGGCCGGTGTGGTGCGTAACCGGCAGCTGACCGAACTCATCCGCAACGTCCCGCTCGACGTCGGCCCGCACGACCTGCACCTGGGCCAGTGGGACCGGGACGAGGTCCACAAGATCTTCGACGCTCTGCAGTTCCGCGTGCTGCGTGAGCGGCTCTACGCCACCTTGTCCGCGGTGGAGCCCGAGGCAGAGTCGGGCTTCGAGGTCTCGGGCGGGGCGCTGGGCCCCGACGAGGTGACGAGCTGGCTGGCCGAGCACGCCAGCGGGGCGGGCCGAGTCGGTCTCTCGGTGGCTGGCAGCTGGGGGCGCGGCACCGGGGTGGTCAACGCGCTGGCCCTGGCGGCGGCGGATGGTGCGGGCGGCTACCTCGACCCCACCTCGCTGACCGAGGCCGACGACGCCGCGCTGGCCGGCTGGCTCGCCGACCCGACCACGGCCAAGGCGGTGCACGACGTCAAGGGCCCGATGCTCGCCTTCGCCGCCCACGGCTGGACGCTGGCCGGAGTGACCAGCGACACCGCCCTGGCTGCCTACCTGGCGCTGCCCGGGCAGCGCTCCTTCGACCTCGGCGACCTGGCGCTGCGCTACCTGCGCCGGGAGCTGCGGGCCGAGCCGGCCGGTGCGGACGGCCAGCTGTCACTCGACGGTGGCGACGAGGCGGACGCCGCCGCGACCGAGATCGTGCGTGCGCGGGCCGTCCTCGACCTCGCCGCCGCACTCGACGCCGACCTCGAACGCCGCGGTGGCACGCGGCTCCTTCAGGAGGTGGAGCTGCCGTTGGTCGGCCTGCTGGCCGCGATGGAGCGCACCGGCATCGCCGCCGACGTCGACCACCTGGCGCACCTGGAGGCGGAGTTCGCCGCCGAGGTGAAGTCGGTCGCCGAGGACGCCTACCGCTGCGTCGGCAGGGAGTTCAACCTCGGCTCGCCCAAGCAGCTGCAGGTCCTGCTCTTCGACGAGCTTGCCCTGCCGAAGACCAAGCGGATCAAGACCGGCTACACCACCGACGCGGAGGCGCTGCTCTGGCTCGCGCAGCACTCCGATCACCCGCTGATCGGTCACCTGCTCCGCCACCGCGACGTCGCCCGGCTCAAGACCGTGGTCGACTCCCTGATTCCGATGGTCGACGACGCCGGCCGCATCCACACGTCGTACATGCAGATGATCGCGGCCACCGGCCGGCTGTCCTCGACCGACCCCAACCTGCAGAACATCCCGATCCGGACGGCGGAGGGCCGCCAGATCCGGCAGGCGTTCGTGGTGGGGGAGGGCTTCGAGTGCCTGCTGACCGCCGACTACAGCCAGATCGAGATGCGGATCCTCGCGCACCTGTCCGAGGATGGCGATCTCATCGACGCCTTCTCCAGCGGTGAGGACCTGCATACGACGACCGCGGCTCGGGTTTTCGGCGTACCGCCGGGGGGGGTCGACCCGGAGCTGCGGCGGCGGATCAAGGCGATGTCCTACGGGCTCGCCTACGGGCTGTCCCCGTTCGGGCTGGCCCAGCAGCTGAAGATCACGCCGGAAGAGGCGCGCCAGCAGATGGACGCCTACTTCCAGCGATTCGGCGGCGTGCGCGACTACCTGCGCAACGTGGTCGACCAGGCTCGGCGCGACGGCTACACCGAGACGATCCTCGGCCGGCGGCGCTACCTGTCCGACCTGACCAGCGACAACTCCCAGCGCCGCCAGATGGCCGAGCGGATGGCGCTGAACGCGCCGATCCAGGGCTCGGCGGCCGACATCATCAAGATTGCCATGCTGCGGGTCGACCGGCAGCTGCGAACGGAGGGTCTGAGCTCCAGACTGTTGCTCCAAGTGCACGACGAGCTGGTTCTCGAGGTGGCACCGGGGGAGCGGGTGACGGTCGAGTCCCTGGTACGCCGGGAGATGGGCGCCGCCTACCCGTTGTCCGCGCCGCTGGACGTGAGCGTCGGCGTGGGGCGCACCTGGGACGAAGCGGGGCACTGACGACCGAGGCGCCGGCCGGGCTTGTTCGCCCGGCCCGGCGCCTCGGTGGCCCCCCTCGACTGTGGGTGTCAGTGCTTGCAGAGCCCGCCCGGGTCGGACGTGCGGCAGGCATTGCCCCGGAAGGTGTTGTTGCCGCCGCTGTGGTCGACGATGTCGGCCGGCGTGTTGTGGTAGGCGGTGTTGTTCTGGATGGTGTTGCCGGTGCTCGGCCCGGCCCCGATCATGGCACCCGAGAGCAGCGCGATGCCGCCGGAGAGCGGGGAGTTCCCGCGGTTGCTCAAGACGGAGTTGTTGCCAATGACCATGTCCTTGGCACCCAGCAGCACGATGCCACCGCCGCTGTAGTCGAACGGCAGCTCCTCGCCGCCCGTGCACACCTTGTTGTTGTGCCGCACGGTGTTGTACCGGACGACGGCGTCGCCGACCGGTGGGTGCGGCGGACCGGAGACGGCGAAGAAGCCGATGCAGTTGTCATGGGCGTCGTTGTAGAGGAACGCCGCGTGCTGGGAGTGCCGGAAGAAGATCCCGAAGCCGTTGCCGGAGACCTCGTTGGCGGCGACGAACACGTTGGCGTTCGGTGAGTCGCCGATGTAGAGGCCGGCCTCGCCGCTGCCGGTGGCCACATTGTTGATCAGGGCGCCGCCTGTGGACGCGAACCGGGCGATGCCGTACTCGCCATTGTCGCGGGCCACCACGTTCTGCACGAGCAGATCGCGGGTGTTGATGGCAAGGACGCCGTCTTCGTGGAAGTTGCGCACGAGCAGGTTGTCGATGCGTGTCCCGACGATCGTCTTCTGGAAGTGCGGGTCGAGGACGCAGATGCCGATGCCGTGTCCCGCACAGGGGCCAACCGGCTTCGCTGCGGGCTCGATCACCGTGCCGCCGAGGCTGGCGCCGGAGCCCTTGATCCGCAGGTGGTTCTTGGCTACCAGAACGCTCTGCTGGTAGTGCCCCGGCTTGATCAGGATGGTGTCGCCGGGATGGGCCCGGTTGACGGCGTGCTGGATGGACTGGCCGGGCCCCACGACGATGGTGCTGGCGGCGTTGGCCGGCGCGGTGGTGGCGCCGATGCCGCCGGCCGCTACCAGCGCACCGACGACGGACAGGCGTAGCAGGCGCTTCATTGATCCCCCCGGATCGTGTCGTTCCCGGGGCTGCGGCGCACGCCACAGCCCGTCAGTAGCTTGACGGGCCGGTGGTGGCAGTGCACCCGGGAGCGACCCTGGTGTCCCCCTAGGGTCCGGGCTCCGCCACCGCCGTCCGACCGAGCGTGGCCAGCGCTGCCGGGTCCGCGACGAGCTGCGCGCGCGAGCTCACCCCGCACTTGGCGAAGATGTTGCGGAGGTGGAACTCAACGGTCTTGACGCTCACGAACAGTTCCGCGGCGACCTCGCGGTTCGACCGTCGGGCCGCGACGAGCCGGGCGACGGCAAGCTCGCGAGGCGTGAGCTGAACCTGGACCGAGCGGACCGGGCTTCTCGCCGGGTGCAGGCCGCAGGCCACCAGCTCCTCGAGGCAGCGCTCGAGCGCGCGCTCCGCGCCCACCGCCCGGAACAGCGCCGCGGCCTCCTCCAACTGCACCGCGGCAGCCCGCCGCTGGCGGTTACGCCGGAGGAACAGCCCATAGTCGAGCCGGACCTGCGCCGCCAGGTACGGCATGTTCAGGCCGCCGAGGTGACCGACCGCGTCCTCGAAGGCCACGGTGGCCAGCTCGGTGGCACCCCGGCGGGCCTCCAGGCAACCCCGCACCCGGGCGGCACCGGCGCACGCCGAGTGCCGGCCACGGGCCGCCGCAAGGGCTTCCAGTGGTACGAGGACCCGCTCGGCGTCGTCTTCGCGGCCCAGCCGCACCAGCGAGTCGGCGTACAGCTCCTGCCAGCGGAACACGCCCGGCTCGTACACCCCGTCGCGGTAACCCATGGCGGCCAGCGGCTCAACCGCTGCGACCACCCCGGCATGGTTGCCCTGCGCGTAGGCCAGCTCGGCGCGGGAGGTCGCTGCGTAGGCGAGGCTCGCGGCGTCGCCGAGGAGCTCCGCGGCGTCGCCGGCCAACCGGACCTGGGTTTCGGCGCCGGCCCAGTCACCCCGTCCGGTCTGCAGATAGCCGGCGAGTGCATGGACAAAGGCGCTCAGCCACACCTGGTCGAAGTACTCGCAGACGGCGATCGCTCGTTCGACGGAGACCGTGGCGTCCTGCCAGGCGCCGAGGCGGTACTGCACCTCGACCAGGTAGCCGAGCGCCTGCAGGTAGGTGGCCCCCGGTGGGCGGGTGCGGGCCGCGTCCACTACGGCTGCCAGGTCGGCGCAGGCGCCGGCCAGCTCGTCGGTCCAGAGCCTCAGCAGGCCCCGGCCCGTCAGTCCGTCCAACTCCTCCGCCGGAAGCGAGGGGGAGCTCGGCAGCGCCGAGAGCAGGGCGATACCTTCCGCCGCCCGGCCGGAGATGCCGAGGCCGGTGGCCAGCACCGCCTTGGCGTGACCTCGCGACGGCCAGCCGTGGCCCGCCACCGCGAGCGCCCGCTCGCTCCATTGGATCGCCTCGCTCGCCCGGCACTGTGGCAGCACGAGCTGGGCGAGCAGCGTGGCAACCCGGGCGGCGGTGTCTGCGCAGTCCACGGCCCCGCCACACTGTCCCCAGGCCGTGACGAGCAGCCGCTCCGCCTCGTTCTGCCGCCCGGCGAACAGGGCGAGCTGACCCAGGAGATAGCTCCGGCGAGGGCTCGCGGGAAGGCGTGCCAGCCGGTCTGCCACCGCGGCCGCGCTGGCCACGTCCCCGGCCGCGAGCATGGACTCCACCGCGTCGCAGAAGAGGCGGTCGGCCGCTTCCCCCGCGGGGCAGAGGCTGGCTGCCTGCAGCAGATGCCCGGCCGCCGTCGACAGGGCGCCCCGGCCGGCAGCGGCTCGGGCGGCGCGCTGGAGCTGGCCGGCCAGTGTCTCGTCGGGGCCGGTGGTCGCGGCCACCCGGTGGGTGAGCGCCACCTCCCCGGTGGTCAGCTTCGCGGCCTGCGAATGCAGCGCGGTCCGCCGGACCGGGCCGAGGTCGGCGTAGATGGCTGCGCCGATGAGCGGGTGTGGAAAGGCGATGGCGGACTGTCCGTCGGCGGCCGCCTCGACGAGGAGCTGCTTGTCGATTGCTTCATCGAGCGGTACGACGGGATGCTCGAGCGCTGCCACCCGAGCGGCCAGCTCCAGCGTGCACGGCGAGCCGAGCACCGCGGCCGCCTGCACCAGGGCGGTTGCCGCCGGTGAGCAGCCGGTCACCCGAGAGCGCACCAGCTGGCTGAACGAACGGGGCGCCGGCAGCTTCTTGCCGAGCTGGCGCAACGCGTCTGCGGGCAGCTCGTCGAACAGGGCCCGGACGTGCAGAGGCAGCCCGGCGGTGTGGGCGCGCAGACGCTCTGCCGCTTGCAGCGGCAGCGGACCCACCCCCACGATCCGGGCCAGGTCCCGCACCTCCTCGGCGGTGAAGCCGTCGAGATGCAGCCGCACGCCGCACTCCGAGTCGACCAATCGATGCAGACCGGCCGGCAGCGTGGCCGCCTCGGCGGCCCGTACGGCGACCAGCGCGAGCACCGCGTCCGAGGACAGCCGGCGCAGTGCGAAGGTCATCGCGCGCAGCGAAGGGGCGTCGGCCCATTGCGCGTCATCGACCACGATGGCCACCGGGCCGGTCGCCTGCAGCGCTCCCAGCAAGTCGAGTAGCTCGGCCCCGATCCGCAGTGGATCGACGGCAGGGTCGGCCAACAGTTGCACCAGGGGGCCCGCCGGCACCTCGCCGCAACGTCGGGCCAGCTGGTCGACCAGCCCGTACGGCAACCTGGTCTCCGACTCGTCGCCGCAGATCACGAGGAGTTGCAGGTCGCAGGCGGCGTCGAGGAACCGACGCAGCAGCGCGGTCTTGCCGACCCCGGCCTCGCCTTCCACCAGCACGACCCGGGCGCGTCCCGCCCGGATACTGCGCAGCGTCATACCGAGGCAGTCCAGCTCCTGAGCTCGACCCACGAATGAGCGTTGCCGCTGCTCCACCATTGCCCCTACCGGCTTCGACGAGTTCTGTACCGCGCGGGTATCAGGGCGCGGACCATTGTGCGAGCAGCTGCGCCCTCGCTGCACGCTGTTTGCCTACTTGGTTCCTGTTGAAGGCTGTAGCTACCTTCGCCTGCATGCGGCGGGTGCTCGTCGGGGGCATCTCCGGTGCCGGCAAGTCCACGCTCGCCCGGGTGCTGGCCCGGCGGCTGCAGGCGCCGTACGTCGAGTTGGACGCGCTCCACCACGGACCGGGATGGGTCAGGCGCCCGTCCTTCGAAGCCGATGTCGATCACTTCTCGGCAGCGCGGGATTGGGTGACCGCGGAGCAGTACCAGCGATTTCTCGGCGACCTGCTGTGGACGCGGGCTGACTCCCTTGTCTGGCCGGACCTCCCGCGGCCGGTCGTCATGCAGCGGGTGATCGGGCGCTCGCTCGCCCGGGTGCTCGACCGCCGCGAGCTGTGGAACGGCAACCGCGAGGATCTCCGGGCGTGGCTCGATCCCGGCCATCCGATCCGCTGGGTCTGGAGCAGGTACGACGAGCGCCGGGCCGAGTACGCCGCTCGACTGGCCGACTTCGATGGGCGCATCTCGAGGTGGTACACCTGAGGTCTCCCGGTCAGGCGGCCCGCTGGCTGGCCGGAGTCGAAGGGCCACCGACCGGGTAGCTCCCGCTCTGCAGACCGCATCGGTTTCGCCCATCGTGGCGGGAGCATCGAGTTCATTGGCCACGCGATCAAGGACTTATGCACCCGCAGAACTGATCCACAAGGGGGCATAGCTCCTTGATCGGCAAGGGAGGGGAAACATGGTGCTCGGGACAGGGACAGCCACCCGGGTCGGCGCGCCGGCGGAGGTCATCGAGGTGCGTGACCCGGCCACCGATGAGCTGCTAGGGGTGGTGCCGGCCGGGTCAGAGGCGGACGCGGACGCCGCCGTGGCGGCTGCCCGGGCCGCGGCGCCCGGCTGGGCCCGGACGGCGCCCGCGGAGCGGGCCGCGGTGCTCAAGGCCGCCGCCCGCCGGCTACGGCACCACGCCGATGAGCTGGCCCTGCTGCAGACCCGGGAAGGCGGCAAGCCGCTCGGCGACTCCCGCGGCGGTGTGCTGGCGGGGATCGAGACGATCGAGCAGTACGCCGAACTCGGCCCGTTGCACCGCGGCCGCAGCCTCCAGGGGGGTTGGGGGGCCACCGATCTGATGGTGCACGAGCCACGCGGCGTCGCCGTCGTACTGACCCCATGGAACGATCCGTTAGCGATCGCCTGCGGCCTGCTGGCAGCCACCCTGGTCACCGGCAACACGGTGGTCTTCAAGCCCTCCGAGCGGACACCGCTCTCCGGTGCTCGGCTGACGGAGCTGCTCGAGCTGCCCTCCGGCGTACTGAACCTGGTGCACGGCGACTCGCGGGCCGGCCGGCCACTGGTTGCCCACCCCGACATCGACCTGGTGATCCACGTCGGTTCGCTGGTGACCGGCCGGGAGATCGCCGCCGTTTGCGGACGGACCGGCGCCAAGGCGATTCTCGAGCTCGGTGGCAAGGATGCGCTGATCGTGGACGCCGGGGTGGACCCCAACTGGGCCGCGGCGCAGGCAGCCGCCGGCGCCTTCGCCAACGCCGGCCAGATCTGTACGTCGGTGGAGCGGATCTATGTGCACGCCGCGGTGGCGGAGCCCTTCGTCGAGGCGCTCGTCAAGGAGGCCTCGACTCTCACGGTCGGCTCCGGCCTGGATCCCACGACCTCGATGGGGCCGCTGGTCGACCACCGGCAGCGCGATCACGTGCATCGGCAGGTGTCCGAGGCCCTGGCTGCCGGGGCGGTGGCGCGGACCGGCGGTATCCTCCCCGAAGGGCCGGGCGCCTTCTACCCACCGACGGTTCTCACCGGCTGCACCGATGACATGGCGGTCCTGCGGGAAGAGACGTTCGGCCCGGTCGCCGCCGTCCGGGTGGTGGCGAGCTACGACGAGGCCCTCGAGGCAGCCAACCGGTCGGCGTACGGCCTAGCGGCAACGGTGCTGACACCCTCGATGGAGCACGCCCAGCAGGCCTGGCGCGAGCTCGCGGTCGGCACCGTCAAGGTCAACGCGGTGTGGGGCGGCGCACCGGGAGGGGCGGCCGAGCCGCACGCCGGTAGCGGCCGTGGCTTCGGCTACGGCCCCGAATTGCTGGCCGAGGTGACCACGACCAAGGTCGTGCACCTGGCCCCGCCGCCCCGGTGAGCTCCGGGGAGCTGACCCGGCTAACCCGGCTTTTCGGTCACGAAGATCGCGGTTCCGGGCACCAGCTTGCCGCGGAGGGGACTCCACCCGCCCCACGGCCGGGTGAGGTCCGCCGGCCACTCCGGCTCCACCAGGTCGACCAACCGCAGCCCGGCGCCGACGATCTCGCGCACCCGGTCACCTATGGTCCGATGGTGTTCGGCGTAGGTCAGCGCCCCGACGGGGTCCCGCTCCACGTAGGCACGACGGTCGAAGTAGGACGAGCTCGCGGTGAGCCCGGCCGGGCCGGGGTCGTCCGGGAAGCACCAGCGCACCGGGTGGGTCACTGAAAAGACCCACCGGCCCCCGGGCCGCAGCACCCTGACGACCTCGCGCATGACGGCGGCGGAGTCGGCCACGAACGGAACCGCGCCGTACGCCGAGCAGGCGAGGTCGAACGATCCGTCGGCGAACGGCAGCCGGGTCGCGTCGGCCTGCAGCAGTGGTACGGCCACGCCGGTGCGCCGGGCCAGCCGACCGGCGTGGCCGAGTTGGCGGGCCGAAAGGTCCAGCCCGGCGACCTCGGCGCCGCGACCGGCCAGCCAGCGGCCGCACTGGGCGGCGCCACAGCCGACCTCCAGCACGCGGCGCTCCCGAACCTCTCCGAGCAGCCCCGCGTCGGCTTCGGTCAGCCCCTCCGGGCACCACACGAACCCGGCGTCGCCGAGGAAGTCGCCGTGCTCCGACTGGTATGCATCCGCCTCGCGGTCCCACCAGCGCCGGTTGGCGGACATCGTCTCGCCGGCGGCCGTCTCCGCCCGGTCCACCTGGGCCGCAACGCCCGACTCCGCCATTGCCGCTCCGTACCCGGATTGACCTTGATTCCCGCCGCCTCGTATCCTGGCCTAGCGCTGTGGGCCGCGCCGCCTCACCGGAGCAGGCTCGCGCTCGTTGTGTCGACCGCACGGACCGTTGGCAACCTGACCTCCCCCGTCCTCGGCAGCTTCGAAGGCCCTCCGCGCTCCGACCGAGTCATCCGTAACCGGAGCCAGACGCCCCTATGACGAGCGCCACCGACGTACGACCCGAGACCCCGCCCGCGCCCGCCGAGCGGACCAGCCCGCAGGTCGCGATCAATGACATCGGTACGGCGGAGGACTTCCTCGCCGCCATCGACGAGACCATCAAGTACTTCAACGACGGTGACATCGTCGACGGCACGATCGTCAAGGTGGACCGGGACGAGGTCCTGCTCGACATCGGGTACAAGACCGAGGGCGTCATCCCCTCTCGCGAGCTGTCCATCAAGCACGACGTGGACCCGAACGAGGTCGTCAAGGTCGGCGACCACGTCGAGGCCCTGGTCCTCCAGAAGGAGGACAAGGAGGGCCGGCTGATCCTGTCCAAGAAGCGGGCCCAGTACGAGCGGGCGTGGGGCACGATCGAGGCGCTGAAGGAGTCCGACGAGATCGTCAAGGGCACCGTCATCGAGGTGGTCAAAGGCGGCCTCATCCTCGACATCGGGTTGCGGGGCTTCCTGCCCGCCTCGCTGGTCGAGATGCGCCGGGTCCGGGATCTGCAGCCCTATGTCGGCCGCGAGCTCGAGGCGAAGATCATCGAACTGGACAAGAACCGGAACAACGTCGTCCTGTCCCGCCGCGCCTGGCTCGAGCAGACCCAGTCCGAGGTCCGGTCCACCTTTCTGCAGACCCTGCAGAAGAGCCAGGTCCGCAAGGGGGTCGTGTCCTCGATCGTCAACTTCGGCGCGTTCGTCGACCTCGGCGGCGTCGACGGCCTGGTGCACGTTTCCGAGCTCTCCTGGAAGCACATCGACCACCCGAGCGAGGTGGTGGAGGTCGGCCAGGAGGTCACCGTCGAGGTGCTCGACGTGGACATGGAGCGTGAGCGGGTCTCGCTGTCGCTGAAGGCGACGCAGGAGGACCCCTGGCAGCAGTTCGCCCGTACCCATGCCATCGGCCAGGTCGTCCCCGGGCGGGTCACCAAGCTGGTGCCCTTCGGCGCCTTCGTCCGGGTGGACGAGGGGATCGAGGGCCTGGTGCACATCTCGGAGCTGGCCGAGCGGCACGTCGAGATCCCCGAGCAGGTCGTCAACGTGGGCGACGAGATCCTGGTCAAGGTGATCGACATCGACCTCGAGCGGCGCCGGATCTCACTGTCGCTCAAGCAGGCCAACGAGGGCACGGTCGGCGAGGCGGTCGGCTTCGACCCCGCGGCGTACGGCATGTCCGCGCAGTACGACGAGGCCGGCAACTACCTCTACCCCGAAGGCTTCGATCCCGAGACCAACGACTGGCTGCCGGGCTACGAGTCGCAGCAGGTCGAGTGGGAGCGCCAGTACGCCGAGGCCCAGACCCGGTACGAGGCGCATCGCAAGCAGATCGAGAAGGCGCAGGCCGACGACGCAGAGGCCGCGGGGGCGTCGTCGTACTCCTCCGGTGCCGACGCGGGGGCCGACGGTGAGCCGGCGGACACCGACGCGCCCGCGGCCAGCGGCGGCGGTGGCGGTGCCCTGGCGTCCGACGAGCAGCTTGCCGCGCTGCGCGAGAAGCTCACCGGTGGCGGCTCCTAGTCCGCTCGGGTGGCGAAGCCGACGTGGTGCTGAGGGTCGGGCTCACCGGGGGGATCGGCGCCGGCAAGAGTGAGGTGGCTCGGCGGCTGGCGGCCCGCGGCGCCGTCGTTGTCGACGCCGACGTCCTCGCCCGGGAGGTGGTCGAACCCGGTACGCCGGGGCTCGCGGCGGTCGTCGAGGAGTTCGGTGCCGACGTACTGGCGGCCGACGGGTCGCTGGACCGGGAGCGACTGGCGGGCCGGGTCTTCGCCGACGAGGCGGCTCGGGTCCGGCTTAACGAAATCGTGCACCCGCTGGTCCGGGCCGAGACCGAGGAGCGGTTCGTCGGGGCGCCGCCCGACGCCGTCGTGGTCAACGACGTCCCGCTGCTGGTCGAGGCCGGGCTGGCACGGAGCTACGACGTGGTCGTAGTGGTGGAGGCGCCGGTGGAGCTGCGACTGGCCCGGTTGGCCCGGCGCGGGCTCTCCCAGGCGGACGCCGTTGCTCGGATCGCCGCCCAGGCGAGCGATGAGCAGCGGCGGGCCGTGGCCGACGTGGTGATCGTGAACGGGGGGACCGGCGAGGAACTGGACCGGGAGGTCGCCCACCTCTGGCTGAACCTGGCGCGCAGAGCCGAAAATTCACCCACCGGTTGACACGCATGCAACTGTGCTTTCCAGACCCTTCGGACAGGCATAGGCTGCCGGCGTCGCTGGTGGAGTGTGGCGGCCGTCGCTGCGTCGCCGACCTGGAGGGAACTGCGTGGCAGGAGTCACCTTCGACAGCGTGGCCAAGGTCTACCCGGACGGCACCGAGGCGGTGTCGGACCTGAGCCTTGAGGTCCAGGACGGCGAGTTCATGGTCCTGGTCGGGCCGTCGGGCTGTGGCAAGACCACCGCCCTGCGGATGGTGGCCGGCCTGGAGGACATTTCCCGCGGTCAGCTGCGTATCGGCGACCGGGTGGTCAACAACGTGCCCTCGAGGGACCGGGACATCGCGATGGTGTTCCAGAGCTACGCGCTCTACCCCCACTTGTCGGTCTACGAGAACATCGCCTTCGGGCTGCGCCTGAACAAGACGCCCAAGGCCGAGGTCGACCGGCGGGTTCAGGAGGCCGGGCGGGTGTTGGGGTTGACCCAGTTCCTCAGCCGCAAGCCGCGGGCACTGTCCGGCGGTCAGCGGCAGCGGGTGGCCATGGGGCGGGCGATCGTCCGCCAGCCGAAGGCGTTCCTCATGGACGAGCCGTTGTCCAACCTCGACGCCAAGCTGCGCGTCCAGATGCGGGCCGAGATCAGCCGGCTACAGACCGACCTCGGTACGACGACGGTCTACGTCACCCACGACCAGGTGGAGGCCATGACCATGGGTGACCGGGTGGCGGTCATCCGCAAGGGCAACCTGCAGCAGGTCGCCACTCCGCAGGAGCTGTACGACCACCCGGTCAACCTGTTCGTGGCCGGCTTCATCGGCAGTCCGGCGATGAACCTGTTCGAGGCCGGGCTGGAGCCTGAGGGCGACGGCCTGGTCGCGGTCGCCGGCGGCCAACGGATCGCGCTCGGGGCCGAGACGCTCTCGAAGCGCCCGGCGCTGCGGTCCTACGAGGGCCGCGAGGTGATCCTGGGGGTCCGGCCCGAGGACCTGGAGGACGTAGCGCTGGCGGGGTCGACGCCGCCGGACCGACGGATGCGGGGCAAGGTGGTCCTCCGCGAGGCGCTGGGATCAGAGATCATGGTCCATTTCACCGTCGACGCCCCACCGGCGGTGACCGACGACGTGCGGGAGTTGGCTGCGGACGTTGGCGACGAGCGGGCGGTGCAGGACATGGCCGCCGGCAGCACCGAGACGACGGTGGTGGGTCGCTTCGGAGCGCGCTCGACAGTGGCCCTCGGCGACAACATCGAAGTGGCGGTCGACACCCGCGCGCTGCACTTCTTCGACCCGGACAGCGGGCTCGGCATCTACGACCAAACTTCGACGAAGGGCACCCGATGAGCAGGTACGGCGTCCGCGCGGTTCTTCCCATCGCCCTGGCGGTCAGCCTCGGGCTCGCCGGCTGTGGGAGCGACAAGAAGACGCCTACGCCGGGAGGCGGCAAGGCCAGCGGTGGGAGCCCCAGCGCTGCGGAGGTCTCCGGCAGCATTGCCTTCGTCGGGGTGTGGACCGGGGACGAGCAGAAGGCCTTCCAGGCGGTGCTCGACGGCTTCAAGGCCAAGTTCCCGAAGGTCACCGTGAAGTACCAGCCGGCCGGCGACCAGCTGCCGACCGTGCTGTCCACCGCCGTACAGGGTGGTAACCCGCCCGACCTGGCCTCGGTGGCACAGCCGGGCCTGGTCAAGGACTTCGCCACCAAGGGCTCGCTGAAGCCGATCGACTTCGCCAGCGGCGACATCAGCTCCAACTTCCCGGAGTCCTTCGTGAAGCTCGGGACGATCGACGGGAAGCTCTACGGCATGTTCTTCAAGGCGGCGAACAAGTCGACCGTCTGGTTCAACACCGCCGCCTACCAGACCGCCGGGGTGTCCCCGGCCACCAGCTGGGACGACTTCCTCAAGAACGCCAAGACGCTGAAGGCATCGGGGGTTCCGGCGTACTCCATCGGTGGTGCCGACGGCTGGACCCTCACCGACCTGTTCGAGAACATCTACCTGCGGACCGCGGGCGCGGACATGTACGACAAGCTGGCCGCCCACCAGATCCCGTGGACGGACGCCTCGGTCAAGACCGCGCTCGGCGAGATGGCCAAGGTCGTGGGCGACACCCCCAACATCGCCGGCGGAACCGCGGGTGCGTTGCAGACAGACTTCCCGAGCTCGGTCACCCAGGCGTTCACCACCCCGCCGAAGGCCGCACAGGTGCTCGAGGGCGACTTCGTGGCCGGCGTCATCACCTCGATGACCAAGGCGAAGCCGGCCACCGGGTTCGATGAGTTCGCGTTCCCGGCTATCAACGGCTCAAAGGCGGCCGTCATGGGCGGCGGCGACGAGGTCGTCATGTTCAAGGACTCGCCGGCGGCCCAGGCCCTGGTCAAGTACCTCGCGACCGCTGAGGCGGCGACGATCTGGGCGAAGCTTGGTGGGTTCTCCTCCCCGAACAAGAACGTCGACGCGAGCGTCTACCCCGACGACATCACCCGCAAGACCGCCACCGCGATAGCCCAGGCGGAGACGTTCCGGTTCGACCTCTCCGACCTGCAGCCCGCGTCCTTCGGCGGCACGGTGGGCCAGGGCGAGTGGAAGCTGTTGCAGGACTTCCTGCGCCGGCCCACCGACGTCAACGGGATCGCCAGCCAGCTGGAGGCTGCCGCCGCAAAGGCCTACGCGAGCGGCAAGTAGCCATGGGCGGCATCACCGCGGCGCCGCCGGTCCTCGAGCAGCCACCGGTCGCACCGTACCGGCAGCGGGGCCGGTACCTCGTGGTCGCGGGCTTCCTTCTTCCCGCGGCGGTGCTGCTCGGGATCTGGGTCGTGTACCCGACGTTCGTCACGGTCTATCGCAGCCTCTTCGACCGGTCGGGCAGCAGCTTCGTCGGCCTGGCGAACTACCGTGCGCTGTTCACGACCGACTTCCTGCGGACCGCGATCAAGAACAACGCGATCTGGGTCCTCGTCGTGCCGGCGTTCGTCACCGCGATCGGCCTGGTGTTCGCGGTGCTCACCGAGCGCATCAGCTGGGCGGTCGCCTTCAAGACGGCGGTCTTCATGCCGATGGCCATCTCGCTGTTTGCGGCCGGCGTGATCTGGCGGCTCGTGGACGAGAAGGATCCCGACCGCGGCGTCGCGAACGCCGCCATCCGGGTCGTCCATGATGCCGTTCGTCCACCGGGGGTGCTGGCCCTGGCGGCCCCGTCGACCCCCACGCTCACCGGCTCGCCGGCCACCGGGCTGGTACTCAACGAAGCCGTACACCCGGGTGAGGTGGGCCGGCTGGGGCTCACCGGCATCCCACCAACCGACGTGCCGAAGGGCGCGGTGGTGGCGACCGAGCCGGCGCCGGTCGACGGCGGCATCACCGGCGTGGTCTGGCGGGACTTCAAGCCGGGTGGTGGCACGCCCGGAAAGGTCGAGCCGGGCGAGATGGGGTTGCCCGGCGTCAAGGTCGAGCTGCGCAACGCCGCCGGGAAGGTGATGGAGTCCACGACGTCCGGGAAGTCCGGCGAGTTCGCCTTCACCAAGGTCGCGGACGGCGACTACCGGCTGGCTATCTCCAAGGCGACCTTCGCCCAGCCGTTCGGCGGCGTGTCGTGGCTGGGCACGAAGCTGATCACGCCGGCGGTCATTCTCGCCTACATCTGGGTGTGGGCAGGGTTCGCCATGGTGGTGATCGGCGCCGGCTTGGCGGCGATCCCGCGCGATGTGCTCGAGGCGGCCCGCACGGACGGCGCCAGCGAGCTGCAGGTCTTCCGGCGGGTGACCGTGCCGCTCCTTGCCCCGGTGCTCAGCGTGGTCTTCATCACGATGGTCATCAACGTGCTCAAGGTGTTCGACATCGTGCTGGCGGTTGCCCCGGGCTCCAGCCAGTCGGCGGCCAACGTGATCGCACTGGCGCAGTGGCGGACGTCGTTCGGAGGGGTGAACGACTTCGGTCTGGGGTCCGCGATCGCGGTGTTCCTGTTCCTGCTCGTCATCCCCGTGCTGGTGCTCAACGTCCGGCGTTTCAAGAGGGAGACCTGATGGCCAGTGTCGCGGTTGGCGAGCACCGGGTCGGGCCGGAGAGTCTGGCGACCCGGCTGCTCCGGGTCCTCAGCAAGGCGCCGCTACAACTCCTCCTGGTGGCGATCGGCCTGCTGTGGCTGATCCCGACGCTTGGACTCCTGTTCACCTCTCTGCTGGAGCCTGGCGCCGTCAACTCGACCGGCTGGTGGAAGATCTTCACGAAGCCCAGCCTGGGCAGCTGGCAGAACTATTCGGCCCTGCTCGAAAACTCCACGATCACCCATTCCCTGATCACCACCGTGGAGATCGCGATCGGGGGCACGGTGCTGCCCATCGTCATCGCAGCGCTCGCCGGCTACGCCTTCGCCTGGCTCGACTTCCCCGGTCGTGACTGGCTGTTCCTGTTGATCATCGGGTTGCTGGTGGTCCCGCTGCAGATGGCCCTGATCCCGGTGTTCTCGATCTACAATCGGCTGCACCTGTACGACACCGTGCTGGGGCTGGTCCTCTTCCACACCGCCTTCGCCCTGCCGTTCGCGATCTTCCTGTTGCGCAACTTCTTCATCGGTATTCCAAAGGAATTGCTCGAGGCCGCGCGGATCGACGGCGCCTCGGAGCTGCGGATCTTCCTCCGACTGATCCTGCCGCTCGGGGTGCCGGCGATCGCCTCGCTGGCGATCTTCCAGTTCCTCTGGACGTGGAACGACCTGCTGGTCGCACTGAGCCTGGCTCGGAACACCCAGCCTCTGACCGTCGCGATCTTCTCCCAGCTGCGGCAGTTCGGTTCCAACCTCGACGTCATCGCGCCGGCCGCGTTCCTGTCGTTGTCGATCCCGCTGGTGGTGTTCTTCGCGTTCCAGCGGTACTTCGCCCAGGGCCTGCTCGCCGGTGCCGTGAAGTAGGTAGCCGTGGCCGAGCGGTGCGCCATCGTGGGGGGCGGCCTTGCCGGCCTCGTCGGCTACGCCGCCCTGCGTCAGCGCGGCGTAGACGCCGAGGACATCGCGGTCTTCGGGGTCGAACCGGATCCGGCCGGTCCGCTGCGCCGGCGGAGCGCGGCGATCCGGCAGCGGTACATGCGCTCGGAGAGCGACGGGCACTGCCACCCCGCCTCGTTCCCGGGCCTCGCTGTCGGTTCCGCCCGCGCGCAGCGCTCGCTGCTGCCGCTGCTGCGGAGCGCCTGCAACCGCTACCGGCCGACCGTGGGTGAGTTCTTCGCGCACGTCGACGAGCTGCGCGAGAAATCCGGCTGGGACGGCAGCCTCCGCCGCGTTCGGGTCGAGCGGATCACGGCCACGGTCGAGGGCTTCCGGCTCGACCGACTGGGCACCTACCGCCACGTCCTGGTAGCACCCGGGCATCCCGGGCTCGCGGTGCCGGCGCAGTACGCCGGCGACGCGAGGGTCGTGCACTCCTACGAACCCCACGACTACGCCGACCGGGTCGCGGTCGTGGGAGCTGGCATGGCCGCCGCGATGGAGTGGCTCAACGCGCTCGAGGCCGGTGCATCCGTCGTCTCCGTGCGGCGGCGGAACCCGGCGCGCCGGCCGCTGTCGGTGCCGCGGTCGATGTTCTCCCGTCGCGGCCTTGCCGGCTTCCACGCCACCGCGGCAGCGGCCCGGATGCGCGTTCTCGAGCAGCTGGCCGAGCCCTCGTACCCGCACGGGATGGAATGGGATGCGCCCCTGGCGACCGCCGCCCGGACCGGGCGCTTCCGGGTGGTGCAGCACACCGATGGTGCCGAACAGGTCATCTGCGCCACCGGTTTCAGCCGCGGCTTCCAGCACAGTCCGTTGCTGAGCCGGCTTGTCGACGACCACAGCCTGGAGACGGCCGGCGGATGGATCGTCCTCGCGCCGGATTCGACCGTCCCCCGACTCACCGACGCGGGCCGCACGCTGGCGCTGGCCGGTGCGCCCGGCCAATGGGCGTTCCCGGGTGCCGACACGGTGGTGGGCGCGAAGTACGTCGCCCGGCGCTTTGCCCGGAGGGTGCAACCGTGTCGTACAGCCTGAGGGGCCGGCTGGACTCCCGGCTCGCGGCGGCGGTGGGACCGCTGCTGATAGCCGGCGTACTCGCCGGGCTGCTGCGTGCGTGGTGGCCGTTCCAGCTGGCGGCGCTCATGCTCGCGGTCGGGCTGGGACTTGACCTGCTGGTCTACCACCGGCTGATCGACTACCAGCCCGGCTGGCTGGCAGTGCCGCTCGGGCTGCTGGAGCTGGCCGTGGTCATGGCGGTTGCCGGGGCCCTCGAGGTCCAGGCGCCGCTGCGGGGCGCGGTGGCGCTCTTCGCGACCGGTTGGGTGCTGGCCCAGGTGCTCGGCCACGCCGCCCTGCCACGCTGGCGCCTGACCTACGGCGATGACGGTGGGGAGCTCGGCCGGGCCGGTGCGGCCGTCGCTCTCGTGCCCGTTCTGGTGCTGGGTGGCGCAGCAGGTACGGCGTACGCCAACCAGCCGCCGATCGTGCACCTGACGGCCGGCGTACACGCGGGGCCGCTGGTGCTCGACCACGCGCAACGGCTGGTCGGTGCCCGCGGCGCCATCGTGCGCGGCGGCATCGTGGTGGCGGCGGACAACGTGCTCGTTCGTGGGGTCACCGTGACCGGCGGCGAGAACGGCATCGAGGTCGACGGCTTCCGCAACGTCCGGCTCGAGCAGGTCCGGGTCACGGGGGCCGCACTCGACGGCATCCACGTCCGGGCGGGCTCGGTGTCCATCCGCGACTGCGTCGTCGACATGGCCGGTAACGCCTACGGCCAGGGCATCGACATCTCCTACACGTTCGACCTGCCGGCCAGCTCGGTGCGGGGTTGCACCGTCCTGGGTGGCCGGGAGGGAATCGTCGCCCACTCCGCCAACGCGATGCTCCGCGACAACCGGGTCGCCGGATCGAGCCTGCGGGGCATCGCCATGACCGAGATGTCGATGGGGGAGGTCAGATCGAACGAGGTGCGCGATTCACTCGGAGTCGGCATCCTCTGTGGCGACCACTCGATGTGTCACATCACCGGGAACCGGGTCCTCGACACCCGTCCGGATGCGGCCTCCGGTGACCTGTCCCGCATGGGCTACGGCATCCTGGCGCAGTACCACGCGCACGTGGAGCTGGGCCGGAACGAACTCGTCCGCAGTCCCGGTGGAGTGGGCTCCTTCCTCAACTCCCGGATTCGCTGGGCATAGCCCTGCGCCCCCCGCGCGCGGGCCGTCGGCGGGCGGGAATCTGTCGGCGGGTGCGCCTATTGTCGAAACCGTGCGACCTGTAACCGATCTCGTCCGGGCGACCTCGCCGTTCACGGTGGTGAGCGACTTCTCGCCGTCCGGCGACCAGCCGGCCGCCATCGACGAGCTGGAGCGACGCATCCGTGCCGCCGAGGCCGACATCGTGCTGCTCGGGGCTACCGGCACCGGCAAGTCCGCGACAACCGCCTGGCTGGTCGAGCGCCTGCAGCGGCCCACGCTGGTGATGGCGCCGAACAAGACGCTGGCCGCGCAGCTCGCCAACGAGTTCCGCGAGTTGCTGCCCGACAACAAGGTCGAGTACTTCGTCTCCTACTACGACTACTACCAGCCAGAGGCCTACGTCCCGCAGACCGACACCTACATCGAAAAGGACTCCTCGGTCAACGAGGAGGTCGAGCGGCTGCGGCATTCGGCGACCAACAGCCTGCTGACCCGGCGCGACGTGGTCGTGGTCGCCTCGGTCTCGTGCATCTACGGCCTGGGCACCCCCCAGGAGTACGTCGACCGGATGGTGCGCCTCGAGGTCGGCCAGGTGATCGAGCGCGACCGGCTGCTCCGCAAGCTGGTCGAGGTCCAGTACACCCGAAACGACCTGGCGTTCTCCCGCGGCACCTTCCGGGTCCGCGGCGACACCATCGAGGTCATCCCGGTCTACGAAGAGCTCGCGGTGCGCATCGAGATGTTCGGTGACGAGATCGAGCGGCTCACCATGCTGCACCCGCTCACCGGCGAGGTGGTCAGCGAGCACGAGTCGCTGTTCGTCTTCCCCGCGACCCACTACGTCGCCGGGCCGGAGCGGATGGAGCGGGCCATCGCCGGCATCGAGGTCGAGCTGGCAGACCGGCTGGCCGAGCTCGACTCGCAGGGCAAGCTGCTCGAGGCGCAGCGACTGCGGATGCGCACGACGTACGACATCGAGATGATGCGGCAGGTCGGATTCTGCTCCGGCATCGAGAACTACTCCCGCCACATCGACGGCCGGGCTCCCGGCACGGCGCCCAACACGCTGCTCGACTACTTCCCGGAGGACTTCCTCCTCGTGATCGACGAGTCGCACGTGACCGTGCCGCAGATCGGTGGCATGTACGAAGGCGACATGAGCCGCAAGCGCACGCTGGTCGACCACGGGTTCCGGCTGCCGAGCGCGATGGACAACCGGCCGCTGAAGTGGGAGGAGTTCCTCGAGCGGATCGGCCAGACCGTCTACCTCTCGGCCACCCCGGGGCCGTACGAGCTCTCCCGCGGTCGGGGAGTCGTCGAGCAGATCATCCGGCCCACCGGCCTGGTCGACCCGCAGGTCGTCGTCAAGCAGACGAAGGGCCAGATCGACGACCTCGTGCACGAGATCCGGCTGCGGGCGGAGCGGGACCAACGGGTGCTGGTCACGACGCTGACCAAGAAGATGGCCGAGGATCTCACCGACTACCTGCTCGAGCTGGGCATCCGGGTCCGCTACCTGCACAGCGAGGTCGACACGCTGCGCCGGATCGAGCTGCTGAAGGAGCTGCGGCTCGGCGACTACGACGTGCTGGTGGGGATCAACCTGCTCCGCGAAGGGCTCGACCTACCCGAGGTGTCGCTGGTCTCGATCCTCGACGCCGACAAGGAGGGTTTCCTGCGCTCGGGCACGTCACTGGTGCAGACCATCGGCCGCGCCGCCCGGCACATCTCCGGCGAGGTGCACATGTACGCCGACCAGGTCACCCCGTCGATGCGCAAGGCGATCGAGGAGACCAACCGGCGACGGGAGAAGCAGGTCGCCTACAACGTCGAGCGGGGCCTGGACCCCCAGCCGCTGCGCAAGCGGATCGCCGACATCCTCGACGACGTCGTACGGGACGTGGCCACCGACGGTGCGATGATCGGCGGTGCCGGTCGGCAGCAGAGCCGCGGCAAGACCCCCGTCCCCGGGCTGTCCTCGCGGCCGAGCCGCCGGGAGTCGGTCGGTCGGCACGCCGCCGAGCTGGCCGGCATGCCGCGGGCGGAGCTCGCCAACCTGATCCAGCAGCTCAGCGACCAGATGCACGTCGCCGCTACCGAGCTGCAGTTCGAGCTGGCGGCGCGGCTGCGTGACGAGATCAACGAGCTCAAGCGCGAGCTACGCGGCATGGCCGCCGCCGGGGTCGGTTGAGCCGTCCGACCGCGCCGCCGCAGCCGGCCCGCCCTACTACCGGAGCGCCCGCCCGGCTCGCCAGCGTCAGGTGAAACGTCCCTTTCCTCACGGTCGGTCAAGCGATATTGTGCGGCTGTTGACCCTTCTACGACCTGAGGACCCCATGACGAGGAACCGGTTCGCACTGCGGAAGAGAGTCTTGCCGCTCGTCGCCGCGCTGGGGCTGGTCGGCGGGTTGGTCACCGTTGCCCAGGCAGCCAACCCGGCCGACGGCACCGTCACCCCGACCACCACCACGGGCTGGAACGGGAAGAGCTACGTCTTCTCCGCCCTGCCGGACGACACGCTGTGCCCGTCCAAGTCGGCCGACCCGGAGAACGCGGTCTGCGACCACTATCTGTTGACCGTCAAGGTCCCCAGCGGCTACTGGACCGGGCGAACGGGCGGAGCAGTGGTCACCGTCAGCTGGCCGGACTCCGCCGACGACTGGGACCTCTTCGCGTACAAGAACGGCGAGATGGTGGCCAGCTCGGCCAACGGCAACACCAAGTCGGAGACGTTGACGATCCCCGCGGCGGTTGGGACCTACGAGATCCGGGTCGAGCCGTTCCTGGTCACGAACTCCGGCTACACCGGCACCGCGGCGATCAAGAGCGCGCGGGGCACGCCGCCGAAGCTCGGTGGACCGGCCGCCTACCACGGCACCCGCATCACCGGAGCCCTGCCGACCACCGAGCCGCAGAACACCAGGGCGCCGTACTCCGGTGACTACCCGATCTTCCGGTCGACGTACGTCGGCCGCAACGCGGCTGAGCCGACGATCGGCATGACGAAGGCGGGCAACGCCTTCTTCCCGGCCGCCACGTTCGACGGCCCGGGCGGGCTGGCCGACACCCGGCTGCTGCGAACGAAGGACTTCAACATCTCCTGGCAGGACATCACCCCGCCGCTGCCCAACGACCTGCCGGTCACCCTCGACCCGTACGTCTACGTCGAGGAGGACAGCAGCCGGGTCTTCGATGCCGACCTCTATCTCGGCAGTGTCTACCTCTCGTTCTCCGACGACGAGGGCAAGACGTTCAAGACCAACCCCATCGGCTCCGGCCCTAATCTTGTCAACGACCACCAGAGCCTGTTCGCGGGACCGCGCCCAGCGGGCGCGCCGGCCATTGTTCCGCCAACGACGGACCCGAAGTTCCCGGAGCTCCTCTACTACTGCTTCAACCGGATCTCGGACTCGAGCTGCTCACGCAGCAGCGACGGCGGCGTGAGCTTCTCACCTTCCGGCGCTCCGGCGTACCCGGGGGTCAACCCGGCGACCGGTAACTTCTGCGGCGGGCTGGCCGGCCACGTGGGCACCGACCGCAAGGGCAACGTCTACCTGCCGCGCGGCTACTGCGGCACGCCCTTCGTCTCGGTCTCGAAGGATGCCGGGACGACGTGGAAGCGGGTCGCGGTGTCCAACTCGGTCAAGATCTTCAGCCACGAGGCCTCGATCACCTCCGACCGGGAGAACAACCTCTACTACACCTGGGTCTCCCAGAAGTACAAGCTGCCGTTCCTCGCCACTTCCAAGGATGGCGGCATGACCTGGAGCGACCCGCTGATGATCGCCCCGCCGAACGTCCGTGAGGCGCAGTTCGTCACGGTCGCCGGCGGGAAGGGCGGCGGCATCGGGATCAGCTTCATGGGCACCACGGTGGCCGACGAGGCCGACAAGACCCGTCCCTGGGACCTCTACACGATCGTGTCCCTGGACGCGTTGGCCGCCAACCCGCTGTTCATCTCCAACGTGGCCAACCCGGGTGGACCCACGGACCCGATCCACCGGGGTGACTGCCCCGACCGGTGCGGCAACGTGCTGGACTTCCTCGACGCGATCATCTCGCCGTACGGGAACAACGACCTGTGGGCGTCCGGCGTCGACACCTGTACGACGAAGGACCAGTGCAGCACGGTACGGAAGAAGGGCTTCGTCGACGGCGGCGGAGACAACGCAGCGTCGGACATGAAGGGCTTCGCCATCCACCAGATCGGCGGGCCGCACGTCGGGCCGTTCTTCAACGCCCCGCCGGCGGCCACCGAACGGGGGACTACCCCGTAACTGCAATTGCGGTTCGGCCCGCCGGATCTGTCCGGCGGGCCGTTCTGTCTATCGAGCCCGTACGTCGCTCGGAGTGCCGCCGGTGATGCGGAGGAGCTCGTCGTACGACGTCGGGAAGACGACGTGCGGCGTGCCGGCCGCGGCGAAGACCGTGTCGTACCGGTCGAGTGCCCGCTCGACCAGCACCAGGAGCGTCGGTGGCAGGCCGACCGGGCTGACGCCGCCGATGGGGTAGCCGGTGGACCGGCGCACCGCCTCGGCGTCGGCTCGACCGATCCGCTCGGCACCCAGTGCTCGACCGAGCGCCGCGGTGTCCACCCGGTCGATGCCGCTGGCCACCACCGTCACCGCCTCCCCATCGGCGAGGAAGACCAGCGACTTGGCGATCGAACCCACGTCCACCCCGAGGGCCGCCGCCGCCTCGGCAGCCGTGCGGGTGCTGTCGGTCAGTTCCCTGACCCGGGCAGTGGACCCCGCCGCGATCAGCGCCGCCTGCACCCGCTCGGCATTGGGATGCAGGGGGTGTGTCCCGCTCATCAACGACAGCCTAGGCACTACCGCGCGGTAGCGGGGTGGCGAAGAAGCCGGCCGACCCGAATTTGTTGAGGAAGCAGCGGCGGCAGGCACGCCCCCGTGCCAGACTCGGCCCGTCCTGTCCGTGGGGGACCAGGATTACCGGAGGGAGGCGCTGTGGCCGACACTCCGAAGACGACGCGACGCCGAAGTGGCACGCACCGCAACCCGCGCCGATTCGGCGGCCTGCACCCGGCGACCTGGGCAGCCGGTGTCCTGGTATTGCTGGTCGTGCTGTTAGCCGCCCTCGAGTTGTCCAACGGCAACGGCGACAACAACAACGCCGCCAAGGCGTTGCCGGACTCATCGTCGTCAGCAGTGGCGGGTACGACGCCGCCGGCTGCCACCGCGCCGGCACCGACGTCGAGCCTGCCGGCCGGGCCGAGCGTTCCGGCGGCACCGAGCGTTCCACCGGCGCCGAGCGTGCCGGTACCGGCCACCAAGGCCCCGACGCAACCGCCGGCGGCGCCCGCACCACCACAGCCGCAGCCTCCGCGCCAGCCGGTGCGGCCGGCGCCACCCGGGCCGGGCGTCCCCTGGGTGCTCTACGTCGTCCGCACGGGCGACACGATGTGGGGTATCACCGACTGGGCGCTGGGCAGCCGGAGCACACCCGACCGCATCGCTGCCTCCTGGACACAGATCTGGGCCGCCAACCGACGTGTGATCGGGGACAACCCCAATCTCATCTTCCCGGGACAGCGATTCCGAGTGCCGCGAATCGTATGACGGCGACCGCCATCCGGACGATCGGGCTGGTCGGAGCCGCTGGCGGAGATCGGCCGCCGCGCCGGGGTGAGCGAGTGCCGGCCGCCTTGCGTGGACCCGAACCGACGCGCGCCGAGATCCCGATGGAGCGACGCTGCAGGGAGCCCGTGCGGTAACCTGGTAGCCGTTGTGGAGGGGAGTATCCCCCCGGGCGGCGCCGTCATCACGATCCCTTGGGGTCCGGTGCCGCCGGCCCTGTTCCGCAGGGCTGGGAGAGACCTCCGGCCGTGGCAAGCCGCGCCGGGGGAGGACACCGATGAACGTCCCGCTCTGGGCGTGGGCCGCCACCGTCGGCGGTCTGGCCATGCTGCTGCTCATCGACCTGCTGGTGGTCAACCGGAACCCGCACGAGGTCGCGCTCCGCGAGGCGGCTGCGTGGTGCGGCCTCTACGTCGGCGCCGGCATCGTCTTCGGCGCGATCATCTGGGCCTTCTACGGCGGTGACTTCGCGGGGCAGTACCTTGCCGGCTACCTCGTCGAGGAGAGCCTGTCGGTCGACAACCTGTTCGTCTTCGTGCTCATCATGTCGACCTTCGCGGTGCCGATCGTGCACCAGTACCGGGTGCTGCTGTTCGGGGTGGTCGGCGCGCTGGTCCTGCGCGGCCTGGTCATCGCCGGGGGAGTAGCGCTGCTCGACGCCCTGCACTGGATCATCTACGTCTTCGGCGGGTTCCTGATCCTCACCGGCGTACGGCTGGCCATGCACCGCGACGAGGAGCCGGATCTCACCGAGAACAGGGTGGTGAGGCTGGTCCAGCGCGTCCTGCCGGCGACGAACGAGTATCACGGGGGCCAACTGGTCGCCCGGGTGGACGGCCGGCGGCTGGTCACCCCGCTGGCACTGGTGATGGTGGTCATCGCGGTCACCAATGTGATCTTCGCGGTCGACTCCATTCCCGCCGTCTTCGGCGTGACGCGCGAGCCTTTCATCGTGTTCACCTCCAATGCCTTTGCGCTCGTGGGCCTGCGGTCGGCGTACTTCCTGCTGGCCGGCGCGGTCCGCAAGTTGGTCTACCTCAACGTGGGGCTGGCCGCGGTGCTCGTGATCGTTGGTCTCAAGATGGTCCTGGAGGGGGTCATCCACGTGTCCACCTGGGTGTCACTCGCGGTGATCGTCACGATCCTTGCGGCCACTGTGATCGCCTCGTTGCGCAGGGCAGCCGCCATGGAGCTCGACCCGGATCGTCCGGTGGCGGCCGGCACGCCGGTCGGCTGATCGGCTGCCCCTTGTCAACCCGCCGCCGCACCGTGTGAACTGTCGGCGCCGACCGGCCCGCTGACCCGCGGCGGCGCGCACGCCCGTCACTTGGGGGAGCCATGGCGTTCGTTCAGATCATCCAGTACCGGACCAGCCGACCGGAAGAGGTTCGAGCGCTCGGGGAGGAGATGCGCGGCCGGGCGTCCACCGACACCGCGCCGGTGCGGGTGACGGTCTGCAAGGACCGCGACCAGGCCGACGGGTACGTGACGGTGGCGGAGTTCTCCTCCTATGAGCGGGCGATGGCCAACAGCGGGGCGGGGGCCACCCAGGAGTTCGCCGGGCGGATGCGGGAGCTCTGTGACGGTCCGCCGACGTTCTTCAACCTCGACGTCATCGACACCTTCGAGTCCGCCGGCTAGCTCTGCGGATAGAGGCTGTACGACGAGAAGTTGCCGTACAGCCGCTCGTCCGGGGGTCCGGCGGTGACCGCCTGGACGAGCAGGTCGCCGCCCACGAAGGCCCCACTCCAGGAGGCTCCGCGGCCGCCGAAGTACTCGTTCCGGTCGCCGCGGGAACGGGGCTTGTTGATCCCCACCTTGAAGGCCTGCAGCTGGGTGGCGAGCCGAGCAGCGGTCGCCTCGTCGTCACAGGCGAGCGAGGCGACCAGGGCTCCGTTCGAGGCGTTCATCGCCGCCAGCAGCTCGGCCTCGGTGTCGACGACCGTCAACGTGTCCACCGGCCCGAAGGGCTCGGCGTGGAACAGTGCCGTCGAGGACGGCGGCTCGAGGATCGCCACCGGTGCGGCGTACGCCGAGGTGTCCTGACCTTCGATGAACCGGCCGTCCTCGACCCGGCCGCGGTAGAGCGGGATGCCGCCTCGCTGTACCGCCTCGTCCACCTTGTCGACCAGGTCCTTGGCCTTCGCCGGGCTGATGACCGGGCCGAAGTCGAGTTCCGGCAACTCGTCGTCGGCGGACTCCACGGCCAGCGGGTGGCCGAAGGTGATCGAACGCACGACGGGCAGGTAGGCGGCGAGGAAGGAGTCGAACAGGTCCCGCTGCACGACATAACGGGGGTAAGCCGTGCACCGCTGCTTGGCGTACTCGAAGCCCTTGCGGAGGTGCGTCGCCAGCCCATCCCAGTCGCTGAACTCCCAGACTCCCCAGCAGTTGAGCCCCTCCTGCTCGAGGATGTGCCGCTTGTCGTGGTCGAGCAGCTGACCGGCGATCTGCCCGCCGGTGTCGCGACCGCCGACGAAAGCGAGGGCGGCCACCTCCGGCCCGGTGACCAGGACGGGCGAGAGGGTCGCCCCGGATCCGCTGATCAGCGATATCGGCAGCCCCTCCCGATGCGCCAGGGCGGCAGCCAGGGTGAGGGTGGCGACGCCGCCGTCTGTGGGCGCCTTCGCGATCGCGGCGTTACCGGCCAGCACCTGGACCAGCATCGCGTGCACGAGCACGCTCATCGGGTAGTTCCAGCTGGCGATGTTGCTGACCGGCCCGGACAGCGGCTCGCGGCCCTCGAGCATCGGTTCGATCTCCTCGACGTACCACCGGACGCCGTCGATGCAGCGGTCGACGTCCGCGGTCGCCGACCGCCAGGTCTTGCCGATCTCCCAGGCGATCAGCAGGGCGAGCAGGTCACGGTGGGACGCGAGGGCGTCCACCGCGGCGCCGACCCTGGCCCGGCGGTCCGCCAGCGGTACGCCGGACCAGCCGCGGTGCTGGTCGGCCGCGGCCCGCAGCGCCGCCTGCGCCTCGTCCGCCGCCAGCAGCGGCGGTCCGGCAACCTCGGAGCCGTCGACCGGTGAGGTGGCGGCCGCCAGAACGCCGTCCCGGTGCCACCGCCCGCCCCAGAGGTTGCGTACCCGATCGGCGTCGAAGGCCTCCGGGGCAACCTCTACGCACCGGGCGTAGAGAGCACTCCAGCCCGTCCCCGGCTTGACGTGCAGGACCATGTGGCCGCCTCCAGAGTTGCCTGCGCCAGGGTCGGCGCGTCCGCCCGTCAGTTTGCCGGACCGTGCCGATCGACCGACCGACGGCTACCAGCCGCGGGCGCGCCACTCGGGCAGCGAGCGTCGCTCGGCACCCAGCGTGGTGTCCGCGCCGTGGCCGGGGTAGACCCAGGTGTCGTCCGGCAGCGGGCCGAACACCTTCGCCTCCAGGTCGTCCATCAGCGAGGTGAAGTCGGCTGGCGACGTCGTACGGCCGGGCCCTCCCGGAAAGAGCGAGTCACCGGTGAACAGGTGCGGGGCAGCAGCGAGCTCGCCGCCCGCGTCGTAGAACAGGGCGACGCTGCCGGGCGTGTGGCCGCGCAGGTGGACGACGCGCAAAGCCGCCTGGCCGACCTGCACGGTGTCGCCGTCCGCCAGCGGCTCGGCGACCGGAACCGGCAGCCCGTCGGCGTCCAGCGAGTGGGCGGCGACCGGCGCACCGGTGGCTCCCGCCACCGCTGGCAGCGCCTGCCAGTGGTCCCGGTGCCGATGCGTCGTGACGATGCGGACCACGGGGGACTTCCCGACCAGCTCGAGCAGCCGGTCCGGTTCGGCGGCCGCGTCCACGACCAGCACCGAGCCGGTGGAATCGCAGCGCAGCAGGTAGGCGTTGTTGTCCATCGGGCCTACCGCCACCTTGGTGATCTGCAGGCCCGGCAGCTCACGGACGTCCGGAGGGCCGCCCACCTGGACGCTTCCGGTGTAGCTCGGCACGGGTGCACCTCCGGGGGCGGAAGAATTTGTCGGAGCGGGCCTTTAGCATGGCTGCAGGCCCCGACCGGCCGCCCAGCGCCTCCGTCCGGAGCCTCCCTCGCTGGCCCCAGCAGGCACCGATCGACCACTGGAGTGAACCCGGCCCATGGCCGACCGCCTGGTCATTCGCGGCGCGCGAGAGCACAACCTGCGCGACATCTCGCTCGACCTTCCTCGAAACGCGCTGATCGTGTTCACCGGGTTGTCCGGGTCGGGCAAGTCAAGCCTGGCCTTCGACACGATCTTTGCCGAGGGTCAGCGCCGCTACGTCGAGTCGCTGTCGGCGTACGCCCGCCAATTCCTCGGTCAGCTGGACAAGCCGGACGTCGACTTCATCGAGGGGCTGTCACCGGCAGTTTCCATCGACCAGAAGTCGACCTCGCGCAACCCCCGCTCCACCGTCGGCACCGTCACCGAGGTCTACGACTACCTGCGGCTGCTCTACGCCCGCGCCGGCGCCCCGCACTGCCCCAAGTGCGGGCGCCCGATCGCCCGGCAGACCCCGCAGCAGATCGTGGACCGGGTGCTCGACCTGCCCGAGGGGTCGCGGTTCGCCGTCCTCGCGCCGGTTGTCCGCGGTCGCAAGGGCGAGTACGCCGAGCTCTTCCGGGAGCTGCAGACCAAGGGCTTCAGCCGGGCCAGGGTCGACGGGGTCGTGGTCAGCCTGGCCGAACCCCCGGTGCTGAAGAAGTACGAGAAGCACACGATCGAGGTGGTGGTCGACCGGCTGACCGTCAAGGACACCGCCCGGCGCCGACTGACCGACTCCGTCGAGACCGCCCTCGGCATCGGCGGTGGCCTGGTCGTGCTCGACTTCGTCGACCTGCCGGCCGACGACGCGCACCGCGAGCGCACGTTCTCCGAGCATCTGGCCTGCCTCTACGACGACCTGTCCTTCGATGAGCTGCAGCCGCGGTCGTTCTCGTTCAACTCGCCGTACGGCGCCTGCCCGGAGTGCTCCGGCCTGGGCACCCGAAAGGAGGTCGACCCGGACCTGATCGTTCCTGACCCGGCGCTCTCGCTGGCGGAGGGTGCGGTGGCCCCCTGGTCCAGCGGGCACTCGATCGAGTACTTCGGGCGGCTGTTGGAGGCGGTGGCCGCCGCGGTGGGCTTCCGGGTCGACATGGCATGGGAGCGGCTGCCGGCGAAGGCCCGCAAGGCGGTGCTGCATGGCCACGACAGCGAGGTGCACGTCCGTTACCGCAACCGCTACGGCCGTGAGCGCTCCTACTACACCGCCTTCGAGGGGGTCATCCCGTTCCTCGAGCGGCGGCACCGGGAGGCCGAATCCGACGCCGGCCGAGAGCGGTGGGAGGGCTACCTGCGCGATGTCCCGTGCCCGGCGTGCGGCGGGGCCCGGCTCAAACCGGAGTCGCTGGCGGTGACCCTGGGCGGCCGTTCCATCGCCGACGTGGCCCGGCTCCCGATCGTGGAGTGTGCCAGCTACCTCGGCGGGCTGGTGCTCGGCGCCCGTGAGGCCCGGATCGCGGAGCGGGTGCTCAAGGAGGTCAACGCCCGGCTCGGCTTCCTGCTCGACGTCGGTCTGGACTACCTCTCGCTGGACCGGCCGGCGGCCACTCTGGCCGGCGGCGAGGCCCAGCGCATCCGGCTGGCCACCCAGATCGGGTCCGGTCTGGTCGGCGTGCTCTACGTCCTCGACGAGCCGTCGATCGGGCTGCACCAGCGCGACAACCGGCGGCTGATCGACACCCTGATCCGGCTGCGCGACCTCGGCAACACCCTGATCGTCGTGGAGCATGACACTGACACGATCCGCGCCGCCGACTGGGTGGTCGACATCGGACCAGGGGCGGGGGAGCACGGCGGCGAGGTGGTGGTGTCCGGTCCGGTGGAGAAGTTGCTGGCCAGCGAGGTCTCGCTGACCGGCGCCTACCTGTCCGGCCGGCGCTCGATCCCGGTGCCGGACATCCGCCGGGCACCGTCGTCCCGGCTGCTCACGGTGCACGGCGCCAGGGAGCACAACCTGCGCGATGTCACCGTCTCGTTTCCGCTCGGCTGTCTGGTCGCCGTCACCGGGGTTTCCGGTTCGGGCAAGTCCACGCTGGTCAACGACATCCTCTACGCCGTACTCGCGTCGCGGTTGAACGGTGCCCGAACAGTCCCCGGCCGGCACCGCCGGGTCACCGGGCTGGCCGACGTGGACAAGGTGGTGGGCGTTGACCAGAGCCCGATCGGGCGCACGCCGCGGAGCAATCCGGCTACCTACACCGGGGTCTTCGACCACATCCGCAGGCTCTTCGCCGAGACCACCGAGGCCAAGATCCGTGGCTATCAGCCAGGTCGGTTCTCGTTCAACGTCAAGGGCGGCCGCTGCGAGGCCTGCTCCGGCGACGGCACCATCAAGATAGAGATGAACTTCCTGCCCGACGTCTACGTCCCCTGCGAGGTGTGCCACGGAGCGCGCTACAACCGCGAGACGCTCGAGGTGCACTTCAAGGGCAAGACGATCTCCGAGGTGCTCGACCTGCCGATCGAGGAGGCGCTGCACTTCTTCGAGGCGGTCCCCGCCATCTCCCGGCACCTGCGGACCCTCAACGACGTCGGTCTGGGCTACGTCCGGCTGGGGCAGCCGGCCCCCACGCTGTCCGGCGGCGAGGCCCAGCGGGTCAAGTTGGCCGCCGAGCTGCAGAAGCGGTCGACCGGCCGAACTGTCTACGTGCTGGACGAGCCGACAACGGGTTTGCACTTCGAGGACATCCGCAAGCTGCTCGGCGTCCTCGGCCGGTTGGTCGACGCCGGCAACACGGTCATCGTGATCGAGCACAACCTCGACGTGATCAAGACGGCCGACTGGGTGGTCGACATGGGCCCGGAAGGTGGCAGCGGCGGTGGCCGGGTGATAGCCGAGGGCTCACCAGAGGCAATCGCCGTCGCCCCCGGCAGCCACACCGGCAGCTTCCTGCACGCTGTCCTGGCCGACCGGCTGAGCCGGCCGCGAACCCCCGCACGGCCGGCGCTGGCCGAGGCCGGCCGCTGACGGTGACCGCTCCGGCCGGCGGATGCGCCGGCGAACAGGCTCCGCCGGGTGAACCAAATCCGACCGACGGCCGTTAGGCGCGGTATGGCGAGCGAGTCGGATTCGACGTTGCGGCCGTCGGGCCGCGCCGCCCTGCCGGGCTGGGTTCTCCTCCCGCAGCGGATCTTCCTCGGCGCCACCTTCACCTTCGCCGGCTTGCAGAAGCTCGCCGACCCCAACTTCTTCGACGCCAAGGTCGCGACGTCGTTCCAGGGGCAGCTCTCGCTCTTCCGCGAGAGCAGCCCGATTCGCGGGCTCCTCGGGCCCGTCGCCTCCCATGCGGTGCTCTTCGGCGTACTGGTCGCGCTCGCCGAGGTCGCCGTCGGGCTGGGAACGCTGCTCGGGCTCTGGAGCCGCCTCGCCGCCGGCGGCGGGGCGCTGCTGTCGCTGAGCTTCCTGCTCACGGTGAGCTGGAGCACCCGTCCGTACTACTACGGGTCCGACATCGTGTTCCTGGTCGCCTGGCTGCCGCTGATCTGGGTCGGTGCGGCCGGCGTGCTCTCGTTGGACGCCGCATTGGCGAATCGGCAGAGCCCGGCGTCGGGCCTTCCGAGCGCCGACGTGGAGCGAGCGGCACCGGGCCGACTGGACCGGCGGGCGGTGGCGACCGGCTTGCTCGGCCTCGGTGTCCTGGCGGTCGCCGGGGCCGACGCGGCCCTGGGCCGAGCCCTGGGGGGCAACCGGTCGCGACGGCAGCCCGTCGCGGCGCAGCCGAGCCCGACCCCGAAGCAGTTCGCAACGCCGCCGGCCGGCACCTCGTCCTCGGCGCCGAGTCCGGCCGGTGCGGCGGTGGGGCAGGTCTCCGCGCTACCGGTGGGGGGCATCCTCGCGTTCACCGAGCCGGCGTCCGGCGAGCCGGCGTACGTCGTACAGCCCGCCCGTGGGCGGTTCCTGGCCTTCTCCGCCATCTGCACCCACACCGGCTGCACCGTGCAGTTCCAGGGCGGTTCCCGGCAGTTCGTGTGCCCGTGTCACGGCTCCGCCTTCGATGGCGCCACCGGTGCGGTCCGGAACGGCCCGGCTCCCCGCCCGCTGCGACGCATCCCCGTCGAGGCGGTGGGCGGCGAGCTGCTAATCCGGGCGTAGTCCTCGACGAAAAGTCGCATCCGCAGGACCGGGTCCGCACCGGCGGCCCGGCCTAGGGTGGAGTCATGGCCGACCCGGTGACCTACCGACCCGCGCCGGGTTCGGTTCCGGACTCGCCGGGGGTCTATCGCTTCCGGGACGAGCGCGGCCGGGTGATCTACGTCGGCAAGGCGAAGAGCCTGCGGAGCCGGCTCTCGTCGTACTTCCAGGACCTGCACAACCTGCATGTGCGCACCCAGACGATGGTGACCACGGCGGCGTCGGTGGACTGGACGGTCGTCACCACCGAGGTCGAGGCACTCCAGCTCGAGTACAGCTGGATCAAGGAGTTCGACCCGCGGTTCAACGTCCGATACCGGGACGACAAGAGCTACCCCAGCCTGGCCGTGACCTTGTACGAGGAGTACCCCAGGCTGCAGGTGATGCGCGGACCCAAGAAGAAGGGGGTCCGCTACTTCGGGCCGTACGCCCACGCATGGGCGATCCGGGAGACGCTCGACCTGCTGTTGCGGGTCTTCCCGGCCCGGACCTGCTCCGCCGGAGTGTTCAGGCGGGCCGGCCAGATCGGGCGGCCGTGTCTGCTGGGCTACATCGGCAAGTGCTCGGCGCCCTGCGTCGGCCGGGTCAGCGCCGAGGAGCACAGGGCGATCGTCGAGGACTTCTGCGACTTCATGGCCGGCTCCACCGCTACCTACCTCAAGCGGCTGGAGCGGGAGATGGCCGCGGCGGCCGCCGGACAGGAGTACGAGCGGGCGGCCCGGCTGCGCGACGACATCGGGGCGCTGCGCCGGGCCGTGGAGAAGCAGGCCGTGGTGCTGCCTGACGGCACGGACGCCGACGTGGTCGCCTTCGCCGAGGATCCGCTGGAGGCCGCCGTGCAAGTCTTCTACGTCCGCGGCGGGCGGGTGCGGGGACAGCGCGGCTGGGTCGTGGACAAGGTCGACGACCTCGGCACCGGTGAGCTGGTCGGCCAGTTCCTCACCCAGGTGTACGGCGACCCGGCCGGCGAGGTTGCCGAGGCGGAGGTGCCGCGGTCGATCCTGGTGCCGGCGCTGCCGCCGGACGCCGAAGCGGTGACCGAGTGGTTGTGCCAGCGGCGCGGCCGGCGGGTGGACCTCCGGGTGCCGCAGCGCGGTGACAAGCGGGCCCTGCTGGAGACCGTGCAGCGCAACGCTCGGTCCTCGCTGGCGGTGCACAAGACGCGGCGTGCCAGTGACCTGACCGCCCGTTCGCGCGCCCTCGCCGAGATCCAGGAGGCGCTCGGACTCGACGAGGCGCCACTGCGGATCGAATGCATCGACGTCTCGAACCTTCAGGGCACCGCCAACGTCGCCAGCATGGTCGTCTTCGAGGACGGCCTGGCCCGGCGGTCGGAGTACCGGCGCTTCGCCATCCGGGGCTTCGAGGGCGCGGACGACGTCGCCGCGATCTTCGAGGTGGTGTCCCGGCGGTTCCGGCGATATCTCGACGAGCACGCGCGGACCGGCGAACTGGCCGCGACCGACCGGGCTGCGGCCGTGGATCCGGAGACCGGCCGGCCGCGCCGGTTCGCCTATCCACCGAACCTCGTCGTCGTGGACGGCGGCGCGCCACAGGTGGCAGCAGCGGCGGCCGCGCTGGCCGGGCTCGGCGTGGAAGACGTCGCGCTGTGTGGTCTGGCCAAGCGGCTCGAGGAGGTGTGGCTCCCCGGCCGGGCCGAGCCGGTAGTCCTGCCGCGAACCAGCGAGGGGCTCTATCTGCTCCAGCGGGTCCGCGACGAGGCGCACCGGTTCGCGATCACCTACCACCGGCAGAAGCGGTCGCGGTCGATGACGACCAGCGCGCTCGACGGCGTACCGGGCCTCGGCGACACCCGCCGAAAGGCACTGTTGCGCCACTTCGGCTCGCTTCGGCGGCTGCGTGCAGCCAGCGTCGCGGAGATCCTCGAGGTTCCCGGTGTCGGCCGGCGTACGGCGGAGGCGGTGCTGGCCGCGCTGCGGTCGAGCGCTCCAGCACCCGCCGTCGATGCGATCACGGGCGAGATCCGGGACCAGCCGGAACCATCCCCGGCGGACCCGGAGCGTGCGGTGGAGGCGGCGGGATGACCTCGACGGCCGGTCCGCCGCTGCGGATAGTCATCATCACGGGCCTGTCCGGGGCTGGGCGCAGCACGGCTGCCAAGTGCCTGGAGGACCTCGGCTGGTTCGTCGTGGACAATCTGCCGCCGTCGCTGCTGGCCACCATGGCGGAGCTGGGCGGCCGCTCGCAGGGTGCGGTCAGCCAGATCGCCGTCGTCGTCGACGTCCGCAGCCGGGCCTTCTTCTCCGACCTGCGTGCCGCCACGGACGACCTCGACCGCAGTGGGTTACCGGCCCAGGTGCTGTTCCTCGAGGCCAGCGACGAAGCTCTGGTACGCCGATTCGAAAGCGTCCGCCGACCGCATCCACTGCAGGGCGACGGACGGTTGGTCGACGGGATCACCCGGGAACGGGCGCTGCAGCGGGATCTGCGCGGCGACGCCGACCTGGTCATCGACACCACCCTGCTCAACGTGCACGAGCTGCGCGCCAAGATCGTGGCCGCCTTCGCCGAGGAGCCGGACCGCTCGCTGCGGGCCACCCTGGTGTCCTTCGGCTACAAGTACGGGCTGCCGGTCGACGCCGACCTCGTGGTCGACTGCCGGTTCCTGCCCAACCCGCACTGGGTGCCCGAGCTGCGTCCCCACACCGGTCGGGACCCCCAGGTGCGCGACTACGTGCTGGCGCAGCCCGGCGCGAGCGAGTTCCTCGACCGGTACGCCGAGCTGCTGCGCATCGTGGGGGAGGGCTACCGCCGCGAGGGCAAGCACTACCTGATGCTGGCCGTCGGCTGCACCGGTGGAAAGCACCGCAGCGTGACGATGGCCGAGCAGCTCGCCACCCGGATGGCCGCGGACGGGGTCGACGTCACCGTCGTGCACCGCGATCTGGGGCGGGAGTGACCGGCCCCGCCGATGTCCGGGTGGTCGCGCTCGGTGGCGGCCACGGGCTGGCCGCTTCCCTGACAGCGCTTCGTTCGGTCACCTCGGCGGTGACCGCGGTCGTGACGGTTGCGGACGACGGGGGCTCGAGTGGTCGGCTCCGGCGGGAGCTCGGTGCCCTGCCCCCGGGCGACCTCCGGATGGCGCTGTCCGCGCTCGCCGGAGCCAGCGAAACCGACGACGTGTGGGCCGCGCTGCTCCAGCACCGCTTCACCGGCGCCGGCCCGCTGGCCGGGCATCCGGTGGGGAACCTCATGATCACCGGCCTGGCCGAGACGCTCGCCGACCCGGTCGCGGCGCTCGACGCCATGGCCGGGCTGCTCGGCATCCGGCCGCCGTGCCGGGTGCTGCCGGTGTCCTGCGCACCGATGGACCTGGAGGCCGAGGTGGCCGGCCTGGACCCGGCCGATCCGGGCCGTCGTCTGCGGGTCCGCGGCCAGGTGGCGATCGCGACCACCCCGGGCCGGGTGATGGGGATCTCGCCGGTGCCCCCCCGGCCGGTGGCCTGCGAAGCGGCGTTGGCTGCGGTCGCCACCGCCGACTGGGTGGTGCTCGGCCCCGGCTCGTGGTTCACCAGTGTGCTGCCGCACCTGATGGTTCCGGATCTTGCCGACGCGCTCACCGGCACCGCGGCCCGCCGGCTGGTCGTGCTCAACCTCGCCCCGCAGTCCGGTGAGACCAGCGACTTCTCGCCGGCTGACCACCTCGAGGCGCTGGCCGCGCACGCCCCCGAGCTACCGGTGGACGTCGTACTCGGTGATACCGGCGCGATGTCCGAAGGCCTGCGCGTCGCCGCGGCTGAGTTGGGTGCCAGGCTGATCCTCGCACCGGTCGCCGTCGGTGACGGCACCCCGCGGCACGACCCGACCAAGCTGGCGGCGGCGTACGCCGAGATCTTCTCAATCGCGACAACCTCACCTGGAGTGCATGCATGGCGATGACGGCATCGGTCAAGGACGAGCTCAGCCGGCTGGCGATCACCAAGCCGTGCTGCCGGCGGGCGGAGATGTCGGCGCTGCTGCGCTTCGCCGGTGGGCTGCACCTGGCCGAGGGGCGGGTGGTGGTGGAGGCCGAGCTGGACACCGGCTCGGTGGCCCGGCGGCTGCGCAAGGAGGTGGCCGACGTCTACGGCCACGAGTCCCACATGACGGTGCTCGCCGCCGGCGGCCTGCGCAAGGGCAGCCGGTACGTCGTACGGGTGGACCGGGACGGGGAGAGCCTGGCCCGGCAGAGCGGGCTGCTCGACGGCCGCGGCCGGCCGGTCCGCGGCCTGCCCCCTCAGGTCGTCTCCGGCGGCGCCTGCGACGCGGCGGCCGCCTGGCGAGGGGCCTTCTTGGCGCACGGGTCGCTCACCGAGCCCGGCCGGTCGTCCGCCCTGGAGATCAGCTGTCCCGGCCCGGAGTCGGCCCTCGCCCTGGTGGGCGCCGCCCGCCGGATCGGAGTGGCCGCCAAGGCGCGCGAGGTCCGCGGTGTCGACCGGGTGGTCATCCGCGACGGTGACGCCATCGGCGCCCTGTTGACCCGGCTCGGCGCCCACGACAGCGTGCTGACCTGGGAGGATCGGCGGGTACGCCGGGAGGTCCGGGCGACCGCCAACCGGCTCGCCAACTTCGACGACGCAAACCTGCGCCGCTCGGCCCGCGCGGCGGTGGCGGCCGGCGCGCGGGTCCAACGGGCTCTGGAGATCCTCGACGGTGAGGCCCCAGAGCATCTGTTGACCGCCGGTGCGCTGCGGATGGAACACAGCCAGGCCAGTCTGGAGGAGCTCGGCGCGTTGGCCGACCCCCCGATGACCAAGGACGCGGTGGCCGGGCGGATCCGCCGGCTGCTCGCCCTGGCCGACAAGCGGGCCGAAGACCTTGGCGTGCCGGGAACCGAGGCCAACGTGACACCGGAGATGCTCGCCCCCTGACCGGTTCGCTTCGGTTGGCCGCAGCGGATCGGCTAGGTTCTGTCCCATTCCACCGCGGTCGCGGGGGGCCGCGGCCGGCGTACGGCGAGGAGACCGCGTGAGCATCCGGGTAGGCGTCAACGGCCTGGGCCGAATCGGCCGCAACTTCTACCGCGCCGTGCTGGCCCGCGCGGGGGGCGATATCGAGATCGTCGCGGCCAACGACCTCGGCGACGTCGCGACCATGGCGCACCTGCTCAAGTACGACAGCGTCCTCGGGCCGCTCGACCGGGCGGTCTCGGTCACCGGGGACGGCATCCGCGTCGGGGACACCACGCTGAAGATCCTGGCCGAACGTGACCCCGCCGCCCTGCCCTGGGGCGACCTCGGCGTCGATGTGGTGGTCGAGTCGACCGGTCTGTTCACCGATGCGGCCGATGCCCGCAAGCACCTGGCCGGCGGCGCCCGCAAGGTGATCATCTCGGCCCCGGCCAAGGGTGAGGACCTCACGGTTGTCATGGGGGTGAACGACGACGCGTACGACGGGTCCCAGACGGTCCTGTCCAACGCGTCCTGCACCACCAACTGCGTGGCCCCGATGGCCAAGGTGCTTCTCGACAGCTTCGGCATCGTCCGTGGCCTGATGACCACGATCCATGCCTATACGACCGAGCAGCAGCTGCAGGACCAGGCCGCGCTGACCCGCAAGGGCACCCCCGACCTGCGCCGGATGCGGGCCGCAGCCCTCAACATCATTCCCACCTCCACCGGGGCGGCGAGAGCAACCGCACTCGTGCTGCCGCAGCTCGCCGGCAAGCTGGACGGCATGGCGCTGCGGGTACCGGTCCCGGTCGGCTCGGTGACCGACCTGGTGGTCGAGCTCGAGCGCGAGGTCAGCAAGGACGAGGTGAACGACGCTTACCGGGCGGCTGCCGACGGACCGCTCAAGGGCTACCTGGTCTACAACGAGGACGCGATCGTCTCCTCGGACATCGTCGGCAGCGCCGCCTCCTGCACCCTCGACGCGCCCCTCACGATGGCCATGGGCAGCTCGGTCAAGGTCATCGGCTGGTACGACAACGAGTGGGGCTACTCCAACCGGCTGGCCGACCTCGCCGCGCTGGTCGGCTCGCGGCTCGGTTAGGTCCCGCGCAGGTGCGGGGGGTCGACGACCTCGGCGAGCTCGCCGGGCAGCGGGTGTTGGTCCGCTCGGATCTCAACGTGCCGTTGGGTCCGGGCGGGATCGCCGACGACGGGCGCATCCGGGCCAGTGTCCCGACGATCCGGGACCTGTCCGAGCGGGGCGCCAGGGTGGTGGTCTGCTCGCACCTCGGTCGGCCGAACGGCGCAGCGGACCCGCACTACTCACTGCGTCCGATCGCCGGGCGACTGGCCGAGCTGCTCGGCGCGCCGGTGCGATTCGCCGAGGACGTGGTCGGCCCCAGCGCGCAGGAGACGGTGGCCGGTCTGGTCGACGGGGACGTGGCCCTGTTGGAGAACCTGCGCTTCGAGCCAGGGGAGACCGCCGACGACCCGTCCTTCGCCGCGGCCCTGGCCGGTCTCGCCGACGCCTATGTCGACGACGCCTTCGGGGCGGTCCACCGCGCCCACGCCAGCGTGACGGGCGTGCCCCGCCTGCTGCCGCATGCCGCCGGGGCACTGGTGCGCGCGGAGGTCGAGATGTTGCAGCGGCTGACCGGGTCGCCGGACCGCCCGTACGCCGTCGTCCTGGGCGGCTCGAAGGTCTCCGACAAGCTCGGAGTCATCGCCAACCTCCTCGGCCAGGTCGATACGCTGCTGGTCGGCGGCGGGATGTGTTTCACCTTCCTCCGCGCGCAGGGGCATCAGGTCGGGGACTCGCTGTTGGAAGGCGACCAGCTCGAGGCAGTCCGAGGGCTGCTGGCGAGCGCCGCGGAGCGGGGGGTGGAGTTGGCGCTGCCGGTCGACGTGGTCGTCGCCCGTGAGGTGACCGCGGACGCCGAGACCACCGTGGTGCCCGCCACGGCCATCCCGGCCGGCTGGAAGGGCCTGGACATCGGCCCGGCGACGGCGGCCCGGTTCAGCGAGCTGCTCTCCGGCGCGCGCACGGTCTTCTGGAACGGCCCGATGGGTGTCTTCGAACTCGCGCCGTTCGCCGCCGGGACGGCCGAGGTCGGCCGCGCGGTCGCCGCCGTCGACGGGATCAGCGTCGTCGGCGGCGGGGACTCGGCGGCGGCCATCGCGGCCCTGCACCTGCCGGTCGAGCGGTTCACCCACATCTCCACCGGCGGCGGGGCCAGCCTCGAGTTCCTCGAGGGCAAGCCGCTCCCCGGCCTCGTGGCGCTGGCGGACTGAGATGGCAGCTCCGGGCAGGCAGCCGCTCATCGTCGGCAACTGGAAGATGAACCTGAGTCACCTCGAGGCCATCGCGCTGGTGCAGAAGCTGGTCTTCTCGCTACGGGAGGCCGACTACCAGGCGGCCGAGGTGGTGGTGCTGCCGGCCTTCCCGGCGCTGCGCAGCATCCAGACCCTGGTCGACGGTGACCGTTTGCAGATCCGGTACGGCGCCCAGGACCTCTCGCCGCACCCGCCGGGTGCCTACACCGGCGACGTGGCCGGCTCGATGCTGGCGAAGCTCGGCTGCTCCTACGTCACCGTCGGCCACTCCGAACGCCGGCAGTACCACGCGGAGTCCGACTCCGTGGTCAACGCCAAGGTGCAGGCGGCGTACGCCGTCGGCATCACGCCGATCCTCTGCGTCGGCGAGGCCCTCGACGTCCGTCGCGGCGGTGGCCACATCGGGCATGTTCTCGGCCAGCTGACCGCGGGGCTGGCCGGCGTGCCGGCCGAGTCCGCCGCCTCGGCCGTGGTGGCCTACGAGCCCGTGTGGGCGATCGGCACCGGCGAGACCGCGACCCCGGCGGACGCCCAGGAGGTGTGTGCCGAGGTCCGCGGCCGGCTGGCCCGGCTCTACAGCGCGCGGCTCGCGGCGGGAGTGCGGGTGCTCTACGGCGGTTCGGTCACCGCGGCGATCGCTCCCGCAATTCTGGCCGCGGCGGACGTGGATGGCGCCCTGGTCGGCGGCGCGAGCCTGGATGCGGAGGCGTTCGCGGCGATCGTGCGTTCCGGCGGTCCGCGCTGACCGGGACGACGGGCCGTCGTCGGATGCGATAACTGTTCCGTCACGAATGGCACACGATCGCCGCGCATTCCTCCTCAGTGGCTGGCCCTGAGGCTAGGGTCCGGGTCAAGCGGTGTCGATCGGCACCGTGCGGCGCGGTCAAAGTAGGGCGGCGTCGTAACTCATGGGCACCTTCGGCTGCCCGGGAGAGGTGGACAATGCTCCAACGGAGAAGGCTGGCGACCACCGCCATCATCGCAGGAATGTCGCTGACGGTCGCCGCCTGCGGCGGCAGTAACACCGGCACTGGCGGCGGCAACAACGCGAAGGACGTGAAGGCCAAGAAGGGCGGCACGCTGAAGATGCTGGGCGGTGGCGACATCGACCACATGGACACGGCGAGCTCTTACTACACGGTGGGCTACACGTTGCTGCGCGGGATCTCGCGCCAGCTCGTGTCCTATCCCAACGACAAGAACGTCGAAAAGTCCAACGCCATCACAGCCGACATGGCGGAGAAGGTCCCCGAGCCGACCAACGGCGGGAAGACCTACACCTTCAAGATTCGCGAAGGCGTGAAGTGGGACACCCCGACCGGTGCCCGCCAGGTCACCGCGGCCGATGCGGTCCGCGGCATCAAGCGGCTGTGCAACCCGGTTCAGCCCACCGGCGCTCCCGGCTACTTCACCGACACGATCGTCGGCATGAAGGACCTCTGCGACAAGTTCGCCAAGGTGGCGCCGACCGCTGCAGCGATCGGGAAGTTCGTCGAGGACACCCCGCTCGAGGGCGTCAAGGCGGTCGACGAGCGCACCGTGGAGTTCACGCTGCTCGCACCCGCGGGTGACTTCCTGAACATCCTGGCCCTGCCGTTCGGCTCGCCGGCGCCGATCGAGTTCAACAAGTACGTGCCCGACAGCCCGGAGTTCCGGCAGCACTTCATCTCCGACGGCCCGTACAAGATCGCCTCATACGCGGCGGACAAGTCGATCCAGCTCATCAGGAACCCGGCATGGGACGGAAAGACCGACCCGATCCGGGCCGCCAACGTCGACAAGATCTCGATCACCGAGGGATCCGACGAGGGTCCCGTCCAGCAGCAGTTGCAGGCGGGCACCGCGGACATGTCCTGGGACACCACCGTCCCGACGGCTGACATCCCGTCGCTCAAGGCGGCGAACGACCCCAAGCTGTTGCTCTTCGACAACGGCTCGACCAACCCCTACCTGGTCATGAACCAGCAGAGCCCGAACGCCGGCGGCGCGCTGGCCAAGGTCAAGGTGCGCCAGGCCATCAACTACGCGGTCAACAAGAAGGCCGTCATCCAGGTGCTCGGTGGCCCGACGCTCAACAACTGCCTCGGCCAGATCCTGACCCCGCCGATCCTGGGCTACAAGAAGATCGACCCGTACGCCACGCCCGACTGCGCCGGTGACCCGGCAAAGGCCAAGGCGTTGCTCTCCGAGGCCGGCTACCCGAATGGTCTCGACCTGACCTACCTCTACCGCAACAAGGGCAAGGCGCCGGCTATCGCATCCACGATGCAGGCCGAGCTGAAGAAGTCCAACATCCGGCTCAAGCTCAAGATCGTCCCGAATGCGGACTTCTACACCCAGCACCTATCGCACATCCCGGCGTGGAAGTCGGGCGACTGGGACCTGGCCGCTCCTGGCTGGAACCCCGACTGGGCGGGCAACGCCGCACGGTCGTTCTTCGTCCCGCTTCTCGACGGCCGGCACTGCACCGAAGGCACGACGAACTACGCCTGCTACAACAACGACGACGTGAACAAGCTCGTGGATGGGGCCCTCGCCGCGACCGACAAGGGCGAGATCGAGAAGAAGTGGGCCGAGATCGACGCCAAGGTCATGGAGGACGCCCCGTGGGTGCCCATCACGACCGGCAAGACCCCGATCTACCGGGCGGATCGCGTGAAGAACTTCGTGTACCTCCCGTTCTCGAACAACGGCGACATCACCAACGTCTTCCTCGACCCGACCAGCTGAGTCGATTCGGTAGACGCCGCTAGTGACGATGACGGGGCCCTCGCGACGCGAGGGCCCCGTCATCGTCAGCGAAGTAGCACCGAAGTAGCACCTTCCCGTTCCGGATGGGTGTCGCCGCCGCCACCGCTATGCAAGACTGTCGGCCGCTCGACCGGGCGGGCCACGCAGGCCCGATACCAGTTCAGCACTGAGATGACGAGGTGATATGAGCCTTCTCGAGGTGCGCAACCTCAGCGTGACGTTCTCCACCGAGGACGGACTGGTCAAGGCCGTACAGGACATGTCTTTCTCCATCGACTCCGGTGAGACGCTCGGCATCGTCGGTGAGTCGGGATCGGGCAAGAGCGTCAGCACGCAGACCATCGTCGGCCTTACCCGCGGCGCCCGCGTTACCGGCACCGCGACATTCGAGGGACGCGACCTGCTGACGCTGAGCCAGGACCAGCTCCGCACGGTCCGCGGCGCCAAGATCGGAATGATCTTCCAGGACCCGCTGTCCAGCCTGCACCCCCACTACCGGGTCGGCTGGCAGATCATCGAGATGATCCGGGCGCACGAGGACTGCGACAAGAAGGTGGCCCGCGGTCGAGCGCTCGAGCTGCTGAAGCTGGTCGGGATTCCGCAGGCGGACCGCCGGCTCGACGACTACCCGCACCAGTTCTCGGGTGGGATGCGCCAGCGGGCGATGATCGCGATGGCACTGGCGCTCAACCCCGTGCTGCTGGTCGCAGATGAGCCGACGACCGCCCTCGACGTCACCGTGCAGGCCCAGATCATCGACCTCATGCAGCGGCTGCAGAGCGAGTTCGGCACCGCGATCATCATGATCACGCACGACCTCGGCGTCGTCGCCGACATCGCGAACGACGTCATGGTGATGTACGCCGGCAAGCCGGTGGAGTTCGCCGACCGGCGCACCGTCTACTACCAACCGCACCACCCGTACACGAAGGGACTCATCGAGTCCATCCCCACGACCGTCGGGGGCCGGGAGCGCCTGAAGCCGATCCAGGGGCAGCCGCCGAGCGTGATCAACCTGCCCACGGGCTGCAGCTTCCATCCCCGCTGCCCCTACGTCATGGACCGTTGCCTCACCGACGTACCACCGCTGCGGGACGTCGCCGGCAGTGAGAGCCACCGGTCGGCCTGCTGGCTGTCGGTCGAGGAGATCGGTCGCGGCGCCGAGGTGGACGCTCGGCGGGAGGCTGAGGCGGAGGCCTGGCGTGCCGATGGAGGCGTCGCCGAGGCGGTCGCGACCGGTGAGATCGAGGGCACGTTCATCGCGGACACCATGGCCGAGAGCTCCCCGTCATGAGCGCCGTCGTAGACACCAGCGCACGACCTGCGCCACAGACCAACGACGACGTCCTGCTGCGGGTGGACGATGTCGTCAAGTACTTCCCGATCAGGCAGGGCGTCGTCCTGCAGCGCGAGGTCGCGCGGGTCCACGCCGTCGACCACGTCGACCTGGAGGTCCGGCGCGGGGAGACCTTGGGCCTGGTCGGCGAGACCGGCTGCGGCAAGTCGACGCTGGCCCGGCTCATCACCGGGCTGCACCCGGTCACCTCGGGCCACATCTCCTTCGAGGGCCAGGACATCACGAACCTGCCGCGTACCAAGATGCGACCGTTCCGCCGTGAGATGCAGATGATCTTCCAGGATCCCTATGGCTCGCTGAACCCCCGGCGGCGGGTGGGTTCGATCATCGGCGACCCGTTCTCCATCCACGGCGTGTCCAAGGGACCGGAGCGCAAGCGCAAGGTGCAAGAGCTCATGGAGGTGGTCGGGCTGAACCCGGAGCACTTCAACCGGTTCCCGGCTGAGTTCTCCGGCGGACAGCGGCAGCGGATCGGGGTCGCCCGCGCGCTTGCGCTGCGCCCCAAGCTCATCGTGTGTGACGAGCCGGTGTCGGCTCTCGATGTCTCCATCCAGGCACAGGTCATCAACCTGCTCGACGACCTGCAGAAGGAGTTCAACCTCACCTACGTCTTCATCGCGCACGACCTGTCGGTCGTGCGCCACGTCAGCGACCGGGTCGCGGTCATGTACCTCGGCAAGATCGTGGAGATCGCCGAGGTGGACGACTTCTATGGGTCGGCGCGGCACCCCTACGCCAACGCGCTGTTGTCCGCCGTGCCCGTGGCGGACCCCGACACGGCCGACACGCGGGAGCGGATCGTCCTGTTCGGCGACGTGCCGTCGCCGGTCAACCCACCGAGCGGCTGCAACTTCCATCCCCGCTGCCCCAAGGCCCAGCCGAGGTGCGTCGAGGACGAGCCCTCCCTCGGGGTGAAGTTCGACGACCCCCCCACCCACGCGACGGCGTGTCACTTCCCGGTCGCCGACGGCGAGGATCTCAGCTCGGCGCGGCCCGGGATCGACCAAGGGGCCAGCCGACCCGAGGTCGTGCCCGGCGACAAGCCCGATCTCGGTCCGGGCGACCCACCCGCCGCAGGGGCTGTCGGCAGCGTCCGAATGGACACTGCTCAGGGCGAGACGAACCGGCCGGACGCCGATGCGGGTGGGCCGCCGACGTGAACCCCAGCTCAGCGCAGCCGCCGGAGAGGACAGCGTCATGAGCGCGACTTCAGTCACTGATATCACCGTCGCGGACCAGCAGGAACCGGCTCCCACCGGCGGCAAGAGCCCGGCGCGGATCGAGGGCCGCACCCCGTTGCAGCTGGCCTGGGCCCGGCTGCGCCGGGACAAAGTTGCGATGGTGTCCGGCGCGGCCCTCATCCTGCTGGTGGTCATCGCACTGGCAGCCCCGCTGCTGACCAAGCTCATCGGCCATGGGCCCTTCGACCAGTACCGGGACACCGGCCTGAGCCCGGAGGGAATCCCGGTCGGGCCCAGCAAGACGTTCCTGCTGGGCACCGACAACCTCGGCCGCGACATCTTGTCGCGGATCATCTACGGGACCCGGGTCTCCCTGCTGGTGGGGGTCATCGCGACCGCTCTGGCCGTGCTGATCGGGGTCATCGTGGGCACCGTCGCCGGGTACTACGGCGGCAAGGTGGACACCGGCCTGTCCCGTTTGATGGACGTCGTTCTGAGCTTCCCGTTCCTGCTGACCGCGATCTCGCTGGTCGCGGTGTTCCAGCCGAGCCTGAAGATCAGCATCTTTGTCATCGCGGGCTTCACCTGGGCCAACATCGGCCGCATCGTCCGCGGCCAGGTGCTCTCCATCCGAGAGAAGGAGTACGTCGAGGCGGCTCGCTCCCTCGGCTCCAGCGACGTTCGGATCATGGCCATCGACGTGCTGCCGAACCTGATCGCGCCGATCATCGTCTACTCCACGCTGCTGATCCCGGTCAACATCGTCTTCGAGGCGACGCTGTCCTTCCTCGGGCTCGGCGTGCTGCCGCCGACGGCAACCTGGGGCAACATGCTCGCCGACTCCTTCAACTTCTATCGGGTGGCGTGGTGGTTCGTGGTCTTCCCCGGTCTGGCTCTGCTGGTTACCACCTTGGCGTTCAACCTGCTGGGCGACGGGCTCCGCGACGCCCTGGACCCGCGCGCCTCGAGGGGTTTCGGCAAGTGAGCTTCTGGAAGCCGACGTCGAGAGGGTTGTCATGCTGCGTTTCCTGATCCGTCGGGTGCTGTTCTCCATACTCGTCCTCTTCATCATCAGCGTGACCGTCTTCCTGCTGTTCTTCGTGGTTGCTCCCGGCGACCCGGCCCGCAACTTCGCCGGCCGGCAGGCGACCGTGCAGCAGGTGGAGGTGGCCCGGCACCGGCTCGGGCTGGACCAGTCGGTGCCGGCCCAGTACGGCAGGTTCGCCGGCAAGCTGCTCCGGGGCGACCTGGGTGACTCGTTCCGCAACGACGAGCCGGTGCGCAAGACGATCCTGGACCGGCTCCCGGTGACCGCCTCGCTGGCCTTCGGTGCGGCGGTGATCTGGCTGGCCATGGGCCTGTTCGTCGGCATCCTGGCGGCCACCAAGCCGCGCAGCATCCGCGACCGGTTAGCAACGTTCTTCGCCCTGACCGGGCTGTCCATGCCGACCTTCGTGCTGGGTCTGCTGCTGCTCTACTTCCTGTTCTTCCGGCTCACCGTGGCCGGTCTGCCGATCTTCCCGCCGTCGGGGTACATCGCCCTGAAGTCCGACCCCTTCGAGTGGGCGCGGCACCTGATCCTGCCGTGGTTCACCCTGGCCTTTGTCTCCGCGGCGACCTACGCACGACTGACCCGGACCTCGATGCTGGAGGTGCTCGGTGAGGACTACATCCGCACCGCCCGGGCCAAGGGCCTGTCCGAGCGCCGGGTCGTCTACCGGCACGGGCTACGCAGCGCCCTGACCCCGATCGTCACCCTGCTGGGCATCGATGTGGGCACCCTGCTCGGCGGCGCGATCGTCACCGAGCAGATCTTCGGGCTGCCGGGCATCGGGGTGCTGGCCGTCCAGTCGGTGGCGACCGGGGACCTGCCCGTCATCCTGGGCGTCGTCCTGTTCGCCGCCTTTTTCATCACCGTGGCCAACATCCTGGTGGACGTCGCCTACGCCTTCCTTGATGCCCGGGTACGGTTGGCGTAGTGGCACCGGCTCCACCGGCGCCGGCATGAGGGTGGCAACGTGACCGTCGCGATCTCGATTCTGCTCATCCTGGTGAGCGTGTTGCTGGTGGTCTTCATCCTCCTGCACCGCGGCAAGGGTGGTGGTCTGTCCGACCTGTTCGGCGGCGGCGTCTCCTCGTCGCTGGGCGGTTCCTCGGTCGTGGAGAAGAACCTCGACCGGATAACGATCTTTTGCGGGATAGTCTGGTTCGCTTGCATCATGGCGCTCGGTCTCCTGCTCAAGCGGTAGGTCGTCGCCAGCCGAGATTGGCTGCGATGGCTCCCGCCGATCGGGGCTGACCACTACACTGACCCGCAACGAGCGGTTGGCGTCGCTCAGCATTCATCTGCCGTTCTGGTTGGACGACGTGGGGGTTTCTTCGTGGCAGGTGGCAACGCTATTCGCGGCAGCCGGGTGGGCGCTGGTCCGATGGGTGAGGCGGAGCGGGGGGAGTCCGCCCCGCGTCGCCGGGTGTCGTTCTGGTGCGCCAACGCGCACGAGACCCGGCCTTCCTTCGCAGCTGACGCCTCGGTGCCGGAGAGCTGGGACTGCCCGCGCTGTGGCTTTCCCGCCGGGCGTGACCGGCAGAACGCTCCGGCGGCACCGAGAAACGAACCGTACAAGACCCATCTGGCCTACGTCCGCGAGCGCCGCAACGACGAGGACGGCGAGGCCATCCTCGCCGAGGCCCTCACCCGCCTCCGCGAGCACTAGCACGAGGACCCGGCCGGGTCCCCGCCGCCGTCAGGGTGACGCGCTTCGAGCCAGGTCGCGAGGGAGCAGGCTGGCGGCGGCGCGATCCAGCAGCCACAGGGTGCGACTGCGGCCGCGGACGCCGGCGGCCGGCACCTGTACCGGGCCGGCACCGGACAAGGCGAGGTGGACGGCGGTCGCCTTTTCCCTGCCGGCGGCCAGAATCCAGATCTCGCGCGCGGTGTTGATCGCGCCGAGCGTGAGCGTCAACCGGGTGGGTGGCGGCTTCGGCGCTCCCCGCACCGCCACCACCGGCCGGGACTCGTAGCTGGCCGGAGACTCCGGGAAGACAGCCGCGACGTGGCCGTCCGGACCGATTCCGAGGAGCAGGACATCGAACGCCGGCACCGGTCCGTGGTCCTCCGGTCGGGCCGCCGAGGCCAGCAAGTCGGCGTATCGCTCGGCGGCGGCCTCCGGGTCGTTGCCGTCGGCCCCATCCGCCGCCGGCATGGGATGCACCCGCGCGGTATCGAGGTCGACGCTGTCCAGCAGGGCGGAGCGGGCGGAGGTCTCATTCCGGTCGGGGTCACCGGCCGGCAGGAACCGCTCGTCCCCCCACCAGATGTCCAGGTGACGCCAGTCGACGGCATCCCGGGCGGCCGCGGCCCGCAGCTGTGCCAACGCCGCAGTACCGATGCCCCCGCCGGTCAGCACGAGGGTGGCACTTCCCCGGGCAGCCTGGGCGTCGACCAGGGCGATGACCAACCGGGCGGCCACCGCTCCGGCCAGGAGGTCCGGGTCCCGGTGAACCAGCACGGTGGCCGGCACCCTCACGTAGCGGCGCCGGAACCCAGGCGGCGACCCGCAGCCTCCTCGCCCTGCCGCTCGATCGCCGTGGGCCGGCGCCTGGGCCGGTCAGCCGTTCCCGCGCCCCCTGCCGTCGGCCGGCCGGCCGCGGTAGCCAGCGCGTCGGCGTACGGCTCATCCGGGTCCAGCCGGCGCAGCTCCTCGCCGATCAGGTCGCCGAGCTGCCGCCGGGGGAGCGGGAGGATGCGATCCGGCTGGTCGCTGCGGGCCAGTCGAGCGGTCCGGCCGTCCGGCCGGTCCAGCCGGACAGTGCCACCCCCGTTCCCGCCGTCGAATCGCAGGGCCACCCCGGTCAGTCCCGGGCCGGCCGAGGTCTCGACCGGGACCGTGACCCCGAGTCGGGCGGCCAGCCAGCCGGCGAGCAGCTCGGCACTGGGGTTGCCCGGCTCGGCTGACACCTCGGCACCGGTGGGCGTGCCCGAAACGGAGTCGAACGTCGCCGCCAGCAGTGACCGCCAGTGGGTGATGCGGGTCCAGGCAAGGTCCGTGTCGCCAGGGGTGTAGTCGGCGGCCCGCTGCTGCAGGGCCGCCACGGGGTCCGGAGCGGCGGCCGAGTCGGTGATCCGGCGGTCCGCGAGTGCACCGAGACAGTCGTCGCCGACCCGGTCCGGCGGTGCGCCGTACCACCAGGTGACGACCGGGGCGTCCGGTGCCAGTAGGGGAAGGACGACGGACTCGGCGTGGCTCGCAAGCGGGCCCTGCATCCGTAACACCACCGACTCGCCGGTCCCGAGGCCCCCACCGACGGACACCTCGGCGTCCAGCCGCGGCTCGGCGGCGTCGGGAGCCCGCCGTACGACGACCAGCAGCCGGCACGGGTGGGCGGCTGCGCCTTCCGCCGCCACCCCCATCGCCTCTTTGGCGTGGCGTTCGTCGACTACCACTACGAGGGTGAGGACCAGCCCGAACGCCACGGCGCCGGCGGCCCGGCGCTCGGCGGACAGCGCCTTGACCACTTCACCGCCGTTGGTGTCCCAGAGTGTCGTCACGGCCGCCGCCAGGTCCGGCCGTCTCGCTGCAGCATCGTGTAGGCGGCCTGCGGCCCCCACGTGCCGGCGACATACGGCTCGGGCTCCGAGTCGGCCCAGAACTCCTCCAGCGGGTCGATGACCCGCCACGACATCTCGACCTCCTCGTTGCGCGGGAACAGCGTGGCGTCTCCGAGCAGTACGTCGAGGATCAGCCGCTCGTAGGCCTCGGGGGAGGACTCGGTGAAAGCCTCGCCGTAGAGGAAGTCCATCGCCACGTCCCGTACCTCCATGGTGCTGCCGGGGACCTTGGAGCCGAACCGCAGGGTCAGTCCTTCATCCGGCTGAACCCGTACGACGAGCTGGTTCTGACCGAGTTCCGCGATGTCGTTCGCGGTGAACGGGAGGTGCGGCGCCCGCTTGTAGGAAACGGCGATCTCGGTGACCCGCCGCGGCAGGCGTTTGCCGGTTCGCAGGTAGAACGGCACTCCGCCCCAGCGACGCGTCTCCACCCCGAGCCGGACAGCGGCAAAGGTCTCGGTCCTGGAGTCGCCCGGCACGTCCTTTTCCTGGCGGTAGCCGGAAACCAGCTGGCCACCGAGCCAGCCGGCCTCGTACTGCCCGCGGACGGCATAGGCGCCGATCTCGGTCGGCAGGGAGATCGCGCCGAGCACCTTTCGCTTCTCGGTGCGCAGAGAGTCGGCGTCGAAGGAGACCGGCTCCTCCATCACGGTCAGCGCCAGCAGCTGCAACAGGTGGTTCTGCAGGACGTCGCGGGCGGCCCCGGTGGCATCGTAGAAGCCGGCCCGGCTGCCGATGCCGACGTCCTCGGCCATGGTGATCTGGACCGAGTCGACGTAGTGGCAGTTCCAGGTCGGCTCGAACAACGTGTTGGCGAACCGCAGGGCCAGCAGGTTCTGGACGGTCTCCTTCCCGAGGTAGTGATCGATGCGGAAGACGTCCGCGGCGGTGAAGACGTCGTCGACCAGGTCGTTGAGCTCGCGGCTGCTGGTCAGGTCCGTCCCGAACGGCTTCTCGACGACGACGCGGCGCCAGCCGCCGCGCTCGGCGTTGTCGGCCATCCGGGTCCGCTGCAGCTGCTTGAGAACCGTGGGGAAGGCCGACGGCGGGATCGAGAGGTAGAACGCGGCGTTGCCCTGGATCCCGTGGCTCTCCTCGAGCTCGACCAGCGTCTCGGCCAGCGAATCGAAGGCGGCGTCGTCGTCGAAGGAACCGGGGACGAACCGGATGCTGTCCGCGATCCGGCGCCAGACGTCCTCGCGGAACTCGGTCCGGGCGTGCTCCTTGGCCGCCTCCCGGGCCACCGCCTCGAAGTCACCGGCACCCCAGTCGCGCCGCGCGAAACCGAGCAGGACGAACCCCGGGGGCAGCAGGCCCCGGTTGCCGAGGTCATAGACGGCCGGGATGAGCTTCTTGCGTGCCAGGTCGCCGGTCACCCCGAACACCACGAGTGCACACGGATCCGGCACCCGGGGGAGCCGGCGGTCGCGCGGGTCGCGCAGCGGGTTGGTCAACCCCGGCGGCGATGTATTCACGACGCCCGCGCCGCCGTCAACAGCTGGGCCAGTCCCCGGGACCGATCCCGCAGGTGCACGTGGATTACCGGCCGGTCGCGGCCGAGCAGGGCCTGGACATCGCCGAGCGCCTGGGCCGCTTGTAGCCGGCCGAAGGTGTAGGGCCGTCCGGGGACGTCGACGTCCTCGGTCACTGCGCCGGTGACCTGCAGGAATGCGCCGACCTGCGGCCCGCCCTTGTGGAACTGGCCGGTGGAGTGCAGGAAGCGCGGCCCCCAGCCGAACGTGACCGGATGTGCCAGCCGGGCCGCGAGCGCCGGGCGCAGCCCGGCGGCGTCCGCGTCGGCGTGCCGGTCGAGGTAGGCCATCACGGCCAGGTAGCCGGACGGGGGCACCGCGGCGAGCAGGGCTGCAAGAGCACCGGCCAGGTCGGTCGCTCCGGCGAGGAGCTCCCGGTCGGCGAAGACCTCCACCGCGTGATCGACGAATACCGGGTCGCCGGTAGGTAGCGGGCCGTCCCCGGCCTGCTCCAGCAGCTCCTTGGTGTTGTCCTTGGACTCGGTCACGTTGGGCTGGTCGAAGGGGTTGATGGCCAGGATGCGCCCGGCTACCGCGGTGGCGTACTCCCAGGCGAGGAACGAAGCGCCTAACGGGCCGGACACCGACGTACCGGCGGGCTGCGCCGGAGGCCCGCCGAGCGTGATGAGGTGGGTGTCGCCGGCCGGGGTGAAGCCGGGCGCGTCCGGTCCTTCGACGACCACCGGGAGCAGTCCCTTGCCGTCCTTGCCGGTGGACTCCGCGATCAGCTGTTCGGCCCAGTCGCCGAAGCCGACGATGGTCTGGTCGTCGCTGGCAAGCACGATCTTGTCGTGCCCGCCCACGCCGGCGCCGCCGAGCGCGGAACCCAGGACCAGCGACGGATTGTCCTCCGCCTGGGCCAGGGTCGGTGCCAGTACGGCGGCCTCGGTCAGCAGGTCGGCCACCTCGACACCGGCCAAGGCCGAGGGCACAAGTCCGAAGGCCGTCAGGGCGGAGTAGCGCCCGCCCACGTCCGGGTCGGCGAGGAAGATCGCCCGGGCGCCCATCTCCCGTGCGGTCGCCTCCAGCGGCGAGCCGGGGTCGGTCACGACCACGAAGCGACGGCCGGCATCGGCCGGTGCCAGGCCGGCGTCGAGAAAGGCCTGCAGGTACGCACGCCGGTGACTGTCGGTCTCGACGGTGCCGCCGCTCTTGCTGGAAACCACCACGACGGTCGAGCTCAGCCGGTCCGCCAGGCTGGCGCGCACCTGGCCGGGGTCGGTGGTGTCCAGGACTGTCAGCTCCACGCCGCTCGAGCGGGTGATCACTTCCGGAGCCAGTGACGACCCTCCCATCCCGGCGAGTACGACGTGATCCAGGCCCTCGGCGAGGAGCTCCCGCCGGAGCTCGGCGAGCCGCGGAAGCAGCTCGGCGGATCGCTCGGGTGCGTGCAGCCAGCCGAGCCGGATGCCGGCCTCCGCCGCGGCGTCGGGGCCCCACAGCGTGGGGTCGCCACCGGCGAGCCGAGCGGCGAAGCCGTCGGCGAGCGCGTCCTCGATGTAGGGACCGCGCGCCGCCAGCAGCACGGCCCCGACGGTCTCGACCGTGACGCCGCCCGCGGACAGCCGCTCGTCGTCGACGTCGGGGCCGACCGGGGCGACCCGGGCGGCCGGCGACGCCGCTCCCGCCGCTCCCGCCAGCATCTCGCTCGGGGGCGTGCCGGCACGCAGGGCGGCGGCGACGTCGGCGGGACCGGGGGAGGAGTCCGTCACTGTGACCCCTGCCGGCCAGCTGCCGCCGGTCCGTCCCCTGCTGGCGAGGTGGAGCCGGCGGCGTCGACATCCGCGCCCATCTTCTCCAGCTCGTCGGTGACCGACTCGATCAACTCGTTCCAGGACGCCTCGAACTTCTCGATGCCCTCGGTCTCCAGCAGGCAGACGACCTCGTCGTAGTCGATACCCAGCTCGGCCAACGAGTCGAGCACCTGCCGGGCGTCACCGTAAGAGCCGCGGACCGTGTCACCGCGAATCCTGCCGTGGTCGGCCACCGCGTCCAGCGTGGGCTCGGGCATCGTGTTGACGACACCGGGCGCGACCAGTTCGACGACGTACCGGGTGTCGTCGTACGCCGGATCCTTGACACCGGTAGAGGCCCACAGGGGCCGTTGCGGGCGGGCGCCGGCAGCTGCCAGCGACTGCCAGCGCGGGCCGGCGAAGACCTTCTCGTAGTGCTCGTAGGCGAGCTGGGCGTTGGCGATGGCGGCCTTGCCCCGCAACTCCTTGGCCGCCTCGGTACCGATCTTGTCCAGCCGGGCGTCGACCTCGGTGTCGACCCGGCTGACGAAGAACGACGCCACCGACCCCAGCCGGGTCAGGTCGCCGCCCACCGCCCGGTAGCGCTCCATGCCCTGCAGGAACGCCTCCATCACCTCGTCGTACCGCTCGAGGGAGAAGATCAGCGTGACGTTGATGCTGATGCCCTCCGCGAGGCACTGGCTGATCGCCGGCAGGCCCTCGGGCGTGCCCGGGATCTTGATGAAGAGATTCGGCCGGTCCACCAGCCACCACAGCGCTCTGGCCTCGGCGATCGTGCGGTCGCTCGAGTGGGATATCCGCGGGTCGACCTCGATGGAGACCCGGCCGTCGACGCCGTCGGTGGCGTCGTATACCGGTCGCAGCACGTCGCAGGCACCCCGCACGTCCATCGCCGTCACCGAGCGGACCGCCTCGCCCACGTCCACGCCGCGCAGCGCCAGGTCGCGCATCTGCTCGTCGTACGCCGAGCCCTTGGACAGGGCCTTCTGGAAGATGGTCGGGTTGGTCGTGATGCCCACGACGTGCCGGTCGCGGACCAGCGCCTCCAGGCTGTGACTGATAAGGCGCTCCCGATTCATGTCGTCCAGCCAGACCGAGACGCCGGCCGCGGTCAGCGCGCTGAGGGGGTCGCTCATCGGTGCTCCTTCGGGTCAGTTGCCGGTGGTCGAGCCGCTGGTGGCACCCACCCGGGACAGGCTGGCGTGCGCGGCCGCGACCACTCGCTCAGGGGTGAGGCCGAACTGCTCGTAAAGGACGGCGTACGGCGCGGAGGCACCGAAGTGCTCGATCGAGACCGACTCGCCGGCGTCCCCGATGAGGTCCCGCCAGCCCTGCGCGACGCCGGCCTCGACCGACACCCTGGCTCGGATCGACGGCGGCAGCACGGTCTGCCGGTAGCTCTGCTCCTGGGCGTCGAACCACTCGCGGCACGGCATCGAGACGACCCGGGTGGCGGTGCCCTCGGCCTCCAGCGACTCGCGAGCCGCCAGCGCGATCGGCACCTCGCTACCGGTGGCGATCAGGATCACGTCGGCGATGCCGCGGCCCGCCTCGGCCAGCACGTAGCCGCCCTTGGCGACACCGTCGAGCCCGCCGAACTTCGTCCGGTCCAGCGTCGGCACGTTCTGCCGGGTGAGGCACAGGCCGGCCGGCCGGTCCGGCGCCTCGAGGATCGTGCGCCACGCGATCGCCGTCTCGTTGGCGTCGGCCGGCCGGACGACGTCCAGCCCGGGGATCGCCCGCAGCGCCGCCAGGTGTTCGATCGGCTGGTGCGTCGGCCCGTCCTCGCCCAGCCCGATGGAGTCGTGGGTCCACACGTAGGTGACGCCCAGGCCCATCAGCGCGGCCAGCCGCACCGACGGGCGCATGTAGTCGCTGAACACCAGAAAGGTGCCGCCGTACGGCCGGGTGTTCCCGTGCACCGCGATCCCGTTCAACGCGGCGCCCATGGCGTGCTCGCGGATCCCGAAGTGCAGCGTCCGCCCGTACGGCGACCCCGACGGGTTCCCGGCCGCCTCGAAGGAGTCCGCGCCCTCCATCGTGGTGTTGTTGGAGCCGGCCAGGTCGGCCGAACCGCCCCAGAGCTCGGGCAGCACGTCGGCGAGGGCGGTGAGCACCTGGCCGCTGGCGACCCGGGTGGCCATCCCCTTCTCGTCCGGCTCGAACTCCGGCAGCGACTTCTCCCAGCCCTCCGGTAGCCGGTGGGCGGCGATCCGCTCCAGCTCGGCGGCCCGGTCGGGGTACTTCGTCGACCAGGTGGTGAACCGCTCGCTCCACTCGGCGTGGCGGGCCCGGCCGCGGTCGACCACCTCACGGGCGTGAGCGAGCACATCCTCGGGGACGAAGAAGCTCTTGGTCGGGTCGAGCCCCAGAACCTCCTTGGTCGCGGCCACCTCCTCCTTGCCGAGAGCAGCGCCGTGCGCCTTGCCGGTGTTCTGCGCGTGTGGGGCGGGGAAGGCGATGATCGACCGTACGGCGATGATCGACGGGCGTTCGGTCTCGTCCCTGGCGGACTCCAACGCCGTGGCCAGGGCGCTCACGTCCTCCGCGTCCTCCACCCGCTGGGTGTGCCAGCCGTAGGCGGCGTAGCGCCCCAGCACGTCCTCGCTGAAGGCGACCACGGTGTCGCCCTCGATGGAGATGTGGTTGTCGTCGTACAGCAGCACGAGGTTGCCCAGTCGCTGGTGGCCGGCCAGGCTGGCGGCCTCGGCGGTGACGCCCTCCTCCATGTCGCCGTCGGAGGCGAACACCCAGATGGTGTGGTCGAACGGACTCGTGCCGGCCGCGGCGTCCGGATCGAACAGCCCGCGCTCCCGGCGCGCCGCCATTGCCATCCCGACCGCGTTGCCGACCCCCTGGCCGAGCGGGCCGGTGGTCACCTCGACGCCGAGGGTGTGGCCGCGCTCGGGGTGCCCCGGCGTACGGCTGCCCCACTGGCGCAGCAGCCGGAGGTCCTCGAGCGAGAGGCCGTACCCCGAGAGGTAGAGCTGGATGTAGAGGGTGAGGCTCGAATGCCCGCAGGAGAGCACGAACCGGTCCCGGCCGGTCCACTGCGGGTCGGTCGGATCATGCCGGAGCAGTCGCTGGAAGAGCAGGTACGCCGCCGGGGCCAGGCTCATCGCCGTACCGGGGTGACCCGAGCCGGCCGACTCGACGGCGTCCATGGCAAGCGCCCGCACGATGTCGACGGCGCGGCGGTCGACATCGGTCCAGTCGGCGGGCCCCTGCGGGCGGCTCTGCACCGACGTGCTGGCCGACGTCCTGTTCGAGCGCGACTTGCTCACCGGCGTCCGGCTCCTCTCCGTGCGCCTCCGGCCGGAGGACGACAGGCGCCCGCTGCTGCGGAGCGACCGGGCCCGGGGTGGACGCTGTGCTGGGTGGTGGGCTCCGGCGCGAGCCTACCCGCGGCCAGCGGCCGACCAACCGGGGGAGCGGCGGCGCAGAACCGGGACGTTACAGTGGCGACACGGCGCCTCCGGGCGCACCCGACTCCAGCCGTCGAGGTCGCAGCCGTGCTCCGAAGTGCCCCCCTGTCGCCGGGCAGCGGTGTGGTGACGGCGCTGGCCGACCCGCCGGACACCCGAGCCGCCCGCCGGTCACCCACCGTGGTGTTGCGCGCCTACGTGGCGCTGACCAAGCCCCGGATCATCGAGCTGCTGCTGGTGACCACGGTGCCGACGATGGTGCTGGCAGCCCGTGGGCTACCGAGCCTGGCGACGGTCCTGGCCACCCTGCTCGGCGGCACCCTGGCCGCCGGCAGCGCCAACAGTCTCAACTGCTATCTCGACCGGGACATCGATGCGCGGATGCGACGGACCGCCAACCGACCGCTGGCCAAGGCCACCGTCGCCCCGGTCGAGGCGCTGGTGTTCGGGATCGTCCTGGGGGCACTGTCGGTCCTGGCGCTGGGGCTTCTGGTCAACCCGCTCGCGGCCGGCCTGGCACTGGCGGCGATCCTCTTCTACGTCCTGGTCTACACGCTCGGCCTCAAGCGGAGTACGCCGACCAACATCGTCTGGGGAGGCGCGGCCGGATGCGTGCCGGTCCTGGTGGGCTGGGCCGCGGTGACCGACCGGCTGGCATGGCCGCCGGTTGTCCTGTTCATGGTCGTCTTTCTCTGGACGCCGCCGCACTTCTGGGCTCTGGCGCTTCGGTTCCGCGACGACTACGCAGCCGCCGGCGTCCCGATGCTGCCGGTGGTGGCCGGGCCGGATGTGGTGGCTCGCCGGATCGTGGGCTACAGCTGGGCGCTGGTCGCGGCCTCTCTGCTGCTGGTGCCGGTGGCCGGCATGGGGTGGCTGTACGCCGGTGTAGCCGTGGTGCTCGGTGCCGTGTTCCTTCGGGAGGCCTACCGGCTGCTCGGCGCCGTACGGCGTGGCCTGCGCGGGCCGGCGCTGGAGCCGATGCGGTTGTTCCACTGGTCCATTCGCTACCTCACGCTGCTCTTCCTCGCGGTCGCGCTCGACCCCTTCCTGCGCTAGTCCGCGCCGGCCCGGGCGACCACCGGTGGCTCCGCCGGCAGCCTCACCACGGGCGGCACCGTTGCCGGCCGCTTGTGCAGGCTCTCCGCCAGCCACAGCGTCGCCAGCCAGAAGGCGGTGGCGCCGGCGACATGCACGCCCACCAGCAGGCGCGGGAGGCCGAACGCGTACTGGATGAAGCCGACCAGTGTCTGGGTGACCATCACCGCGACCAGCAGGGCGCCGCGACGACGTGCTGCCGGCGGCGCTGCTACCACCCGGAGCAGGACCAGCAGGGCGGCCGTCACCCCAAGCAGGAACAGGACGACATCGGAGTGCAGCACGGCGACCGTGCGCAACTCGAATGGCAGCCGGTAGACGGCCCTGGCACCGCTGTTCGGGCCGGTTCCGGTCACCACGGTGCCCAGCAGCAGGACGACCGCGGCGGTCACCGTGACGACCCGGCTGAGCAGTACCACCTCTCGGCGCACCAGCGGTCGCCTGACCCCGGCGGCGGCGCCGGCCCGCTGGTGCAGCACGAAGGCGTCCCAGAGCAGCAGCATGGACAGCAGGAAGTGCGCCATCACCAGCTCCGGCCGCAGGTCGAAGAGCACCGTGAGGCCGCCGAGAACCGCCTGGCCGAGATAGCCGGCGCCGAGGCCCAACGAGAGCCACACCAGGTCGGGGCGCCGCGGCCGGCGGAGCAGCGCTCCGCCGATAGCCAGCAGGACCACCATCCCGACCCCGACGGTGATCATCCGGTTGACGAACTCCACCAGCGGGTGGAAGGACAGCGCTGCCGTGTACGACGAGGCCGTGCACCGTGGCCAGGTCGGGCAGCCCAGACCGGAGCCGGTCAGCCGGACGGCGCCGCCCGTGATCACGATGGCCGTCAACGCGGCCAGCGCGACGCCGGTGATTCGTCGGTAGGTGACCGGCTGCAGGCGGGGGATGGTCATGCCGCTGCCGCTATGCGTACATCTCCACGGTGACCTCGTCGATCCGGCCGATGTACTGGTCGTCGCCGGGTGCCTTGCTCCCGATGGTCACGGGCTCGGTGTTGTTGATCATGCCCACCGTGATGTCCTCGCGGTAGATGATCCCGTAGTCGACCTGCATGGCGACCGAGGTGGGGTACTTGCCGCACACGATGTGGTGCCAGCGGCCATCGGCCACGTTGGGGCCACCAACGATGACCGCGTGGCCCAGCGCTCCGCGCCAGACGCAGGCGGCGACCCCCCCGCCGTCGCGTGGCCGGATCTCCACCTTGTACTGGCCGCCCGGCGTGGTCGAGAAGCCCTTCTGGGCGACGTTCCAGTCGGTCACCCTGGCATCCGTCTGCACGTCCAGTCGCAGGGTGACGCTGCGGTAACCGGGGTTGAGGCTCGAGGAGTGCGGGACGGCGACCGCCGAGTCCATCGGGAAGTAGTAGCCGTACCCGGCCGAGCCGGTGGTGCCGGTCGTCACGTTCTGCACCTGGCCAAAGTTGCCGAAGCCGGAGGAATCAACCATGGTCGTGGCCCCGGCGGCCTCCTCCATGTGCCAGTAGGCCACCGGGACCCAGTAGGCAGCCTGGGCCGTGCCGGCCGGGAGGAGCGTGAGGCCGGCCACCGCGAGTCCGAGGGTCAGGCGGGTGGTGGTGCGCATGAACCCTCCAGCCGGGGACGTTGGTCCGGTGACCTTCAGGACCGCTGACTGCACAGATTAGCCGTGTCCGGCGGGCTTCCTGCCTTTTCCCCGAGGTTGGCGGTTGAAGTCCACAGCGAAATACGGAACACTCATGTTGTGAAAAGCGCCGCGCCGCCGGACGGCCGTTCCGTCCCGGCCCTGTCTCCCGGCGGGACCAGGACCGTTCCGGGCGCCGATCGGCGCACCCGGGACCGGGTGGCCCGACTCCTGCTGGAGTCCGGCCCCTCGACGACGGTGACCCTGGCGGATCGGTTGGGCCTCACCCCGGCCGCGGTCCGCCGCCACCTCGACGCCATGCTGGCTGACGGCACTATCACCGACGGGCCGGCCCGGCCGATCCGCGGCCGCAGCCGCGGACGTGGTCGACCGGCCCGCGTCTTCGCGCTGTCCCCGGCCGGCCGGGCCACTTTCCCGCACGGCTACGACGACATCGCCACGGCGGCCCTGCGGTTCCTCGCCGAGTCCGCGGGCGCCGAGGCCGTGACCGCGTTCGCCGAACGGACGATCGGTGCGCTGGAGGGCCGCTACCGCCCGCTGGTGGACTCCGCCGCGCCAGGGCGCCGCGCCGACGCGCTGGCGGCCGCGCTCAGCGCTGATGGCTACGCCGCCTCCGCGGCCGACGCCGGTTCCGGCGTACAGCTCTGCCAGCACCACTGCCCGGTGCAGCGAGTAGCGATCGCGTTTCCGCAGCTGTGCGAGGCTGAGACCGCGGTCTTCGGCCGGCTGCTGGGCTCGCACGTACAACGGCTGGCCACCATCGCCCACGGCGACGGTGTCTGCACCACGCACATCCCCGCCGCCATCACCGCGACTTCGACCCCTTCCGGGAGGACCTCCGTATGACCATCACCAAGCCTGAGCTCGAGGGCCTCGGCCAGTACAAGTTCGGCTGGGCGGACTCCGACGCGGCCGGGGCGATCGCCCGTCGCGGCCTGTCCGAGGAGGTCGTGCGGAACATCTCGGCGTTGAAGGGCGAGCCCGAGTGGATGCTCAAGATGCGGCTCAAGGGCCTGTCGCTGTTCCGCAAGAAGCCGATGCCGACCTGGGGCTCCGACCTGTCCGGAATCGACTTCGACAACATCAAGTACTTCGTCCGGTCCACCGAGAAGCAGGCCACCTCCTGGGACGAGTTGCCGGCGGACATCAAGAACACCTACGACCGGCTCGGGATCCCTGAGGCCGAAAAGCAGCGCCTCGTTTCCGGGGTGGCGGCGCAGTACGAATCCGAGGTGGTTTACCACAAGATTCGTGAGGACCTGGAGGAGCAGGGTGTTCTCTTCCTGGACACCGACACGGGCCTGCGCGAGCACGAGGAGCTCTTCCGCGAGTACTTCGGGTCGGTGATCCCGGTGGGCGACAACAAGTTCGCCGCGCTGAACACCTCGGTGTGGTCCGGCGGCTCGTTCATCTACGTGCCCAAGGGCGTGCGCGTCGACATCCCGCTGCAAGCCTATTTCCGCATCAACACCGAGAACATGGGCCAGTTCGAGCGCACTCTCATCATCGCCGACGAGGGTTCCTACGTGCATTACGTCGAGGGCTGCACGGCGCCCGTCTACTCCTCCGACTCGCTGCACTCGGCGGTCGTCGAGATCATCGTCAAGAAGAATGCCAGAGTGCGCTACACGACCATTCAGAACTGGTCGAACAATGTCTACAACCTGGTGACGAAAAGGGCGGCCGCGCACGAGAACGCGACAATGGAATGGATCGACGCCAACATCGGTTCCAAAGTCACTATGAAGTATCCGGCGGTCTGGCTGCTCGGCCCGCATGCAAGGGGCGAGGTGCTTTCCGTCGCTTTTGCCGGCGCCGGCCAGCACCAGGACGCCGGCGCGAAGATGGTCCACGCCGCGCCCAACACCTACAGCACGATCGTGAGCAAGTCGGTTGCGCAGGCCGGGGGGCGTACGTCGTACCGGGGCCTCGTGCAGGTCCAGGAGGGCGCTGCCGGGTCGAAGTCGACGGTGAAGTGCGACGCGCTGCTGGTCGACACGATCAGCCGGTCCGACACCTATCCCTACGTCGACGTCCGCGAGGACGACGTGTCGATGGGGCACGAGGCGACGGTCTCCAAGGTCGGTGCCGACCAGCTCTTCTACCTGATGAGCCGTGGCCTGACCGAGGACGAGGCGATGGCGATGGTCGTGCGCGGCTTCGTCGAGCCGATCGCTCGCGAGCTGCCGATGGAGTACGCCCTCGAGCTCAACCGCCTGATCGAACTCCAGATGGAAGGCGCGGTCGGCTAGGTGGCGGACCCGACGACCCCAGGCGGCCTGACCTCCGCCGGCATCGAAGTGTCCCCGGCGGCCGCGGGCGGCGAGCGGCTGGCGGGCCCCGGGACCGGGCGGGCGGTCAGCTCGCCGGCCGATGCCCGCACCCAGCGGGTCCGGTCCTTCGACGTCGCCGACTTCGCTCTGCCCACCGGCCGGGAGGAGGAGTGGCGGTTCACCCCGCTCGACCGGCTGGCCGGGTTGCTGGCGGGTCCACCGGCCGACGGCGTCGTCGAGAGCGACTGGTCCGCTCCGGTGCCCCTCGAGCGGGTGCCGCGGGAGGACCCGCGGGTCGGCTCAGCCCTGCTGCCCGATGATCGGCTGGCGGCTCTCGCGCTGGACCGCACCGAGAAGCCCGCGCTCGTCTCCTTCCCGCCCAACTTCGTGGCTGAGTCCCCGCTGGTCCTGTCCCTGCGCGGACAGGGTGGGGTGTCCTACGACCACCTCGTCGTCGAGGTCGGCGAGGCGGCCGAGGTTGTCCTGGTGCTCGACCACACCGGCACGGCTGCCTACGCCGCCAACGTCGAGGTCCTGCTCGGCGACGCCGCATCGCTCACCCTGGTCAGTCTGCAGGACTGGGACCGTGACGCCGTACACGCCGGCACCTGCGTCGCCCGGCTCGGCCGCGACTCGCGCTTCAAGTCCATCGTGGTCACCTTCGGAGGAGACCTGGTCCGGCTGGCTGCCACCGTGCGGTTCGCCGGCCCGGGCGCGGAGGCGGAGCTGCTCGGCCTGTACTTCGCCGACGCCGGCCAGCACCTCGAGCACCGTCTCTATGTCGATCACGCGGTACCCAACTGCCGGAGCCGGGTCACCTACAAGGGTGCGCTGCAGGGGGTGGGTGCGCACACCGTCTGGGTCGGGGACGTCCGGATCGATGCCGGTGCGGTAGGCACCGACACCTACGAGCTCAACCGCAACCTGCTGCTGACCGACGGCGCCCGGGCGGACTCCATTCCCAATCTCGAGATCGAGACCGGCGAGGTGACCGGGGCCGGGCACGCCAGCGCCACCGGCCGCTTCGACGACGAGCAGCTGTTCTACCTGCAGGCGCGGGGGATCCCGGCCGACGCCGCCCGCCGGCTCGTCGTCCGTGGCTTCTTCGCGGACGTGATCCGCTCGATCGGCGTCCCGGAGATCGTCGAGCGGCTGACCGCCGCGGTCGACGCCGAGCTCGCGGGCGTGCGGGCATGACCCACCAGCGGGCGTGCTCGCTCGCCGACGTACCCGAGGAGGGAGCGCTCCGGGTGCTGCTCGGCGGCCGGCCGGTGTGCATCGCCCGCAGTGGCGGCGAGGTCTACGCGATCTCCGACATCTGCTCGCACGCCGACGTGGCCCTGAGCGAGGGTGAGGTCGACGACGGCACCATCGAGTGCTGGCTGCACGGCTCCCGGTTCGACCTCCGCACCGGCAAGCCGACCGGGCTACCGGCCACCCGGCCGGTGCCGGTCTACCCCGTCCGCGTCGACGGCGACGACGTGCTCGTCGCCCTTCGGGAGTTCTGAGCATGACCACGCTGGCCATCCGCAACCTGCACGTGACCGTCGCGGCCGACGACGCCGAGCCGCAGGAGATCCTGCGCGGTGTCGACCTGACCGTCCGGCAGGGGGAGACGCACGCCTTGATGGGCCCCAACGGCTCCGGCAAGTCCACCCTCGCCTACGCGATCGCCGGGCACCCCAAGTACACGGTGACCGAGGGCTCGGTGACCCTCGATGGCGAGAACCTGCTGGCGATGAGCGTGGACGAGCGGGCCCGCGCCGGAGTGTTCCTGGCGATGCAGTACCCGGTCGAGGTGCCCGGCGTATCGGTGTCGAACTTCCTGCGGACGGCCGCGACCGCGGTCCGAGGGGAGGCGCCGAAGCTGCGCCTGTGGGTCAAGGAGGTCAAGGAGGCGATGACCCGGCTCAACATGGACCCCGCCTTCGCCGAGCGGTCGTTGAACGAAGGTTTCTCCGGGGGTGAGAAGAAGCGGCACGAGATCCTGCAACTCGAGCTGCTGCGGCCGCGGATCGCCGTACTGGACGAGACCGACTCCGGCCTCGACGTCGACGCGCTGCGGGTGGTCTCCGAGGGCGTCAACCGGGTCCGGGCGACCGGCGAGGTGGGCACGCTGCTGATCACCCACTACACCCGGATCCTGCGCTACGTCCACCCGGACTTCGTGCACGTGTTCATCCGGGGCGCCATCGTCGAAGCGGGTGGCCCTGAGCTCGCCGACCGCCTGGAGACCGAGGGCTACGAGCGGTTCGAGGAAGGGGCGTTGGCGTGAGGGGGGTAGCCGCGTACGACGTCGAGCGGGTCCGCAAGGACTTCCCGATCCTGTCCCGGGCCGTTCACGGCCACCCGCTGGTTTACCTCGACAGCGCCAACACCTCGCAGAAGCCCACCGCCGTTCTCGACGCGATGCGGGACCACTACGAGCACCACAACGCCAATGTGGCCCGCGCGGTGCACACCCTCGGCGAGGAGGCCACAGCGGCGTACGAGCGAGCTCGCGACAAGGTCGCGGCCTTCATCGGGGCCCCCCACCGGGAGGAGGTCGTGTTCACCAAGAACGCCTCCGAGGCGCTCAACGTGGTCGCCTATTCCCTCGGCAACGCCAGCGCGCGGATGAGCCCGGACTCGCCGCTCGAACCGCGTGGCGCCCGGCCGTCGCGGCTGGCTCTGGGGGCCGGCGACGAGATTCTGGTCACCGAGATGGAGCACCACTCCAACCTGGTGCCCTGGCAGCTCCTGTGCCAGCGGACCGGCGCGACGCTGCGCTGGCTACCGCTCACCGACGACGGCCGACTCGACCTGCGCGACCTGGACGTGCTGCTCAACGAGCGCACCCGGGTGGTCTCCTTCGTCCACATCTCCAACGCGCTGGGCACCCTGAACCCGGTCGAGGTGATCGTCCGGCGGGCGCGCGAGGTGGGCGCGCTGGTGGTGCTGGACGCCTGCCAGTCGGTGCCGCACATGCCCATCGACGTGGCCGCGCTGGGCGTCGACTTCGTCGCCTTCACCGGGCACAAGATGTGCGGGCCGACCGGGATCGGCGTGCTGTGGGGACGGCTCGGGCTGCTCGCCGAGATGCCGCCGTTCCTGGGCGGCGGCGAGATGATCGACGAAGTGACCATGGCCGGATCGACGTACGCCGATCCGCCGCACAAGTTCGAGGCTGGCACCCCGCCGATCGCCCAGGCCGTCGGCCTCGGTGCCGCGGTCGACTACCTCACCGACCTGGGCATGGACGCGGTGGCCGCGCACGAGCACGAGCTCACAGCGTACACGCTCGACCAGCTGGCCGGGATCGACGGTCTGCGCATCGTCGGTCCGGCGACCGCGGAGGACCGCGGCGGGGCGATCTCGTTCACGCTGGCCGGCATCCACCCGCACGACGTCGGCCAGGTGCTCGACGAGCAGGGGGTCGCGGTGCGGGTCGGCCACCACTGCGCCCGGCCGGTCTGTGCGCGCTTCGGCGTGACCGCGACGACCCGGGCGTCGGTGCATCTGTACACCACGACCGGGGAGATCGACGCGCTGGTCGCCGGGCTGGCCCGGGTGCAGAGGTTCTTCCGTGTCGGTTGAGTCGATGTACCAGGAGATCATCCTGGACCATTACCGGCATCCGCACCACAAGGGCCTGCGGGAGCCGTACGACGCCGAGGTGCATCACACCAACCCGACCTGCGGCGACGAGGTCACCCTGCGGGTGAAGCTCGACGGCGACATCGTTGCCGACGTGTCCTACGACAGCGAGGGCTGTTCGATCAGCCAGGCGAGCGCGTCGGTGCTGACCGACCTGGTCATCGGCCGCAGCATCGAGTCCGCGATGGGCACCGCCGAGGAGTTTCTCGCGCTGCTGCAGTCGAAGGGTCAGCGGGAACCCGACGAGGACGTGCTCGAGGACGCGGTCGCCTTCGCGGGGGTCGCCCGCTACCCGGCCCGAGTGAAGTGCGCCCTGCTGTCCTGGATGGCCTGGAAGGACGCCACCGCCCGAGCGGCCGTGGCCGAAGGCTCCACCCTGCCCCGCACGCTGCCCGCCGAGTCGCTGGAGGAGATCTCGCCATGACCACCCCCGTGAGCACCGAGGACCTGACCGAGGCGATGCGCGACGTCGTCGACCCGGAGCTCGGCATCAACGTGGTCGACCTCGGCCTGGTCTACGGGATCACGGTCGACCCGGACAACGTCGCCGTCCTCGACATGACGCTGACGTCGGCGGCCTGCCCGCTCACCGACGTGATCGAGGACCAGACCCGCGAGGCGCTGGCCCCGTTCGTGTCCGACTTCCGGATCAACTGGGTGTGGATGCCCCCGTGGGGACCCGACAAGATCACTGATGAGGGGCGCGAGCAGCTCCGCGCGCTGGGCTTCAACGTCTGACCGGTCGGCGTAGACTGCGATCGTGCTCTTGGTCGACTGACCCATCCGGTCGCCCGCCGGCTCTGTCCGGGCGGGCGGCCGCTGGCTGCCTGCGACCCGTCTACCAGAGAGCGCTTCCGTGATCACCGTTACCGATCTCGAGCTGCGCGCCGGCGCCCGCGCGCTGCTGTCGGACGTCACCTTCCGGATCGGGCCGGGTGACCGCGTTGGGCTGGTAGGGCGCAACGGCGCGGGCAAGACCACGCTCACCCGCGTGCTCGCCGGGGAGTCCGCTCCGGCGGCCGGGACGGTCACCCGTACGGCGCCCGTCGGCTACCTGCCCCAGGACCCGCGGACCGGTGACCTCGACGCGCTGGCGCGGGACCGGATCCTGTCCGCCCGCGGTCTGGACACCGTCGGCCGGGAGATGGCGGCGGCCGCCGGCTCGATGGCCAGCGCGGACCACGGCCGGCGGGACGCCGCGGTACGCCGGTACGGCCGGCTGGAGGAACGCTTTCAGGTGCTCGGCGGGTACGCCGCCGAGGCCGAGGCCGCCTCGATTGCCTCCAGCCTCGGGCTTCCCGAACGGGTGCTGGGCCAGCCGCTCGGCACTCTCTCCGGCGGCCAGCGCCGCCGGGTGGAACTGTCCCGGATCCTGTTCAGTGGTGCGGACACGCTGCTCCTGGACGAGCCGACCAACCACCTGGACGCCGACTCCATCGGCTGGCTGCGCGAGTTCCTGCGGACCCACCGTGGTGGCCTGGTCGTGATCAGTCACGACGTGGAGCTGCTGCGGAACACCGTCAACCGGGTCTTCCACCTCGACGCGAACCGAGCCGTTCTCGACGTCTACAACGTGGGCTGGTCCAGCTACCTGGAGCAGCGTGAGGCCGACGAGCGGCGGCGACGGCGGGAGCGGGCGAACGCCGAGCGTCAGATCGTCGCGCTCCGCTCGCAGGCCGACCGGATGCGGGCCAAGGCCACGAAGGCGCGCGCGGCGCAGAGCATGGACCGCCGGGCGATCCGGCTGGCGGCCGGGCTGGCCGAGGTCCGGCGTACGGACAAGGTGGCCAAGCTGCGCTTTCCGGAGCCCGCCCCGTGCGGGCGTACCCCGCTCACCGCGACCGGCCTGTCGAAGTCCTACGGCTCGCTCGAGGTCTTCACCGACCTGGACCTGGCGATCGACCGGGGGAGCCGGGTGGTCATCCTGGGGCTCAACGGTGCGGGGAAGACCACTCTGCTCCGGCTGCTCGGCGGGTTGGAGCCGCCGGACACCGGCGAGGTGCACCCGGGCCACGGCCTTCGGCTGGGGTACTACGCCCAGGAGCACGAGACGCTGGACCCTGGCCGCTCGGTGCTCGCCAACCTGCAGGCGGCCGCGCCGACGGCAGGCGACCTGGAGCTGCGCCGGACCCTCGGTGCCTTCCTGTTCTCCGGCGACGTGGTCGACCAGCTCGCTGGCACCCTCTCCGGTGGCGAGAAGACCCGGCTGGCGCTCGCCGTACTGGTGGTGTCCAGCGCCAACGTGCTGCTGCTGGACGAGCCGACCAACAACCTCGACCCCGCGAGCCGCGAGGAGGTGCTCGCTGCGTTGGCGGCATACCGCGGCGCCGTGGTTCTGGTTACCCATGACGAGGGGGCGGTGGACGCCTTGTCGCCGGAGCGGGTGATCCTGCTGCCGGACGGCGTGGAGGACAGCTGGAGCGACGAGCTGGCCGACCTGGTGGCACTGGCGTGACCTCCCGTGAGGTCTACCGCAACGCGTGGATGCGGGTCCGCGAGGACGACGTCGTGCGGCCGGACGGTTCCCCGGGTATCTACGGCGTCGTCGACAAGCCCGACTTCTCGCTGGTGATCCCGTACGACGGGGAGCGGCTGGTGGTCGTCGAGGAGTTCCGCCACCCGGTCGATGAACGGGTGCGCAACTTCCCGCAGGGGTCCACCGAAGGCGACGGCGCGGTCGCGCCGGAGCGGGTCGCGGCCGCCGAGCTGCGGGAGGAGACCGGCCTCGTCGCCGCCCGGTGGGAGCACCTCGGGCGCCTGCTCGTCGCTCCGGGGATGAGCAACCAGGGAGCCCAGATCTATCTCGCGACCGAGCTGACCGGCCAGCTGTCGCCGCAGGAGCCGGGTCTGGCGGCGGAGGCACTTACCCCGGCCGAGCTCCAGGAGGAGATTGCCGCCGGGCGGTTCGCGGACGCGGCCAGCGTGGCGGCGTACCTGTTGTTCCAGCTGCGGCATCGTCGATAACGGCCGAGCGGGACGTCTACCGGGCGGTTGTCGGGCCATTCTGCGGCAGTTGACCCCCGGCGTCTGCACTTCAGCGCCGCCGGGAGCCGGTGCGCGACGGGTCACCACGCGGTGCGAAGAGTCGCCTCGACCACGACCGCTGTCAGCGCGCCGACCGCGACCAGCAGCAGCGGTGTCGGTGCGGCGTCGGTCGGGTCCGGCGGCTCACCGGCCACCGCCGCCACCAACAGCCACGGGAAGAACGGCAGGAACGAGCGCTCGACCTCACCGCGGGACAACCCGGACAGGATGGCGAAGGTGACGGCGAGGCCGGCGCCCACCGCGAAGGGCCAACCCGGCGTACGCCGGATCTTGCGCGCGCTGGCCGCGACCGCCGGCCCGCACGCGATGGCCAGCAGGAAGACGTCGAGCAGGGCCCAGAGCAGCCACGAGCGGTGCGGCCCGACCCGGACCGAGAAGTCAGCCTGCGCGGTGGTCAGGCCGTCGGTCCACACGAACCCGGCCAGCTGCGCCAGCGTCAGCGGGACCAGGGCGGCGGCGCCGCTGATCATGTTCAGCAACGGGCGTCGCCGGACGAAGTAGGTGACGATCAGCGAGGCGCCCAGCCAGCCCACGCTGTAGGAGAAGAGCGCGGCTCCACCGAGCAGGAGGCCGGACCCGACTGCCCACAGCGGCGACCGGCGTGGCTCGCTGCCCACGACCCCGCAGGCCACCGCGCCGGCGCCCAGGGTCAGGGTCACCGCGTCGAGGCTCACCGCCAGCCATACGGCGTATGGCGCCAACGCCAGCACCGGCACCAGCTGCCGGGCCGCCGGCTCCCGGCACAGCGAGCGGGCCGCCACCGCCACCAGTGGCACCGACAGGCAACCAATCAGGGTGATCAGCAGGCCGAGCACTACCGGGCTATGGACACCCAGCCGGCCGAGCCCCCAGAGCAGCAGTACCGGCCCCGGCGGGTGCTGCCGGGTCGAGACGGTATGCGAGCCGGCCCGCTCGACGAAGCCGCGCAGGAAGCCGATCGGATCCGACCCGACCGACGCGGCGTCGGGGAGATAGCCGTCCGGTGCGTCGACCGGTGCCGCCAACCCGTTGCCACCGTCGACCGCCGCCAGAGCGAGTGCCCAGCACACCGCCGCGAGGTAACCGGCCAGCAGCAGCCACCGCCACGGCAACCGGTCGTGCACCCCCCGGCGTACGCCGACCAGCACCGCCCCCGCTACCAGCGGCGCGAGGATGGAGCCGGGGTCGAGCTTGAGCCGGTACCGACCGGTGAAGGGGGCGCTGGCCGTGCCCAGCCGGGCGTGCAGGGCGACCGTGGCAGCCGAGAGAGCCAGCCCGGCTGCCACGACCAGCAACCAGCAGGTCAGGTCGCGGATGGCGGCCCGCCCGCCCGGCCGAACGGTCCAGGGCAGCTCCCAGCGAACGGAAGTTCGCTGGGAGACCGGCATTGGGTCACGGTAACGGGGGTGGTGCCCGGTGAGCGGGGTAGCTAGAGTGATCATGGCTTGAGCTCGGAACGCGGATTCGCGAGACCTAATCGGAGGCACCACGTGGCGGACATGCTGAAGAAGGGCAGCCGGGTAACCGGCGCCGAGCGCGACAAGCTCGCATCGGACCTGCGCAAGAAGTACGAGGGCGGGCAGAGCATCCGCACGCTCGCCGAGTCGACCGGTCGGTCCTACGGCTTCGTTCACCGCATCCTGAGCGAGAACGGTGCCACCCTGCGGGGCCGCGGTGGTGCGACCCGCGGCAAGGCCAAGCAGTAACCTGCCGGGCATAGTCGACGTCCCCGCCCTCCGGCTCGGCCGTCGGCCGGCCCGGCACCGGAGCAGCCGCTCGGCCGCCGGGCAGCCCGCCGAGGAGCTGTCATGGATCTGTCGCTGACCCCGGACCAGGAAGCCGTCCGCAAGTCGATCCGGAGCTGGGTCGAGGCGGTCGTGGTCCCGCCGGCGCTCGCGAACGACCGCGAGGAGCGCTTCCCCGCGGAGGCGCTGGCCGGCCTGCGGGAAACCGGGTTCATCGGTCTGACCATCGCCGAGGAGTACGGCGGCGGCGGTGCCGACCCGCTGTCGTACGCCCTGGTCATCGAGGAGCTCGGCCGCGGCGACGCCAACGTCCGCTCGATCGTCTCCGTCCACCTCGCCCTGGTGGCCGGCTCGATCGAGCGCTGGGGGACGCCGGAGCAGCGGGCGACCTGGCTGCCCAGGATGGCGACCGGAGAGGTCCTCGGCTGCTTCGGGCTGACCGAGCCGGACTACGGCAGTAACCCGGCCGACCTGGCCGCCACCGCGGAGCGGCTGCCAGGGGGCGGATACCGGCTCAACGGCCGCAAGGTCTTCATCACCAACGGCACCATCGCCGGGGTCGCCCTGGTGATGGCGCGCACCGGCGGGCCGGGCGCCCGCGGGGTGAGCGCCTTTCTGGTGCCGACCGACACCGCGGGGTTCGCCGCCGTACCGGTGCACGGCAAGCTCGGCCTGCGCTCGTGTGACACCGCCGAACTGGTCCTCGACGACGTCGTGCTGGACGCCGACGCGTTGCTCGGCGGCGAGGAGGGCACCGGGATCAAGGTGGCGCTCTCAGCGCTGGACGACGGCCGGCTCTCGCTGGCGGCTTCCTGCACCGGCTTGGCGCAGGCCGCGCTGGACACGATGGTGACCTATACGACCCAGCGGGAGCAGTTCGGCAAGAAGATCGCTGCTCATCAACTGGTCCAGGAGCTGATCGCGGACGGGGCGGTCGACGTCGACTGCGCCCGGCTGCTCACCTGGGCCGCGGCCGACGCCAAGGCGCGCGGGCTGTCCTACACGTTGGCGGCCAGCAAGGCGAAGTACTTCGCCTCCGAGGCCTCGGTCCGGGTCGCCAACAACTGCGTCCAGGCACACGGTGGCTACGGCTACATCGACGAATACGCCGCCGGGAAGTACCTGCGGGACGCGCGCGTTACGACGCTGTACGAAGGAACCAGCCAGATTCAGAAGCTGTTGATCGGACGGGCGCTCACCGGGATATCCGCCTTCTGATCGCCGGAAGGGGAAACCGAAGAGCTTGTCGACCCACGCCAACTGGCAGACCCTGCGCTCGTTCAGCCGAGAACAGGACGTCAAGAACCAGAAGCTCGCGCCGGGGACGGTACGCCGGATCGTGCGTTTCGCGGCGCCGTACAAGCGTGAGCTGACGGTCTTTCTGGTGCTGGTCGTGTTGGACGCGCTCATCGTGGTGGCCACCCCGCTGCTGTTCAAGACGATCATCGACAAGGGCGTCGTCCCCCGCCGGCCGGACGTCGTCACCAAGATCGCGTTCGCGGTGGCCGGGCTGGCGGTCGTCGACGCCGTCCTGTCACTGGCGCAGCGCTGGTACTCCTCACGCATCGGCGAAGGGCTGATCTACGACCTGCGGACCCGGGTGTTCGCGCACGTGCAGCGGATGCCGATCGCGTTCTTCACCCGCACCCAGACGGGGGCGCTCATCAGCCGCCTGAACAACGATGTGATCGGTGCCCAGCAGGCGTTCACCTCGACGCTGTCCGGCGTCGTCTCCAACGTCATCAGCCTGGTGCTCGTCGCCGGCACCATGTTCTACCTGTCCTGGCAGATCACCGCGATCTCGCTGGTGCTGCTGCCGGTCTTCATCATCCCGGCCCGACTGGTCGGCGCCCGGCTGCAGGCGATCACCCGGGAGTCGATGCAGCTCAACGCCGGGATGTCCACGACGATGACCGAGCGCTTCAACGTCTCCGGCGCGCTGCTGGTCAAGCTCTTCGGGCGGCTGCCCGAGGAGTCGAAGGCATTCTCGGACAACGCGGCGCGGGTCCGCGACATCGGTGTGGTCTCGGCCATGTACAGCCGGATCTTCTTCGTGGCCCTCACCCTGGTGGCCTCGATGGCAACCGCCCTGGTGTACGGCGTGGGCGGCGTACTCGCCGCGAACCGGGAGCTCGAGCTGGGCACCCTGATCGCCCTGGCGGCCCTGCTGGGCCGGCTCTACGGTCCGCTCACCGCGCTGTCCAACGTCCGGGTGGACGTGATGACCGCGTTGGTCAGCTTCGAGCGGGTCTTCGAGGTGCTCGATCTGCCACCCATGATCGACGAGCGGCCGGACGCCGTACCGCTGCCGCGCGGCGCGCCGGCCGCGGTGGAGTTCGACCGGGTGTCCTTCCGCTACCCGACCGCGGAGGAGGTCTCGCTGGCCTCGCTGGAATCGGTCGCGGTGCTGGACAACGCCCCGTCCGCCGAGGTGCTGCACGACGTGTCGTTCCGGGCGGAGGCCGGTCAGCTGGTGGCACTGGTCGGTCCCTCCGGGGCCGGCAAGACCACCATGACCGCGCTGGCCTCCCGCCTGTACGACGTGACCTCCGGTTCCGTCCGGATCGCCGACCAGGACGTCCGCGACCTCACGCTGGACTCGCTGCGGGACGCGATCGGGGTCGTCACCCAGGACGCACACATGTTCCACGAGACGATCCGGTCGAACCTGCTCTACGCCCGGCCGGGCGCCACCGAGGAGGAGCTGGCGCAGGCCTGCCGGGCGGCGCAGATCTGGGAGCTCATCGCGTCGTTGCCGGACGGTCTGGACACCGTGGTCGGCGACCGGGGCTACCGGCTCTCCGGCGGCGAGAAGCAGCGGCTGGCGATCGCCCGGCTACTGCTCAAGGCGCCGCGGATCGTCGTACTGGACGAGGCGACCGCCCACCTGGACTCAGAGTCCGAGGTGGCGGTGCAGCGCGCGCTGGCCTCGGCGCTGGCGGGGCGCACCTCGCTGGTGATCGCCCACCGCCTCTCGACAATCCGTGAGGCGGACCAGATCCTCGTGGTCGACGACGGCCGGATCGTCGAACGCGGGCGGCACGACGACCTGCTCGCCGCCGGTGGGCTCTATGCCGAGCTCTACCGCACCCAGTTCGAGCGCCAGGAACCGACGGGGCGCGGCCGCCCGCTGGAGCCGACCCCTGCCTGACGGCCGGATCGTCACCGCCCGGCTGGATCTCGTGCCGCTGCCACTGCCGCTGCTCGAGGCCCTGGTATCGGGCGACCGGCCGGCGGCGCAGCGGCTGGCGGGCTTTCCGCTGCCGGCCGATTGGCCCACGCCGGGCGACGGGTTCGTACTGACGCTGCGTCGGGACCAGCTTCGGGCCGACGCCGGCGAGCTGCCGTGGCTGCTCCGCGCGTTGGTCCGCCGCGATCCGGCACCGGTGATGGTGGGGCGTATCGGCTTCCACGCGCCGCCGGACGCGGACGGCATGGTGGAGATCGGCTACTCGGTCCTACCCGGGCATCGACGCCGGGGCTACGCCCGAGAGGCGGTCACCGCGGCGTTGGCCTGGGCAGCGGCGCAGCCCGGCGTACGCCGTCTCCGGGCCTCGGTCGGCCCGGCGAACGTGGCGTCGTTGAGCCTCGTCCGTGACCTCGGGTTCACCGAGGTCGGCACCCAGTGGGACGAGCGCGACGGCGAGGAGCTGGTCTTCGAGCGGGCGCCGGCCTGAGCGCGGCGGGATCAGCCGGCGCCGCCCGGGTCGGGCCCTCCGGTGCCGCCGAGGTCGTCCGGTGTGTCGACCATCTGGTCGGGGTCGGAGGTGGCCGGCCGCTCGGCCGGCGCCTCGACCGGCCCGGCACCGAGCTCGATGTCGGTCGAGTCGCCGAGGTCAGGAGTACTGCCGGGGCCGGGCTCAGGAGTCGTCATGTTCGGGCGTCTACCCGCTTCAGACCGTCCGCAGCGCGCCGCCGTCTACCGGCAGCATGACCCCCGACAGAAACGAGGCCGCGGGTGAGAGCAAGAAGGCCGCGACCCGCCCGAACTCGGCGGGCTCCCCGTAGCGGCGGAGCGGGATGGCCGCCTCGGCCCGCGCCCGGCTACCCTCGGGATCACCGGTCAGCGCGTCGAGCTCGGCCATCCGATCGGTGCCGACCCGCCCCGGCAGCAGGCCGTTGACCCGGATGCCGCGGGGGCCGACCTCGTCGGCGAGCGTCTTCGCCACCATCGCCAGCCCTGGCCGCAGGCCGTTGGACACCGCCAGGCCGGGGATCGGGCTGCGGACCGACGTCGAGAGCACGAAGACGATCGACCCGCCCGGCTCCAGCCCGGCCACCACCGTTCGGGCCAGCCGGACCGCGCCGAGGAACACCGTGGCGAAGGCGGCCGCCCACTGCTCGTCGGAGATCTCCGTCACCGGTCCGGCCGCCGGCCCGCCGACGCTGACCAGCGCGCCGTCCAGCCGGCCGAAGGCGTCCCGGGCGGCGGCGACCAGTCGAGCCGGCGTACCGGGGTCGGCGTTGTCGGCCGGTACGCCGACCGCGCCGGCTCCCAGCTCGGCCGCCGCGACCCGGACGGCCGTAGCGTCCCGCGCGGAGACCACAACCCGGGCGCCGTCGGCGACGAGCGCCTCCGCCGCGGCCCGGCCGAGACCTCGGCTGCCACCGGTGACGATGTACACGCGGTCGGTCAGGCCGAGGTCCATGACGCCCATCCTGCCCGGGCCGGCTTGAGGAGCGCCGGCGAGGTGCCGAAGCAATGTTCATCGGTGATCCGACTTCCCGCCATGTCGATCTCCGCCGCTGGTCGTGCCCGCCTGCTCTGCTGGCGAGGTCGGCTGTCGCCGGTGCCCCGAGGAGAGGTTCATGACGCGCAGGCAGGCCAGGGCCCGGCTGGCGCGCCGGGCCGGATCGGCGCTGGCGGCGCTGGTCGCGGCCGGTGTCGCCGTGGGCTGGCGGATAGAGGACCGGCGTACGGCGTAGTCCCGGCTGGTGGGCCGCGGGGGCCGGGCCGTACCGTCGGCAGGTGAGCGAAGAGCACGCCGGCGGCGACCTCGAGCGGGCCGCCGGCTGGCTCCGGCTGGCGCAGCGGGTCACCGTCCTCACCGGCGCCGGCATCTCCACCGACTCCGGCATCCCGGACTATCGGGGCCCGCAGGGCGTCTGGACCATCGACCCGTCGGCGCAGCGGCTGGTCAGCCTGGCCGCCTACGTCGCCGACCCCGAGGTACGCCGGCGGGCCTGGGCCGGTCGCCGCGCGCACGCCGCCTGGACCGCCGAGCCCAACGCTGGGCACCGGGCACTGGTCGAGCTGGCGCGCTCCGGCCGGTTGGTCACGCTGCTGACCCAGAACATCGACGAGCTGCATCAGCGCGCCGGTTCGTCGCCGGACGTAGTGGTGGAGCTGCACGGAACCATCTGGCAGGTCGAATGCCTCGACTGCGGCCGGCGTACGTCGATGGCCGAGGAGCTGTCGCGGGTCTGTGCGGCGGAGCCGGACCCCCCGTGCCGGTCCTGCGGCGGCATCCTGAAGTCGGCGACGATCTCCTTCGGTCAGCCCCTGGTGCCGGCGGTGATCGAGCGGGCCCGCCGGGCCGCCGCCGGTTGCGACCTGTTCCTCGCCGTCGGCACCTCACTCACCGTGGCGCCCGTGGCTGGACTGTGCGGAGTCGCCGTGGCCGCCGGAGCGCGGCTGGTCGTCGTCAACGCGGCTCCCACGCCGTACGACGAGGCGGCTCGCGCAAGCGGGGGAGCGGTGCTGCGCGAGCCGATCGGGGACGTGCTGCCGGCGCTGGTCACCGGGCTCTCCACCGCGAGCGGATCGCCCGCGCCAGGGAGAGCGGGCCCAGCGCCGCATTAGTCTGCACGGTCAGACCCTGCCGGCGGGGGGGACCGTGACAGTCACCGCCCGGTACCTCGTGGAGCAGTGCGACCAGGTGTTCGTCGACGGGCCGTGGTCACTGCTCCCGATTGCCGCGGGGCCGCTGCCGGCGGCTCCGATACAGCTGTCCAGCCGACCTTGGCAGCAGGCCGCCTTGGGTATCCTGTGCCCCGGACGGCACCCGCTGAGAGAAGCGCACGGACCGGCTGTCTTGCAGGTCACCCCGGGTGGCGGCGGCTCCGATTCGGGCGCGGGCGGCAAGTACCAGCTGGGGCTCTCGATGCGGGTGCTCAACGCCGGTCGGGCGCCGGTGCTGCTGACGCTGCGGGAAGCTCCCGTACCCGGAGCCGTGCTGCGGTCCGTCTCGGTGGCAGCTGGTGAGAGCCCCGAGGGGCCGAAGCAGCCGCTCACTCGGTTCCGACTCCCGGTCGGAGCCTCAGCCACCGTGACGTTGTCCTACGACGTGGCGAGCAACCAGGGCCGTGACTGTGCGTTCGCCGGCGTCGCCGGCTGGCCTGCACCGGTGGCCGTCGTGGACCTAGCCGGCCACCCGGTGGCCACGGCACTGACCGCGGAACTACCGGAGGGTGGCCGCGGCTGGCTCGGTTCGTGGCTACTGTCCAACCCGTTCGGCTGTTTCGCCCAGCCGCTGCATCGGGGGATAGCCCCACCGTTCCTCGTGCGCGAGGATGCCGTCCCCTTGATCGGCAACCGCTCGCAGCTGACCCTCCTGGGTCTGCGCGGGCTGCCTACGGCGACGGTGCTGGCCATCCGGTCGGTAGGACCCTCGGCCGATCTGGTATTGGTGGCGGCCGGGCTGCCGAGGGAGGTCCCTCCCGGCCGGGCCGTCTCCGTGCCGCTGACCCCGCAGACCTGTCCCGCGGGAACTACATCCGTTCGAATTGCGGTGGACTACCGGGTTGCGGGTCGGACCGGCGTACCGCCTCCGCTGGTGATCGACCTGCCCGGTTGCACCTCTCGTAGCTGATGCGCTGGACACCGGCAGCCTCGCCGAGCTCAGCCGCCCTCGGCCAGGCTGGCCACCGAGACGCCCGCGCCGGGTGGCGGCAGCTTGGGCGGGCCGGCCGAGGTGACGAAGACCGAGGTGCCGGTGGGCAGCATCGGATAAAGGGCCTCCACGTCGGCCATCCGCATCCGGATACAGCCGTGACTGGCCGAGTAGCCGACCGATGCGGCCGCCGGGGTGCCGTGGATGCGGATGCTCGGAGCGTCGAGGTTCATCGCACGGGTGCCGAGGGGGTTGTTCGGACCCGGGGGGATCGAGGCGGGCTCGAGCTTGCCCCAGCCCTCGTCCGGGTGCGGGTTGATCCAGGTCGGCAGGTAACGCTTGACCGCGATGGAGAAGCGGCCGGTCGGGGTGGGGAAGTCCGGCGACCCGGTCGCCACGCTGAAGACCCGGACGATCCGGTGCCGCTTGTAGACGACGAGGCGGTTCTCGCCGGTTCGCACCAGAACGACGGTGTCCGTGGCCGCGTTCCCGACCTTCGGCGGGACCACGTCCGGCGCGACCGCCCGTGGCCCTCCCTCGCGCAGGGCGGCGCTGAGCGCTGCGGTCACCACGACGGGATCCAGCCGCCGGCCGTTGACGGCGGGGGTGAAGCGCAGCCACCCGGCACGAAGCCGCACCGACGCACTCACCGGGTCGACGGCTGCTTCCCGGACCACCCGGGCCACCAGGGTCTGCACGCTCCCCGGTTGCGGGCCGCGCACCCGGACCGTCACCGATACCGCCTTCGACCGGTGCGTCAACCGGTCCAGCAGCCCGCCGGCCGCCGAGCCGGCCGTGCTCCGTCGTAACGCGGCGTCGACCGCCGCCTCCACGTCATCGCCCGCGCCCAGTGATCGCAGGGTGGTCGGATAACTGCGGGTGCCGACCTGCAGGGTGGCCACCCGGTCGAAGTCCCGTTCCACCACCCGGCGTACGGCGGCCAGTGCCGCGGACCGGTCCAGGCCGGCGACGTCCACCCCGCCGACCGTGGTGCCGTGGGGAAGCACCCCAGCCGCGGTCCGGCCGGATCGCAGGGCGGCGTAACCGGCTCCGGCCGGGACCGCGACAACGGCGACCATGGCCGCGGCTGCGACGGCGGTGGCGGGTCGGCTGGGGCGGGCCACGGGCGTCTCCTCTGCGAGGTCGGCGCCCGCTACATCGGCCGGTGCCGCGACCTCCTACAGTGCAGACGCCTATCGGTCTCTCGAGGTTGCCTTCGACGACCGCGGGGTGCCGACGCCACCTGCGGGCGGCGGGTCGTGCCGAGCCAACCGCCCGCGCCGCTTCCCGGTCCGGGACAGGTTTCGCGCGGTGTTCACGAGCGGCACGTGGCTGAACGCCTGCGGCACGTTGCCCAGCAGCCGGCGGTCCACGGGGTCGTACTCCTCGGCGAGCAGACCGACGTCGTTGCGCAGGTCCAGCAGCCGCTCCAGCAGCCCACGCGCCTCGTCGGTGCGGCCGATCATGTGCAGATCGTCGGCGAGCCAGAACGTGCAGGCCAGGAAGGCTCCTTCGCGGCCGGGCAGCCCGTCCACGTTCCCGCTGGTGTCGTAGCGGAGGACGAACCCGTCCGCGCACAGCTCGCGCTGGATCGCCTCGACGGTCCCGACGACGCGCGGATCCTTGGCCGGCAGGAAGCCCATCTGGGGGATGAGCAGGAGCGAGGCATCCAGGCCGCGGGATCCGTAGTACTGGGTGAAGGTGTTCCGGTCCGCGTCGTAGCCCTTCTCGCAGACGGCCTCGTGGATCGAGTGGCGCAGGGCTCGCCAGCGGTCGATTGGACCCTCCAGCGTGGTGCGCTCGACCGTCTTGACCGCCCGGTCCGCCGCGACCCACGCCATCACCTTGGAATGCACGAAGTGCTGGCGGCCGCCGCGCACCTCCCAGATGCCGTCGTCCGGCTCGTCCCAGCTGCTCTCGAGGAAGTGCATGAGTGCCCGCTGCATGCGCCAGGAGTCGTCGTCGAGTTCGAGCCCGGACTCGCGGGCCTGGTAGAGGCTGTCCATGACCTCGCCCCAGACGTCGAGCTGGAACTGGTCGACGGCGGCGTTGCCCACCCGGACGGGGCGGGAGCCCTCGTAGCCGGCCAGCCACGGCACCTCGAACTCAGGTAGCCGGCGCTCCCCGGCGACGCCGTACACGATCTGCAGGTCGTCCGGGTTGCCGGCGATCGCGCGCAGCAGCCACTCCCGCCAGGCCCGCGCCTCTTCCGGGAAGCCGGAGTAGAGCAGGGCCTGCAGGGTGAAGGTGGCGTCACGCAGCCAGCAGTAGCGGTAGTCCCAGTTGCGGACGCCGCCGATCGACTCCGGCAGCGAGGTGGTCGCCGCCGCCACGATGCCGCCGGTGGGTTCATAGGTGAGCGCCTTGAGCGTGATGAGGGAACGGATCACCGCGTCCCGCCATTCGCCGTCGTAGGAGCAGGACGACATCCAGTCCGCCCAGAAGTCCAGGGTCTGGAACAGGGCGTGCTCGGCGTGCACCGGCTCCGGCGCCGGCAGGTGGGAGGCCTTCCAGGTCAGCACGAACGGCACCCGGTCGCCCTTGCGAACGGTGAAGTCGGCGTAGGTCGTCATGTCCCGCCCGTAGGTCTCCACCGGGGTGCGCAGCCAGATGGCGTCGGGTCCGGCGACGGCCGCCAGGTCGCCGTCCACCCGGCGGACCCAGGGCACCACCGAGCCGTACTCGAACCGGAGCCGCAGCTCGCTGGTCATCGGGACGGCGCCGTCCAGCCCTTCGACGATGCGGACCACATCGGGCGCCTCACCGCGCGGCGGCATGAAGTCGATGACCCGCACCGCGCCGTCGGCCGTCTCCCACTCCGACTCCAACACCAGTGAGTCGCCGCGGTAGCGGCGGCGGGTCGCCGCCCGCTTGCCGACCGGGGCCAGCAGCCAGTGGCCGTTGCCCTCGTCACCGAGCAGGGCGGCGAAGCAGGCGCCCGAATCGAACCGCGGGAAGCAGAGCCAGTCGATCGACCCGGTCTTGCCGACGAGGGCGGCGGTCTGCATGTCGCCGATGACCGCGTAGTTCTCGATGCGCTCCGCCACCGTGAGCCCGCTCCCTGTCTTCAGGCCGCCGCCGGCCGGCGCGGCGGACTCACCGTAGGCTGCTCCCGTGCAGCGCGTACGCCGGGCTGCCGGCACGTCGATCGCCGTCGTACTGTTGCCCCTCCTGCTGGCCGGCTGTGGCCGGTACGGCGACCGGCTGCGGCAGCGCGAGCTGGTCGTGCACTTCGAGCCCGGCGCCACCCAGGCGCAGCACCTGGCCGTGCGCACCGCCTGCTCCGGCTACCCGAACACCAGCCCGGAACCGATCGGCTCCGACACCCGGCGGTCCAGCCTGCTGAACAACGTCCGGTTCCGCATCGACAACGCCAGCTACCGGGAGCTGGCCCGGCTCACCGAGTGCCTGAACCGGCAGCCCGGCGTCCGCGGCATCGACATCCCGGAGGTGAGGTAGCGCGGCTCAGCGCGGGACCGTCACCCGGTGCGCGCCGGCGTAGACATTCATCGAGGTCCCGCGCAGGAAGCCGACCAGCGTCATGCCGGCCTCCTCGGCCAGCTCGACCGCCAGGCTGGACGGCGCGGACACCGCCACCAGCACCGGTACGCCGGCCATCAGCGCCTTCTGGGCGAGTTCGAACGACGCCCGGCCGCTCACCAGCAGAACCGTGCCCGACAGGGGAAGTCGGCCCTCCCGGGTGGCCCAGCCGACCACCTTGTCCACGGCGTTGTGCCGCCCGACGTCCTCACGCAGGCACAGCAGCTCGCCGTCGGCGGTGAAAAGCCCGGCCGCGTGCAGGCCGCCGGTCCGGTCGAACACCCGTTGAGCGGCGCGCAACCCGTCCGGCAGGCGGGCCAACATCTCCGGGCGGAGCCGGACCGGGTCGTCGGCGACCGGCCAGGAGGTGCGGGTCCGGATGGCATCGATGCTGGCTTTTCCGCATACGCCGCAGGAGCTCGTCGTATAGAAGTTGCGCTGGACCGAGAGGTCCAAGGGCGCCGCGCCGTCGACGACGGCTGCGTCGATCACGTTGTAGGAGTTGACGCCGTCTACTGTCGCCCCCGCGCAGTACCGCATCGTGGCCAGCTGGCCGCCGTCGGTGATCACTCCCTCGGTGACGAGAAAGCCGGCCACCAGGTCGAAGTCGTCACCGGGCGTCCGCATCGTCACCGAGACCGCCACGCCACCGACCCGGACCTCCAGCGGCTCTTCGACGACCAGGGTGTCCGGCCGGGTGGTCGCGTCGTCTCCTTCCAACCGGAGCACCGGGCGGCGTCGGGTCACCCGGCCCATCGATCACCTCCGCCGTCGCGCCGACTGCACTCAACGCCACCGGCTTCGCTTCCGCACGAGCCATTGTGGCCGTGACCGCTTCTGGTCGTCCCACCAACCAGTTTCGGTCACCCCCGACAATCAGGGTGGCAGAGGCGTCCCGCACAGCTTGCGCCGGCCGCCGTGGTGGAGTTGCATGCACAACGGCTGGAAGGGGTCGCCGTGGGAGTGCGTACCTGGATCGAGGGCTGGCCGGTCTACCGCCAGCTGCAGGGCACCGATCCGCTGGGCCGGGGAGCGGCGGCGAAGTCCGCCGTCAGCGAGCAGCTCGTTCCCCGGACGGCGACCGCCGACCGGATGGTGCAGTCGGTCTGCCCGTACTGCGCCGTGGGCTGCGGGCAGCGGGTCTACGTCCGGGACGAGAAGGTGGTCCAGGTCGAGGGTGACCCCGACTCACCGATCTCCCGCGGCCGCCTCTGTCCCAAGGGCTCGGCCACCAAGTCGCTGGTCACCGGCCCGCACCGCGAGTCCCGGGTCCTCTACCGGCGGCCCTACGGCACCGAGTGGGAGGTGCTCGAGCTCGACCGGGCCATGGAGATGGTGGCCGACCGGGTGCTGGCCGCCCGGTCCACCGGCTGGGAGGACTACGACGGAAAGGGCCACCGGCTGCGGCGTACCCGAGCCTTCGCCAGCCTCGGCGGCGCCACGCTGGACAACGAGGAGAACTACCTCATCAAGAAGCTGTTCACCGCGCTCGGGGCCATGCAGATCGAGAACCAGGCGCGGATATGACACAGCGCCACGGTTCCCGGTCTGGGGACCTCGTTCGGGCGTGGTGGCGCCACGTCGTTCCTGCAGGACCTCGCCAACGCTGACTGCATCGTCATCCAGGGCTCGAACATGGCCGAGTGCCATCCGGTCGGCTTCCAGTGGGTGATGGAGGCCAAGGCGCGCGGCGCGAAGGTGATCCACGTCGACCCGCGGTTCACCCGGACGAGCGCGCTCGCCGACTCCTACGTGCCGATCCGGGCCGGAACCGACATCGTCTTCCTCGGCGCGATCGTCAACTACGTGCTGGCGAACGAGCTGGACTTCCGCGAGTACGTCGTCCGCTACACCAACGCGGCGGTCCTGGTCAACCGCGACTTCGGCGACACCGAGGACCTCGACGGCCTCTTCTCGGGGTTCGACCCGGACAAGGGTGTCTACGACACGACGTCCTGGCAGTACGACGGCATGGCCGAGACCGCCGACTCCGGCAAGTCGGAGCAGGACGGCAAGGAGAGCGACAGCGGCGACGTCTATGGCAGCGGCGGTCCCAAGCTCGAGGGCGGCGAGCCGGTCCGCGACGAGACCCTGCAGCATCCGCACTGCGTCTATTCGATCCTCAAGCGGCACTTCGCCCGTTACACCCCGGAGATGGTGGAGGAGGTCTGCGGTACCCCTCGGGAGGACTTCCTCGAGGTGGCCCGTGCCTGGACCGAGAACTCCAAGCCGGACCGCACCACCGCCCTGTGCTACTCGGTGGGCTGGACGCAGCACACCGTGGGCGCGCAGGCGATCCGTACCGGCGCCATCCTGCAGCTGCTGCTCGGCAACATCGGCCGCCCCGGCGGCGGCATCCTGGCTCTGCGCGGGCACGCCAGCATCCAGGGCTGCACCGACGTCCCGACCCTGTACAACCTGCTGCCGGGCTACCTGCCGATGCCACACGCGGAGCCGCACGACGACCTCGCCAGCTACCTCGCCGACGTACGCGGCAAGAAGGGCAGCAAGGGCTTCTGGGGCCACGCCGACGCCTACATGGTCAGCCTGCTCAAGGCCTACTGGGGCGAGGCCGCGACGCCGGAGAACGACTTCTGCTTCGACTACCTGCCCCGGATCGATGGTGACCACGGCGTCTACCAGCAGACCTGCGACATGGTCGACGGCAAGATCAAGGGGTTCTTCCTCGTCGGGCAGAACCCGGCGGTCGGGTCGGCGCACGGCAAGCTGCAGCGCAAGGCGCTGGCCAATCTCGACTGGCTCGTCGTCCGTGACTTCAGCCTGATCGAGAGCGCCACGTTCTGGAAGAACTCGCCCGAGATAGAAAGCGGCGAGCTGAGCACCGAGGAGTGCAAGACGGAGGTGTTCTTCTTCCCCGCGGCCGCGCACACCGAGAAGGAGGGCACGTTCACCCAGACCCAGCGGCTGCTGCAGTGGCATCACAAGGCGATCGAGCCGGTCGGCGACACCCGGTCGGAGCTGCACTTCTACTTCCACCTCGGCCGCATCCTCCGGGAGCGCCTCGCCGACTCGACCGACGAGCGGGACCGGCCGCTGCTGGACCTGACGTGGGGCTACTCGACCTCGGGTCCGCACGACGAGCCGAGCGCGGAGGAGGTGCTCCAGGAGATCAACGGCCGGGACCTGGCCACCGGAAAGCTGCTGAGCTCCTACGGCCAGATGAAGCCGGACGGCTCGACCACCGGCGGCTGCTGGATCTACTGCGGCGTGTACGCCGACGGGGTCAACCAGGCGGCCCGGCGCAAGCCCGGCCGGGAGCAGAGCTGGGTCGCGCCGGAATGGGGCTGGGCGTGGCCGGCCAACCGCCGAACGCTCTACAACCGCGCCTCCGCCGACCCGGCCGGCCGGCCGTGGAGCGAGCGCAAGGCCTACGTGTGGTGGGACGAGGCGGCCGGTGAGTGGACCGGGCACGACGTACCGGACTTCGAGAAGAAGAAGCGCCCGGACTACGAGCCGCCGGCAGGCTCGACCGCGGAGACGGCGCTGCGCGGCGACGATCCCTTCGTGATGATGGCCGACGGCAAGGCGTGGCTGTACGCGCCCAACGGCCTGGTCGACGGCCCGCTGCCGGCGCACTACGAGCCGAACGAGTCGCCGTTCCGCAACGGGCTCTACGGCCAGCAGGCCAACCCCACCCGCGACCTCTACCTGCGGCCGGACAGCCCCTACAACCCGAGCGCCCCCGACCCGCGGGCCGAGGTCTTCCCGTTCGTATTCACCACCTACCGGCTGACCGAGCACCACACCGCCGGCGGGATGAGCCGGACCCTCCCGTACCTGGCCGAGCTGCAGCCGGAGATGTTCATCGAGGTGTCCCCGGAGCTTGCCGCCGAGCGCGGACTGGAGAACGGCGGGTGGGCGCACGTGGTCACGAGCCGCGCCTCGATCGAGGCCCGGGTGCTGGTCACCGACCGGATGACCCCGCTGACCGCGGGCGGCAAGCGGGTGCACCAGGTCGGGGTGCCATACCACTGGGGTCCGAACGGGGTCGTGACCGGCGACTCCGGCAACGACCTGCTCGGCGTCGCGCTGGACCCGAACGTCAGCATCCAGGAGAGCAAGGTGTCCTCTTGCGACGTCCGACCCGGCCGGCGGCCGCGTGGCCCGGCGCTGCTCGACCTGGTCGCGGACTACCGGACGAGGGCGGGGATCTCATGAGCAACCGGCTGTTCGGACCGCTCGACCCCGCGCTGGACGCCGGCCACGTCGACCATCCGCCGCGCAAGGGGTTCTTCACCGACACCAGCGTCTGCATCGGCTGCAAGGCCTGCGAGGTCGCCTGCAAGGAGTGGAACGCGATTCCCGAGGACGGCCTGAACCTGCTCGGGTCGTCGTACGACAACACCGGCGCGCTCGGGGCGAGCACCTGGCGGCACGTCGCCTTCATCGAGGGTCACTCGCCGGTCGAGACCGGTGACGGCGCTGCCGGCGATCTGCGCTGGCTGATGTCCTCCGACGTGTGCAAGCACTGCACGCACGCCGCCTGCCTCGACGTCTGCCCGACCGGCTCGCTGTTCCGCACCGAGTTCGGCACCGTCGTCGTGCAGGAGGACATCTGCAACGGTTGCGGCTACTGCATCCCCGCCTGCCCGTACGGCGTGATCGACCAGCGCAAGGACGACGGCCGGGCCTGGAAGTGCACGATGTGCTACGACCGGATCGGCGACGGGCTGATGCCGGCCTGTGCCACCGCCTGCCCGACCGAGTCGATCCAGTACGGCGACCTCGACGAGCTCCGATTGCGGGCGTCGGAGCGGGTGGCGACGCTGCAGGCGTCGGGGGAGACCTCGGCGCAGCTCTACGGCGACGACCCGGGCGACGGGGTCGGCGGGACCGGGGCGTTCTTCCTGCTGCTCGACTCGCCGGAGGTCTACGGGCTGCCGCCGGACCCGGTCGTCACCACCCGCGACCTGCCGGCGATGTGGCGCCGGGCGGCGATAGCCGCCGTCACGATGGCCGCTGGGGTGGCGGCGGCCTTCCTCGGAGCGACGCGATGAGCCGTTTCCCGGGCAACGGCTCGTCTCCGGGCAATGCCCGTGGTGGAGCCGGCCGCCGCCGCAGGGGTGGTCGGGGCGAGCGCGCGATGGTGCCCGAGGCGACATTCGCGTCGTACTACGGGCGACCGGTGATCAAGGCGCCGGTCTGGAAGGCCGACATTCCCGGCTACCTGTTCATGGGCGGGTTGGCCGCGGGGTCCTCGCTGCTCGGTGCCGGCGGTGACCTGACCGGCCGGCCGGCACTGGCCCAGGCCGGGCGGCTGTCCGGGCTCGGCGGCATCCTGGTGAGTTTCGGCCTGCTGGTCCACGACCTCGGTCGGCCCGATCGGTTCCTGAACATGCTGCGGGTGGCGAAGCCGACCTCACCGATGAGCGTCGGGACCTGGATCCTGACGGCGTACGGGCCGCTGGCCGGGCTGGCGGCCGGTGCGCACCTGCTGCCGCCCCCGTTGCGACGAAGAACGCTCGGCCGCCTGGTTGCCGGGCTGGGCCGACCGGCCGGGCTGGGCGCGGCAGCGCTGGCGCCGCTGGTTGCCAGCTACACCGCGGTTCTGATCGCCGACACCGCCGTACCGAGCTGGCACGAGGCCTACCCCGAGCTCCCGTTCGTCTTCGTCGGCAGCGCGGCCGCCGCTGCGGGCGGCCTGGCGATGATCACGGTGCCGACGACCCAGGCAGCCCCGGCCCGGCGGGCCGCCGTACTGGGCGCCGTGCTCGACCTGGCTGCTGCGCAGCAGATGGAGAGCCGGCTGGGCCTGGTCGGCGAACCGTTCTCCGAAGGCAGGGCCGGCACCCTGCTGCGTACGGCGAAAGCGCTGACCGGCGGCGGCGCGGTGGTCGGCGCGCTGCTGGGACGCCGCAGCCGAGTCGCATCCGCACTTGCCGGCGCAGCGCTCCTGGCCGGCTCCGCCTGCACCCGCTTCGGCATCTTCGAGGCGGGCGTCGCCTCGGCGAAGGACCCGAAGTACACCGTGATCCCGCAGCGCGAGCGGGTGAACCGCAACGGCTCGAGCGGCGTGAACAGATCAGGGCCCCACACGTAGCGATCATGCCTGGCGACCGAGAGGATCCCGATGGCGACGTCGACCGAACGTAGCGCGGCAGACAACCCCACCCGCGGCCGCTGGTGGCTGGTGGCGGCGGCCCTCCTGCTCCAGGCGTCCACCGGCGCGGTCTACGCCTGGAGCGTCTTTTCCAAGGCGCTGCAGAAGGACAGCGCCTTCGGCCTCTCCAAGCCGCAGGCCACCCTTCCGTTCACGGTGACGATCGGCATGATCTTCCTGGGCACCTACATCGGCGGCCGGATCCAGGACCGCAAGGGCCCGAAGCTGGTCGCGCTCACCGGCGGTGTCCTGTACTCGCTGGGCATCATCGCTGCCTCGTTCGCCCGCGATGCCGACCGGCTGTGGTTGTTGGTCCTGACGTACGGCGTGATCAGCGGCTTCGGCCTGGGCCTGGCCTACATCGTGCCCATTGCGATGCTGCAGAAGTGGTTCCCGGACAAGCGCGGCCTCATCACCGGCCTCGCCGTCGGCGGGTTCGGCTTCGGCGCCGTGATCACGTCACCGATCGCGCAACGGCTCATCGACAAGACGCCCAGCGTGCCGACGAAGGCGTTCCTGCCCCTCGGCATCGCATACCTGATCGCCACGGTCATCGGCGCGTCCTTCTTCCGCAACCCGCCGGAGGGCTACCAGGTTCCGGGGTTCGTGCCGAAGACCACCGGCCGGGTGGTCGACAGCGGCAAGGACTACACCGAACGGGAGGCCCTGCACACGCCGCAGTGGTACCTGCTGACGGCGATCCTGACCCTGAACGTGACTGCCGGCATCGCGCTGATCTCGGTGGCCGCGGCGGCCGCGACCGACATCGCCGGCTACGGCAAGGCGGCAGCGGCCAACCTGGTCGGCATCTGGGCGATCTTCAATGGCGCCGGCCGCATCTTCTGGGGTGCCCTCTCGGACAAGATCGGCCGGATGACCGCCTTCTTGGGGATGCTCGGGATCCAGGGAGTCTGCTTCCTGTTGATCCCGCACGCCACGAATGCGGCCATCTTCTTCATCCTCGGTGCCCTGATCTACCTCTGCTACGGCGGCGGCTTCGGCACGATGCCGGCGACCGCCGGTGACTACTTCGGCCTGAAGCGGGCCGGCGCCATCTACGGGCTGATGATCATCGGCTGGAGCATCGGCGGCGTGCTGGGGCCGCAGATCGTCGCCACGTTGAGCTCTGGCAAGGCCTACACCAGGGCGTTCACGACCATCGCCGTAATCGCTTTCGCCGCGCTCGTCCTGCCGCTGATCACGAAGATCCCGCGGACCCGGCAGAGCGAGACGGAGGGCTATGTCGGCGAGGCGGCGACCACCGGTCCGGGTGCCCGCTAGGAGACCGACACGCAGCCCGGCGGCTGGGCACGCGGGTCCCGGCCGTGTTTACTCCTTCGTCGACGCCACCAGTTTCGCGCTCATGCGTCGCCGGCGTATCCACGAGGCGTTGGCCTTCGATGGGAACTTCACCGCAGCCGGGTTCGTGGAAGTGCGTCCGTGCTAGCACGGTCGCGTCTGCGTGCCCGACGGTTCAGCGCACCACCAGCGGGTGCGGACCGGCCGGCACCAGCTCGCCGATCACCGGTGCGCCCGGCACCTCACCGGCGACCAGCAGGCCCCCCGAGGTCTGGGCGTCGGCCAGCAGCAGCCGTTCCAGTTCGTCGATGCGGATGCTCCAGTGGGTGTGGGGGTCGACCCAGGCTAGATTGCGTCGCGTCCCGCCGCTGATGTAGCCGGCGCGGGCGGCTTCCCGGGCGCCGTCGAGATAGGGGACCGCCGCGACGTCGACCACGGCGGTGACGTGGCTGGCGCGGGCCAGCTTGTAGAGGTGGCCGAGCAGTCCGAAGCCGGTCACGTCGGTGGCGCAGACGACACCCGCCTGCAAGGCGGCCTCGCCCGCCGAGCGGTTCAGTGCGGTCATCGCCGCTACGGCGTTTGGGAAGACCTCGCCGGTCGCTTTGTGCCGGCTGTTCAACACACCGATGCCGAGCGGTTTGGTGAGGGACAGCGGTACGCCGGGCCGGCCGGCGTCGATGCGCAGCAGCCGATCCGGATCCGCGAGGCCGGTGACCGCCATGCCGTACTTGGGCTCCGGGTCGACGACGCTGTGACCGCCGGCGACGTGGCAGCCGGCTTCTCTCGCGACGTCGAACCCGCCGCGCAGCACTTCGGCGGCGAGCTCGAGCGGTAGCACGTCGCGCGGCCAACAGAGCAGGTTGACCGCCAGTAGCGGCCGGCCGCCCATGGCGTAGACGTCGGAGAGCGCGTTCGCGGCGGCGATCCGCCCCCAGTCGTACGGGTCGTCGACGACCGGCGTGAAGAAGTCGACGGTCGAGATGACCGCCGTACGGTCGTCGATGCGGATCGCGGCCGCGTCGTCGCCGTCGTCCAGGCCGACAAGGAGTTCAGCGTCGCTCGTCGAGCGATCGCCGAGCAGCCCGGCAACGACCTGCTCGAGCTCACCGGGCGGGATTTTGCAGGCGCAGCCCCCACCGCTCGCGTACTGCGTAAGTCGGTACGACGTCGCCGTGGTCATCACCGCCCGACCCTACGTCGGCGACCGACCTCGATCGCGAGCGGGCAACAGGGCACTGCGCTCGGTCCTGCCGGTTGGTGTGGTCCAGCCGAGAATCATTCCCTCGACTGTCGATTTGGCCTGGGCCTGTTCGTAGTGCGTGCAGAGGGTCGGTACGGTGCCGGTCCGCCCGAAGGGAGCGTCATGAAGCAGTACCTGTTGGCCGTGCACATGGTCGAGGGCCAGGAGCCGCCGGAGGCGATGGAGGAGACGTACAAGGACGTCGACGTACTCAACGAGGAAATCAAGGCGGCGGGTGTCTGGGTATTCGCCGGCGGCCTGCACCCGCCGACCACCGCGACGGTGGTGCGGATGCAGGGCGATGAGGTGCTCACCACCGACGGGCCGTTCGCCGAGACCAAGGAGCAGCTGGGCGGCTTCTGGATCATTGAGGCTGCGGACCTGGACGCCGCGCTGGCGTGGGCGGCAAAGGCGACGAAGGCCTGCCGGGCCCCGGTCGAGGTCCGCCCGTTCCAAGACGAAACGGAGGCCTAGCGGACGTCGATGTCCTTGCCCGCCAACGAGATCGAACGCCACTTCCGGCGGGAGTACGGCCGGACCGTGGCCACCCTCGTCCGCTCCTTCGGCGACATCGATGTCGCCGAAGAAGCGGTGCAGGATGCCTTCCTGGTGGCTCTCGATCGTTGGCCGGTCACCGGTCTGCCGCCGAACCCCGGCGCGTGGATCACTACGACGGCGCGCAACCGCGTCATCGACCACCTCCGACGGGAAGCCTCGCGCCACGACCGGCATGCCGAAGCGGCGTTCCTGCACCAACGTGAAGTCCCTGAGCCGGTGGGGCCGGTGACGGACGACCGCCTGCGCCTGATCTTCACCTGCTGCCACCCGGCGCTTGCCCCCAGCGCCCAGGTGGCGTTGACCCTCCGGCTGCTCGGTGGCCTGCAGACCGCCGAGATCGCTCGGGCCTTCCTCGTGCCTGAGGCGACCATGGCCCAACGTCTCGTCCGCACCAAACGGAAGATCGCGGCCGCGGGCATCCCGTACCGCGTCCCGGGCGACGCCGAGCTCCCCGATCGGCTCCGCGCGGTGCTCGCCGTCGTCTATCTCGTGTTCAACGAGGGCTACAGCGCCTCCGGTGGCGACACCCTCGTGCGGGAGGACCTGTGCGCGGAGGCGATCCGGCTGGCGCGTCTTCTGGCCGAGTTGATGCCCGACGAGCCGGAGGTGCTCGGACTGCTGGCGCTGCTGCTGCTCACCCACTCCCGACGAGCCGCGCGGACCTCGCCCGACGGATCCCTCGTGCTGCTGCCGGACCAGGACAGGTCCTTGTGGGATCGAGCGCTGATCGAGGAAGGCCAGGCGCTGGTCCGCAGCTGCCTCCGGCGCGGCCAGCCCGGCCCCCACCAGCTGCAGGCGGCGATTTCCGCGGTCCACAGCGACGCCGCAACCGCGGCCGAGACGGACTGGCGCCAGATCCTCCGGCTGTACGACGACCTGATGCACCACACACCCACTCCGATTGTCGCGCTCAACCGGGCCGTGGCGGTGGCTGAGGTGCGCGGCCCGGCGGCGGGCCTCGCCCTGGTCGACGGCCTCGACCTCGGCAGCTACCACCCTTTCCATGCCACCCGGGCCGACTTGCTGCAGCGGCTCGGCCGCCATGCCGAGGCAGCGCAGGCGTACGACGCCGCCCTCGCCATCACGAGCAATGCCACGGAGCGGCAGTTCCTCGAGCAACAGCGGCGCACCGCGGCCGCTCCTTGATGGCGTCCGAGACCCATCGGTATGCCAGGGTCAGGCGAGCGCGCGCTCCACCACAGGCTGGCTGGGCTCGGCCTGGCCCGTTGGAGCTAGGGCCACGCGGACCCGGTTGCGGCCGTCGGTCTTTGCGGCGTACAGCGCCCGATCCGCAGCGCCCAGCAGTTCGTCGACGTCGTTCCCGTGCTCGTCGAGGGTGGCGATCCCCACCGAGGCGGTGATCCGCGGCCCACTGTCTCCGGAGATGCGCACGTCCGCGATCGCTCGGCGCAGCCGCTCGGCTACCACGGAGGCCTCGCTGGTGGAGAGTCCCGGCAGCAGCACGGCGAACTCCTCGCCGCCGAAGCGGCCGACCACGTCGCCCGGCCGGCTGACCTCGGTCAAGGCATGGGCGGTCGCCACCAGCGCGTCGTCGCCGACGAGGTGACCGTGTTCGTCGTTCACCTGCTTGAAGTGGTCCAGATCGATCAAGGCGACCGTGAGGGGTTCGGTTGCGGCGGCAGCGCGACGTAGGTGGATCTCCAGCAGCTGCCGCCAGTACGTCGAGTTGACCAAGCCGGTCTTGGCGTCGGTGCGGGCCGCGGCCAGCAACTGGCTGTGCAGCAGGCTGCGCTGGAGGAGCATCAGCGGCGGCAGGCTGAGGATGCCGAGTGGCCGTGAGAGCGCCCAGATCGCGGCGAGCAGCGCACCAGTGCACTGGACGGCCACCTCGACCACGACCCCCGCCCAGCCTCCGAGCGCCGACAGCCTTGACACTCCGTGGTGACGGTGGATCATCTCGCCGATGGTGGCCGCGTTGAGCAGGGTGAACACCACGATGGCAAGGCATACGCCGGTCAGCAGCCGCCACTCGGGGATCAGTCCCAGGGTCGACGCGTCGCTGAAAGGCGGCCGGGCGGCCCCGCCGACGTGGCTTGCGACGGCACTGGCCGCGGCCCCCGCCATGCCGAGATTGCTGACGTTGAGCAGCCGGTTGACCAGGCCGGGGTTCCGACTCGAGGGCGTTGAGCTCCACTCCAATGCCAACGGCGCCATCGCGGCGTACACCGGCGGCAGCAGCAACGTGACAGCGAAGATCCACACCGACTGAAGGTCGACGCTGGCTTCGGCCGGCCCCTTGGTGGGCGCGCCGAACCACCGCTGTACGACGGACACGACGGTGCCGCAACCCATCAGGGCGGTGAACAGCACCAGTTCCGGCCAGCTCCACCGGGCTCTCGAGAGCAACAGCACGTCGAGTGCACCGCCCACCCCGATCACGGTCAAAGCCCACCGGCGAGCCGCCGGTGTCCAGCTGACCGGTATGCAGAGGTGCGCCCGCCACCGCCGCAAGCCCGCGCCTCCGTTCATCGCCGCCATGACCGCAGGTGGGCAGCGGCAGCGCCACCCGGTACCGCCCGCAAGTGAGCCCCGGCAGACATCGCTGTCAGGTCCATCGACGCGGCGGCGGTGCAGGTTGAGGCTGGTCGGCAAAGACCCTGGCGCGGTCTGGCCCGTAGGCTCTGCGCGGAGGCGTGTGGGTGCCTGGTGGCCCTCCCGGTCTTCAAAACCGGGCGGGCAGTGCTGACTGAGTCTGTGTCGCCGCTGGTAGCGACGTCGCGAAATGTGCATCTTCGCAGGTAGCGCTGTGGATTGCGTGGGCCGTCGGGACCGTCGTGCACCGCCCCGGACCGAGCCGGTCCACGGCTACCGGAGCGTCAGAGGAGCGCGTACCGTTGCGCCCCGACTGTCGATGGTTTTCCCCGCTAGTCAATGGCGCGGGAACACCCAACCGGAGAGGGCCCTCATGGCCGTTTCGTACATCGCCCGTCACCTGGTTCGGTACGCCGTACCGGCCATCTGCGGGGTCGCCTTTGCGCTGACCCCGGGCGTAGCCGCCGCTGGTTCACCCTCGGCCACAGGCGAGGACGGCGCCACGTGCTTCGACCAGAAGCCCACCATCACCGGGACGGTCCGGAGCGACGTGGTCGTCGGTACGCCCGGTCCAGACGTCATCCTGGCGCTGGCCGGCGACGACCGGATTGACGGCCGCGGCGGCGACGACCTGATCTGCGGCGGGACGGGCAACGACGTACTCCTCGGCAGCGCCGGGAACGATCTGCTGAAGGGCGGGTCGGGGGATGACGAGCTGATCGGAGGGACGGGGAGCGACGAGTTGTTCGGTGACGCAACCGGATTCTCCAGCCAGCCGCTGGGAACCGACGTTCTGTACGGCGGAGCAGGCGATGACAGACTGTGCACCGGTGACGGAGGTTTCGCCGGAGGGTGCCACCCCGGCGCGAACGAGTCGGATGTCGCGCACGGCGGGGATGGCCGCGACCTGATCGTGACCACTGGGCGAGCGTACGGAGACGCGGGCAACGACGTACTGTTTGGTCAAAGGGGGACGGGCGCCTTGCTAGGCGGGGACGGCGACGACTACCTGCAGTATGGAAAGCGGATGCACGGCGGCGCCGGGAACGACTTTCTGCGCTCGGGCACATACTCCTTCTTTGCCGGTCCCTGTGTGGGTGGCTGTTTGCTCGATGGCGGTGCTGGAAACGACCGTCTCGAGGCTGGTGTCGGGGACGACATGATCCTGGGCGGTCCAGGTGATGACAGCATTGATGGCTTGGCCGGCAACGACGTCATCCGCGGTGGCGACGGCGCGGACACGATCATGGGCGACGCGGGCAACGACACCATCTACGGCGACGCCGGCAACGACGACTTGAACGGCAACCAGGACAACGACCAGGTGTTCGGTGGCAGCGGAGACGACAAGCTGCAGGGCGGCACGGGCAACGACCGGCTGCTTGGGGGCTCGGGGCATGACGTCTGCCTCGGCGAGAAAGGCGATGACACGGTGGCAGGCTGCGAGTACGCCGCCGCCTGAACGAACATAGTCGCGTAGCGGTGCGGGTAACTTGGGCTGCTTGATCCATGTAGGAGCCGGCGCAACCCGAAGCTCAAGGGCAGGAACGCGTCTACAGCCGCTAGCTTGCCGAGGCGAGTGAACTCCGGGGATTGCTCGCATTCTCTTAGCAGCCCGAGTTCCTGGCTGGTCAGAAAGTACTGAGTCCACTTCTCACGACTGTGGTCGAGCGGGAGTGCACCGCGCCAAAGTGCATCTTCCCCACCGGGGGTAGAGCACGGGCATCCTTGACTTCAAGCGTCCGGATGGCTGCGGTCTTTCCGTCGCCGCGTATCCCTAATAGCAGGAGGGTCTCTTGCAGGATACCGTCAAAGATGAGGTGCTCGAACGTTACTAGGTTCAGGTATTCATAACTATTAGCCAAGTAGGAGCGGAGCGCACTTGTATACCCCACCTGCAAGAGCTCGGCGGGAAGGACCATCGCAAGCCGGCCGCCACGCCTAAGCGCTGCCGTCGCTAGGACCACGAACGGGACCCACGCATTTCGTTAGCCGGCTAGGGGCTAGGCCGTAGTCGCGCATGAGAGTGAATGCGACCTGACGGTGAGCCTCGGGGAAGTGCTGGTACCGGATGAACGGCGGATTGCCGATGACCACGTCGAACTGGGGCCGGTGGCTCTGGTCCCACCAGCTAAAGACGTCACCCCGGACGACCGTCGTGCGGCCAGTGGCGTCTGCGTCCTCGATCTTCGAAGCTTCCTCGGACAACAACTCGACGGCTGTTAGCTGCCCCTGATGCGTCAGCCTGGCAGTCACTGCTCGGGCGAACACCCCGTCCCCGGCGCTTGGTTCCAGCACCTGCTCCGCGCCGGAGCCAATAGCCCAGTCCGCCAACCAGCTTGCGACCAACGGGGGCGTGTAGTACCCCCCGCGCACCTTGGCCAGCGACGGCTCGTCTCGCAACGGGACACCCGCCCCACGACGGCAACCGTATGGGGCGCTCATGGTCGAACATGTGAGCGACGCGCGGGCCGTACATGCCCCATCGGAAGCTGTGGAAGGGGGGCGCATCGAGGCAGCTACTGGAGCGCCGGGGGAGCGCCGAGGCGCGACGGGCCGCAGCGGTCGGAAGCGTCTGCGCAGGTAGACTGCCCCCGGAGGCGTGTGGGTGCCTGGTGGCCCTCCCGGTCTTCAAAACCGGTGTGGCCGAGGATCTCGGTCAGGCGGGTTCGATTCCCGTCCGCCTCCGCCACCAGGGCTTTTGCCACGTAATCACGCGGATGCCCGGCCCGCAGCAACCGGCCTATCGACCCCCGCGTGCCATCCGCGTGCCATAGCGGGGGGCGATCTTGGCTGGCGGGGTGCTTGCAAGCCGGGTCAGAGCGGCCGCAATGACGGCGTCGCGGTCCTCTGAAGCGTGCTGGTAGATCAAGGCCGCCCGCGGCGAGGCGTGCCCGGCGCGCTTCATCAGCTCCCTGGTGGTGGCGCCGGCGACGGCGGCGAGGGTCAGTCCGAGATGCCGCAGGTCGTGGAAGTGCAGACCCGGTACGCCGGCGCGATCCCGGGCCTGGCGCCAGCGCCAGGAGAAGACGTCCCGGCTCAGCACCCCGCCCGACTCGGCCGGGAAGACGAGGATGGCCCCCGCATGATTGTCGAGGTGGTGCTGCACCAACGGCAGGACATGCGGTGGCAGTGCGACGGTCCGCACTCCGGCGGCCGTCTTGGGCTCGGTGAAGGTCGGCTCGCCGGGCCTCGTGCTGACCAGCTGACGGTCATAGCGGACGGCCCCGGCGTCCAGGTCGAGGCGGTCACGGGTCAGTGCCAGCAGCTCACCGACCCGGGCGTGCGACCAGACCGCCAGATGTACGAGGGCGTGGTAGCGCGCTGGCAGCTCCTCCAGGACGGCCTGCACCTGCGGCAGGGTCGGCAGGGCCCGCTCGGGGGCGCGGGCCGTGCCGGCGCCCGGAATGCGACACGGGTTGACCGCCAGCGTGCCGTCGCGGACCGCCACGTTGAGCAGCGAACGCAGGAACGCGTAGGTCTTGCGTGCCTGCGCCGGGCCCGTGCTGGCCGCGAGGCGGCCGTACCAGACCCGGATGAGTTCGGGGGTCAGGTCGGCCAGTTCGACCGCGCCCAGGTCGGGAGTGATGTGCAGCCGCAGCGACTCTTGGTAGGTCTCCAGCGTTCGCGGCGCGAGGTCGGTACGCGAGTGGAGGTAGGAGTCGGCGTAGGTCTGCAGCGCGACCTTGCCGGCGGTCGGGCCTTCGTGGCGAACGTCCGTGGGGCGGTCCGGTAGGCACCCCCGGGGGCGGCGTACCGCACCTGCCAACGTCAGTCCCGACTTGAGGCGCCGGACGCTGCCGAACCCGCGTCGCCTGGTCGCCATCGCTCCTCCCCGGTTGCTGCCGCCGCTACCGACCGGGTCGCCCCGGACTCATCGTCGTCCCTCCGCCGACGCGGTGATGCCGCCGGTGCACAGGCACAACCCAGAGCGGGAGCAGGTGTGCCTGGCCCGGGCCGGGCTAACGAGGTTGGAGGAAGGCCCCGTCGCTGCCTTGCAAGCCATCGACGTAGTCGGACAAGGCCGCGGCCGGGACGCGTCGGCAGGTGCCGATACGAACGGATTCGACAACACCGGCGCGGAGCAGCTCGTAGAGCTTGCTGCGGCCGATGCCGAGGACCCGAGCGGCTTCGTCGGGAGTGAGCAGCAACTTGTCCATCTGGGCTGCCTTCGGTCGGGGTGGACCGCGACCGGCTGCGTCCACCTGCTGTCGTGCGGATGGTTCTGAGCGTTCAGCGCGGGGTTGCCTGACAGGTTGTCGTCGGCTGCCGGCCGGCTGCGCTGGCGCGGCCGCGACGACCGCAGGCCGGTGCAAGCGGCGGGTGACCATCGTGGAACGGCCGGCCGGTCTTCTGATCCCCGTACCGCCGGTGACAAGCGCGCCGGCAACGTTCCGGACAACCTGTGTCCGCAGTGTCGAGTGGGTGTCGATCGGCAAGCTGGCGGCCGGCCGCGAGGGCTACTACCTGACTGCGGTGGCCCGGGGGAGGAGGACTACTACCTTGGGACGCGGGGAGGCGCCGGGACGGTGGCTGAGTGCAGGTGCGCGCCTGGTGGGGTTGTCCGGCAGGTGCTGGCCGAGCCGCTGCGCGCGGTGCTGGACGGCCGGGACCCCAGCGACCTCCCTCCGGAGGACAACCCGGGGACTACTCGTGACGCCCGCCGTCGGCGCGGATGCGCCCTGACCTGCGGTTTTCGTGTCGGCTGATGTCGGCTCGTAGCGACCGGTAACGGCCCGTCTGTTGGAAGAATGTTGGAAAGCTCGCGGACGGAGGTGCGCAGATGGCGAGCCTGGCCACCGGCGTGGCGGCCGGGAGCTGCGCTACCGGGACCGTGGCGGAGCCGACCTGGGCGGCTCGGACATCAGCGTGCGGTGGACGCACTTAGCGTCCCGTGCCAAGCCCGCGACTGTCACCGGCGGTTCAGTCCGCGCGCTCGGGCTGGGGCGCCGTGGGCGGTAGACGTGGCCGGCGAAGGCCGAGGTCGACGTCCCCGACCCCGCCGACCGTCTGCTGTTCCGGCGATACCACCAGTGTCTCAAACGCCGCTCGCGGCCCCCGAGGCTGTCGTTCGTGCCCAACGGCTAAGCCTTCGGCACAGGTCCCGATGTCGGTTGCCCGCCGAGCCCAACGGCACGCCGAAGTCGATGACACACACTTGTATCCCGTGGATAGCCTGCGCTCCCCGCCGCCTGGTGGGGGTCCACCGGCCCGGGAGTCGCCCTCACAGTTGTTGCTGCAGGTGGCC
>JAABUR0100000328.1_pt1 | contig 106171 bp, 109 predicted proteins | sample 5560091 | NCBI WGS metagenome assembly JAABUR01 (sample SAMN10711879, study PRJNA513375) | rock metagenome | isolation source: Antarctica rocks | place: Antarctica: Victoria Land, University Valley sud | reverse complement strand
CGACCGCGTCGTCGATGCCGGCGCCGGCATCGCCCCGGGCGGCGTACAGGGCCGGCACGGTGGCGAGCGTGAACGCCTCCGCCTCGACGTCCGGGACCTCGTCCCAACGCAGGGGCATCGACACCCGCGCGTCGGGCAGGGGACGGACCGAATAGGCGGACGCCACGGTGCGGTCCTTGGCGTTCTGGTTGTAGTCGAGGAAGACGCCGTGGCGCTCCTCCTTCCACCACTTGGCGGTCGCGATCGATGGCGCCCGCCACTCGACGTCACGGGCCAGCGCGAGCGCCGCCCGCCGCACCTCCGGGTAGGTCCACGAGGGAGCGATCCGCACGTTGATGTGGATGCCCCGCGAGCCGGACGTCTTGGGCCAGCCGATGAGCCCGACGGCCTCGAGCGCCTCCCGGGTGACCAGCGCGACCTGGCGCACGTCCGACCATGGCACGCCGGGAACCGGATCGAGGTCGACGCGCAGCTCGTCGGGATGGTCGAGGTCCTCGGCCCGGACCGGGTGGGGGTTCATGTCGATGCAGCCGAGGTTGACGACCCAGGCGAGCCCGGCGGCATCGTCGACGACAATCTCGTCGGCGGTCCGGCCGGAGGGGAAGGTGAGCTCGGCGGTCCGCAGCCAGTCCGGCCGGTTGTCCGGCGCGCGCTTCTGGAAGAAGGCCTCGCCCTCGGCGCCGTCGACGAAGCGCTTGAGGGCCATCGGTCGTCCGGCGATGCCGCGCAGGGCGCCGTCCGCGACGGCCAGGTAGTAGGCGACCAGGTCCATCTTGGTGTGCCCGGCCCGGGGGAAGTAGACCTTGTCCGGGTTGGACACCGTGACCTCGCGGCCGGCGACGGTCAGGACTTCCTTGCGGGTCGGCATGGCGCCCACGATACCGCTCGACAGGTCCGCGCGATCCATCCACGATTTCATTCGACCTGTCGAATTCGGACATGACCGTTCGTTGATCCGATGAAGGTGGCCGAGGGGCCACACAGCCCGAACTGGAGGACCCGATGCGCTACGCGATCCTGATCTACGACACCGAGACCGCGAACCCATCGCCCGAGCAGCCGCCGGCCGAGGTCATGGCGGCGGTGATGGACGAGTGGAACGCGTACACCCGCATGCTCCGCGACCGGGGCGCCTTCCTCGCCGGCGAGGCGCTCCGGCCGGTCCAGACCGCCACCACCGTCCGTGAGCAGGATGGACGGACCGTGACGACCGACGGGCCCTTCGCCGAGACGAAGGAGGCCCTGGGCGGCTTCTACCTCGTCGAGGCGCGTGACCTGGACGAGGCCCTCGAGCTCGCGGGCGCCTGCCCGGGGGTGCGGTCCGGCTCGATCGAGGTCCGGCCGGTGATGGAGTTCCCGGCGGGCACGGCCGAGCACGCGACCGCCGGGAGCGCGCAGGCCTGATTGTCGGCGCCGCCCGCCGCCCACGACGTCGTCGACCGCCTGTTCCGAGAGGAATCGGGACGGGTGGTCGCGACCCTCATCCGCGTCACGGGCGACTTCGACCTCGCGGAGGAGTCGGTCCAGGAGGCGTTCATCGTCGCCCTCGAGACCTGGCCGACCCGCGGCGTCCCGGACAACCCGGCCGCCTGGATCACGACGACGGCGCGCAACCGGGCCATCGACCGGTTGCGCCGCCGCCGGCGCCTGCGCGAGAAGACGGAGCAGCTCGAGCGAGAGGCGACGATCGAGGCGGAGCTGTCTGCCGAGCCCGCCACCAGCGAGGACGACGTGAGCCCGATCGCCGACGATCGGCTGCGGCTGATCTTCACCTGCTGCCATCCCGCGCTGCCGCTGGAGGCGCGCGTCGGCCTGACGCTCCGGACGCTCGGCGGCCTGACCACGCCGGAGATCGCCCGTGCCTTTCTCGTCCCGGAGCCCACCGTGGCCCAGCGGCTCGTCCGGGCGAAGCGGAAGATCCGCGCGGCGGGGATCCCGTACCGGGTCCCGCCCGACCATCTGCTGCCGGAGCGGCTCGACGGCGTGCTGCGGGTCCTCTACCTCGTCTACAACGAGGGCTACGGCGCGACCTCCGGGGATTCGCTCATCCGCCGCGAGCTCTCGAGCGAGGCGATCCGGCTGGCCCATGTCCTGGCCCAGCTGATGCCGGACGAGCCGGAGGTCCTCGGGCTGCTGGCGCTGATGCTGCTCCACGACGCGCGCAGGGACGCCCGGGTCGACGCCGACGGGGAACTCGTGCTGCTCGAGGACCAGGACCGCAGCCGGTGGAGCCGCGACCGGATCGAGGCCGGCAAGGCGCTCCTCGCCCGCGCCGTCCGGATGCGCCGGCCGGGCCCGTACCAGGTCCAGGCGGCGATCGCGGCGGTGCACGACGACGCGGCCACGCCCGATGAGACGGACTGGGCGGAGATCGCGGCCCTGTATGGGACGCTCCGCGAGCTCAGCCCGTCGCCGGTGGTCGAGCTGAACCGCGCGGTGGCGGTCGCGATGACGGACGGGCCCGAGGCGGGGCTCGGGCTGGTCGATGGGCTGGTCGCTGCCGGGCAGCTGGCCGAGTATCCGTACCTGCACGCGACCCGGGCGGACTTCCTGCGCCGGCTCGACCGGCTCGACGAGGCTGCGGCCGCGTACCGGCGTGCACGCGAGCGGACCGAGAATGCTGCCGAGCAGGCCTTCCTCGACCGACGAATCGGGCAGATGTCCGCGACCGACTCGTGACATATGTCACTGCCGGTTGGTGATGCCACGCACTACCGGTCGCCTCGGCCGGCACCCACGATGGGGGCATGTTGACCCATGAACGGTCCCTCGCGGCCGATACGACGCGAGAGCGTGGCGCGGTGCTGGCGGAGCTTCGCGGCGCGACCAAGCGCTACCAAGCGGGCGCTGCCACCATCGAGGCGGTCACCGGCGTCGATCTGATCGTCCGCGCGGGCGAGCTGCTCGCCGTGCTCGGGCCGAATGGCGCCGGCAAGACGACGGCGATCAGCATGCTCACCGGCCTCCGCCGGCCGACGAGCGGCACGGCGCGGCTGTTCGGCCGCGATCCGCGCGACCTCGCGGCCCGTCAGCGAGTGGGGGTCATGCTCCAGGCTTCCGGCGTGCCCGAGACGCTGCGCGTCAACGAGCTGCTGAACGAGTTCCGCGGCTACTACGCCGGGCCGCTGCCCTTGACCACCGTTGTCGCCGCCGCCGGACTCGACGGGCTTGAGCGACGTCTCTACGGCGAGCTGTCAGGCGGCCAGCAGCGTCGCGTCCTGTTCGCGATCGCGCTGTGCGGCGATCCCGAGCTGTTCTTCTTCGATGAGCCGACGACCGGGCTTGACGCCGACGTTCGGCGCGGGCTGTGGTCGACGCTCCGCGAGCTGACCCGGGCCGGTCGCGGGATCGTTCTGACGACGCACTACCTGGAAGAGGCGGATGCGCTTGCCGACCGGATCGTGGTGCTCGACCGCGGCCGCCTCATCGCGGAGGGCTCGCCGTCCGAGATCAAGGCGTGGGTGCCGGGCCGGCGGATCCGGGTGCGCAGCACGATGAGCGTGACCGAGGCGGGGGCACTTCCCGGCGTGCAGCGAGCGTCGCGGGATGGCGCCTGGCTGGAGCTGCTGACCGCTACGGCCGAGCCGGCGCTTCGCGAGCTCATGGCGCGCGACCCGGCGCTCGCCGACCTCACCGTTCTCGAGGCAAGCCTCGAGGAGGCATTCCTGGCCCTGACCACGACCCCGAAGGAGGCAGCCGCATGACCGGCCTGACCGATATCCGACCGGTTTCGGCGCCTTCCGGCCGCCGTCCGAGCCAGCTCGGGATCTATCGAACCGAGGCGACGCACGAGTTCCTCAAGCTCCTTCGCGTGCCGATCTTCGCGATCAGCACGCTCGCCTTCCCGCTCATGTTCTACGTCATCTTCGGACTGACCTTTGCCAACGAGGCCGCTGGCGGGGTGGGCGTGACGACCTACATGCTCGCCACCTACGGCGCGTTCGGCGTGATCGGGTCGGCCCTGTTCGGCTTCGGCGTCAGCGTGGCCATGGAGCGCGGCCAGGGCTGGATGCGCCTCAAGCGCGTCTCGCCCATGCCGCCGCTCGCCTACTTCGTGGCCAAGGTCGTGATGAGCGTGTCATTCGCGGCGCTCATCGTGGCGGCGCTGTTCGCCCTTGGCGTGACCGTCGGCGGAGTGCGCATGCCGGCCGAGCAGTGGATCGGCCTCGGGGCCGTGCTCGTCGTCGGTGCCCTGCCGTTCTGCGCGATGGGCCTCGCGTTCGGCTACCTGGTGGGCCCGAACTCGGCCCCGGCCGTGCTGAACCTCGTCTACCTGCCGATGGCGTTCGCCTCCGGCCTCTGGATCCCGCTCTCCCAGCTGCCGGGGGTGGTGCAGACGATCGCGCCCTTCCTGCCGCCGTATCATTTCGCCCAGCTCGCCCTCGGCACCTTCGGCGCAGCCGACGGTGGCAGACCGCTGCTCCACGTGGGAGCGCTCGGCGCCTTCACCGTCGCATTTCTCGCCGTTGCGGCATGGGGCTACCGGCGCGACGAGGGACGAACCTACGGGTGATGACCGCCCGATGAGCGACCAGCCGCCCGACGGCACGAGGTGGATGCGCTACGTCTGGCTCGTCTATCTCGGCTCCCTGCTTTTCCAGCCCGCCTTCGACCCGACGGCCGGCCCACTCGACTGGGTCGCCGTCGTTGCGTTGGTCGTCGTCTTCCTGCCCCTCTACTTCGCGGCCTTCCGGGCCGACAGCCGACGTCTGCTCTGGCTGGTCGGCGCGATGGCGGCGCTTGGCGTCGCCGGCTCGCTGATCAACAGCGGGGCGAGTGCCTTCATCATCTACGCCGCCGCGGCGGCGGCATACCTGGAGCCCGTCCGGCGCGCGGTGCAGGTGATCGGCGGGCTCGCCGGGGTCGTGGGGATCATGGTCCTCATCTCGCCGGTCCCGTTGCCGTGGCGCCTGGCGGCGTTCGCACCTGCGCTGATCTTCACCATCGTCATCGGCGCCGCGAACGTCTTCGATGCCGAGCGCGAGCGGGCGCAGCGTCGGCTGCGCCGCGCCGACGAGGAGATCGAACGCCTGGCAACACTGGCCGAGCGCGAGCGCATCGCGCGCGACCTGCACGACCTGCTGGGCCACACGCTCTCCGTGATCGTCGTGAAGTCCGAGCTCGCGGCGCGGCTGGCGGAGCGTGAGCCGGCGCGGGCCGGCGACGAGATGCGGGACGTCGAGCGGATCGGGCGCGAGGCGCTTTCCGAGGTCCGGGCGGCGGTGGCCGGCTATCGTGCCAGGGGCCTGCGTGGCGAGCTGGAGGGCGCGCGTCAGGCGCTCGCCGCTGCCGGGGTCGAGGCGACGGTCGAGGCGGAACTGCCGGCCCTGCCGATCGCGCACGAGTCGGCGCTGGCGCTCGCCCTGCGCGAGTCGGTGACGAACGTCGTCCGCCACGCCGGCGCCCGGCGGGCCACGATCCGCATCGGGCTCGAGGGCCCTGACGTCGTCCTCGAGGTGGCGGACGACGGCCAGGGAGGGTCGGCCCCCGAGGGAGCGGGCCTGACCGGCATGCGCGAGCGCGTCGCCGCCCTCGGCGGTTCGATCCAGCGGGATGGCACGTCCGGCACGCGCCTGCGGGTCAGCCTGCCGGTCGACGGACCTGCCCGGGGTCAGGGCGTGCGACAGCCCGAATCGGCGGGGCAGCCGTGACGATCCGCCTCGTCCTCGCCGAGGACCAGCGGATGGTGCTTGGCGCGCTCGGGGCCCTGCTCGACATGGAAGCGGATCTGACCGTGGCCGGGACTGCCACGGACGGCGCGGAGGCCCTGCGCCTGGTCGAGTCGGTCGCCCCCGACGTGTTGCTGACCGACATCGAGATGCCGGGCATGACGGGCCTGGAGGTCGCAGCCGCGGTCAGGCGCCGAGGCCTGCCGACCCGCGTCGTGATCCTGACGACCTTCGCCCGTAGCGGATACCTGCGACGCGCGCTCGACGCGGGCGCAGCGGGCTACCTGCTCAAGGACGCGCCGTCCGCCACCCTGGCCCAGGCGATCCGCGCCGTGCACGCCGGGCGCCGGGCGATCGATCCCGAGCTCGCCGCCGACGCGTGGGGCGAGGCAGACCCGCTGACCGATCGCGAGCGGCAGGTCCTGCGCCTGGCCGGCGAGGGGCTCGCCAACGCCGAGATCGCCGCGCGGCTCCACCTCTCGGACGGCACCGTACGCAACTACCTGTCCGAGGCGATCGGGAAAATGGGAGTCGCGAACCGTGTCGCCGCGGCGCGTCTCGCCCGGGAGCGCGGCTGGCTGTGACGCCTTCAGCGCGGGCGAGCACGAACGCCGTCACGAACTCGAGCGCGACGTTCCGCCCGCACCTTCTCCGTTCTTGACAGTTTCGCACTCGTGGTGCGAAATACGCACCAATGGTGCGGAATGTGAGCACGACGCTCATCAAGGGCCTCGACCTACTGATGATCGTCGCCCGCGCGAGACCCGGTGGCCTCCGGCTCGTCGATCTGCAGCGACAGGCCAACGCGGACAAGGCGGTCCTGCTGCGCCTGCTCAACGGCCTTCAGCTGCGGGACTTCGTTCGTCGGGACGACGATGCCCGCTATCACCTGGGGCCGGCGGCGATGGAGCTCGCCCACAGCTTCCTGGCCGGCATCGACGTGCGCGCCGCGGCGATCTCCACGATGCAGAGGCTGGTGGCCGAGGCTGGAGAAACCGTCCACCTGGGCACCCTGCGTGACGTGTCGGTGCTCTACCTCCACAAGATCGAGGCCGAGCGGACCATTCGCATGCACTCACAGATCGGCAGCCTGATGCCGGCGTATTCCACCGCGTTGGGCAAGGCGATGCTTGCTGCCGGCCCATCGGAGCTCGTGGAACGTGCGATCGGCGCCGGGATGCCACCGCGGACGCGGCACACCATCACCGAGCCCGACGGGCTGCGGCGTGAGCTCGCCACCGTCCGCGCTCGCGGGTTTGCGATCGACGACCTGGAGAACGAGGACGGGGTGCGCTGCGTCGGTGCCGCGATCCTCGATCACCAGGATGCCGTCGTCGGCGCACTCAGCGTCTCGGCACCGGCATTCCGCTTCTCGCTCGAGGACGCCCTCCGACTGGGACCGGTGATCGCGCGGGCGGCGCAGGAAGTGTCTGCGCAGCTCGGTTCTCCGGCGGCCGTTGGCCCGCAGGCCGGCGACGGAGCTGGGCCACCCGAGGAGCCGGAGAGGCTGCGCCAGATGGACCGCAGAACAGCGCCTGCCACCGCGGGCACCGCGCCCCGCGCCCAAGCAATGGCCGTCGAGAGCTCGCCCTGGAAGGACGGTGAGGCGTGAGCAGCAGAAGGAGATCTTGATGTGGCATTCGCGCATCCAGCCTCGCGGCACGGCCCGCATGACAGGAGGAACGGCAACGATGTCGATCAGCGGACCCGGTATCCAACGACCGCTGGCTGCGGTGGTGGCGCTTGCCCTGGCCACGGCCGCATGCAGCGCGCCCCCGACGCCGGGGTCAAGCGGCCCGGCAGGAAGCCGCGCGGAAGGAAGCGGGCCAGCCTCCGCCGGTGAGGCGGTGACCCTGAACGTCATCGACGTGGCGGGCAACCTGCAGCTCACGCAATCGATGATCGATGCCTTCGTCGCCGCCAACCCAGACCGAGTCGCGAAGGTCAACTACGACAAGGCGCCGTCGCCCGAGCTCGCCAGCCGGATCCAGGCGCAGCAGGGGGGCAACAATCTCCAGACCGACCTCGTCCTGACCGGGACCGATGCCCTGTCCGCGGGCATCGAGCTCGACCTGTGGGAAGAGCTCGCTCCGATGTACGAGGAGCGTGCCGGCACGACGCTCGAGGAGATCCTGCTGGAGCCCGCGAACAACATGCAGGCGCTGGCCGAGGGCTTCGGCGTTGTCATCACCTATTACCCCTCCGGACCATTGCTCGAATACGATCCCGAGCAGGTGAGCGAGCCACCCACCACCCCCGAGGCACTCCTGGAGTGGGCCAAGGCCAACCCCGGCAAGTTCATGTACGCCCGGCCGGCCAACTCCGGGCCCGGTCGCACGTTCCTCCAGGGACTGCCGTACCTGCTCGGAGACAAGGACCCCATGGATCCCGAGAAGGGCTGGGACAAGACCTGGGCCTATCTCGAGGAGCTGGGTCAGTACATCGAGTACTACCCCACTGGCACCGGGCAGACGATGACGGAGCTGGGTCAGGGCACGAGAGCGATGATCGCCTCCACCACCGGCTGGGATATCAACCCGCGGGCACTGGGGACGGTTCCGAAGGAGGCGCAGGTCGCATTCTTCGACGACTTCACGTGGGTCTCGGACGCGCACTACTTCGTGGTGCCCAAGGGCGTGGACGAGGCCAAGCGCGACGTTCTGCTGGATCTTCTGGCCTGGATTCACCAGCCCCAGGAGAACGCCAAGGCCTACGACGCGGGCTACTTCTATCCCGGCCCCGCGGTCAAGGGCGCTGAGCTCTCGATGGCGCCCGAGGATTCTCAGGCGATCATCGAGGAGTTCGGGCGGCCGGAGTATGACCAGGTGATCGCCGACAATCCGGTGGTCGTCCCGCTTGGTGCTGCGCCGCTCGTCAAGGCGTTCGAGATCTGGGACGAGCGGATCGGCGGGGACCAGATCAAGGAGTTCTGATGCCGCAACCGCAGCTCGAGCGCCTTGCGATCGAGGACGTGTCCAAGGTCTACGGCGACCACGTCGCGCTGCGGGACTTCAGCCTGGATGTGGCCGGGGGCGAGTTCGTCGCGCTTCTCGGCCCATCCGGGTGCGGCAAGTCCACGATGCTCAATTGCCTGGCCGGCCTCGTCCCGCTGACCAGCGGTCGCATTTCCATCGACGGCGATCGCATCGACCCACTCCCGCCGGAGCGCCGGCGGTTCGGCATGGTCTTCCAGAACTACGCTCTCTTTCCGCACCTGAACATCGGCCGCAATGTCGCGTTCGGCCTCGAGTCACGACGCGTGGCCCGCAGCGAGATCAGGGCCCGGGTCGCGCGTGCGCTTGGCCAGGTCCGCCTCGAGGGCCTCGCGGACCGCTATCCGTCGCAGCTGTCCGGCGGGCAGCAGCAGCGGGTCGCGATGGCGCGCGCCATCGTCCTCGAGCCGCGCCTGATTCTCATGGACGAGCCGTTGTCGAACCTCGACGCGCAGCTTCGAACCGAGCTGCGCACGGAGCTGCGCCGGCTTCACCAGGACCTCGGACTGACGACGATCTACGTCACGCACGACCAATCGGAGGCGCTTTCGCTTGCCGATCGTCTCGTGGTGATGCGCAACGGAGTTCATCTGCAGATCGGCACACCGGCGACCGTCTACACCGAACCGGCGGATGCGTTCGTCGCCGCGTTCATGGGCTATCGAAACCTGATTCCGGCACGGCGGCGATCGGCTCGGGACGGTGACGTGATCGTCGAGCTGGCCGATGGCGTGACGATGCGCGGGGTCGACCGAGGCGCCAGCACCGATGAGCAGGTCGTCGTGGCGGTGCGACCATCGGACTTCACCGTCGTGCCCGCCGCTGGATCGGACGACGAGGCATCAGGGGAGAACGCGATCACCTGCACCGTCCGCGTCGTGGAATACCAGGGCGAGGAGAGCGCCGTGGAGGCGGAAGCTGCCGGTGGCCTGCGGGTGCACTTCCGCACGACCGAGCGGGTGGCCACCGGCGAGCGGGTCGCCGTCCACGTCGACCCGTCCCGGCTGCTGGTCTTTGCCGCCGATGCCTGAGCGTTCCCGCTCGCTGCGAGATCGCCTCGCCGAGCGCGGCATCGATCGCGTGCTCTGGCTGCTGCTCCCTGCCGCGGCGTTGCTGGGGATGCTCTTCGTGTACCCCTTCCTGTACGGGCTGGGGCTGTCCGTCCAGTCGCAGGAGGGCACGCCGGGGATCGGCAACTACCTGCGCTTCTTCGGCGACGACTTCCAGCGTTCCACCATCGCCAAGACGTTCGCCCTCGCCATCCCGGCCGCCGCCCTCAACGTCGGCATCAGCATCCCGATCGCCTACAAGCTGCGCGGCCCGGTCCGTCACAAGCGCGTCATCACCACGCTGCTCGTGTTGCCGGCGACGCTCGGCACGGTGCTCGTGGCGGAGGGCCTCATCCGCTATTTCGGCCCGATCGGCTGGTTCAACCAGCTCCTCATGGCGATCGGGATCATCGACGCACCGCTGCAGCTGACGCACAACTACATCGGGGTCATGGCTTCGCTCATCATCACCGGCTTCCCGCTGAGCCTGCTGCTGGTCCTCGGGCATGCATCGGGGATCGATCCCGATCTCGAGCGCGCCGCCGCGACCCTCGGGGCGGGACCGTCCGAGCGGTTCCGGCGGGTGATCCTGCCGCTGATGCTGCCGGGGATCACGATCGCCTTCGTCCTGGCATTCGTGGCTGCGTTCGCCGTCTTTCCCTCGGCGGTCATGGTCGGCAATCCCTCCGGCGAGACCCGGGTCATCTCGATCGCCGCGTATCAGGCCGCGTTCGAGCGCTTCGACTATCCGATGGCCTCGGCCATCGCGATGATCATGGCAGCGCTGCAGTTCGCCGTCGTCGGCTCCGTCTTCCTCGTTCGCAGCCGGCTCTATCGCGGCTCGACGAGCGGTGCCAAGGGATGACCATCGCCGGCGCGTCCGAACGGCCCGTACGCCGAGCGGGGGGACTGTCCCTGACGAGCATCGTCCTGGTGGTGGTGCTCGGAGTCTTCTTCCTCAACCTCGCCGCGCTCATTCTCGGGGTCGTGCTGAACTCCTTCGCCACGTCCTGGTTCGGCAGCCTGGTGCCGGATGGCCTGACCACGCGCTGGTACGCGTACGCGGCGGATACGTTCCAGCTGCTCGACGTCCTGCGGGTGACGTTCACCGTGGGTGCCGCGGTCGTCGTCCTCAGCCTGCTGATCGGCGCCCCGGCCGCCTACGCGCTGGCGCGCCGGCAGTTTCCGGGAAAGCGCCTCGTGATGCTGCTGTTCCTCCTGCCCATGCTGGTCGCGCCGATCACCTACGGCATCCCGCTGGCGACCGCGCTCTACCAGTTCGACCTCGCCGGGTCGCTGGCCGGGGTCATCCTTGCCAACCTGGTGCCGTCGGTCCCGTTCGTCATCCTGCTGCTGACGCCGTTCATCGAGCAGATCGACGAGAACCTGGAGCGCGCCGCCCGCATGTGCGGAGCTTCCACGCCGCGCGTCTTCGCGAAGATCCTGATCCCGCTCATGGCGCCCGGCCTGCTGGCCGCCGGACTCCTGGTGCTGATCCGGGTCCTGGCCATGTTCGAGCTGACCTTCCTGACCGCCGGACCGGGCGAGCAGACGCTCGTCGTCGCCCTGTACTACACCGTCTTCGCGGCCGGCATCCGCCCGACACAGGCGATCGATGCGATGGCCGTGATCTACATGCTGACGGCCTTCGTCCCGCTGCTCGTGGCGCTGCGGTTCGTGAACCCGACGCAGATCGTGGCGCGCATCAAGCAGGAGAATGTCCGATGAAGATCACGGGCGGCCGCGTCATCGTCTGTTCTCCGGGCCGGAACTTCGTGACCCTGAAGCTCGAGACCAGCGAGGGCATTCATGGCCTGGGAGATGCCACGCTGAACGGTCGCGAGCTCGCCGTCGCCTCGTACCTCCAGGACCACGTCCTCCCGCTGCTCGTGGACCGCGATCCGTTCGCGATCGAGGACATCTGGCAGTACCTGTACAAGGGCGCCTACTGGCGTCGGGGCCCGGTCACGATGACGGCCATCGCCGCGGTGGACACCGCCCTGTGGGACATCAAGGGCAAGAGCCTCGGCACGCCGGTCTACAACCTGCTCGGGGGCAGGTCCCGAACCGGCGTCCTGGTCTACGGCCATGCGAATGGCGACAGCGTGGACAACGCCATGCGGGCGGTCGAGCACTACCGGGAGCTCGGATACCGCGCCATCCGGGTGCAATGTGCCGTGCCTGGCGTGCCGAGCGCATACGGAGTGGGAAAGGGCGACCTGTACTACGAGCCGGCTGCTCGAGGCCTGCCGCAGGAGCAGATCTGGTCGACGGACGAATACCTGCGCTTCGCCCCGGTCCTCTTCGAGCGCCTGCGAACCGAGTTCGGCTTCGATCTCCGGCTGCTCCACGATGCCCATCATCGACTCACGCCGATCGAGGCGGGCTGGCTCGGCAAGCGACTGGAGGACTATCGGCTGTTCTGGCTGGAGGACCCCGTGCCGGCCGAGCTGCAGGAGGGCTACCGCCTCATTCGCCAGCACACCACGGTGCCGATCGCGGTTGGTGAGGTCTTCGACAGCGTGTACGACTGCCTCCAGCTGATCACCGAGCAGCTGATCGACTACATCCGCACCACGGTCGTCCACGCCGGCGGCATCACCCACCTCCGCAAGATCGCGGCGATCGCGGAGCCGTACCACGTCCTTACCGGCTCCCACGGTGCGACGGACCTCTCGCCGGTCTGCATGGCGGCTGCCCTGCACTTCGACATCTCCGTGCACAACTTCGGGATCCAGGAGTACATGCGCCACACGCCGGAGACCGATGCGGTCTTCCCCCACGCCTACACCTTCTCGGACGGCTATCTGCACCCGGGCGACGAGCCAGGACTCGGCGTCGAGATCGACGAGGAGCTGGCCGAGCGCTACCCGTACCGGCCGGCCTACCTTCCGACCAATCGACGCGTCGACGGGACGGTCCACAGCTGGTGACCGCGTTCCCCGGACAGGACGAGGCGGCTGGACCTGGCCTGGCTCCCCGCGACGACCGGCTGCTGCCGCCGGAGCCGACCGTCCGGGGAATTGCCCGTGAGCTCTACCGCGGGGTACGGGACCTGCCGCTCGTTTCGCCGCACGGCCATATCGAGGCTGCGGACCTGGCCGCCAACGTGCGACTGCCCGATCCCGCGACGCTGCTGATCAGCCGCGACCATTACGTTACCCGGCTCCTTCACTCGCAGGGCGTTCCACTGGAGGCGCTTGCCGTGGGGCCCTCCGACCCACACGACCGCCGGGCGACACCGCAGCCACGCGAGATCTGGCGCCGGCTCGCCGCGAACTGGCACGCGCTGCGTGGCATGCCGAGCCGGTTCTGGCTGGAGCAGACATTGGAGACCGTCTTCGGCATCCGGACCCCGCTCTCGCCGGGGACGTGCGACTCGATCTATGACGAGCTGGACGACTGTCTCGGGCGCGAGGACTTCCTGCCGCAGGCGCTGTTCGATCGCTTCGGCCTGGAGGTCATGGTCACGACCGATTCGGCCCTCGACCTCCTCGAGCACCACCGCGCCATCGCGGAGCGTTCATGGCCGGGCCGAGTGCTGCCGGGATTCCGGCCGGACGACGTCGCCGATGCCGGCAGACCCGCCTGGCGAACCGCGGTGGAACGGCTCGGTGAGATCGCCTCCGAGAACGTGGGGACCTACGCCGGCTACATCCGGGCCCTGGAGAACCGTCGACAATTCTTCGCCTCGCACGGCGCGACGTCGACCGATCACGGCCATCCGTCCGCAAGCGCCGAGCTGCTCGATGAAGGCGAGGCGGAGCGCCTTTACGCGCGACTGCTGGCACGCGCCGGCGACCTGGCGGATGCCGAGCGCTTCCGGGCACACATGCTCATGCAGTTCGCGCGCATGAGCTGTGAGGACGGGCTGGTCATGCAGCTGCATCCGGGCGCCATGCGTGGCCACGATCGTCCGATGACCGCGAGATTCGGGACGGACATCGGGGCGGACATCCCCACCGCGACGGAGTACGCGCACTCCCTGCGGCCCCTCCTCGAGCGCCACGGACACGACCCGAGGTTTCGGCTCATCGTGTTCACGCTCGACGAGGCGACCTACTCACGGGAGCTCGCCCCCATGGCCGGCTACTACCCGGCGCTGCTGCTGGGGCCGCCCTGGTGGTTCCACGACAGTCCCGAGGGTCTGCGTCGCTTCCGGGCGTGGACCCTGGAGAGCTCCGGGTTCTTCAACACCGTCGGCTTCACCGATGATGCGCGATCGTTGCCGTCGATCCCGGCTCGCCACGATGTCGCCCGCCGCGTCGACTGCGGGTTCCTGGCCGGCCTGGTGGCGGAGCGAAGGTTGACGCTGGAGGATGCGCACGAGACGGCGATCGATCTCGCCTATCGGCTGCCAAAGCTGGCCTATCGGCTGTGACCGAACGCTTGAGCCTGGCCACGCTGGACCAGGCGCCGGCCGAGCTACGGCCCTCCTACGATCCCTCGTCGCTGGCGATCGGCATCGTGCACCTGGGTCTGGGCGCCTTCCACCGGGCGCACCAGGCCGTCTTCACCGACGAGGCCCTGGGCGTCGAGTGGGGCGACTGGGGAATCTACGGCCTGAGCCAGCGGAGCCGCACGGTGCCCGACCAGCTGGAACCGCAGGACGGCCTCTATGCCGTGCTCGAGAAGGCGCCGGGCCATCGTGCCTGCCGGATCGTGGGCAGCATCAGGAAGGTCGGCCTCGCGTCGGAGGGGTCAGGCGACCTCACCCGCTGGATTGCCGCCCCCGCCACGCGGATCGTCTCGCTGACCGTGACCGAGAAGGGCTATCGCCACGATCCCGCCACCGGACAGCTGCGCGAGGACGATCCCGCCGTCCAGGCCGATGCCGCGGGCGGCGATGCCTCCACCGTCGTCGGCCAGCTGGTCCGTGGGCTTCAAGCGCGGCGTGCGGCCGGGGGCGACCCACTGACGGTTCTGAGCTGCGACAACATCGCGGGCAACGGCCGGCTGCTGCGCGGCTTGGTCGAGCAGTTCTGCAGCCTTCTCGACCCGAAGGACGAGCGGGCTCTGCGCCAATGGATGGCCGCCAACGTCACGTTCCCGTCGACCGTGGTCGATCGGATCGTTCCGGCCACCGGAGCGGCGGACCTCGAAGAGGCGCGGCAGCTCCTTGGGCTGGAGGATCGAGGCGCCGTCGTGGCCGAGCCCTTTCGTCAGTGGGTGATCGAGGACGACTTCGCCGCTGGTCGCCCGGCATGGGATGCCGTCGGGGCGATCCTGACGTCCGACGTGCTGCCGTATGAACTGGCCAAGCTGCGGATCCTCAACGGCAGCCACTCGACGCTCGCATACCTCGGAGCGGTGGCTGGCCACGACACGATGGCCGCTGCCATCGGGGAGCCGGCCCTGACCGCCCTCGTGCGTCGCATGATCCGCGATGAGGTCATTCCGACCCTGCGCGAATCGCCCGGCATCGACCTTTCGCGCTACGGCGACGCGGTGCTCGAGCGGTTCGCCAATCCCGCGCTCGGCCATCGGACCCATCAGGTCGCGATGGATGGCTCGCACAAGCTGCCGCAGCGCCTCCTCGCGACCGCCCGTGACCTGCTGTCCGACGGGCGGCAGCCGCGCCTCGTCGCCCTGGCGGTCGCGGGCTGGATGCGCTACCTGCGGGGCGTCACGGACGCGGGCGATCGATATGAGGTCGCCGACCCGATGGCCGATCGCGTCGTCGGGATCGCGAGCTCGTCGGATTCCAGCGGCACGATCGTCACCCGTCTGCTCGCGATCCGCGAGATCTTCGGCGATGACCTGGCAGGGCTGCCGGCCTTTCGGTCCGCGGTCAGCGAGTGGCTTGGACGTCTCATCGAAGACGGCGTCCTGCGGACCGTGGATCAGGCCGTGTCCGAGACGCCATGATTCGGGTCGCGGCGGTCGGCGAATGCATGCTCGAGCTCCGGCACGTGGACGACGAGACGCTGGCACTCGGCTTCGGAGGGGACACTCTCAACACCGCCGTCTACCTGGCACGCTGCGGCCGAGACGACGGCATCCAGGTTGACTACGTGACCGCCGTGGGCGACGACCCCTACAGCCAGGCGATGATCGAGTGGTGGCGGCGGGAGAACATCGGCACGGAGCACGTGGCCCGTATTCCGGGGCGGCACCCCGGCCTCTACCTGATCCGAACCGACCCCACGGGAGAGCGGTCGTTCACCTACTACCGATCCGAGTCCGCCGCGCGCGAGATGTTCCGCACCGCGGGTCCGAGATTGGACGAGGCACTCCACGGATACGATCTTGTCTACCTCTCGGGGATCACCCTCTCGATCCTCGACGCGGCGTCCAGAGAACGGCTCTGGAAAGCGCTCGATGCGGCGCGGGCACGAGGTGGCCAGGTGGCCTTCGACACGAACTACCGTCGATCGGGCTGGCCAGATGCGCGCGCTGCACGGCGTGCCATCGAGCGCACATTGGAGCACACCGACATCGCGTTGCCCACCCTTGACGATGAACGGCAGCTCTTCGGCGACACGGACGAGGAGGCCTGTGTCCGACGGCACCAATCGCTCGGTTGCAAGGAGATCGCCGTCAAGCTCGGAGCGGACGGTACGTTTATCGCGACCCGGACCGGCCGTTGGCGCGTTCCCGCCGCGAGGGCGCACCGCGTCGTCGACACCACCGCCGCCGGAGACGCCTTCAACGCGGCCTACCTGGCAGCCAGGCTCCGGGGTGGCTCCCCCGAATCCGCCGCCGCCCAAGGAAATCGCCTGGCGGCTGTGGTCATCGCCCATGCCGGCGCTGTCATCCCGGGATCTGCCATGCCGGGCGCGAGGTAGCCAGTTGACGAACAATCAGGCGCGAGCGCGGAGGAGCTGGCGGACGGCGGCGGTCCGTCGCTCGAGCTGGGGCCACTCGTCGACCAGGTCGGCGGTGTAGCCGAGCGCCGCGCGCAGGTCTGCATCGTCTCCGCCGCCCGCGGTCAGCGAGACGACGAACTCCGCCAGGTCCTCGATGTTGCGCCGGTAGAAGTAGAAGCCGAAAACGTCGGCGTCGAGCGAGATCGGACGGAAGGCGTCCTCATAGCGATCCAGGAACCAGCCGAAGCGATCGGCCGGGAAGAACGCGGTCCCGGCGAACATGAACAGGTCGTGCTCCGGTGGTCCGATGACCGCGCCGTCCCAGTCGAGCGCGCTGAGCTGGCCGTCCTCGTCGAGGAGCAGGTTCGAGCCCCAGAAGTCGGTGTGGCAGAGCACCGTGTCGCCGCCTCGCTCCCTCGCCTGGTCGCGCATGGCCTCGAGAACCCCGACGAGCTCGAGGAGCTCCGCGGCCCTTGGCGCGAGAAGGTCGCGCAGTCCGGCCAGCGTGGGGTGCTCCCCGGCCGGCAGGGGAGCACCGGCAACGAGCCGATGGAGCGTGTCGACGAGCGACGGCAGGAACGGGAGCTCGTAGCGTTCCGTGCGCGGGACGAGGTGGCCAACGCTCGACGTGCTCCCGTGGATGGCACCCAGGAGCCCGGCGACCCTGGCGTACAGCGTCTCCGGCCAGGCAGTCTCGTCCTCCAGGGTCCGGCCTTCCAGATGCTCCAGCACCGTGAGCTCGAACCGATCGAACCGGCTCATCAGGCGGCCATCGAGGTCGGCGATCGGGCGCGGGACGCGGAGGCCGAGCTCGGCGAGCCCGGTCATCAGCGGCAGCTCGGCGCCCCGCCGGCGCTCGGCGTCCGGCCGCGTCGGCTCCATGAGCTTCACGAAGACCCGCGAGCCGTTCTCCACCTCCGCGACGTAGCTCCACGAGTCGAGGCCCTTCGGGAGAAACACGAACCGGGTGACGGCGCGCCCGTACCGACCGCGCAGGAGCTGCCGGAGTGCGGCGAGATCGACCTCCGGCTCGACTCGCATCTAGCGCCCACGGGCCTCGGGTTCATGCACGCCCGGAACGGTAGCGCAGCGTGGGTCCTGCCGGGTCCTTGACAACACCGCCGTGGCCAGTATTATCCCGGTAGGTTAATTAACCGAAAGGCGAAATGCAGACCCAGTCGGATGCGCTGAGCACGACGTTCGCAGCCCTGGCCGACCCGACTCGGCGGGCCATCCTCGCCCGCCTCGCCCGTGGGGAAGCCATGGTCACGGAGCTGGCCGCCCCGTTCGACCTCAGCCTTCCAGCGATCTCGAAGCACCTGAAGGTCCTGCAGCGCGCCGGTCTCATCGAGCAGGGCCGCCAGGCCCAGTGGCGACCGTGCCGACTCCGGCCGGAGCCGCTCAGCAACGTGGCCGATTGGGTCGGTCAATACCGGCGTCACTGGGAGGCGAGCTTCGAGCGCCTCGACGACTACCTCCGCGAACTCCAGGCGACGGACCGGAACGATGATGCCGAGACCGGCTGACTCGAGGGCTCAGGAAGGAGCAGACGTGATGACGATGCAACAGCTGGGCAACGAACGGACGGCCGTCTACACGGAGGGTCAGGAGCTCGTCTTCGAGCGAGTGTTCGATGCCCCACGCGACCTCGTCTGGAACGTCATGACGGACCCGGAGCGCGTCACTCGCTGGTGGGGACCGCACGACCACACGGCGACGGTCGTCGAGATGGATGTCCGGGTGGGTGGCACGTGGCGCTGGATCAGCCATGGACCCGACGGCCAGGACGTCCCCTTCAAGGGCGAGTACCTCGAGGTCGAGCCGCCCGAGCGGCTCGTGCAGACGGAGATCTTCGACGTCCCGGGCTTCGACGACAAGGCCGCGATCAACACGCTGACGCTCGAGGCGCTCGGCAGCAAGACGAAGCTGGTCGCCCGCAGCCACTTCCCGTCAGTCGAAGACCTCGAAGGCGCGCTCGCGACCGGCATGGTCGGCGGCGCGCTCGAGACCTACGACCGGCTGGCCGACGAGATCGCGAAGGCCTGACCGCCGGCCATCGCGGCACCGATCGCTACCTCAGACGGCCCGTCGGGCATCACGCCCGGCGGGCCGTGCGTCAGCGGCGAGCGATGTAGGCCTCGCGCAGCACGTTCGCCTCCATCGCCATCTCCTCGAGGCGGTTCTTGACGACGTCGCCGATGCTGATGATTCCGGCCAGGGCGCCGTCGGCGACGACCGGGAGGTGCCGCACGCGCCGCCTCGTCATATCCTCCATCACCTGCTTGACGCTGTCCCGGGGCGTGCAGGACACGACCTGCCGGGTCATGAGCTCCGCTACCTGGGCCTCGAGGATCCGCGGTCCGCGATCCGCCAGCCCGCGGACGACGTCGCGCTCCGAGATGATGCCGAGCACCGACCGGCCGTCCTCGCTCACGACCATCGCGCCGATCCGCTCCTCGCGCAACCCCCGAACCAGCTCCGCGACGGTCGCGTCCGGGCGGATCGTGACGACCGCCGCCCCCTTCGCGCGCAGGATCCCATCGACGTCCATCGGCCCACCTCGTGCGAGGGCTTGATGGTAGCGCCGCGGACCAGTGTTGTAATCAGCTCGACTACGGCTCCACGGGCACCGGCGTCTGCTGGAGCGCCAGGGCCACGGCGGCCTGCCAGGCGGTCGCGGCCGCCGTCTGTGCCGCCCTGCGTGCGAGCTCGGCGTTCATGGTCATAGCCTCTGCCCCGGTCAGCATCAATTCCGCCGCGGAGCTGGACGTCGTGCGGGCCGCGACAGCGGCGACCGGCCGGGCGATCTCGATCGACTCGGGTCCGATCACCGCAAGCGATGACTGGGCGCGTCTCAGCGAGCTTCGCCCTGGAGCGTTCTTCCACGTCGGTGCGGGTGGCCCGGCCGCGCCGCCGCATCACCATCCCGCCTTCGACATCGACGAGTCGGCCATCGGGTTGATGTCCGAGGTGCTCGTGCGCACCGCCCTGGCCCACCTGGGCCCGGGAACGACCACGGCCACGGAGTGAGTTGAGGCAGCGGGACCCTCGCGGCCCGGCGCGGCTCAGGCACGGAGGAATGCGAGCACGGCGAGCACGCGGCGATGCTGGTCCGCCGACTGCGGCAGCTCGAGCTTCTGGAAGATCTGGGTGACGTGCGCTTCGACCGTGCGCTCCGTGACGAAGATGCGGGTTGCGATGGCGCTGTTCGACATCCCTTCGGCGATGAGCCCGAGCACCTCCCGTTCGCGCTCCGTCAGCTCCGCGAGCGGATCCTCGCGGCGGCGCCTCCATCGTGCGACCCCACCGGCCGCGATATGCTCCCGGCGTGAACACGACGGTCTGGATGCCGGACCTGAACGACTTCGAGACGGTGCTCGGCGAGGACGGGATTTCCGATCTGCTTGAGGCCCTGGCCGACGTTTCCGGCGTTCCCGGTGACCTCGTCGAATGCGGGAGCTGGCGCGGCGGCAGCGCGATGATCCTCGGCGAGGCACTGCGGCGGCAGACGGACGCCCGGATCGTCTACGCGTGCGACTCCTACGAGGGCTTCGACCTCGAGGAGCTCAGATCGGAGCGTGAGGCGGGTCGGACGGGCGAGCCCGATGACGCATTCGCGTCCACCTCGGTCAAGTACGTCGAGGCGAAGATCCGGGCGCGGGGCCTGGAAGACCGGGTCGTGCCCGTGAAGGGGTACTTCGCCGAAACATTGGTCACGCTGGATGGTCCATTCGCGATGGCCCTCATCGACTGCGACCTGCCGGCCAGCATCCTGTTCGCCGCGCGCACGCTGTGGCCGAGGCTGAGCCCGGGTGGCCTCATGCTGTTCGACGACTACCTCAACGCGGAGCGCTTCAGCGGTGCGCGCGTGGCCGTCGACGAGTTCCGCGTGGAGCGACGAGCGGAGATCGACGACGAGCGTCTCCAGCGGCGGCTCTATCGCGTGCGCAGGGCGGCGGGGAACTTCGAGGCTGGCGAACCGGCCACGGACCGGTAGCGTCGGCCTGCGGTCGGCGCCGGGCGGGTCTCGCGGGACTCGATCACGTCGCGGAAAAACTCGACGAGGCCATCGGCGTGCGCGTCGAAGGTGAAGCGAGCTCGAGCGCCCCAGAAATTTGCCTGCAGGCGATCCAGGACGCCAGGCTCGTGGAGCTGCGCGCCGAGATCCTCGGTGTCGGAGAAGGACACGCCGATGTCGAGCTCATCGGCCAGCGTCTGCATCGCGACTCGTGCGCCGGCGTTGTCGAGCTGAAGCAGGGGCAGCCCTGCCGAGGCCAGCGTGGCGATGCGCGCCGGGTAGTTGAGGTCCTCCCACTTCGCCGTCCGCAGATCGCCGCCGTTCGAGCTCCGGAAGACATGCAGCCAGCCGGCGTCGTACTTCGAAAACTCGGACACCCACTCGCGCTGGTCCACGCCCGGGTGGAGGTGCAGGAAGCGCCCCGCCCGGGCCTTCGCCTCCTCGATCCAGGCCTTTGAGCCGGACTGGAAGATGTTGCCGTAGAAGTGAACGTGGATCCTCTGTGCGGCGAGATCGGCGACCGTGCTCGGCTCCACCCCCATCAGGCGCCCCGGCACGACCGTGTGGACCTCGCCATCCACGTCCGAAAGGCGCTTTGAGGCCGGGCGGGCAAACCACTCGCGTTTCGGCAGGTCTCCGTCGAGCACCATGGCGTGTGGGTTATGACGGGTCGCCGGCACGACGGCCTCGAACCACTCCCGCGTCTCGGGGCTCGAGTAGATCTGGCCATCGGAGCGCAGATGCAGGTCGACGAGCTTGGGCCACGTGCCCTCGGCGATGCAGTGCTGGGGGCTCTCCTTGATGTGCCACACGAACGGGATTCCGGGATTGTCCGACAAGACCTCGTGTGCGAACGGCACGGTCTGCCAGTTCAGCAGCGCGTAGATGACGTCTGGCCGGAGCTCCGACACCGCTTCGCGCCAGCCTCTTCGCGGCAGGTCGCGAACATGGCCGAATGGCTGCGGGCCCACCGCCTGGAACCAGTACGGCTCCTGGGTCCAGAGGCCGTACAACGAGTGCCCGCGTTCCTCGAGGGCGAGGACGCGCTCAGGGTTGTAGGCGAGCTCGCCGACCAGCAGGATTCGAAGCCCGTCGGCCGCCCGGGGCGTCGGTCGGCGGTCGCGAAACTCGCGGTACAACGCCACCTCGTCGATCTGGTTTCCCACGGACGAGTGGAAGCGCAGGGGTCCGGGCGGCTGGTAGCGCGAGCGATACACGTTGAGGCCACCGCCCAGCGTCTCGCGCACGATCTTGTGCCGCTGTGCCGGGTGATCCACCCACTCGCTGGTCACGACTCCCGTCCCAATGAACGAGCCGCGGGCCCGAAGGCTGGACCAGAACATCCGGTCGAGGTCGTCAGTGACCACATCATCACGTTCCAGCCAACGCTCCGGGCCGGCGCGGTGGGCCACCTGGGCGAGTTGAAGCGGGTAGCCCGCGAGCTGTCCGGTCGCGTCGTGGTTGTGCCAGTACCGAAGGCCGGAGAAGGCCAGCGCAGCTGCCGGGTGCGCGGCAAGGGCCAGAACAAGCGATCCCAGGTGCCTCGGAAAGAACTGATCATCCGATGGCAGGTACGCGATCAATGGCGCTCGGGCGCGGTCCAGCGCCAGGTTCAGGGCCGCCCCCATCCCCCGGTTCTCCGTCGAGCGGTGGTACGACACCCGGTCGTCCGTCAGGTAGGGCTCGATCACGGACGGCGTCTCATCGCTCGACCCATCGTCGACGAGGATCAGCTCCCACGACTGAAGCGTCTGGGCCAGCAGGCCCTCGATGGCTCGGGGGAGGAATGCGGCCCGGTTGTAGGTGGGCGTCAGGACGGAGATGGCTGGCGGGCGGCCGCCCCTCGCCGCCCCGACGGGCACGACGACCTTTGCCGACCTCGCGCTCGTCAACGTTGCCTCCGTGGTCCGCTGGACGCGCCCGCACTAGGCGCGAAACGCGGGCCTCAAGCATCGTGCGTCGCCTCGCCCGCCGCTTCTCGGTTGTAATGCGCTGCGTTGCAGTCGCGTGGCGGCTCGCTGATCCCGCCCAGCGCCGAGCGGCGCGTCCCCGCGTCTCCGAGTCCTGGATCACCGCAATGGTCAAGCCGACATTCGGCTGTTCGCCCAGAGCCCTGGACAGACTGAAGCCACGCGGCCCGTACACCCTTTGGGAACCGCACAAGGTCGAGGCGGCGATAGGTTCCGAGGGACGCGTAACGCTCGCGAGTGCCGTTCAGACCGTGATTGCCTACTGATGAGTTGCCGAAGCGGATTGCCTTTCGTTCTCCCGGAACAACCTGAACCGGCCCCAGCTTTGGGGGCATGATCGTCTCGAACTGCCCCCGACCCTCACATCTCTACGCTCGGCTGGTCTGTCGGGACACGGGGAGAGAGGGGGCCCGCGTCCCGAACGCTGTTTTCGGAGGAAACGATGCATGGCAAACAACCAGGAGCCGGCCGGCCGCACATGCCGGGGTACGGAATCCCCAGCGATACAGATGGTCTGCTGCCGTGGTCGTGGGCCGAGGATCGGCTGCGCGACGCTCATAACTACTGGATTGGCACGGTGGGCCCGGACGGGCGCCCACACTCCATGCCCGTGTGGGGGCTGTGGCTGGACTGTGAGTTCTGGTTCAGCACGAGCGGGACATCGCGAAAGGCGCGCAACCTCACCGCGAATGGAAGTTGCACCGTCACCACCGAGCGTGCCGACGAAGCCGTGATCGTCAACGGCACCGCCCGGGAAGAGAGCGATGTTGCGCGCCTGGAGCCGTTCGTCGAGGGGTACAAGAAGAAGTACGACTGGGACATGGACCCGGCGTCAGGCGGCTACTTCGTCGTCGCCCCGACCGTCGCCTTCGGCTTCGTCGAGCACGCGGACCAGTTCGCGAAAACGGCAACGCGCTGGCGCTTCGACAGCCGCTGACCGCGCCCTTGCCATGCCGGAGATGAAGCTCAGCAAGCTCGACGCGGCCCGCCGGCACCTCGAAGAGGCTTCGGCACTGTTTCACGCGGTCGGCAACGAGGCCGTCGCGCTCATCGCCGACGGGCTCCTTGGCGTCTGCTCGCGTCTCGACGGTGATCTCGCGGGTGCGCGGCAGCGCTACCTGGAGGTGCTCTCACGGGCCGAGGTCCTCGCCGCCCACATCTCGGTGACGCTGCCCCTCCAAGGGCTTGCCGATCTCGCGCTCCTCGAGGGCGATGCGGACCGGGCGGCGGTGCTGCACGCGGCGCAGGCGAAGCTCGGCGAGCAGCTCGGAGGCACGCCCGACTTCGAGCTGATGGGCGTGCCGAATGTCCCGGACCGAGCCCGCGCCGAGCTCGGCGACGAGCGGTACGAGGCCGCCGCGGCACGTGGGCGAGCGATGCCGGTGGACGACGTGATCAACCTGGCCCGCGGCGACACCGCCGTCAGCCGCGGGTGAGACCCGGTTCGACCTTGGCGGGGCTGGTCCCGGCTTGTAGGCTGAAGACGGGCCGGAGCGGCCGCGAGGGCGAGCCGCGCGGGATCGAGCACAGCTCGGACCTCGGCGTCCGGCAGGCTCGGCAACCATCGCGCCGGCGCGATCATCGTGATCCTGATCGCCCGGATGCTCAGCGGGCGCCGCGCCGCGGTCTGACCGCCGCCTGCGGTCGCCGAAAGTGCGCGAACGCCTAGCCGTCGGCGACCACAAGCGCACGTCAGAGGATCGACGAGCGGACCGCTTCACCGACCAGGACTTGGTCCGCTGGCGGACGGTCGTCGTCGCGGCCGTCATCGTTCTCAGCGGCGTGATGGGATGCTCGCCACAGGGCAAGCCAATCCGTAGCGCCTCGTCCGCGGCCCGCGCGTCGCAGCCGGCCCCCACTGCTACCGCAACACAGCCGGCTCCCGCTCCTTCGCTGTCGCCGTCCGATGTCGCCGCCGCTCGGCGGGTCCGAGCCGTGTTCGGGCTTCGCTCGGACCTCGAATCGATCTACGCGACAGCGGCTGATCCAGCCGCTGTCTGGACGTACGGCGTCGCGCTGACGCCCGACGAGCAGGCACGGGTCGACCGACAGGTGACCGCGGCCGACGGGCTGGCCGACCTTGTTGGCAAGTACGCCCAGCAGCAGCCCGAGTACGCCGGAATGTGGGTCGACCACCAGCGTGGCGGACTGGTCGTTGCGCTGTTCACCGACGCGCTGGACGAGCATCGATTGGCGCTCACGGCCGTCGCGGGCCCGGAGGGAGCGTGGACCGTTGTCGCTGCGCGATGGACCTGGAAGGAGCTCCAGGCGATCGCGCGCGGCGTCCACGGGGAAGAGCGGTGGTTGAGTCGGTCGATGCGGCGCTCGTCTCCTCGGGAGTGGACGTCAAGCAGAACAAAGTTCACATCCGGATCTCGAGCGCGGACCCGGACGCCCCGGCGCGCGTAGCCGATCGGTTCGGCGGGCCCGAGAAGACCTACGTCGAGTCCGACGGGACGGGCGCCAAGCTCCTGCCGTATGGGACGCTCGTCGTTCATGTGATCGACACGGCTGGTCGACCGACGCACGACCAAAGAATCACGGTGGAGTCCCAGGTGCCGGGGATCTGCTGCGAGCAGCTTCGCGTACACGAACGGCTCGTCGGAGTATCGCCTCGACATTCCTGCGACGTCCTACTCGGTCGGCGTCGAGGGCGACGCCTCGCGTCGGCTCGCAACGCCAAAGCGGGCCGTGGTGGAGCCGGGAACGGTTACGGAGGTGACGTTGGTCGTTGGTTCACGGTAGGCAGGTCCGCTGATGACACGGGATGGGAAAAAGTGATCACACGATCAAAGCGGGCGCTGTGCTTCAGCACATAACTGGGCGCGAAACGCTCGGTCGCGACTCGGGGAGACACAGCGCTCAGGCCCGGATACTCCGCAGGTTAGGTGCTGGGGACCGGCTGTCTCGAACTACAGCTGGTCGCTGCCCGGACCGATCGCGAAAAGCCGCGCGCGCGGACACACTCGCCGGCGGCTGGTGTAGGCGGGACTGGGCTGCGCGCGGAGCGTTCAGTTAGCAGGTCTTCAGCGTTGTGGCACGGCGGTCCGCCGAGAATCGCAGCCCGGGCGTACGTCCCGTCCGGATCGCGTGCCTTCCGAGCGTCTCGATCCGGTACGACGTGGGCGTTCACAGACATCAGCGCGGGGCTGCCCGGTCAGTGGATCTAGGATCTATGGGTCGGCAACATCGGGACGACGCTCGCGCCGAAGGTCGTTCTCCGGGCGGCAATTCCCACCCGCGCGATCTGGGAGCTCGACGTCACATCGGGCGCGATCACTCGGGCAACGACATCTACCTGCGCGACAACATCCTGGATGTCGGCCATCTGAACCCTACGGCTGCTACGAGAGCAAGGGCTCGTGACCGAAGACGGGTTCAACGCCAAGAACGGGGCGAACGCCAGCGGGGCGCGAACGCTGGGGCGGCCCGAACCCTCAAGGCGCGAGAGGGGGAAGCGTGAGTGGCGGTTCACGGTCAACGAGCGGTGGCACCAGGTTTCCATCGACGAGCGTCCCGCCGGTCATAAGCCATGTCGCGTCTTCATCGATAACCAGGCAGGTGGGGTCTACCCCCTTCGAGCCCCTCAGAAAGAACTCACCCTTGGTCGTCACGAGCCAAGCCGGCTTGTCGACGAGGTACGGAGGATCGCCCCAAATGTTGGCGTAGTTGATCGCGTCGGCGGCCCGAGGCAACCGCGCGATTCCGGCGACCAGATCGAGGTGGTCCATCAACCCGCATGCCGTCAGCGCCGCCCGCGCTCCGTCGGAAAGATTGGTTCGCGACTCTGCGGGAAGCTGGGTATCGACCGCGGTTGCAGAGTCGGCAGAAGCCCGTACCGCCGCGGATGGTTGTTCCGTCGACTGGTCAGCGCTGGGATCGACGGTCGACGTCCCCGGAGCCCCGGCGGTGCAGGCTGTACCGATTAAGGCGACCGCTGCAAGCCCCGCCAAGCGCGTTCTCACGTCTAGTACCTCGTGTCCCAAGTCCAGAACTTGCCCGAAGTCAAAGTCGGATGAGGTGGTGTAACGCCTCGTCGGTCTCCTCAGGCGGCGGGTAGCTGCTTCACCTCCTCTCGCTCAGCGGCGCCCGACTCGTCGAGCACCAGGGCGAGCGACTCGTCGGACAGGTAGCGCCGGCCCACCAGCCACTCGTCGTTCTGCTCGATCAGGAGCGCCCCGGCGAGCCGGATCGCGGCGGCGTCGTTGGGAAAGATGCCGACCACGTCGGCTCGGCGACCGATCTCGCGGTTGACCCGTTCGAGCGGGTTGGTCGAACGCAGCTTGGAGCGGTGGGCCTCGGGGAAGCGGTAGAAGGCGAGCAGGTCCTCCTCGGCCACGGTGAGCAACTCGGCGACCCTGGGCGCCAGACCGGCCAGGCGCTCGATCACCTGGCCCGCCCGGTCGCGCGCCGCCGCCTCGCTCTCGGCGTTGAACACTTCGCGCAGGGCGGCCGAGACCATGCCCCGCTGGGCGGGCCGGCAGTGGCGCAGCATGTCGCGCACGAAGTGGACTGTGCAGCGTTGCCATGGACAGCCGAGGATCCGGGCGATGGCGTTCTTGAGGCCGAGGTGCTCGTCGCTGATGGCGAGCCGGACTCCGGCCAGGCCGCGCTCGCGGAGCGAGCGCAGGAAGGCGACCCAGAACGCCTCCGACTCGAGCTCGCCGATGTCGAGCCCGATCACCTCGCGCCGGCCGGACTCGTGGACCCCGTAGGCGATCACGAGCGCCTTGGGATAGACGTGGCCGCGGCTGCGGACCTTGACGACCTTGGCGTCGAGCCAGAGATACGGATACTCGCCCTCGAGCGGCCGGGTCCGGAATGCCTCGACCTGCTCGTCGAGGGTCCGGCACAGGGCCGAGACGCGGTCTTTGGTCATGCCGCCGATGCCGAGCTGCTCGACGAGGCGGTCGACCTTGCGGGTGCTGACCCCGTTGACGTAGGCCTCCATGACGACCGCCACGATCGCCTGCTCACAGCGCCGGCGCGGCTCGAGGAACGACGGGAAGTAGGCCTCGCCGGAGCGCTTGCGCGGGATGAGCAGCTCGAGCTCGCCGACGCGGGTCTCCCACAGCCGCTGGCGGTACCCGTTGCGGTGGGTGAGGCGGTCGGGCGAGACCTCGCCGCGGGCGGCACCGATGTCGGCGCTGATCTCGGCCTCCATCAGCCGGGCGACGACGGTCGCCACCGCTTCCCTGAGGACGTCGACGTGCTCCGTCGAGCAAGGTCTTGGCGGCCCGCTCGGCAGCCGTCATGCTGTGCCCCTCGGCCATCGTGGTGCTCCTTTCGTCGATCGACTTGGCGTCAACCGACGAGTCTGGGGCTCCGCGGTGGCCGACGTCTCAGCACTTCGGCACCACGGCCCCGCGTTACACCACTTCTACCGCCTCAACCCTTGCCCGAGGAGGTCGACCAGGCGCATCGCTGATGAGCCCAAGCGCCGTTCACGTTGCACGATGTGCCGCTCTGGATCCTCCAGCTCCCGCTGTGGTACTGCGTGGCCTCCCAGTTCTGTCGGTTCGCGTCCGGACCGCCTGATTGGTCTCCGAAGTTGTAGACCTCGTTGACCCAAGCCGCATCGTTAACGGACCCCCAGCAACTCCCGATAATGAAGTTCCACGTCCGACTGTGCTGGACGGCTCCATCGATTCGGGCTTCCAGGTACGCCCCGTTCCGGATGACGGTGAACAGGTGGTGGCCGCTTGTGGCGTTGCCCTTCGGCGCTTCGCGGGGAGTAGGTGGTACGACAGGCCCGCAATTCAGTGACTGGTCCCAGCCCTCAGCCCAGAAAAAGTAGGAGGCGTTCACCTGCGGGCAGCCGGGTCCTTGGCACTTGTCGTATCCGACCGGGAAATATCTCGTATCCCGAGCTACTGTTTCCCTCGATCGCGACCCATGACGACGAGAACGAGCCGTGCAGGCCGGCCGTGCCCCCTGGAGTGGTGGGAAATGAGCGCTCCGTCGTGATCCTCAGCGACGGGGTCGGCGGTGTCGCTCAGGACGCCAGCAGGACGGTCTTCGCTCGCTCCACCTCCTTGGTCAGCTCATCATCGCGGGCGGGGTCAAGCCGGGCCATGGAACCCTCGGACAGATAGCGCCGTTCGGCGATCGCCCACTCGTCGTGGATCTCGAGCAGGACCGCCCCGGCGAGCCGCGTGACCGCCGCCTCGTTCGGGAAGATCCCGACCACATCGGTCCGCCGCTTGATCTCCTTGTTGACCCGCTCCAATGGGTTCGTCGACCAGATCTTGCGCCAGTGACTGACCGGGAACGCGGTGAAGGCGGTCACGTCGGCCTTCGCCGCGGCGAGCATGGCCGCGGCGACCGGGAAGCGTGGTTCGAGCTTGGCGACGATCTCGTCGAGCTGCTCGCTGACCGTCACCGCATCGGGCTGGACGAAGATCGTCCGGATCGCGGCCAATACCATCTCGGCGCTGCCCTTCGGGATCCGGGTCAGGACGTTGCGCAGGAAGTGGACCCGGCATCTCTGCCACGCGGCGCCCAGGAGGACGGCCGCGATGGCGCCCTTGAGACCCTCGTGGGCGTCGCTGATGACGAGGCGCACACCCGCCAGGCCGCGCGCCCGCAGGCTGCGCAGGAAGGCCGTCCAGAAGGCGCCGTCCTCGCTGTCGCCGACGGCCAGCCCCAAGACCTCGCGATCGCCGCACTTGGTCACGCCGGTCGCGATGACGATCGCCTTGGACACGACCGACGCGCCGTCGTGGGCCTTGACGTAGGTCGCGTCGAGGAAGACGTAGGGGAACGTCGTGTGCCCCAACGGCCGGTCGCGGAAGGTGGCCACGACCGCGTCGAGCTCGGCGCAGACCCGGGACACCTCGCTCTTGCTGATCCCGGCGTCGATGCCCAGGGCGGCCACGAGGTCGTCGACCTTGCGAGTACTGACGCCGTGGACGTAGGCCTCCATGACGACCGCCCACAGGGCCCGGTCGATCCGCCGCCGCGGCTCCAGGAGGGCCGGGAAGAACGAGCCCGTCCGGAGCTTGGGGATGCGCAGCTCGACGTCGCCGGCCTTCGTGCTCAGGAGCCGGCTCCGGCTGCCGTTGCGATGGGTCGTCCGGCCGTCGGTCCGCTCGTACCGGCCGGCGCCGATCGCCTGGTCGGCCTCGAGCTCGATGAGCTGCTGGAGGACGAGCGTCATCGCGTCGCGCATGACGTCGGCGCTGCCCCCGGCGCGGATCGCGTCGAGCAGCTCGGACAGGGCAGACTGTGACAAGGCCATCGGTGTCTCCTCGTGCTCTCGGAAGGAACACGCTGAGAATCACACCGGTGGCCCCCTCGCTGCGCGGCGTCAGCGCAGGTCAGAGGCCGGGCTCAAAATCCCACCACTCGGGGGGACACTCCTTGCAGGCCCGGATCGAACTGGTGCAAAGCGCCTCGTTTACGTATTCAATGTCGGCCGATGAGCCGTCGATCGAAGTTGCTTGTCTGTAGTTGCCTTCGAAGGAATATCCCTGGATCGACACGCAGGATGCAGCGCGGGTCGCCACAGGAGCACGCCTCGTGGTGTGACCCTCGGCCTGGGTGGCCTAGTGCGTGGCCGTCTCGCGAGCGCCCAGCGAGCGTGGCCCTGAAGTTGAAGTTGCCGCCCTTCCGTGCCGGTCACCGGCTATTGGCCCAACTTGACACTTGGTCGCGACGGTCTATGGTGTGTACCGCAAGTCGATAAGCGTAGACTTGCGAGAATATCAAAGGCCATGATCATGGAAGCAGCACCAGTTTCAGGGGCGCGCGAGGCAGAACCAAGGCACGAGGGTTCGACGACGCCTGGGACGCGAGCCGAAGTCGGCTCTGTAGTCGCTCAGGTCGTCGCGAACCTCGCTGGCGGCGAGGCTCTCGCGCGGTTACTGGTCGTGCGCTTGGAAGCCGTGGTTGGCGAAGCCGAGCGCGAGCGTCAAGTCCTCGAGGCCATGCTCCCTCCCCCCGACGTCCTCGCGGACGCCGCGACGGCACAGCTGATGTGGAACGCGAGGGCGCGAGCGGAGGCCGTGGCCGAGTTCGGCGCGTACACGGCGGCCCAAGTTGCCGAACAGCGCGGCGTAGAGACAGCCAATCCACATACCACGGTGAGTCGGTGGCTCCATGAGGGCCGCATATTTGCAGTCGACTCAGCTCAGGGCCGGTTGTTTCCAGCCTTCCAGTTCGAAGATGGCAAGCCTCGCACCGTGATCGGTGAGGTCCTCGCGGCCTTGGACGGCCAGCTGCGTGGATGGGCAACGCTGCTTTGGTTCACGGCTTCCAATGGCTACCTAGAGGGTGCTCGACCGGTCGACCGCCTCGGAACGGATCCGGATGATGTCGTCGCCGCAGCCGCGTACCAGGCCTCGCTGTCTGAGGACTGAACGCTGGCAACAGTCCGAACGCCGGATCATCCGAACACAGTCGTTTGGTCCGCCAGCCAAACGGTGTGGCGGGTCTCGATAGATCCAACCGGCCTCAGATTCTCCACGTCGACGCGTAGGCGGAATCGTTTCTCGCCGATGTACGAGGCCGATGGCGTAACGGTCGTCTCCTCCTGGTATGGCTCGACCATTCCGAAGTGCGCGATATTCGAGTCTGTCTTTCACGACATCCGCCCCTCGGATCGCGTTCCGCGCGTCCTGCCAAACGAGTACGTCGATCGCTACCTGTCACCCGTGCTGACGCTCCGTGACCTGACCCTGGTGGACCTCACGTCGGCGGGTTTACATGCGATCGGACTCACGCGTGCCTCGCTGATCGAATCGCGTTCCCGACGCTACTCGTGGACGAACGGAATAGCCGAGCGGCTCCGCGCGGCTGTCCCGAACGCGGACGGCTGCGTCTGGGTGTCGCGGGCGATGGACACTGCCCAGTGCGTGGTGCTCTACGCGGATCGCGGCCGCGCGCCGATGATCGGGAGGCACCCGACCGAGGTGGCGCAGTCCCTGGGCGTCGGACCCGGCCTCCTCCTCCTGCGTGAGCATGCGGTCGAAGCGCGGATCACCTTGGTCGTGCCGTAGCCACTGACGAGGCCTGCAGCCTTATCGCTACGTTCCCCAAGTTGCGCGCTCGCTACCGATGCGGTTCGGAATAGCCGGAAGTCGTCCCGGCGAAGACCTGCTGTGTGGTGGACAGCTGTTCTTAGATCTCGGTGGCCGGGCAGCATGAGCGCGAGTGTCCATGCGCACACGGATACGCACCTGGCGCGAGGGGCCACTTCCGCTCGGTTCTCAGGTCTTCGGCAGTTAGCTGGTCCTCCGGCGGGCCGGATCGCCGCGTGGACCGTGCTATCGCCAGACAGCCGTTCTTCCTGAGCACGAAGAGGGGAGTGGAGCCGACACTCGGATTTGAACCGAGGACCTGCTGTTTACGAAACAGCTGCTCTACCGCTGAGCTATGTCGGCCCGGGTTTCACGCTCAGTTACAGCTGATAACTGGCGATTCCACCGATTCCGGTTGACGCACAACGCTCGAATAGCTGATTATTGTGCGACCAGCCATGGCGACACAACGATTGCATTCGAGACCCGAGGCGACCTCCGGCTCTGCCGATCTTAGCGCACCCGGCGGTCTCGCCTCCAGCGCGGCCTCGTTCGCCCGCTACCTGCGGGCGGCGAACATCGCGCCGGCGACCCTCAAGACCTACGCCGAGGCCGTCCGGACCCTCGCTGCGTTCCTACGGGAGCGGGGGATGCCGACCGACGTCGCGGTCATCAGCCGCGAGCACGTCGAGGCGTTCATCACCGACCAGCTCGCGCGCTGGCGGCCGGCGACCGCGGCGAACCGCTACCGAGGCCTCCAGCGCTTCTTCGCCTGGCTCGTCGAGGAGGGTGAGATCCGCGCCAGTCCGATGGCCCGAATGAAGCCGCCTCACGTTCCCGACGAGCCGCCGCCCGTCTTGCGCGACGAGGAGCTCCGTCGGCTGCTGGCCACCTGCGAGCGCGGGACGAGTTTCGAGGACCGACGAGATGCTGCGCTCATCCGGGTGTTCATCGATACGGGAGCCCGACGGGCGGAGGTCGCCGGACTTCGGTTCGTGCCTGCCGACGAGGCCTCAAACGATGTCGACCTCGACCAGGGCATCCTCCGGGTGCTGGGGAAGGGGCGCCGCGAGCGCGTGGTCGCCGTCGGAGCAAAGACGGTGCGTGCTCTCGATCGGTACGTCCGGATGCGGCAGCGCTCGACCCACGTCGATCTGCCCTGGCTCTGGGTGGGCCGAAAGGGTCGCCTGACGGACAGCGGGATCGCCCAGGTCGTCCGCGAGCGAGGACGGCAGGCCGGGTTCGGAGACGGGCTCCACCCGCACCAGCTTCGGCATACTTTTGCCTACAGCTGGCTGGCCGGCGGAGGTGGCGAGAGCGATTTGATGCGCCTCGCCGGCTGGCGTAGCCGGCAGATGCTCGATCGCTACGGTGCGAGCGCCGCGAGCGAGCGTGCCGTAGCCGCCCACCGCCGGCTGTCACCCGGGGACCGCGTCTAAGGGCGACCGCGGGTCAGGCCCCATTTTCCTGGACGGCATGCTGGCCAGGATCTCCAAGATCAAGCCGCCGTAGCTGGCCGCGATGATGAACAACGTGGCGTAGCAGAAGCCGACTCTGTCCCGAGGTGTACCCGCGACCGCAGCCTGATGGGCGCGGACAATGAAGCCATCCCATTGTGTTGGATCAAACGAGGCAAGGAACTCGGTGGCGCGCTCTTCGGTGATTCGCGCGTCTAACCGGTGGGCGAAGTCATTGCGGATCTTGTTGGCGATCACGAAGGAGGGCCGGGCGTCCGCTGGCAATCGGCCGAGGCGCGTCACTTCATCGACCTTAGCCATGAACCCGACCCGCTCGAGGTCCCGGATGCTTGACTCGCTCTCCGACTCGATGACGGTGTTCAGGGTGACCTCTAACGCTAGGTGCGACCGAATGACCAACCCGAGATCGTCGCCTGCGATGAACCGAAGGAACCGATCTAGGTTCGGCGGCTCGGGTCTATTTCTGGAGCTGGCCACCGCCACGTTCCCTCCCCCTCTAGGCGACAGACTAATTGTCCGACGTGTTTTGGGCGTCAGCGTCCCTCGTCGCCATAAGTTCCGCCGTCCCCTCGGAGTCAGGGATCGGTCTTGCTTGACATTCGCTCACACCCGGCCTATGCTGCTGAAAAATCAAGCAATGGAAAAGATGTCATGGATCGGCAGGAGATTGAGGACGAGCTAAAGTGCCTCATCCTCGAGGCTCGCGGCGAGCCGGACGACGGCGACGACCAGACCACGGCCGAGATCGCCGAGCGAATCGACTCGCTCGAGGGAGTCGAGGTCATCATGGCGGCCGAGGAACGGTTCGGGGTATCGATCCCGGACGGCGAGCTGAACCGTATCTGTCGTTCGATCTCCAGGATCGCCGAAATGGTCGAGCAAAAACTAACCGCGGCAGCGACCGATGAGGCAAGTGGAGCAGCGTCATGACAGAGCCCCGGGAGCCTGGGATCTCAACTCCTTCCGAGGATGGTGAGCCACAGAAACGCCTTTCACGACGCCTCCGGGAGGCGCGCGAGTACCTGGGGCTCGCCCAGCAATTCGTGGCCGATCAGACCGGCATCGCTCGGGCTGCGATCTCTGCCATGGAAACAGGTCGCCGTCGAGTCGAGGCCTTGGAGCTCGAACGACTTGCCGCCGTTTACAAGTTTCCTGTGGCGTACTTCCTCGAAGGGTCACTGGAGGAGCCCGCATCCGTTCGGGCCCTTGCGCGCGAGGCCGTGGAGCTGACAGAGGACGACCGCGCCGAGGTCCTTCGTTTTGCCCAGTTCCTCAAAGGCTTCGATGAGTCGCGTCCGAGGCCGACGCGAGACCGAGGGTAGCCAGTGGCACTCTCGTGGCAGTCGATCCATCTCGCGGCGTACCGCGAAGCCACGCGCGTACATCGAGTGCTGTCGCTCGACTTGACGCGCCCGATCGATCCGTTCGCCGCGTTAGCAGCGCTTGGGGTGGTGGTGATTCGGCGCCCTCTGAGCGGGGCCGCTGGCCTATATCTTCCCAGCGAGCCCCCGGATCGCCAATCTGCCGGCGTCTTGGTGAACGTCCTCCATCCCGTCTCGAAGCAACGCTACACGGCGGCGCATGAGCTGGGCCACCATCGTCGAGATCGGCAAGCGATCATCGACAGCGACACGGAGTGGCTCGCCCGCGGCGAGGATCAACAGAGCGATCGCGAACGACTCGCGGAGGCTTTTGCCGCATGGTTCTTGATGCCGAAACCACTCGTCCTGACGGTGCTGGATCGCATGGATGTCCGCCCGAGCCAGCTGACCCCGGGCGGCGCCTATCGGCTTGCGCTCGAGCTCGGAACTAGCTATCAGGCAACCGTCAACCACTTGGGGGACCTGCGGCTTGTCACGTCCTCACAGCGGCGCGGACTTCTCCAATCATCGCCCCGCTCGGTAAAGGAGGCCCTGGGCGCGCGAACGGCAGCACCCGACCTGCGCCGGGATGTCTGGCAGATTGACCCCGGCCGCGACGCCGCGCCCGTGCGTGCTGCCGCAGGTGACCTCCTCGTTGTGGATCTCGAGGAGACGCCGTCGAGTGGCTACCTCTGGTCTGTCGCGGTGTCCACTGGCGTCTCGCTCGTGAGCGACGAATGGATGGCGAACAACTCAGCCCCGCTTGGCGGCGAGGGAAGGCATCGCTTCTGGCTGAGCCTCGATCGGCCCGGAGTCTCCGTTGTTCGCCTAGAGAAGCGGCGACCGTGGCGATCCGAGGCGACAGGTCACCGCGAGGTTGCTGTTGAGGCGATCGATCGGCCCGCCGTCGGGATCGTCGAACCGGAACAGCTTGTCTCCGCGAGTGCCTAGAAGTGGTCGATCAAAGGGATCCGCCGTGGCCGGTCAAGGACCAGGGATCGAGAGGAACCTGCGTTGCCTTTGCAGGCACCGCGAGCCACGAGGCGTTGCGTCCAGCGGACGGCGATCTCAGCGAGGAATTCCTCTATTGGGGGTCGAAGCAGCGCGATGGCCTTGCGGTTGGTGTGGACGGCACGACTCTCGAGGCCATGGGCGGCGCGCTGTCGGATCTCGGCCAACCAACGGCCGACCAATGGCCGTACGACGACCAAACGGACGACCGAGCGACGGGATACGGACCGACGCCGGAAGCGTTGATGGATGCCGAGGCGCGGCGCCTGGATGACGGTGGTTCCATCGATCCGGAGCCTGAGGAGCTGATCGCCACGATCGACCGCGGCATCCTGCCTGTTGTTGGCCTCGTTCTCTTCCGGACATGGCACGAGACCATGTCCGACGGCCGGATTGGCCTACCCGATCCTGGTGCGGCCCCCCTCGGTGGCCATGCCGTCGCGCTCGTCGGCTATCGATCTGACGGAGCCGCAACGGAGTTCATCGTGCGCAACTCGTGGGGTGAAGACTGGGGCGACGACGGCTATGGGTACCTTCCCGCCGAATACGTCGAGCAGTACGGCGTCAGCGCGTGGGCGACTTGAGCTCCGCGGATCGCCCAGCGATGGCTGAACTGGTCAAGGGCGTGACGGCCGGCGAAGCGTGGCACCGATCAATCGCCCTCCTCGCGACGAATGATCGCCAAATTTTCGACCTTCTCGTAGAGGTCGTCGATCCCACGACGGTTGAGCTCGATCGGGTGTACGTCGCCGCTCTCGATGAACTGCTCCAGTCACGCGGATGGCAGGACACGGAGAGCGTCGCGAATACCATCTTTCCGGCCGATCTGGCCCGGACATCACGCACCCGCGACCGGCTGTACTCACGGTATTTGGGGATGCATCGCGGGCTTCGGCGCGCCTCCAAGAAGAACAGTAAGGGCCTCTATTTCGAGCGGTTGATTCAATACCCCCTCCAGCCCGACGAGGCCCGCGCGAACCAGCTGGAAACAATCATTCAGGCGCTTCAGGGAGCCCGCCGCCCAGGTGGTCTGTACCACGCTTACGAGCTCCAGATCTTCTGTCCGGGCAAGGATCTGCGGCCCCGTGGATTTCCCTGCCTGAGTTCCATCTCTGCTCATGTCGACGGCGATCGGCTGCGCCTCTCAGCAACGTATAGGAACCAGTACTACATCCAGAAGGCACTGGGAAACTTCATCGGCCTCGCGGCCCTTCAGCGATTCATTTCCGATCACGCGGGCTTGGAGCTGGGAACCCTATCCATCCACGCATTTCATGCCCAGATCGACCCAGAGGTTGGCACCGGAGAACTCGCGGCACTCATGGCGTCGATGCCCAACCTCCGAATCGAGGAACAGTGATGGAGCTTCGCGACTACCAACTGAAGGCGGCTGAGACCGACCAGGTGCCGGGGACGGAGGGCGACGCGCTCATAGTTCCCTTGCTCGGAATGGCCGGCGAGGCAGCATCGTTGCTCGTCGAGTACAAGAAGCGCATCCGCGACGGCGAGGCTCATCGTCTCTTCCGCGAGCAGATCTCCGAGGAACTCGGCGACCTCCTCTGGTATGTGGCGAATCTCGCCTCGAAATTCAATCTGGACCTGGACGACATCGCCACGGGCAATCTACGAAAGACGCAACGTCGCTGGCTTGCGGTCGGTCCAGGTGGGCCGGTCGCCACGATGCCGCTCCTCTTCGACGAAGGCCTCGAAGAGGCCGAACAGTTTCCGCGCGCAATGATCGCCGAGATCGGTGAATCCCCCGACGGCCGTGGTGTTGCTACGGCATCCCTCGTGATCGATGGCAAGTCGGTCGGCAACAAGCTCCGCGACAACGCGTACGAGGACGACGGATACCGGTTCCACGATGTCCTCCACCTGGGGAACATCGCCCTTCTCGGGTGGTCGCCGACCCTACGCGGCCTCATGCACAAGAAACGCCGCAGTGACCCGACGGTCGACGACGTGGAGGACGGCGGGCGGGCGATCGTCATCGACGAGGGGATTGCCGCCTTTGTATTCGACTACGCTCGTCGCAACAACTTCCTCGAGGGAGTCAGCCGCGTCGACTACGAGCTCCTTCGAACCATTGGGAACTTGACTCAGGGTTTCGAGGTGGCTGTGAGATCACCCGCCGAATGGGAACACGCCATCCTCACGAGCACGGCCGTGTGGCGGGACATTCGCAGGCGCGGAGGCGGAAGGATCCGGCTAGACCTGCGCGAGCGTGAGTTCGTCGTCCTTCCGGACTGATATCGAAGCGTTCAGCCCCCACTTGGGCGGGTACCACGCCTGTGATACCGAAGGTCTGGCCGCGAACCGCTGCTTGATCCGGGAGCGGCCACCGGGTCGCGTGAATCCTGGGTGCGCGACACGAGCGTACTTGGCGATTTCGCAAAAGAGGTTCTGACAGTCGATCGGCTTAAGTCGACGACCCCATAGGTCATGAAAGTCAATGCCACGCTGGGCGAACTCACGATCCTGTCTGTCCGTAGTCCATCGGATGATCTCTTCATCGGACCAGCCGTCGCGGTCGACGAAGCATTTCGCGATTCCCTCTCGCGCGCCCGGTCCCGCGACGACAAAGGCGTCCTCGTCGAAGCTGACATTGGGTCCGTAGTTGAGATCGATGGCGAACTGGAAAGCAAGAAATCGTCCGAAGGATGGGTACAGCAACAGCATCTGGTAAACGTCGCTCAGGCTCGCTGCGCCGGCGATCCTCTCAGCGAGCTCCTCGCGCAACATCTTGGCCATGAGTTCGATGTGGCCGACGTGCTTAGCGCCGGCCGCGAGAGTGCTGACGGGCGGCATGATGTAGGCGGCCGAATACAACTGGCGCCCGCGGGCCTGCAGCGAGGTAAGGGCGCGGTTGTAAGGCTCCGGCTCGAAAGCCTCTGCCGTGAGGCAGCCTATCGCCGACGAGAGTGCCTCCCAGGTCTCGATGCGGTTGAAGAACTTGAACATGATCGTCCGGAAGAATGTCTCGCGCGGCGTCTGGTCCCCTTCATAGATCACATGCCGGATCAGGTACTGACTGGTTCGGTCTGAGGCCCGGTAGGCGTTCGTGAACTTGAAGTCCCGGAGAACCTCGTCGTCCGTCCATGGTGGTGGAGCGCCCTGGATCCTCCGAAAGAAGATGGCTTGCCTCTCGGCAGCGAATCGCCAGTAAGCATCGAAGACGACCGTCGGCCGAGGTTCGGGCCGGCGCTGCCAGATGCTGATCGTCATCAAGTCCGACGCTCTCGAGTGGATGGCTTCGCGACTGCTCTTTGGCGGGGTGAGCGTCATTCCTGTTCCCCTCCAGCGGCCAGTCGAGACTCAAGATGTGCGACCGTCGGCTCCCAGACTTGGCCGAATGCGTCGTCGGGAGGCAGGGAGCCATCCAGAACAACGGTGTCAGCGCCTCTGCGTTTAGCAGCGAACAAGTACCCCTCCCGCGCCCGTGACTGAAAGTCGAGGTCCTCCTGGTCGAAGCGATCTTGTTCTTGGCTCCCGCTCTTCCGCGCAAGGCCTACTCGAGGCTCCACATCAACAACAAACACCAGGTCGGCCTTAAGGCCTCTCCATGCGGTCTCGCTCATCGCGTCTATGAGCGAGAGGTCCAGGGCGCGTCCGTACCCCTGGTAAGCCACGGTGCCGAAGGGGCCGCGGTCGGAGATCACAATCGCCCCGGCCTCAAGGGAGGGTCTTAGGACCTCCGCATACGTTTCCGCGCGGTCTGCCTCGAAAAGAAAGGCCTCGGCCCAAGGATCGGGCGCCTGACCTTGGCCTAGCAAGATGGCCCTGATGGCCACGCCAAGTTTCGTGCCTCCTGGCTCCCGCGTCGTTCGTATCGCCCACCCAGCTGCTTGCAGACTTTCCCCGAGCCGCCTGGCGAGTGTGGACTTTCCGCTTCCACCGATGCCTTCGAACACGACAAGGAAGCCGCCCTTCACTGCTCGGCCCGGAGACAGCCCTCGCTCCTCGTTCACGACGATCTGAGAATGCCGCTTCCGCACATGCGTTCGACGGCCTGAACTGCCCGGCGGAGCCGCGCTACGTTGAAATCCATACACGCTAGAGTAGCTGTGACGTAAATGCACGCTAGCGTGTATCGATGTGGGAGTGATTACCGTGCTGACACTCATTCAGGCCGCAAAACTTCTCGGCGTGGCGCCAGCCACTCTGCGGGCACAGATCCATCGTGCACGGCTCAAGGCCGTCAAGCTCGGGCGCGATTGGTTCGTGGAGGAGGCCGAGGTCGAGCGCTACCGACGAGACTCCCAGAAGGGCTCGTGACCTGAGTCAGGCGCCGGGACTTCAGCGAGTGGAATTACGACGTTTGACAATAGCCAAGGTTGGGACCTATTTTGTCCCAACGCAATTCGCACATCGGGAGACTCGCGATGGCTGTTCAACATCGGGAGGTCGATCAGGCACCTCGGCGACCCCCGCTCCACAGTGACGATCTATGCCCTTGGTGCGAGCAGCCAATTCCACACCAGAAGTTCGTAGAGATCACGACGAAGCTCGCCGCCGACGAGCGGGCGCGAGCCGCAGCCGCCCAAACAAGACTACGCGACGAATTGTCGAAGCAGAAGGCGGACATTGAGAAGCGTGCCCAAGCGAGGGTGGCTTCGGTCGAAGCGGCGAACGCTGCGGCGCTCGCCGCTGCGGTCAAGGCCGCCCAGGCCAGCAAGACGGCCGCGCTCGCCGCCGCGGACAAGGCCGCCACCGCGAGGGAGTCCGCCGCCCGCACCTCGGAGCGCAAGGCGAACCGCGAGCAAACCGCGGTTGCGGACAGGGCCCGAAAGGCTGCCGAGCGTCAGCTCGTCGACCTACGCGCCGACCAGGACAAGGTCCTAGCAAAACAACGCCAGGAACAGCGCGTGGTTTACGACAAGGCCCTGAAGGCTGCGGTCGACGCCGTGAAGGAGCAGTCCTTCAAGGAAAAGCAACGCCTGGCCACCAAGGTCGATCACCTGCAACGGACGGTAGACGCACAACGTGCGGCAACGTCGGGAGAAGGTGCAGCCATCGTTCTGGCCGACGAGCTGAAGCGCGCATTTCCGGGCGATCGCGTCCGGGCAGTCGGAACCCAGGGCGCCAACCTGATGCATGAAGTGGTCGAGGAAGGTCGCAAATGCGGAGTGATCGTCTATGACACGCGCAAGCGAATGGCTTGGCGCGACAGCTACGTCACACGGATTCGAAAGGATCAGCTGACTGCGAATGCGGACCACGCCATCATCGCTACGCAGGCAATGCCGGCCGGCGCGCGCCACGTCCATCTCGAGGGTCTGGTGATCGTCGCGAACCCGGCTCGAGCGCTCGTGCTGGTGGCGATCCTCAGGCGCCAAATCGTCCAGATGAGCACGTTGCGAATGACCCTAGAGGACCGCGCGGACAAAAGGGACCGCCTCTACGAGTTCATATCGACCGACCGGTTCCGACAACTGCTGGACGGGATCGAGACCGGCAGCGAAGCGCTGTTGCAGTTGGACGTCCAGGAGCAGACGACACATGCAACGACATGGCGGAAGCGTGGCGAGCTGGTCAAGGAAATGCAGCGGGCGCACGGCCTGATCGAGTCGACCATCAACGACGTCATCGGGGCCGTCGGAGTGGAAACGTGACTGAGCAACAGCAGCTGCTTTCAGATCCGGGCCTACCGGCCTATCAGGATCGGCGCCTGGGCCGGACGGTCCTGCGCACCTATCGGACGTATGTGGACGTCGACGATCTCGTTCCCAATGAGCGGCAACCGCGACTCGGACCGAAGGAGGACGAAGAGCTCCAGAGGCAGATCGTCGCGAACGAAGGAATTTTCGAGCCTTTGCTGGTGGAACCGCACCCGGACGTGCCGGGTCGGTACCGGATCGTCGATGGCGACCGGCGCTGGACGAACTCAAAAGTCCTTGTCGAGCAAGGGCACGACGAGTACCGCGCGATCCCGATCGAGGTTACAGATCGCACGCTTTCCGAAGACGAGCGGTTGCGGGTTTGGATCTACATCCATCGGCAGCGCAAGGAATGGGACACCAGAGAGAAGGAGATGGTTGCGCACCGGCTAGTGGATATGGTTGGACGGGCCAGTGCTGCGAACATCCTCGGGATCACCGTCCGCGAACTCGACAAGTTGGTCGACGTGTTCGAATTGTCGGAGCGGTTCACGAACCTTCGAGAACCTGGAGCCGCCATCACCTGGGCACGCGAACTCAATGGATTAAGTAAGAGCCTCCTAACGCCATCCGTGATCGATGCAGTCGTGGACAAGGTGAGCCGGAAGCGCATCACTAACTCCAAGGACCTCCGGAAGCTGCGTCAGGTCCTTCGAGATCCAATCGCCAAAGATCAGTTCCTGGCCCACGACGGAGACATCGACACGGCGATGCTTCACCTGCCCGCGTCACCTTCCAAGGAGCCGACTCTGGTCGCCGAGCTCGACGAGGCCATGCAGGCAATGCGGGGAATGCCGTGGACAGCACTTGAGCAGTTGCGGGGTGACGTTCGATTGATCGAAAAACTTGAGGAGGCCGAAGCGTTGATCCGGACGCTTCGCAAGACGCTCATACAATAGGTCCTATTGCCTCCTATTGACTCCCATCGAGCTTCGCTGTATAGTCTGGGCCTGAGGTCTTGGACGCCAGTCCGACCCGGGCACAAGGAGATGCAGTGAACAACCAGGGCGCAGCCCCATCCACCAACAAGAAGCCCCACGACAAGGACATTCAGATCATCGTCGTCACGACGGCGGACGACCTCGATGGTTCCTTCAACCGGAACCAGCCCATGCACGTCGTGTTCGAGAAGGCTCTCAAGCTGGTCGGTGGCCAGGGCCAGGCTGATCAGTTCGCCCTGGAATACGGTAACGAGCCGCTCGACATCGCTCGCAAGATCGGCGACCTCGCCGATGAGCTCGGCTGGGACGATCTGGTCGAGCTCGAGCTCGTACCGAAGCCCGTCGTCGTCTAGATGAATTGGCGCGAGGCCGCCAGGGCCGAGGCGACCTCGCTGAAGCCCTTCTACCTCAAAAAGTACGGCTGGAATCCGCACCTAGTTGACGACGCCGACGATGTACTCGATCTGTTCGTCCATCTGAATGGGCGCCGCTTTCCCGACAAGAGCTACATCTTGCGGCTGCGGTATCAGTCCGATTGGCAGGAGGCGGGCCGGCGAGAGTCCTTCGTCGATCCCAAGATGGTTGAAGCCGGACCGGAGTTCTGGCCACCGGAGGGGGCACCTTTGAATCCCAACTACATGCACAACGGAGTCCTAACCCCCGTTATCTGCCTGCGGGGAGTCTTCGGTTTCCATTCCGTTCTGCATACGGACCGGCCCATGGAGATTGATGACACCTCGCTGCTGCGCTTCATGGTCGAACTGCAGAAGGTGATGGACGGATGACCGCGCGGTCGTCCCCGTACCCGCCAGCCGGCTATCCGGTGCGCATCGGGGAGCTGATCTGGAAGAACGCCCTCGCCACGGTGCGGTCTTATGCCGAGCTGGGTGGCGAGGATGCACGTCGTGGCTCGGAAACGCTCGTATACCTCGGCGGCATAACGGCCGGTGGGGAAATGATTGTCACTGGCCTGTTCCAGGTCCACCACGCGCCGCAGGGCGACCGGGTTGTTGTGGCACCGCACGAGGCGCGCTGGCTATTGCAGGCGCTGCGTACCCGTGACGAGAAGCTGATCGCTCAGCTCCATTCGCACCGCTGGCTCGCCGAGCATTCGCATGGCGACGATATCTGGGCGACAAGCTTCCACGAGGGCTTCCTGTCGATCGTTGTTCCGAACTTTGGGAGTGGCGTCCGCGGGCCCGGCGACTGCGGGGTCCTCGAGTATCGCAACGGAACGTTCGTCGATCTCCCTCGTGCGGAGATCGAGCGCCGGATCCGTGTCTACTCGGAGACCACAGAGCGCGTCGGGCTGCCGGCCGTGCCTGCACCTGCCACGGAGGGAAGATGGCGAGCATTCGCCCGGAAACTGAAGTCGATCGCACCCAAGCGGCGATAGCCCGCCACGGCGGGTCGCTGCCGCTCGGGCAGGGGACGGTGGCCATAGACGTCGTGCGCGAGGCCGCAGCGTCGCCGGTCGGGCAGCGCCTTCTCGTCACACTCGTCAACGAACTCGCTCGGATGAAGGGGGTTGTCAGCGCGATCGCGGTCACCGGGGTCAGCGATGCGCAGGTCCTGCCTGGCGTGCCGGTCGATGGAGGTGACCTCGAGGCCGGACTCGCAGGGCTCGTGGCATCGTTGAACACCCACGCCAGTCCGTTCCGAGCTGAAATTGCCTACGACGCGATCGACGCCACCGCCCGGGTCAGCCTTGGCGGCGGTCGCGCAGACCTCATCGTGGGTGCGGACGGCTGGCGGGCGCTGTTGGGTGGGTATGCAGGCGAGGCGGCCTGGTACGCCAGTGCGCCATATGGTGCCGCGCTCGCCGGCGCCCTGACGGCGACCGAGGTATTCAAGCTCCTGCTGCTGCGGAATGGCCTCCAAGACCCCCAGAGGCGCCTGGCCGGCGATTTGGCGTTCTCGGCATTCAACTATGGTGTCGGTTCCGAGGCAGCAGACGGTCCCGATATCCGCGAGCTCAGACTGGACAACTTCGCCGTCGTCGGCTGCGGCGCCGGCGGATCGGCCGCCCTATACGTGCTGGCGATGCAGCCATCGGTTCGCGGCGAGATCGCCCTAATCGAACCGGGGCGCCACAAGCTGTCCAATCTCAACCGCTATCTGATGACGACGGCCAGCGACGTTCATGAGGGCCGACACAAGCTCGGGTCAGCGGCAAACCATCTCGCCCGTTTCGCCCCGTTGCTGCGGCCGACACTCCACCCGGTGACGTGGGAGATGCTTGATTTGCGCCCATGGCCGTTCTTGCTGGCGACAGTTGATACGGTCCCTGCCCGGTGGGCAATTCAGCGGCGCGCAGCTGCTGGCGCCGAGATCCTCGATGCCGCCGTGGACGATCTCCTCTATAGCGTCTTGCGCGTTGTAGCAGGCGGATGGTGCCTCGAGTGCAAGCACCCATATGACCCGGACTACGACCTAAATCAGCGCGCAGGACGCTGGGGGCAGACGCTCGATACTGTGCGTAGTTGGACACGCGACAACGTCAAAGTGAGCATCGAGATGATCACCCGCTTGGCCGAAGTCCAGAATCGCGAGCCCGCCGACTACGCTGAGCTCGAGGGCGCACCGTTCGGCGACGTGCCAGTGCTCACCGAGTGCGGAGAGACGAACCTACGCACCGATGTGCCAAGCCAGGCAGCGGTCCTGCCACTCGCGACGACAGCGGCCGGTGTCATGCTCGCAGCGGAAGTGGCCAAACACGTTGTCGCTCCGGACGCCCAGCTCGCGAACTGGCTCGGACATGATCTCGGTCGACGTCCCGCTCGCCCACGAGTTGTCCGGCGACCCGCTTCGGCAGGGTGTCCGAGGCATGGATAGCTTTCGGGCCAGCGGGCGCCCCATCTCCGAATGCTCGCGAACGTCCAGCCGCCACGACTGTCACGATGGCTGCAGGTAGGATTTCAGCCTGCCGCACAAGCACCGACTTCTTTGAGAGATCAGGAGGATCGGCCCGTGCCGAAGAAGCGCATTGACGTCGTCAAGAACCCGGATGGCTGGGTCGGCAAGTCCGACGGCAAGCGGGTGACGCCAACAAAGCCGACGCAGGCGGAGGCTGAGAAGGCCGCCAAGGACGTGGCACGGCGGACGCCCGGCGGAGCCGAGGTCGCGACGCACGGCCGCGACGGGAAGATCAAGTCCAGCGACACGATCGGCGGCAAGGACCCGAACCCGCCGCGCGACAAGGAGCACTGAGGCTGAGGGTGTACGACCCATCCAATCGGCAGACCGCGACCCCGGAGTAGGTCAGCCCTGTTGGCGCGGCGACATACATCCACAAGCCCCTAGGGTTTCCCCCACTGCCGCCCCGCCCCCGTTGGCCCGTACGGTCTGTGGGGGTACTGTGGCTCACTAGACCGCGGTCAAAGGAACATGAGGGGCAGCATGAGACGACCAGGTCTTAGTGCATTCGTCGTCGCCGCGCTCTTGTCGGCGACCTTGGTCGGGTCGATCAACGTCGCGCCGGCGCGGGCAGCGATCGCGTGCACATCTTCATCGGGCGGCTACGTCTCGCAGGCGCTCACGGTCGGGTGGACTCCACCACCGCGACCAAGTTGGCGCGTCACAGGCCGCTTGTGGACGAAGTCATGTTCCGACGGTGCCGGCGAGTCTCAGTGGCTCGAAGGACGGTCGTGGGTGACGCGTTCCGAAGCTGGAAGCTCTGGACCCGTCTACTACAACCAGGCTGTCAGCAGCATTCGCTTGGCAACCGTCTTCGGGGACGATTGCTCGAACTGGAATTCATATGGGCCGGCCACCCTTTTCAACACCCACGTCCATTCACACTCGGCTGGCTGGCATTGGCAGCCCGCCTTCACGTGCGGCTTCAGGGCCATCTACAACGATAACAACAAGGCGTGGGGGACCGTCACACAGAACAACGTGTTCTCGTGGGACTGGTCTCTCCACAATTAGGAGTAGTCAGGATGAGACGGATCGTTGGTTTGGCCGCGCTGGTGGCGACGGGTGCGTTCGTCGCCCTGTCAGCGCTCAGCGCCGCCCGCGCTGACACAGTGTCGTTCGCGGGTTCCTTCCGGATCGTGCAGGCGGCGCACGCCGCTGAAACGGGGTCGCAGATCACCGAGGCCACCGCGCGGCAGATCACCGAGGCCACCGCGCGAGCGCGTGCTATGGCGGAGTTGACTGACCGGCGGCCTGATGTTCAGGGCCTAACGGTGGCCGCATCGCAGTTCGCACGGGGCGTCACCCAAGTCTCTACGAAGTCCGGGTTTGACTTCACTCAGGGGACCCCGAAGGACGTCTGGTTGGTCGAACTCACGGCACCAGCACAAGCCGGCTTCGCGCACGTCGTCGGGTTTTCGGTGGTCGACGCGGAGACCGGGGAGGTAACGGCGAGTGCTGTCGGCGCCTACAACGACTGACTCTAGAAGCTCGACGGCGGCCAGGGTAGTCCGCGAGATCCTCGCATCAGTCACCATCGTCGCCGCGGTGGCGGTCGTCGCCGTCGTGATGAGCGAGAGTCGCCTCTCGTTGGTCGCGAGCTTCGCCGTCGGCGTCAGGGCTGGCTGGTTCGGAATAAGCGGCGAGCGGAGCCTCGCTGGCCTATTGGCCGTGCTGTTCGTACTGGTGACATTCGTAGCAAACCTGTTTGTAGCGCCGACGCTACCTGGACTTCTGCTGGCAGTGGCGCTCATTGTCGGCGCCTGGGCCATTGGTAGAGTGACTGCCGTCATGGGGCGGCGCGTTTGGGGGACCCGCCGTCGCCCTCGCCCTATGGAATGATCCTCGCCGCGGTGGGGACGTGGCGGGACGCGTCCGGACGTGGGGTGAAGGCATTGCTGACGCCTGGGGCATCTCGAACCGTAGGGGCGCGCGGAGCTCCCTACTGGGTCCGGTGGCGCGGATCAGGCCGTCCTGGTACCGCGCCAGCACGCGGACCTCGGTGACCACCTCGGGACGGCAAGCAGCCGTCGCAGCGTCGCCTGCTGCTCGCGCCCGATCCGGGCGCACAGCTCCGCGTCGATGAGGTCGCTCTTGTGGACCTGCCGACGGCCCTTCCGGCGCACGGCCACCTCAGTCGGCGTGAGCGTGGCGACGAGCTCATCGCGAGCCAGCAACTCACCGATGAGGACCGCCCCGTCGCCGCCGTCTGCCTCGATGACCCAGAGCGCAAGGCCCGGTCCGCCGGCGAGCTCTACAACGCGGTCGACCAACGCCTCGATCGGCGCCGCCTCGTTCGCGACGCGCTCCCGCACGGCCTCCTCGTCGTCGGGCCCGAACACCACGACCCCGTGACCGTATCGGCCTGGGTCGATCCCGACGATCAGGCTCTCCGCCATCAGCCCACCTCCGAACTGCCGAGCTCGAGGTTCCACACGACACGCCAAGCCGCGGCTCGCACCTGACCCATATGAGCGATCGATCCGCAGATGTCCATCAGGTGAACGCGACCAACGGCGAGGGGTGGCAGTCCTGTGCCCAGCGCACCCGCAGATCGAGCGATCGAGCCATCGCCCCTCGTCCGGCAGTCAGTGGGCCTCGCCCGGCTCGTCCGAGACGGGCCGCCCCGTGGCCGGCGATCGCTGGCACTCCTTGCCGATGCCATGCGACCGGCTGGTCGGCGGCATATCGAAGCGCAACCATCGCGTCCCGTTCGCCGGCCACGGCGCCGTCCGTCTCGCTGACCCTAGTCAGAACGATATATGGGTCGAGCGCTCCCACCGGATCGACACCGACGAGTTCTACCGGATGCTCGGCGGCGTGGTGATCGACGACGCGGGAGTGTTCGACGAGCGCCTCCGCGAGTGGGAGGACTTCTACAATTTCCACCGTCCCCACGGAGGTCTTGGGGGCCAGACCCCCTACGAGAGACTGCGGTTGAAGACGGGCAGCCGGTGTGATCGGCCTTCGTCAGTTGCACCGCTAGATCGGCCGGGCGCTCGGCCGCCAGGCTGGTTCGATCCACGGCGTCGTGGCGGCGAATGGCGGGTACGTGCCGGCCCCACGCCGTCGGTCCGCTCAGGTGCTGTCGTTGGCCGAGCGCGAGGAGATCAGTCGCGGGCTCGTCGGCGGCCTCTCGCTTCGGACGATGGCCCGATGCGTGCGCTGAGCACCCTCGACGATCAGTCGAGAGATCGTCCGCCACGGCGGTCGAAAGCGGTACCGGACGATCCGGGCCGACGAGCGTGCCTGGCAGTGGGCACGCCGGCCGAAGCCATGCAAGCTCGCGACCTCCCCGCTCCTGCGTACCCCGGAGAGCAGGCTCTCCAGGTGTCGACCGAGACGATCTACCGGAGCCTGTTCTCATCCAGGCTCGGGTCGTGCTGCGCAAGGAGCTGACCGCACACCTGCGCAGCCGGCGCACGATGCGCCGTTCGGTGCACGGGACGCGAAAGGCCCAAAGCCGGGGCGGGATCATCGACGCGATCTCGATCAGGGCAACGTCTTGCCGAGGTCGAGGACCGGGCGGGGCCGGGTCACTGGGAGGGCGACCTCATCGCCGGCTCCGCGAACACCCACATCGCCAACGCTCGTCGAGCGCCGGACCGGCTATCTCCTGCTCGTCCGGGTCGCTGTTGCATCTACCGACTGAACTCACAGCGGTTACCTTTGCCTACGTGGCAGAGAAATCCAAGCAAGATCGGACCCAGAGCCGATTCGCGCCGGAAAACGCGGACGACGATGCCCCCTCGACTCGCAAGCGGCTAACGGTAGGCGACCTGGTCCGAGCCGCCGCCCTCGATAGGCACCTGGCACCCGGCCTCAAGGTCGCCGACCTTGCGGCCGCAGAACTCGGACTAGGCCAACGCACCCTCGGGTCCGTCCTGACCGGGCTCGACTTCTCGAAGCTGGCCCTTACCGTGCCCCGGCTCGCGCTCTCCGACGCGCTCGTGGGCGACTGGCGAACGAGGCTGATCGAGGGCCAGCCGCGTATCACTGGCGCCGTGGCGACGGACATGAGCCGCAGCATCGCGGCCATCAAGATGGCGAGCTTTGCCGGACTTGGAGGGATCGATCCGAGTCTCCTCACCGGGACGAAGATGCTCAGTGGCATTCAGGGCTCGCTCAACGCGATCGTGGCCCAGCTCGGGACCGATCTCGTCGCCGGCGTTCGGCCCGTGGCGCTCTTGGCCGCGCGCGGTCTAGCCGAGGCCCTGCGTGCGGCCGACGAGCGCGAGCGCGAGGCGGCTGAAGCGCTCTTCGACATGGGCTGGTGGATGCCGCACTCGGCCACGGCGGACTTCGTGACGTACGTCCAGCGCCTTGCCCTGGCGGGCGACCGCAACGACGTCCGACACGCGATGACCGAGTCCTCACACTCGCGCTCGTTCGCCAAGGAGGTGAAGCACGGCTGGATGCGCCACCCGGTGTTCGCGGAGCGCCGGCGCTTCCTTCTCGACGGGCTTGCGGACCACCAGCGCGGGCGATACCGGGTCAGCATCCCCACGCTCCTGCCACACCTCGAGGGGATCGCGATGGCGGCCTTCGCGCCCGGTACCCGGAAGACGAAGCTCCCTGCTGTCGTGACCGAGGCCGCCGGGACCTACGACACCCTGATGGGCGACGCCATCGTCGACGCCGCAACACGGCTCTGGACTGACCAGCCCTTCGACCGGGTGCGCGTCTCCGGTCGCGAGCTCAACCGCCACCTGATCTTGCACGGCCGCTCGACTGGCTACGGCACCGAGGAAAACTCGACCAAGCTGCTGTTCCTCTTCGACCTTCTCGCCTCTCTGGTGGAGGAGTCCGAGCGGAAGAAGACCAGCTAGATTCCATTACGGTCTAATCTTGGTCTTGCCGGCGGCCCGTTTCCGGGCGTAATGGGCAGCGATGACCGGATTGTGCTCGACGCCCACGACGGCCATCCGATACGCGGCCGCCCGGAGGTGGCTGTTGCCGCCATGCTCATGTGCCAGGCGGTCTCGGGGTTGGCGCCCTTGCGACCTGAGCTGCGCTCGGCGGGGTGGACGCCGGCGAACGCGAGCAGCTGGTCGAAGTCGGTGAACCGCAGTAGGTCGCCGATCTCGGCCATGAGCGTTGCGGCGATCGAAGGCCCGACGCCCGGGATCGTCTGAAGCCGACGCGCGGTCTCACCGTCGAGGAGCGCGGCGACGCGGCGATCGGCGGGCTCAATCTGGCGCTCCAGCAGGTCGTACTGGTCGAGCAGCAGGCCGACCTCGAAGGCGACCTCGGCGTCGAGCTCGGGGACGGCGAGCGACTCGGCGGCGGCCTGGAGCCGCTCCGCCTTGGCCATTCCGAGTCGGCGACGACCGGGCCCCGCGTTGGCATTGGCCAGGGTCGATGTCCGCCGGCGAGTCGCGGCCCGGGCGGTCGGGACGATCCGGAGGATCTCCCTGGCGGTCCGGCAGGTTGGATCGTGAAACAGTTCGCCGAGCTCCGGAAAGCCGAGCTCGACGAGCCGGATGAGGCGCTGGCAGACCTTCGCCTGCTCGGTCACGAGGGTCATCGCGAACCGCGCCGCCTGACGCAGCTCGGCACCGAGCAGTGGGTCGCGAGCTGCGGGCGTGTCGCGCATCCCCAGTTCGGCGAGGCTTCTCGCATCCGCCGGATCGGACTTCGCCCGGGCGAGCCGGCTCTTGGCAGAGTACTTGGCCGCGACCGGGTTGACCACGGCCACCTGGACGTCCCGTCGGCGCAGGTGCGAGGCGAGCGACATCCAGTAATGGCCCGACGACTCCATGGTGACCAGGGTCACGGGCTCGGTCTGCCGCTCGAGCCAGACATCGAGCGCGGTGAATCCCGCCCGGCTCTGGCTCACCCGGAGGATCTCGCGGTCAGCCCTGGCCTGGCCGTCGCGGCACCGTGCCAGGGCATGGCTCCGTCCCCCGATGTCGATCCCGATCGTCGCCACCTGGCAGCCTCCTTGCAGACCCCAGGGGTGCCCGCTCACTCCGGTCGACGTCAGCTGACGGGTCCGATCACCCGGTCAACCCCGCAGGATCCCGATCACCGTTCACGGCCGAAGGTCGGGGCCGGACACTACCTTCAACGGTCATCTGCCGGATAGGCGCTCGCGGGCCTCCCCATGGCGGTCGGTGAGATCATCGACTCCCACCGAGGGGCTATATCAGGCGCTCGAACGCCTCGTAGTTGCCCCGACCCGCGAGCCCCGGAGTTGGGTCTTGGCGGATGTGCTCTTTGCAGCGACTTCCACGCGATCTGGCCCTTCCTCGGAGCCCGCAGTCGCTGACGGGCCGACGCGCCCGACCGGCTCGTCCGTGAGAACCTCGGTGCTGACGCTGCGCTCTCGTCGCCGCCGGCAAGCGCGTCGAGGGACTCCAAGGGGCTGGGTGCTTCTATGGGGCGAGCAGGTACGTCGCCGGCGGGGTCGGGCTACGGGGCTTCGATCGCGCCAAGCCCTTGGGCGATCTGGTGGATCACCGACGCCATGGCGCGCGAGCTCAGATAGTCGCTGGCGTTGTGAGCGGCTCCTGGATTTGTGACGCTCGCTCCACGGCCGTGGGTCTCGACATCCTGGACACGGCGTACGTCGTCGTTCGCCGCCGGGAATCGGGTCGCGAAATCTTGATGGCCCGCCGCACCGGGATCGTCCTCAGTCCAAATGTTGACCCACGCTCGAAGTTGGGTCGGGAATGGCGTGGGCCGGTTATGGGCGCTCGTGGCCAGCGCGCTTGCGCGCACCCGTTGGTACAGCGAGGGCATGGCCAAGGGGGAGCCGCAGGTCACGAAGGCCGCGATCGGCATCGTCCCGCCGTCGGCCATGTCTTGCCGGAGTAGGTCGTAGCCCACGAATGAACCCATGCTGAAGCCAATGAGGAGGACCTGGTCGCTGCCAATGCTGTCGGTACATGCCTTGCGAACGCGGTCGTTGACTTCTTTCCGCAGCGCTGCCGACAACAGGTAGTCATTAAGGTCGGCCAGCACGTTTCGCAAGACGCCCTCGCCGGCGCCGAGGAGGCGATCGCTCCAGTAGGCGACGCTGCCGAAGCCGCCGCCCAACGGCTCTGCGGGAGCCGCGTCCTCGATCCGGACCTGGGGGATGACGTCCTGCTCGTCGGCTCTCCACATGTCACCGAAGAACGCCAGACGGAGGTTGTCACGCGTCAGCTGGGCTTCGAGCGGCGATTCGATCCGGCGGAGTCCCCAGCGCAGCGCGGCAAATAGCTCGGTCTCCATGCGTTCAGGAATATCCATGGACGCGGCCCGTCCATGGACGATGACAATGCGCAAAGCAGAGCTCCTCTGTGGTCCACGTCGGTCTCGGCACGCTAATGCCGCTCGTTATCGGCGTGTCTCGGCAGCGTCCGCTCGCCCCCGATTTGTCGAACGTTTGGCTGTTGACAAGGTTGGACGGCCCGTGCAGCATCGCGCCACCACGACGCTCCATGGGGGTTGGCAATGTCCACGGGACGCAGGGCGACCTCGATTGTCGCACTCGCCTCGCTCGTCACAGGTTGCACGGCGCTGAGCCCAGTCTACGGCCAGCCGGCCGGCAGCGGCTCACCCGCCGGTTCGGCCCCGCCGCCGCTGGAAAAGATGCAGGAAGCGACCATCGCCGTCGCCTGGAAGCTGGCCGAAGTTGGGCTGTGGCTCGTCGTCATCGGCTTTACCATCGTCGTGTTGACCTCGCTGATCACGGCGCTGAAACTTGACATCCCCAAGCTGATCGCAGACGCGATCGCACGTCACGAAGCGGCCAAAGTCAACGATCTCGGCGGCGGCCCGTCGTTCCCGTTCACGGCCATGTTCCAAGGGTTGTTCTCGGGTCTCGGCGAGTTGATCAAGTCGCCGGTCGGCATCGGCATCGCGCTTCTCGTCATCAGCGCCGTCCTTCTCCTGGGCGAAAGCGCGATTACCGCCGGCTACACCGACACCGGGGCAGCGTCACCTGCGCCGGCCGCCAGCTCAGCCCCGGCCGGAAGCTCAGCGCCATCGGCCGCGGCGTCGGCTGACCCGAGCGCTTCAACCTCGCCCGCAGCCGGGAGCGGCGCCGCGGGCAGCGTGAGATGAGCCTGCCGTGGTGACCCAAGAGCTATCTGGCCTCCTTCGGGACACGATCGAGATCCACGATCTCGGCTCGCTGGGCGCCGCCGATGACCTCGGCGGCGGCGGCGCCGAAGCGGAACGGCTCGAGGTTCCGGTCTGGCACCAGAGTCAGACGCTGTGGTGCTGGGCGGCTGCGTCCAGCGCCATCGCCAACTTCTATGTCGGACGCGAACAGTGGCGCCAGTGCCAAGTCGCGGCCGGCGTCGTGAGCAGTCCCGACTGCTGCGCCAACGGATCCGCCTGCAACGCCGAAGCCAGTCTTCGCACGGCGCTGACGGTCGTCGGCAGCTTCCGTGAACTGCGAGACCGCTGCCTGACGATGGACGAAATCACCGCCGAGATCCGCGCTCGCCGGCCGATCGGCGTTCGGACGCTCTGGGCGTCTGGCAAGGGCCATTTCATCGCGATCTCGGGCTATCGGAGGACATCGGACGGCGACGTCATCAACGTCGAGGATCCGTGGTACGACGCATCTGACGTCGTCTATGACCGCCTGGTCGAAGCCTATCCGCCCGATGACGGCGTTTGGACCCACAGTTACCTGACGGAGCCATGAAGCTGACGACGGCCGCCGTGCCCGACGGTGCAAGCGACGAGCTTCGGCGTGGATTGAACCTGACGCTCAGCGATGAGCGACACGCCGACCTTCGGTCGCGGCGGCTCGAGTCGAGTACAGGAGCGGACGACGTGGGAGCGGGCGGCGCAAATGACGCCGTCGCCACGGCGGTTCCCCACGCCGTCTACGTCGCGGGACCGGCCGACTTGCGCTCGGTCGACTACCTCGATCGCGCTCGACTCAAGGCCATCAGGTACTTCGTCATGTCGCCCTCCTCCGACCTCGGCGCGGGCGGCGTGCCGAGCGCGATCGCTGAGGTCGCGGTTGACGCGACGACCGGTCGAGCGAGCGCCTTCTCGAGGCTCAACCGAGGTCGGTTCGTTGAGGCAACGTGGAGGGCCATGCAAGTCGCCGAGCGGCTGGACGAGGCGGGATCAGCCGAGGTCCGCCTGTTCGAGGTGCCGGCGCTGTACTTCAACGCCCTATGGCTGCATCGCGCGAATGGCCCCGATCAATTGATTCCGCTGGCCGAGGAATCACCGGGCCTCGAGCCTTTCGTGCCGTACACCGAGGCCGAAGTTCGTCGCGGCCTGCTCCACGACTCTGAGTTGGCGTCCGACGCGGGCGGCCAGGCGCCGGCCGCTGACGACTTTCCGGTGTGACACGCCCAGGTCAGCACTAACGCGCCAGGAGCCGGTCGTCCCCGGTCCTAGCCCTGGCCGCCTTGCGGCAGCGGTGGTCGCCGGCATCGGCTGGGCTGCCAATCGTGTCACGCCAAGCGATCCATTCGCGAGACCAGCCGGACGACCGACGAGCTGGCCGGGCCAATCGGCCGCGACACACTTTCAGATTGATCGACGCGGCCTCTTCGTCGGCTTCGATATCACCGTGCCGGCGCCAAGTCGGCCGGTGTCCCATTTTCAGGCGGGCAAGATCAACGGCCGTGCTCTGGTGGACTCCTCGGCCTGACCTGGGGGACGCGCGCGCCAGATTACCCCGATGAATGCTGGCCGGCGATTGTCCCTGAGACCCGGGCTGACTCGATCGTGACGACGACGAGCGCGGCCACGGTTCGTGCGTCGCAGTCACTACCGGGCTTCATCGACCCGTCCTTGGCGGTGCGACTGTGCTTCCTCGACGGCGCGCCGCCGCCAGGCGCCGCTGGCTCGGTGTCTGTTTCGGTCATCGACTACGACATTGAGGCGATCGAACCGACCGTTACACGCTCGACGGACGACGTGCAGCACCAGGACTACTCGTGGGATCGCCTGGACCGCACGGCAACCCCCAGGTCGCACTCGCGCAGCATCGATTGGCCTTCGTGAGGCAGCTGCCATCCTGTCTCCGTACGCCCTCGTCCCCGGCTCGCTTGGCACGGCGATCGGTGCTGTCTTCGCCGTGGTGCCAACGCTACTGCCGGCGCTGCTCGAGCGTAACACCGCTCGACTGTTCTTCAATCTTGGCGTCAATCTCATCTTGTTCGTCGCGAGTTGGACGGCCCTTGCCTTCTTCATCGGAATCTTCTACCGGCACATCCCGGAGCCGACGGGCCTCCGCAAGGGGCTCCGGATGCGCACCGTGTTGGTCGTCCTCACCTTGCCCGTCCGCCTCTGGGCAGCCGCGAACGGTGATGCTTCAGCACCCACCATCGCGTTTGACGCTGTTGAGGTCATCCTCTTCTTGGGTGCAGTCATGGGCATCGAACTGCGACACACTGACCAGCTCATTGCGGCGAAACGTGCTCTCGTCGTGACGTCGGGTTTGCGACCGGTTGTGCTGTTTGGCGGCGTGCTCGCCACTGCGGCCGGCGCAGCCGTGACATCGCTTCTCACCGGCGAAATCGTCGAACTCGTGAAACTCCGCCCTGACGCCGTTGATCGGCGGGCCGGCATCGACTGAAATCGGGCTCGGCGGCCATCGCACGGAGGCCGGCACCGGCGGAAGGAGCACATAGAGGTCCCGTCGGACTGTGAGGCGGCACGCGCTACGACGCGTCGGTGCGCACGCGCGGTGAGCGCACAAATGCCGGGGGTCGTGATGTGCCGGGCTTTCCCAAGCCGCGGCAGTGCCGGAATAGGTGACTCGCCGCCTCAGAGTCGTCCGCCCGCCGCTCGGGCGCGCACACCTAGGTTTCCTCGGGCGGGTTTCGCCTACTGTGCAGACGCCACCGATGGGCGTAGCCTGCAGACGCGATGTCAAAGCGCGTTCGTTGATGCCCCCGGTGCCCACTGGTGCTTCATCCTTGCCACCTCCGACGGCTGACGCAGGCCCGGGCGTCCGGATCCATCTGCTTGATGTCGGCCACCTGCCGTTCTCCGATGCCGCGCTCGTCGTTGTCGGCCAGCGCCGGATCTTGATCGATGGCGCCCATCCGTCGAATGCGCGACCCGACGGTTCGACACCATCCCTTGCCAAGCAGCTCAGTGCCATCCTCGGCGAGGAACGGCCACGTCTTGACCTGTTGGTCGTCAGCCATACCCATCTCGATCACGTCGGAGCGCTGCCGGCGCTCGTGACCGAGCACGCCTTCGACGCGAAGTGGGCACTCGTTAGCGATCCGGAGCTCGGTTGGGGTCGCGCCGAAGGTGACGACGCCATCTCGATGCCTGATCCCTCGAGCGCGGCGCTCCTCGCCGCCCTCCGCGAGGAACGGTTGCCTGCGTCGGCGAGCGACGCGGCCGTCGACGAATGGCTAGCCGACTCCGTCGGGCTCGACGTCGCCTATGAAGCCATGCTCGGGACGCTCGCGGGTCGTGGGACAAAAGTTGTGCGCTACGGCCGTGATGACGCTGGCCCGCTCGCGAAAGACCTCGACGACATCGAAATCGAGGTCTTCGGTCCGACCCAGGCTCAATTGATTGCGACAGCCAAGGCGATCGCCGACCGCATGGCGGCTGATGCGCGCACGATTAGCGACGCGCGCTCCGTCGATGCGGCCGTTCCCGTGGTCGATCTGTACCGAGCACTGACCGGCGCGAGCACCGCCGACGCCGGGACGGATCGGCCCGGTGCCTTCGTCAACCTGCAGTCGATCGTTCTCGCGCTTGGGCCGAAGGGCCGTCGTGCCCTCTTCACCGGGGACATGCAGCTCGCAGATCCCGGAACACGTGACTCGGTCATCAACAAGGAACTGAATGGTCTGCGCGAGCGCCTGCGCAAACACCGCTTCGCCTTTGTCAAGCTGCCCCACCACGGTAGCCACAACGGCTTTGATCCTGTCGTCGCGACATCGTTCGGCAGACCGGACGTATTCGGCATCATCGGCGGCTCGGATGCGAAAGGACACCCGTCGCGGTCGGTCCTCGAGCTGCTGACCTTGAGTGGCGTTCCGTTCGCTCGAACCGACCGCAACGGGGGTGCGTCGATCGGCTGGCCCGGCGACGCGGTTCAGATCGATGTCGCGCGCGGCGTGGTCAGCGATCCAAAGGCGAACGACGCACCTGACGGCCCACGCACGCCAACATCGACGAAAGGCGCTGCTCCGGAGGCGCCGCCGCCGCAGGTGCTGGTGCCGCGCGTCGCTGCTGGGGCTACGAGCGTCGGGGCCGCGCCTGGTGTGCGACTCGTTGCCGACGAGCGTGACGTTGAAATCAGTGTTCGCCTGCCGCACACCCGAACAAGCGTACGCCTGACCGTGGAAATCACGCCCGAAAGCTCGTCAGACCCGTTGGCGGCCCAAGCGGTAGAGCGAACTACTGCCGCTGTCGACGTACCGACGAGTCGGCGGCCCCTTCTCTACGTCACCACCCCGCAGGCCCTGGCACGAAACATCGGCACCAGCGATGCAGACGCTGTCCTCGAGCACCTTTCGGGCCAGCCGGGTTCGCTGCTCACGCTCGAGGCCGCGATGGCCACAGAGGCGGCCATCGAGCAGTCGAGGGAGGCCCTCGCTGCGGAGGCCAGTCTCGCCGGCGTGGTCCTTATCGGAGGCTACGACGTCGTGCCGCCGCAGTCGGTTGATACGGTGCCGCCGAAACTCAATTCGCGCATCCGACGCAGCCGCGATGGGGACTCGTTTGTAGTTTGGAGTGACACCAACTACGGCTACCGGCGCGATCGGCGCCAGCTTCCAGTGAGTCGAATTCCCGATGGTCGGCTTGGTTCATTCCTTCGCACAGCACTCGCACCGCCGGACGCAGGTGCTGGACCCCCTCGCGGAGTCCGAAATATCAATCGACCGTTCGCCGAGGGAATCTTTTCGCTCGTGGAAGGAGATCAGAAGCTCTGGGTATCGCGCGATGCAACGCCGGCGACGGTGGGCAATGGACTTTCGGGCGAGCTTGTCTACCTCATGCTCCACGGCAGTCGCGTCGACGGGACAAGACTCTGGGGCGAGGCTGACGATGTGCCTTTTGAAGCCGTCACGCTGAGGAACATCGGCGCGCTGCCCGGTGCCGTTGTCTTGGTAGGCGCGTGTTGGGGAGGTCTCATCTCGGACCTTCGCGCGATCGACTACCAGGATGGTGCGCCGATCCCTCCTCGATCACCGGAGAATTCGATCGCCTTGGCCTGCCTGGCCGCAGGCGCCCGAGCCGTGATCGCTTGCACTGGATCTCACTACTCGCCGGTCCGCGAGCCGTATGACTACTTCGGGGGACCGCTGCATCGGGACTTTCTGAAAGCCTATCTCGACGGGAGTCCGCCGGCCTTGGCTCTGCTGACAGCGAAGCAGGCGTATGCTGCGGCCATGCCGCATGGGTTGACTGACCCGGACGATGAGGCCATTGAGTACAAGATGATCTGGCAGTTCACCTGCCTGGGTCTCGGGTGGTAGACCTAGCTCCGCAGCAGGCGAGCGCCCACTGGTCGAACCGAAGAGGTGCGTCACGATGCGCATGAGTAGCGAACAGTTGCGAGCCGCCGTCGAGTCGTCGGGCGAGTACGAACTGATCGAGGATGACGATGACGCTGAGGCCAGCGCCGAGGCAGACGCTGCCGCAGCGAGCGTGCGTTCGTACACTACCGAAGACGTCGAAGACCTACGGCGCCGGTATCTGGGTGACTCGGCTGTCGCGGACGATGCGATGCTCGTTGGCGGCTCGGACACGGAAGACGAGGAAGAGCCGGAAGCGTACGAGGACGAGCTCGTCGTCGTTCGACCCAAAGGCAGGCGGTCGGCATTTAGCCACGGGCCAGGCCCAAAGTCGATCGTGATTTCCGGCCGCGACGGTAAGCCTCTCGGCGCTCAGGGGTAGGTCGCTGCCCGCGACGCTGCAAAGCCAACGCCGCGTTCGATTCAGCAAATGACTTGCCGGCGGCTTCGCCTGTAGCGCCCCGAGGAAGCTGATCCGCGATGCCGACCGCCATGAGCGGCTCGGCGACATCGGCAGGGCGTCCGACCGCCTGCTCTAGTGTGGCCGCCCGGCTCGCCAACGCGACGGCCCGATCACCCGTCGCTGTCCGCGACGCGAATACCTATGACTGTTGGTGTGGGCTGGCCCGAGGGTCCGGTCGAAGCGAGCGGCTCTCGAGCTCATCTCGCGTGGTCGATTGCCTTTGAGGCTAGTGAAGCGCTCTTTGACCTGGCCAAGCAGGTCGAGGGGCGAACAGACGCAGCAGTGGATGAAGAGCTTTCCGACCCACGCCGGTTTCTCGTTGTGGCCGTCGATCCGGCACGAACCGCTCAGGCTGAGAGCTTGGCTCGCACGGGAGTGCCATGACCGACGTCTTACGGTCTTCGACCCGATAGGGGAGCGGCTGATGGTCGGTTCAGTCCCGTCGGCGCATGAAGTATCGTCGCCGGTGCGCAATTTGCGGGAAGCGCTCGCTTCGAATCCTGATGCATTGGACGACGCGACGAAGCTTAAGTTAAGGAAGCGGCGTTTAAGGCGGTCGGTGGAGTGTCGGCCTTCGACGCGCTGTTGCCGCGGGCTACGGCTGTGCCGTTCAACGTCCCGACTCCTTTGCGGTTTCTGGTTCCGGACGCCGTTCCACCCAAGAAGCAGTCGCGAGCGTCGCTACCTCGGTACCTCACCGATCTGGAGTCGTCAAGTGATCAGGCCCGTCGTAACGCGGCCTTCGACCTCGCTGGCTGGGGTCCGTCCACTGCTGCCCGTGGAGGTTGAGTCCCCAGACTTGGTGTAACAGCGGGCAGGTCGAGAACTGAAGCGGCCACCGCGTCATCCTCGCGTCGTTGGACTGAGAACCGACGACCCGGAGGAACACCACGATGGCCGAAGACAGGATGGCCGTGCTCGAGACGGTGCGCGGCGATCTCCGAGGGCGACGTCGACTTCCTGCGCGAGGGCGCCCGCGTGCTCGCGCAGGCGGTGATGGAGGCCGAGGTCAGCGAGCTCACCGGGCTGCCCAAGGGCGAGCGCGACCCCGAGCGCCGGCTGACCAGCCGGAACGGGTATCGCGAGCGGCGCTGGGACACCAGGGTGGGCACGCTCGAGCTGGCCATCCCGCGAGTCCGTGACGGCTCGTACTTCCCGAGCCTGCTCGAGCCGCGCCGGCGAGCCGAGCGGGCCCTCCTGGCGGTCGTCCAGGAGGCGTACGTGCTGGGGGTCAGCACGCGCCGGGTCGAGGACCTCGTCGAGGCGCTCGGGATCGCCTCGATCAGCAAGAGCGAGGTCAGCCGGATGTGCGCCGCCCTCGACGCCGAGGTCGACACGTTCCGCAGCCGCTCGCTGGCCGACGAGCGCTATCCCTACCTGTGGCTCGACGCGACGTACGTCAAGGTCCGCGAGGCGGGGCGGGTGACCTCGATGGCGGCGCTCGTGGCGACGGGCGTGGCGGCGACTGGCGAGCGCCGGGTGCTGGGTCTCGAGCTGGCCGCCGGCAACGACGAGGGCAGCGCCTGGCCGGCCTTCATCCGCTCGCTCGTCGAGCGCGGCCTCGGTGGCGTCCGGCTGGTCATCAGCGACGACCACCGGGGCTTGGTCAAGGCGGTCGGCGAGCAGCTCCTGGGCGCTGCCTGGCAGCGCTAATCGGTGCACAGTGAGGCGGGACCGCTGGTCCCCATCTCGCACCGAGCGGAGAGCGCCTTGGCAGCGGCGATCGGCTGAGATCCTGCGGCAGACCCGCGCCTCCGCTCGGGAGGCGAGCCTACACCGGCCCGAGGGAGACGTGCCTTTTGAGAACCAGACGATGAGCGTCCCGGGTGGGCGGCGCCGAGCGGCGAGATGGGGCCTCGAAGCTGGAGGGCAGCATCGTGGAGGTCTTCGTCGGGCTCGACTGGGGCGAGCAGCATCACCATGTCCACGCACTCCACAACGGCGGGGCGACCCGGCTCTCGCTCCGCGTGCCGCATGACCGGTCCGGGCTCGAACGCTTGCGGGCTGGGTTGGCGGCGCTCGGCGACCCGGCCGAGGTCGGCGTCGCGATCGAACGGCGTGAGGGGCTGCTCGTCGATCACCTGCTGGCGTGGGGCCATCCGGTCTACCCGGTCAACCCGAAGGTCGCGGCCCGGGCCCGTGAGGGCTATCGCGCCGCACCGGTGAAGAGCGACGCCCTCGACGCGTTCGCCTTGGCCGACCTGCTCCGTCGTCAGGCCGCCGCGTGGCGACCGCTCCGGCCGTCCAGCCCGACCCACGCGGAGCTGCAGGCGCTCGTCCGGGATCGGGAGCGGTTCGTCATCGAGCACCGTCGGTTGCAGCATCAGCTCCGCGCCGTCCTCGAGACCTACTACCCGGCCGCGACGAAGCTGTTCAGCGGACTCGACCGGTCGATCACGATCGCCTTCCTGCGACGGTATCCGACACCGGCCGAGGCCGAGCGCCTGACGGTGCACCGCCTGGCTCGCTTCCTCGCCCGTCAGGGCTACTCGGGTCGGACGGCACCGGAGGTCCTCATCGAGCGGATCCGAGCTCACGCCGGCACACCCAACAGCGGCGTGGATGTCGCTCGCGCCCGGGCCATGCTCGCCCTGGTCGACTTCCTCGAGCAGGTCGGCCGCGTCCTCGACGAGTACGCGACGGCGATCGCCAACGTCCTCGAGCGTCATCCCGACGCCGCACTGTTCGCGAGCCTCCCGGGTACAGGGCTCGTGACGACCGCGACGCTGCTCGCCGAGATCGGTGAGGACCGGACTCGCTTCCCCTCGCCTGGCAGCCTTCTTGCCGAGGCGGGGTTGGCGCCGGTCACTCGCCAATCCGGCTCGTCTCGGCGGGTGGGCTTCCGCTACGCGGCGAACCACCATCTCCGCGCCGCCTGGGGCCAGTGGATGCTGACCGCGATCCGAATCTCGCCTTGGACGCGCCAGGCCTACGACGCAGCGCGAGCTCGGGGCCAGTCGCACAGCCGCGCGATCCGCTCGGTCGGCGCTCGCTGGGGTCGGATCCTCTGGCGCTGCTGGCTGGACCGCCAGACCTACGATCCGACGCTCGATCGGCGGGTGGCGATGGCCGCCTGACGTCTGGAGGTTGACAGAGGGAGTCTGTCGGGTGCACTGCACACGGAACGCCCAGGACCTCGTCCCGCGGCACGCCCGGAGCATGGTCGCGTCGGCCATCCGGTCGATCTTCGAGCAGCCCGACGAGCGCTCGGCCAGGGAGCAGTCGGGGCGGGTCATCGAGGGCATCCGGCCGCGCTTCCCGGCGGTCGCCGAGCTGCTGACCGACGCCGAGCCAGACCTGCTGGCGCACTTCACGTTCCCCGACACGCACCGCCGCCAGATCCGAAGCACGAACCCGCTCGAGCGGTTGAACAAGGAGATCAAGCGCCGGACAGCGGTGGTCGGGATCTTCCCCAACCGAGCGTCCCTGATCCGGCTCGTCGGGATGGTCCTGGCCGAGCAGGACGACGAGTGGCAGGACGGACGGCGCTACTTCCGGCCCGAGACGATGGCCCTCATCGATGCCGTCATCGACCAGGAGGAGGTGAGTCCGACACTGCTGATGGCCAGCTGATCGACCCGACGCGACGATGGCGAGCTACACCACGAGCTGGGACTTGACCCGTGGGGGGAACTCCCTGACCGCTAGCAGAGCTCGCTGACCTCGCCACTTCACTCGAAGTCCGAGCACCTCAGGAGGCCACCCGGTGGTACGGAGTCCGGCTCTGTCCGCCTGGTGGACAAACACGATCATTTACCCTTCTGAATCGCTGACTACGGAGCGCTATCGAACCCGGGCCGCGGAGCCACCCGCCACAACGTCCGTCAGCGCACTGCCCGGACTGCCTGAACGAGTTCGCCAAAGGGTTTGCCACGCCAAGGTACAAGGAAGTCGTGGGATTCGATGGCTCCGACCGGGACTGACGCCCATGGCTATAGTTTCTTGCGGTCGCCGCTCCGGTCCCGGGGCCTCACCGGCGGCAGTGCGCCGGGCCGACGGCGACTGTCAACGCCGGCCGAACACTGACCCCTTTCCAGCGGCCGAAAGTTGACCCCTCCCGCCCGGATCATCACGCAGCGTCGTCCGTTGGCACCCTCCCAGGTCGCGGTCCTTGAGCCGGTAGCTGTCGCCCTTGAGGGACACGACCTCGGCGTGGTGGACGAGCCGGTCGATCATCGCCGCGGCGACCGTGGCCACCGCTGATATACCGCGAGCGCCCCTGCGGCGTTGGCCAGGTACCACTCGACGTACGAAGCACCGGCGGCCCAGAAGACGAGACTGTCGAGTCCTGTCAACGCGACCAGGAGCAGCGCCCCTTGCAGCGCCAGCCTGAGGAGTTGGCCCACGCGGCGGTCGGTTTGCTTGGTTACGTGCTGCGACCCTTAGCCGAGCTCCGCGAGTCGCGCTCTCGTCGTCCGGGTGATGTTGAGACCCGTCGTTCGGCGTGGCCGCGGTCGTATCAGCCATCGCCCCAATCTTGTGTCAGCGGAAGTGGACCCTTATCGGCTCCTGAACCTCAATGGCAGCCCCCGCTCGCTGCGCCGGCGGCGGCGCCAGCAGGTCGCGAGTGAAACTCGGCGACTGAAGCGCGACGCTAGACCGGCCTCGTGCCGCGAGAGCCGGCGCACCGGCCCCGCCTACAATCCCGCCGACCGGCGCGTTGGCGACCTTGCGGCGTTCCTTGTCTTCCTGGACGACCTTGATGACTTCGTGGGTCGGGCTCGACCCGAGGCCCAAGACGACCCCGGTGAGGAGAATGCCGCCAACGGATGCCGCCACCAACGCCGCCGTGTCCGTCACTCCCTCGTTTTGGACGCCGGCATAGAGGTCGAGACCGGCAAGCCACGCGATCGCGAGGCCAGCGATGAGACCCAATTCGATGCTGACGATCCTTCGGCCAGGGTTGTCCTTGAACGTACCGAGGAAGTCGCCGACCGCGGTCAGCGTCGTTCCGGCAACCTCGCCCCACTCTTTGAACTTGCCGAACCCCGTCGCGGCGATGTGTCGCCGGACGGCGGCGTCCCGTTCGGCGGCGCCTTCAGGCAGAGCATCGACCCAATCGTTCGCGGCCGTCGTCGCCTCCGCCTCCGCCCACGTCTCGAGGACTGCGTCCTTCCGCTTTCCAGGGTTTTCCTGTCGTCGGCGTAGCAGCGTGTCGGCATAGACAATGCTGCGGGCGAGAGCTTCCCGATCGGCGGCCGTTGCCGCTGATTCCGCAGCGGTGGCCATGACGGCCTGGTACTGGACGCTAATAGAGTTCATCCGGTCACTCGCCGCCGCGGCGTAACTTGCAACGCGTTGTGAACCCGTGGCGGACCTCTTCAGGGCCGCGAGGTCGCGGTCGGCTTGCTTGAGCGGGTCAGCGAGCTTCTTGGCTTCCGCAGCAGCCAACGCTCCCTTCTCCTGGAGGAAGGTAACGGCCGCCGTGCTGTGCACGATGTAGGGCTTCGTCGCGGCGCTCAACTCGTCGGTAAGCGACGTGAGATGGGACGCGATCGCGGTCAGTGGCCAGAAGGACCCGGCCATCATCCCGACGCCCGTCCAGAGCAGCTCGATCGCGCGCTCAATCCCTAGCGCCACCGTCGTGATGACGACGAGCATGGCGGCTGGATCGACCCTGAGGGTCGATGCCTCGTTCTCCCAGACGTCGTACCAGAGCCAGATCCCGAGCATCTCGAGAACGATCGCGAGACCCAGTCCAACCGTGATTCCGCGATTGAGCGAAGACACCGAACCTCTTCCTCCTTATCCCGGACGACGGCCCGTCAGGCCGGAGTGATCGCGAACCGGTCGTTCCCGGTGAACCGGTAAGTCAGCCTGCCGCGCGAGTTGCCGGCGAGGCGCTTCACTTCCTTCTCGAGCGCGCGTACATGCCCGGCGGCCGGCGGTTTGGTCGCCTTGGCGCTCGTGTTGAACCAGAACCGGAACGGTCGGTCGGTCTCGCCATTGCCGCTGCGTTCGGACGTCCGTCCGATCCGCGACGCGGCAAGGAGACGGACGACCCGCAGGTCGGGGTTCTCGTGCTCGCCGTTGCCGCAGAAGACGTAGTGGTCGGCGGTCACAGCCCGCGCGAATGCCTCGGTGATGTTCTTCTCCGAACCGTGGTGCTGGACCTTGAGGACGTCGACGTGGATGCCACCGGTCCCATCGAGGAGCTGCTGTTCCTTCAGGCTTGCGAGGAGGTCGTCTCCGTGGCCATCGCCCGTCAGCAGGATCCGCCGGCCGGCTTCATCGACGAGGGCCATGATCGATGCCAGGTTGGGCGGCGTGACCTTCGTCCGGTCACCGAGCTCGTCAGCGAGACCCACCAGCGTGGAGACGAGCTGGGAGCCTTCTCCTTGGCGAATGGCGGTCTCGTCGGCGCGCGCCTCCCGGCGGATGTCGGCGAGCGTCTTCTCGTTGGCCTTCAGCCACTTCCGCCATTCCTCACGGTAGCGGTCGACGTCCGCCTTCCGTGGCCCGACGAGCGTGACGTCGAGTGACCCGATCTGGCGCCTGACCGGCTGTTTGTCGACCACGACGAGCTCGTTCGCGAAGCCCGGGTTGACCGGGATCCCGAGCTGCTTGGCACTCGCACGCCGGGCGAGTCTCAGGGCCTCGGGGATGCTCTGGGCGAGCAGCGACCGATCGAGTGCGCCCTCGCGCTCCTTGCGTCCCGATGCTGCAGCGAGGATGCCAGCCGTTTGGTCGAGCAGTCCCTGGGTGTGCTGGACGTCGTCTTTCAACAGTTCTCCGAAGCCGTTGTGCCAGAGCTCCCGGATCACCGGCGGACGGGGACGCTCCGGCTCCCGATGACCGCGATTGCCGTTCGCGCGCTGGTACTCGTGAACGCGTGCCTCGACCTCGTCGTTCAGGAGCTGGAGGACGCCGCCGATGTGGTCGGAGTCGGTGTGCGAGACCATTGCGAGGACGATCTCGACGCCGCGCCGGCGGAGGGACCCCATCGCGCCAGCGACGTGCTCGCGGTAGGCCTCGCGCGTGCCGCCATCAACGAGGACGACCTCGCCCGAAGCGGCCTCGAGAAGGAGGCAGTCGCCCTTGCCCGAGGGAAACACCGTTAGCTTCATGACGGCGTCCAGGGCCGACGCTCGTTCGCGTGGAATGCCTCGGCGACGCACGCCTTGGGATCGATTCGCCCGAAGCCGGCGTCGTTCACCCAGGCGTAGCTCGCCGCTGGCAGCGGTCGGGCCGTCCGCTGGATAATGCCCTCGATCTGGGCCGCGGTCAGGCCTGGCTCCGCCTGGAGCATGAGCGCCACGACGCCCGCCACATAAGGGCTCGCCATGCTCGTCCCGCTCATGGTGAGCCACGGGGTCTCCGGGTCGGCGAAGCCGTTAGCGGCGACGATGTTCGTGCCTGGCGCCGCGACGTCCGGCTTCTGGCGGCCATCGCGCGTCGGCCCCTGACTGCTGGTGATGCTGATGCGCTCGAGCGGTTCGTCGAGGTTCGCGACTGCGATCGAGTCCTGGCCACAGGCAAGCGACGACACCGACGTGTCGTCGACGTTCGATCGCTGGCTGAAGAACGACGGGACGCGGAAGGCGGTCGTGCCGGCCCGGATCAGGTCGTCGCGCTCGATCCAGGCGTGGAACCGCCCGTCCCGGACATCGAGCCCGGTGAGCCGGACCTGCCAAGTGCCGCGGGTAATGCCCGCCGACAACGACCCGTTGAAGTAGGGACTCAGGTAGATCGAGATGTAGTTCGCGCCGTTCGCGGGGTGGTAGAGCTCGCTGAAGATGCTGACGAACGTCCCGTTCGCGAGCTGCCGGTTCTTGACGAATTCGCCGGGCTCGAGCGGGCCGATCGTGAGGCCGTCGGGGCTGTGGAGCGTGACCGCGAAGCGGTCCTGTGGGCTGTACCACAGCTCGAACTCGTTCTCCGACACGTCCGCGAGGCTCTCGTTGAAGGCCTCGCCGATGACGATCCAGTCGACGAGGACGTCGAGACCCCTCGACGGGACTCGCCCGCTCGTGTGGATCCGGCCCATGATATGGCCGATGTCATCGGGCGTCTCGGCGGCCTCCTGGCCGGCGTTGCCGGCCGCGATCGAGACGCACCTTCCCGGGATCGTCAACGCCCGGTCGATCCAGCGGTTGATGGGGCTGCTGCCGTCGTGGGCATGGCCATTCGTGCCGAGGCTGATATTGATCGAGACGGGGCGTTTGTCAGCAATCTCGCACAGGTAGTCCACGGCGTGCGCGATGCGGGAGGAATCGGTGAACGTCGTTCGCCGCAGGTCCTCGGCGTCGGGCAGCGAGATGAGGACCGCCGCGATCGAGGCCTTCCGGGCGACGCCGGCGTTGCCCGCGGCGATGCTCGCGACATGGGAGCCATGCGACCCGGGCTCCATCTGGGACTGAGGCTCGAGATCCCATGCGTCGACGCCGAGTCCGGGCGCGGCCGCGATTGCGGCGTTCATGTGCTCCTGGCTGATCTCCGAGCCGTACGAGTACGCTGGACCGAGGGCGGCGGCGGCGGAGGGGGACGGCCGGGCATCGCCGCCCTGGTCCCAGATACGTTCGAAGCGGGTCAGCCCGTTCTCATCGAGGAAGTCGGGGTGAGCGAAGTCAAAGCCGTCAACGTCGATGATCCCGACAAGAACGCCCTCGCCGTACTTGTGATGGACATCCAATCTTGATGTCCCGTTCCTTGCCGGTCGGCGCGCCGACGATGCCACTCTCGATGCGAGGGCGAGGCCGGCGCAGGGCTTCACCCGGCTCGATGAAGGTCACGTTCGGGTCGTCCACAGCGCGCCCGAGCGCGTCGAGCGGCAGCTCGGCGAGGACGAGATCGCCGCGGCGCGCCGTCTCGCCGGCGACCTTCACCGAGGCCTCGCCGAACGTCGTCTGGACGAACTCGCTGGCGTTGATGCCGCGGGCGACCCGCTTGAGGGGCGGAGCAGGCATCGCCGCCTTCGCCGTCGCGATCTGGCGCTCGTCGGCGGGCTTGTGGCTCCGCAGGGCGGCCTTGCTGATGCGCTCGGCGTCGACCGCGATCGACGCCGACTGCTCGGCTCGGGCGACATTTACCTCAGGCGACCCGTCGGCCACCATCCGGAGCAGCGGATGCACCTTCCGCGTGTCGTGCCGGCGGCCCGCTGGCCCACTCGTCGAGTCCGCTTCGTCCGCAACCATTCGTGTCGGCGCCTCCCACCGCGATGCCGATTAGGAACGATTGACAAAGTGTAGGCTCGATGCGGTCGGACCGTCTGTCTCCGATGTCGCCACGAGGGGCGATCGACGTTGTCCGGGTCAAGCCCGACGGGATGCGCCAGCAGGAGCAAACGAAAGGGGCTCGCCGATCCCGCGAGCCCCAGTGACCTCCGCACTCGCCTAGGGTGCTGCGACGCGGCCGGTCGCGACGAGTCGGAGATCGAACGGACGACGCAGGGCGCCGTTGGCGTGGTACTGCGCGACGCGCAGGAAGATGCGGAGCGGATGGCTGCCGGGATTCGCCGGACGAACGGCGGCTGGGACGGCCCCGGCTTCGTCGGTACTCCGGACGTACTCGTCGAGAAGCTCGTGCCGATCGCGCGCCTGGGGTTCCGCCACTTCTATTTCGACTTCCCGGCGCCGTACGACGACGAGACGCTCGAGCGCCTGGTCGGCGAGGTGAAGCCGTCGCTCGAGCAGGCCTCCTGATACCGCTTTCGCGGATGGACGACGCACCCTCCTGCGGCGCCCCGGCGCGCTGCTGCCCGGGCGTGCACACCGTTCGTGGTTGTTCGTGCCGGGGGTTCGCCGTGCGGCTGTCACCGGGCTCGACTGAGTGCTCGTTCCTCGGTCATGGACGAGCCGGTCTCGCGTATACCGTGCTCCCTGTGACGGGCGCTGGAACGCCTTCCGGGTCGAGCACGAGGTCCGGCCTCAGCCTGCCCACCTCACGCCTGACATTGGCGCGTCATTGCACCGGCGATGCGGCTGCTCCATGTCGGGATATCGGGCGAGTCCGCGTCGGCACCGTAGCATGCGGGCGTGTCGGACTCGTACGCGCTGCGATCGGGCAGGAGAGGGGTCCTGCCCGCGGATCGACGTCGAGCGCCTCGCCTGGCCGCATGGACGCCCCGACCGGCCGCCTGACCTGCCGTCGTCCTCGCCAATCCACGAGCTCGCGACCCTGGACCTCTTTGCAGCGTTCCTGCGGCATGGCGATCCGTTACTCCGAGAGGGGATCTTCACCTGGGTTCCCGAGCGGGTCTGCGCTCACGTTTTCGGTGGCTTTCTCCGACCCGACGCGCTGGCCGGCATCAGGGTCGGCGATCGGGCGATCGCCCTCTATATCGAGCGCGATCTCGGCACCGAGCGAGGCGAGGTGCTGGCGGAGAAGATCCGCCGCTACCGGTCGGTCTTCGCCCGGACGCCGGACCTCCCAGTCAATGTCGGGTTCGTCGTCGACTCGGAGCGCCGTGCGCGGACCGTGCACGAACTGGTGAGCCAACGGGGCGGGCCTGACAGTCGCATGACCTTCCTGACGGCGATCGACGATCAGCTGCGCAGGGATCCTCTCGGCGCCACGTGGACAGCTGGGAGCCTGCAGCGCACAACGCGAGACCAGGCGCCAAGCTCGACTGGTGTCTCATGGCCGATCGTGACGCCCGGCTGCCTGTCGGACGCCGAGGCGATCGCGGCACTGGACGACCGCGGTCTTTCGATGCTGCCAGAGCTTCATACACACGCTCGGTGACTGCCACACGATGTTAGTGCGCGCCGAGATGGACGGCGAGCGCCGGGTAGCGAAGCGTCCGCCAATGCCACGAGGTCGAGCCTCGCTTCGCGGACCGCGCGCGAGGCAACGTAGGCTGAATGGATGGGTTTGGGCTCGACTTTCCTGTTTGTCCCGTGAAGCGCGTATGCGACTTCCTGGCTGCCGGTCCGAACAGCTGGGGGCAACGACAGTCCGCCCTTCACGTATCCGAAGGCTATCGCTCAGGTTGCGCCGAGCGGGATGTCATCGGTGCGCTGGTGCCGGCGGTCGACTATACCGAGCAGCTTCGACCGGGTAGGTCGATCGCGGAGTGCGGCCACTGCAGGCGACTGATGGCAGTCGAGGGACGTCAGAGCTACCTCGCTTCAGCCGACCGCCTTGTCTATCACGAAGCGTGTCATCAAGAGCACAAGCGCGCGGGAGCGCGCAACGACGCGACCCTGACGGGGCCTGTGGGGGCTGGGGCTACTTCGCCGGTCTTGCCCTCATGCCCCTCGTGGCTCTAACTATGGAGCAACAAGAGCCATCGCGGGATCGTTCGCTACACCCTCTATCCGCTTGGCCTCACCCCCCGCTACGACATCGATGACCGAGACTGATCCTGTGGCCCGTTCGATGCCGTAAAGCCGCGCTCCATCGTGTGACGGAGTGATGCTCCAGACAGGTCGCGAGAAGTGTATCGAGCCCGTTGGCACGAGCGTCTGAGCGTCTAGAACCAACACATCTTCGATGCTCGCGACGTTCTCGCCCGTCGCCACGAAGAGCATCGCCCCGTCTCCGCTTGCTATCAGGCCGTTCTCGCGGACCGGTCTGCCGACCTGGAGATTGACTTCTCGACCAGGTGTGACATCTCCCGTTTCGTAAACGGAGAGAATGCCGCTCGAGGAGATCGCCAAAAGGCGCCCGCGCGTCTGAGCAACTCCGACCGGCGAGCGCTCGAGCGCACGCGGTGCCTGCGATGCGCCAGGCGCAATCTCGAGAACCGCAACTGCCCCAGGACAGACCGCTTGCGGCTTGTTTCCATCTGGATCGCTCACGAAGAAACCCACGCCACACCCATCTGGGAGGCGAAGCGATCGAAGGAGATCGCCCGATCCCGTGTCGAACACGCCCACTGAAAACTCGTCCGTGCCGGGAGTGACAGTTCTCATCCTAAGCACATAGAGCTCCGTGCCATCTCCGGAAACTGCGAGGTACGATGCCTTGGGTGGAGCTATGCTCCCTAGCCGATGGAGTACACCAAATTCAAGGAGGACGCGGCCGCTGGAGGTATCGAGTGCCCGTACGACGCTCTTGCTGTTGACCGTCGACGCCACGTACATGACCGAACCATCCGGCGAAAGCACCGCTGCCGGATCGTACCCGGCCGAGTACTGGGCCTCCACCTTACCGCTCTCGGGATCAAGAAGAACGACGCGAGCTGACTCGTACAGGAGGTCATTGGAGTCGAGGATGTAGAGCCAGCCTGGTCGCGGCTGGCTATCAACGAAGATCTCAAAGGATTCCGGGATCCCTAGCGTCGAGTGCGGAGGAACACTAGCCATCTCCGGCGTGGGCGCGGCCTCCCCTGGGATCGCGGGGGCGCGAGCGGCGGCCACATAGGCGATAACGGCAGTGAGTGCGGCAACGAGCAGCGCAACTAGCGCTGTCCGGCCGCGACGCGCGCCCCACGATGTGATCGGCTTCATCTCCGCACCTCCGTCATTCTGCTCCCAGGGCAGCTCGGCCACGGCACCAGACTGGTCGTCCCGCCCTCATACACGGCGGGTGGTCCCTCGGTTCCTGACTACGCTATCCACGCAAGGAAGTATCCGAATGCGAAAGCCAGCAAGAGGCCGCTGAGAACTCCGAACATGGGTTCCCATGGAGCCAACGCGTGGTTTGTATGGAACGTGCGTTCGATATCCATATGCTTTCGCCCGAAATAGATTACAGGTAGCCCGCGCCACAACCCGTAGGCGCCAAGCATCGCGGACCCGATCACTGGTTCCTGAAGGAGCGCCACCAGAGCCAAGAGAACGTAGTAGGCGCCAGTCCTGATGTGGGTCAGCAGCCCCGGACCAAGTGCCAAGCCGTACAGCAACGCTGCCACGCGCGGCGGATACTGGCCGCGCCAGGCTGCTGGAACTTGGCGCTGAAGCTGGGGCATGGGTACCCGCACAAGCCTCGTATCCCCCAAAGCGAAGGTGCCAGATAGCACCGCCATCGCGAGTCCTTTCTCTTCTAGGGCCAACCGAAGACCAGCGGCGTCGAGACCTGCCGAGAGAAGGTAGCCGACCGCCATCCCGGCGATGACCAATCCCGCCGTGTGAGCTAGGTCTGCCAGGATCATCCGATGAGCTTCGCGTTCCCCATGCACGATGGGGACGATGGTTCCCACCATCGAAACCCCTCATGGCGACCACAGGGCCGACAGGCCAGCGCTTGCCGCGAGCAGGAGCCCTATCGAGATCGTCACGCCGAGCGACCCAGATGTTGAGATCCCGGTAGCGCCGCCGGCAACGGCCGCAATCGATAGCAACGCCCAGCGCCGAGATCGGCTGGGCCGTCCGATCGCAGGCAAGGGAGCGGGGACAGGAACTGGACGGTCCACCCCTAGCACGCAGACCCGACCACGACCGCGGTGCACTTATAGGTCAGGTTATTCGGACCGCACCAGGGGGGTTGCTGACTGTTGTTGTAGCACCACAGGCAGCTCGGACTCGGGCAGCTAGCAGTGCCGCCGCAGCAATCCCAGTAATAGATCCGCCACTTATCTCCTCCACCGGGCTCCGAGCAGCAGCTCGACCAGTAGCTAAACCACTGCGACCCACTCGGACAGACGTTGAGTGGGGCACCCCCGTTGCAGCAGTTGCAGATGCGACCATAGAGTCGACACAGTTTCCAATAGGAGCAACTGTACGCGGCCTCGACCTCCTGGACTCGACCGTCGACCGGCAGCGACGCGATGATGCTCATGCCGAGCGCACTCAGAAGGAGCTGACCGGCGCGAGCCAGGAAGCCCCGACGAGACGTGTCCTGCGAGAAGCGCGTCAGTCGCGCCTCAACCCTCTCGTCAATTGACGCGCCGGACGGCAGTCTAGATGTCATGGCCGCCTTCCCTCGAGCCCTCGAGTTCGACTGGCCGCGGGCTAGATCCGTTCGAGAACCCGGCGGCCATCAGGAGGCTTTCGAAGTGCTCTAGATGATTGGTCACTCCCTTGGTTACAACATTGCCGTCTCGATCAAGGAGGACCGCATACGGGGTCATCCGCACGTCATATCCTGTCGCCGCTGCTGGGGCGACAACCAGAGGAACATCCCGGAATCGCTCTGCCTCTACAAAGCGCTTGTTGGCATCAACGTCGGGATCAAGGCTCACGGCGTACACTTTGAGGTTCTTCCGCTCGCTCCGAGAGATGGATTTGAGCGACGGCACCAGATCTGAACAGGAACCACAGCCGGGACTCATGAATACGAGGAGCGATGGAAGAACGGCCGGTCCGCCAATGACGACGCGATTACCGCCAAGGTCATGGCCTTCCACGAGTGGTGCTGGGTCGCCGATCTCCGGACCATCATTCGTGGTCCTGGCTGGCGCAGGCGGAATGCGCTGGTGAATCAAGCCAACCTGGCGCGCCAGTACAGCCAGCAGGAGAAGGTTAAGGACTACAACGGCCCACAGGATCAAATAGCCCAACACCCAGATTGCCGGCATTTCGTTCCTCCTGCCCGCGGTCGCTATTCCGCTGGTAGTTGGTGTGTCGGATGACGGATCGCTCCTCGAACCGTCCTTACAGCGAGCGCTGACACCCCGATCATGGAGAGCGACAGCGCGACAACAAGCGCCTCTGACGTGGAGAGAGAGCTCCCCAGTGGCCAGAACGAAACGGGCCATTCCCACTCAAAGCCAGCTACAGCCGGCGCAAGTGCAAACAAGCCCAGTACCAAGTTACGGGCGACCTGCGACCAGCTCAGACGAGCCGACCGGCTCAGGCCGAAGCAACCGCAGGAGATTGCGGTCCTTCCAATCGCAATGTTCAAGCCAATACCAGCAGCGAACATGCAGAAGAGACCGGCTGCGGCCACGGACGAGACCGGCTGAAGCGCGCCGAACAGCAGAGGCACGCCCAGCAGCAGCTCAAGCCCAACGATTGATGGCGCCAGGACCCTGGCGACGCGCCCAGGCACATGGGCGAATTCGCCCACAGCGCTCCGGAAGGCCTCGAGATCGCGGAGCTTCTCGACCGCCGCCCAAAGAAGGATCCCCGCTGCGACCGTCCGGCTCGCTGCGATCGCTAGTGCAAGAGCGCTTTCGTGGCTCACGGTAGCGGTCTCCCGCAACTGGCCCCTGGTCGCCGGCCCGCTTGATTGGCAGGAGTCCTGTGCAGCCCGCTTGCTTGTTGCCGGCAATGGGTGCTGAGACTCGGCGACCGCCGACTTGAGTCTAAACGATCCCGGTCGCGTCGTCGATCCCCCCGACGAGGGTTGTGAACGGCCAGCGACTCTGTCACCTCTAAGCGGCCCGCGATTTTCGCCGCGCCGCCAGCTCCACCGCCTGCAGGAAATTGCGTGTTGATCGGACTCGTAGTTCCCTTCAAGTAGGCAGAGCCCTTCCCGCCGCGGCCCGTAGCCAGTCGAACCAGCGCTGTAGGTCGGAGCACCGGTCTGCGCGCGTCACGCGGCATGTGCCGGCTGCGCCGCAGCCTCGATCGATACGCCTCGAAGCGAGACTTGGCTGTCGCGTCGTCGGGACGAAAGTCGTCTCAATGCCGGGGTTGAGCTTGACCCGGCTAGACCCCGGCTTTCGTACAAGCGCCCCACGTTGTTGACGAGCGAGAGCCTCGCTCCAAGGTTGTGGGTGTTCAGCACCGCAACCCGGAGGAGGCTCTCATGGCCCATCGTGCGGCCCGTCTCAATGTCTTTGGCCGGCAGCTGCTCGTGACCCGCGTGGAGCTCGATGGATGGTCCGTCGCCAAGGCGGCCGAGGCTCAGGGCGTCAGCCGCCAGACCGCCCACAAGTGGGTGATCCGGTACGGGGCCGAGGGCTGGGTCTCGAGGACCGCACCTCGCGGGCCGCATCGCTCGCAGCGTCTGACGCCGCCCGAACGGGTCGAGGCGATCCTCCGGACTCGGGTCGAGCGGCGCTGGGGACCGCACCGGATCGGCCCGCTGCTCGGAATCCCACCTTCGACCGTGCACGCCGTCCTGGCCCGGGCCGGGTACAGCCGCCTGCGTGACACCGATCGCCTCAGCCGACTATCGGGCGCTCGAGCCGACGCTCCTCCACGAGCTCGATCTCGCGTTCTTCGAGGACCGCTACGCGGTTGCCGGGCCTGCTGGCCAGCGCGTCCTCGATGAGATGGCACGCCACGGCGGGCGGGTTAGCGCGCTCGAGATAAGGCGAGCGCTGCCTGAGATGCCGAACGTTCGACGAAGTCGTCGCGCGGCTACTTGAACGTGGCCTGATCTATCGGCCATCTCGTGGCCGGTACGACTTCGCGCTGCCGCTGTTCCGCTCCTACCTTCGGCAGCGGGCGAATCTCACAGAACTATTTCGGGCCCGATAGAAACCATGGCCAGCGTGCGAGCAGTGGCGGTGGCCGCGTGCGTCAGTGCTCTGCCGTTACGAGAGCTGATTGACGAGTACGGTTTCGCGGTCGGAGTCGACGGACCATCGACTGGTATCGAACGTACCTGGACGACTTCCTCATGTTCGCCTCACGCGAGGCCGGGTCTGCAACCCTCGATGACCTCTCGCCGGCGATCGCGCGACGGTGGCTGCTTGCGACTCAGAGCACGAGGGCCCGACCCCTCGCCCCGAACTCTCTGGCGGGGCGGGTCCGGACACTTCGGGCGTTTGGCGGTTGGTCCCAGCACGAGCTTCCAGCTGGGCGCGCATCCCCTGGCAATCCCTGATCCAGAGTCAGGTGCCTTACCGCATGGCCACTCGCCAGCGGCTGAGCGTGACCGAGGCCCTAATCGCCCTCGAAACCGGGGTGAGTCAGGCGTGCGTAACGTCGGGACGCCTTCCGCTCGTGGGAAGGTGCGATCGACGACGGCGGGTGGCTCGGAGTCAGGTTGCCGCGGATGGCCTCTTGTGCAGGTGCCCCCGCCGTCCGAGATCGCGGGCCGGCCGTGGCCTGATAGCGCCTCTATGTCAAGAGGCGAGCGCGCGACGATGAGCCTGATCGGTAACCAGATGGCGGTAGACGACCTTGGCGAGTTGGCGCTTGAGGCTGCGGAGCGCCTCACGGGACGACTTGTGCTCGGTGAGCTTGCGCTCGTAGTGGTCGCGCCCCGGACCAGGGTGCATCGTCTGGACGCGGGCCGCCAGGTGGAGCGCGTTGTTGAGCGCGCGGTTGCCGTTCCGGGACAGGCGGTGCCGGGTGACCTCGCCGCTCGAGACCTCGATCGGCGCGGTGCCCGAGTAGCTCGCGAAGCGATCGGCCGACGCGAAGCGGCCGACGTCTCCGACATGGCCGAGGATCTTCGTCGCCAGGACGTCGCTGATGCCGAAGACGGTCGTGAGCGTGGTGCCGCTCGCGGCGACGGCCGCGGCGCACCGAGCCCGGTTCTCGACGAGGGCCCGGTCGGCCCTTCGCAAGTCGGCGACCAGCGCACGAGCCATCCCCTTGCGCTCGAGCTCGACCGCGGTCTTGGGCCGGATCCGGTTGAGCAGCCGCGCGGCCGCCTCGGTCGACAGCTCGGTCGGGCCGCCACCTGGCAGCAGGTCGCGCAGGAGGCGGTGGAGCCGGTTGACCACCCGGCGGCGCTCCCCGGTCAGCTCGTCGCGGCGGTCGGACAGGAGCCGCAGCACCGTGCTGTGGTCCTCGGGGCCGACGCGGCGCAGGTCGGGCTGGCTCTGGGCCACCCGGGCGACGCTGGCGGCATCGATGCCGTCGGTCTTGCGTCCGTGGCCGCGGGCGAGCAGGCGAGCCCGGGCGGCGAGCGTCGCCGGCACGTCGAGCACCGTCTCCCGGCGGGCGACGAGTCGCTGGGCCAGGAGGTGCCCGAGACCCGTGGCACCCTCGACGGCCCAGATCCGGTCGGGCCAGCGCTCCGCCCACCGCCGGAGCCGCTCGAGGGTGGTCCTGGTCGCGGGCACGCGCAGCTCGCCAACGGCGCATCCTGTCGGATCGAGCGCGACCGCGGTGTGCGACGACTTGTGGGGATCGATGCCGATCGTGATCACCTGGTGTCTCCTCGAGCTGCCCGGACGGTGGAGCACCGTGGCGGGCAACCTGAGTTCCAGGGAGCGCCTCACGCCTCTATCGAGCCACGCCGGCGGCGGTCGGTGACCGCCCGGCACGCTTGAGCGAGCCACACCCTTACGGGCGGGCAAGGAGCGTGGGAGCCAGCCGGTCACCAACCTCGCACCCTACGGCCCGCGAGGCCTGGGTGCTGGAGGCATCTAAACAAGTCACTCTCGGCGCACGGTCCTCACGAACCGCTCCGAAGGCATTCGCTCGAGGTGCGCGGATCGGCGTCCGGATGACGCGGACGCCCTCGGCGCGGAGCACGTCATCGAACGGTCCCGAGAACTTGGCGTCCCGGTCGCGAAGGAGGAACCGAACACCCGAAAGCCGCTCTGCGATGGCGAGGTTCCTGGCTTGCTGGGTGACCCACGCCGAGGCGGGGTGCGCGGTGACGCCCACCAGGTGCACTCGCCGGGTCGCGAGTTCGATGAAGAACAGGACGTAGATGGTCTTCAACCTGATCGTCTCGACGGTGAAGAAGTCGGTCGCGAGGATCCCCGACGCCTGTGACCGGAGGAACTCGGTCCACGTCGGGCCGGCCCGGCGGGGAGCAGGGTCCAGGCCGTGGCGCAGGAGGATCGTGCGGACCGTCGTCGCGGAGATCCTGATCTCGAGCTTCAGCAGCTCCCCGCGGATCCGCTGGTACCCCCACCGTGGGTTTTCCCTGCCGAGGCGGACGACGAGGTCCCGGACTTCGGGATCGATCGGTGGCCGGCCGGGGTGACCCGACCTCCTCTGTGTCCACTTCTTCCTGACGAGTTCCCGATGCCAGCGGAGCAGGGTCTCGGGCCTTACCACGAAGGAGGACCAGCTTCTCCTCGTCATCGCCCTGCTCGCCGCCGCCAACAGGACCCGGTCGAGACGGTTGAGTCGAGGGCCCTTCACCTGCCGCTGCAGCACCCTCACCTGGTGCCGGAGCACCAGGAACTCGATGTCCTTCTCGTCTGGTCGGTGACCTCCGGCTCCTGCGACGCTGGGCCGTCCGGGACTCGTCCATGCTCGGGCAAGCGCCCGGTCGGTGGCCGCGAGGGCAAAGCGTCGCTGGCCCAGAGCGAGCGAACCGCCGAGGATCGGCCACTCAGGGTCGGTGGCCCCGCCCGACGCCTAATACGTAGTGCGATTTTGGCCAGCTCGTGATTCTCGGGTCCGGGGTCCTCGCACATCCGGATTGACTCAGGGCGTGGGGCTGGCGTTGTAGCCCAAGATGGACGACGTCGCGGTGGCCGCCCGAGTCGGGAAGGGGAAGGGGACCATCTACCGGCGGTTCGACCGTGCTCGACGCCCGCGCCGTATTCCATCTGGTGAAATCGCTTATCGTCCATTGACATCCCTGTCCACGAGCGTAACCTACGCAGGAGCACCGACCGACGCCGACTGGATCATTTGGAGGAGGAGATTCCGATGGCACGACCCGAGACCGGGGTGGGGGACACCCCGCTGTCGCGGCGACACTTCCTGGCCTTCGCCGGCCTGACCCTGACGGCGGTTGCCTGCGGACCCGAGACCGTGGCGTCGGCCATCCCCAGCGCCAAGCCCGGAGGATCTCCACCAGCCGGTTCGCCGCCGGCGCCAGCCGGCGCAATCCTCCGCTACGGACGCGCCGGAGACATCACGGACTTCAACCCGTGGGACATCTCGGGCTCCGAGACCGAGGTCTACAATCAGGTCTTCTCGCGGCTCGTGTGGCGCGACTCCAAGGGCGAGGAGCATCTCGACCTGGCCGAGTCCTACAAGCTCGCGGCCGACGGGATGTCGGTCGAGATCAAGGTCCGATCGGGCGTGAAGTGGCACGACGGGAAGGACCTCTCGGCCCAGGACTTCGTCACGATGTACGGCTATCTGACCGATCCCGCCGTCGCCGAGGATCCCAACGTCGGCGAGATGAAGGGCGTCTTCGAGAAGATCACGGCCGTCGAGGCCCCCGACGCCACGACCCTGATCATGCGCGCGTCGGCGCCGATTCCGTACATCGCCGACATCCTCGACTACTGGCACGCGATCCGGATAGACAACCCCAAGGACTACGGCTTCGTCGCGACGCCGCCGGTCGGCACCGGTCCCTTCAAGCTGACCGAGGTCGTTCCCGGCCAGAGCCTGACCTTCGTGGCCAACCCCGATTACTACGCCGACGGGCTGCCTCTCCTGAGCGGGTTCAACATCGCCCTCTACGGCGGCGCCACGAACCTCCTCCAGAACCTCCAGTCCGACAGCGTCGACGGCATCCTTGTGGCCAACCCGGCCGAGATCCAGGCTGTTGCGAACGACAACGCCTATCGGGTAGACATCACTCCCGGCGGCGGTGTCTGGGATGTCTACTTCAACGTCAGAAAAGCGCCCTTCGACAACCCCCAGGTCCGCCAGGCGCTGTCCTATGCCATGGACCGCGAGGCGATGGTCAAGGCTGGCGATCAGGGTCTCGAGAAGGGGGTCTCGACGCCGTTCCACAACCCGAGTTCGCTCGGCTATCGGGAAGATCTTGTGAACGCCCACCCGTACGATCTGGCCAAGGCCAAGGCGATGCTCGACGGCGCCGGGGTCAGCGGCCTCAAGATCGTGTACCCGGCTCCCTCGGACATCCCGAGGGCCGAGACCTACGGGCTGATCTGGCAGGCCTCGCTCAAGGAGATCGGGGTCGACCTCCAGATCCAGCCGGTCGACTCAGCGCGGTGGGGCGACATCGGTGGGGCCAAGGACCCGGCGACCGACCTCGTCATCTGGAACAACGGTCGCGGCAATCGCGATCCGGCGATCTTCTGGAGCACCCAGCGCAACTTCGGCGGCGGCGGCGAGACCATCTGGGGCTACAACAACCCGGCGTTGATCGATCTCGTCGCCAAGGGTGGCGCGGAGGTCGACCCCGCCAAGCGCAAGGATCTATATCAGCAGGCCAACCAGATGCTCGTCGACTCGTCGCACGTCCTCGTGATCTCGACGCGATCCCAGTACTGGGTGTACAACGCCAAGGTCACCGGGATCGATGTGGACCTCATCGGAGCGATCGTCCTGGCCGGGGCCTCCGTCGGCGCCTGAGGTTCGGGCCGACGGCGAGGCGCCTCGCGCCTCGCCGCCTGACGACCCGCCGTGTCGTGCGGCGGTTCCGGAGGGGAGTGCATGGGCCGCTACGTTCTGACCCGTCTCGCGCAGTTCCTGCCGACCCTGTTCATCGCGTCGATCGTCGTCTTCCTCGTGATCCAGGCGTCGCCCGGCGACCCGGCCCGGATCAAGCTCGGCCCCGAGGCGTCGCCCGAACAGGTCGCGATCGAACGAACGCGGCTGGGTCTGGACGAGCCGGTGCCAGTCCGCTACGTGATCTGGCTGGGTGACGCGGTCCGGCTCGATTTGGGCCGCTCGTTCCAGAGCAACCTGCCGGTCATGGACGTCGTGTCGACCGCGTTCGGCTATACCGTCCGCCTGGCGCTGGCCGCCAGCCTGATCGCGATCCTCCTCGGGATCAGCGCCGGCATCGCCGCCGCCCTGTCCCGGGGCCGACCCCTCGACATCATCATCTCGACCCTGTCGGCGGTGCTCCTGAGCGTGCCCAGCTTCGTGAGCGGGATCATCCTGATCCTCGTCTTCGCGGTTCAGCTCCGCCTGCTGCCGTCCTCAGGTGCCGGCCGGACCGGCCAGGGCGCACTCGACGGGCTGCGTTACCTGATCCTGCCGGCCGTTGCCCTCGGCCTGCCCTTTGCCGCGGTCCTGGCCCGGTTCATGCGGGCCGCGATGATCGAGGCCCTCGGCCAGGATCATGTCCTGACAGCGCGGGCCAAAGGTCTCGCGCCGATGACGGTGGTCGTCCGTCACGCCGTCAGGAACGCACTCGTTCCGACGATCACGATCGCCGGCATCGGGCTCGGAACGCTCCTGGCCGGGACGGTCGTGACCGAGACCGTCTTCTCGTATCCGGGGCTCGGTCGCCTGATCGTTGGCTCCATCTTCAATCGCGACTATCCGATCGTCCAGGCCGGCCTCATCCTGGCGGCGATCGTCCTGCTCGTGATGTCGCTGATCGTGGACCTGCTCTACGGGTTCCTCGATCCGCGCATCCGGACCGTCCGGAGCGGCTCGTGACCATCGCCGCGCCAGCCGTTCCGCGGGCGGCGGTCGCCGGCCGCGGTCGGCGGATCGACGCCCGGCTGTGGATCGGCGCCGTCATCCTTGGGGTGATGATCCTTGCTGCGCTGTTCGGGCCGCTGGTGCTCGCCCGCTTCGACCCCGTTGAGCTCCACCTCGATCATCCCCTCGAGGGTCCGTCGGCGACGTTCGTCCTCGGGACCGACGAGGTCGGGCGGGACATCTTCAGCCGGCTCCTGTCGGGCCTCCAGCCGGCCCTGCTCGCGGGGGTGGCCGCGGTTCTCGTGGCGGCCCTGTCCGGCACCCTGATCGGGGTGTCGTCGGGCTTTTTTGGCGGGAAGTACGACGCCCTGGCCAACCGGATCATGGACCTCCTCCTCGCCTGGCCCACGATCTTCCTGGCGCTGGCCCTGGTCCTCCTCGTCGGTCCCGGCCGCCTGAACGTGATCCTTGCCATCGGCATCGCCGAGACGCCCGTCTTCGCCCGATTGGTCCGTTCCGTCACGATCCAGAACCTGCACGGGGTCCATGTCGAGGCCGCTCGCTCGATGGGTGCCTCGAGCGCGCGGATCATGCGCGTCCACATCCTGCCGTTCGCGATCACGCCGCTGATCGTGCAGCTCGCCATCGCGACCCCCCAGGCGGTGGTCGCCGAGGCGTCCCTTAGCTTCCTGGGGCTGGGTGCCCAGCCGCCGGAGCCGTCGATCGGGGCGATGTTGGCGGGCGCCCAGGACTTCCTCTCCCGGGCCCCCACGTACACGATCTTTCCGGCCGTCACGATCGGAATCCTGGTCCTGTCGCTGACCCTCCTCGCGGACGGCCTCCAGGATCTGCTGGATCCGCGCCGCCGGGTGGCCCGCTCGTGACCGGCAGCGCGGCAGCGGCTGCCGCACCGGCGACGGATCAGCGCCCGGCCGGAGCGGCCCACGAACCGCTGCTCGACGTCCGCGGGTTGAGCGTCTTCTTTCCGACGCCCAACGGCGAGTTCGCGGCGGTCGACCGAGTCTCGTTCTCGGTCGGTCGCGGCGAGACGGTCGCGCTGGTCGGCGAGTCGGGCTCGGGCAAGAGCATCACGTCGCTCGCCGTCATGCGCCTCACCCCGGCGGGGTCACGCTCGACGGCCGAGCGCCTGGCCCTTGACGGGGTCGACATGGCGACCCTGTCGGAACGCCAGATGCGCGACATCCGCGGCCGCCGGATCGCGATGGTCTTCCAGAACCCGATGTCGTCGCTCAACGCCGTCCTGACGATCGGGCGCCAGATCACCGAGTCCCTGGAGCGCCATCTGGGCATGGGCAGCCGGGCAGCCCGGGTCCGGGCGATCGAGCTGATGACGCTGGTCGACATCCCGGCCCCCGCCAAGCTCGTCGACGCCTACCCCCACCAGCTCTCGGGCGGGATGCGCCAGCGGGCGATGATCGCGATGTCGCTGGCGGCGGGACCCGACCTCCTGATCGCCGACGAGCCCACGACCGCGCTTGACGTGACGATCCAGGCCCAGATCATGGAGCTTCTCGCCCGACTCCAGCGGGAGCTGGGCATGGCGGTCCTGCTGATCACCCACGATCTGGGGGTCGTCGCCGGGGTCGCCAGCCGGGTCTACGTGATGTACGGCGGCCGGATGTTCGAGCACGGTTCGGTCGACGACGTGTTCGGCGATCCCGCCCAGCCCTACACGATGGGTCTCCTCGACACGGTCCGCCAGCTGACCGACGAGACGACCACCAGCCTGTCGCCGATCCCTGGCCAGCCGCCCACCCTCGGCCCGTCGGTGACCGGCTGTGCGTTCGCCCCGCGATGCTCCTACGTCATCGAGCGCTGCCGGCATGAAACCCCCGTGCTCCGAGTCATGGGACCGGATCGCGCGGCTGCCTGCCACGTTGCCGAGCCAAGGATCGCCGAGCCGTGACCGCCTCGAACGAGAGCCTGCTCGAGGTCCGCGACCTCACCGTGCGGTTCACCCTGCCGGGCGGCATCTTGAGGAGCCCCCGGCGCGTCGTCCAGGCCGTGGCTGGCGTGTCGCTTGACGTGGCGCCGGGAGAAACGGTCGGCCTCGTCGGCGAGTCCGGTTCGGGCAAGAGCACCACCGGACGCGCAATTCTTCAGCTCGTGCGACCATCGAGCGGCACCATCAAGTTCGAGGGCGCGCATCTCATGGGTCGGGATCGATCGGCGATCGCGAACCTGCGCCGACGGGCCCAGATGATCTTCCAGGACCCGTACGGCTGCCTGAATCCGCGCCTCGCCGTGTCGTCGATCATTCGCGAGCCACTCGACATCCACCGGGTCGGCGATCGCGAGTCGCGCGAGCGGCGTGTGGCCGAGCTGCTCGATCGGGTCGGGCTGGCAAGCGGCGCCGGATCGCGCTTCCCGCATGAGTTCTCGGGCGGACAGCGGCAGCGGATCGGGATCGCCCGGGCGCTGGCCGTGTCGCCCTCGCTGGTCATCTGCGACGAGCCGGTCGCGGCCCTTGACGTGAGCATCCAGGCCCAGGTCCTCCAGCTCCTCGACGAGCTCCAGCGCGAGCTCGGCATGGCCTACCTGTTCATCGCCCACGACCTCCACGTCGTGCGCCATGTGTCGACCCGGGCGGCCGTCATGTACCTCGGGCGGATCGCCGAGCAGGGGCCGAGCCGGACGATCTTCGCGGTCCCCAAGCATCCCTACACCCAGGCCCTCGTCTCGGCCGCCCCCGTCCCGGATCCGGGCCTCGAACGAGCCCGCCGCCGGGTGGTGCTCCGGGGCGAGATCCCGAGTCCGACCGATCCACCATCCGGTTGCCGCTTCCGGACGCGCTGCCCGTACGCCCAGGAGCTGTGCGCGCGGGTCGAACCGCAGCTCGAGGACGCCGGCGACGGGACCCTGGTCGCCTGCCACTTCTGGCGGGATCTGACGAAAGCACCGGAGCCGGCCGGGGCCGGGGCCGGGCCTAGAATGGCCTGACACGCCCGCTGTGACGGAGATCGACGTCGACCAATGACCGAGAACCGATCGGGAGCCACCGCAAAGAACGCCGTCGCCAACGAGCACCGTCATGCCTCCCGCTCGGCGGGCCAAGGCGGCATCCGGACGCTCGAGCGGGCCCTGTCGATCCTGGAGCTCCTCGGGTCTGCGGACAGCGGGATGACCCTGTCGACCATCGCGCAACGGATCGATCTACCGGTCGGCACCACGCACCGCATGCTCAAGGCGCTGATCGCGCACGGCTACGTCGAGCAGGATCTCCGCACCAGGTGGTACGAGCTCGGCCTGAAGGTCATGGAACTCCGCGGATCGATGATCACTCAAGCCGTGCAGATGGCGACCGACGTTCGACCTTATCTGCAGTCGCTGGCCGCCGAGTCGGGCCTGCGGTGCCACCTCGCAATCTACCGGGGCGGCAAGGTCATCTACATCGATCGCGTCGACAGCCGCTCGGACGGGAACGCATATGTCCCGCTCGGACTCCAGGCCCCGGCCTACGCGACGGGGCTGGGCAAGGTCCTGCTGGCGTACGCCCCGACCGAGGAGGTCGATGCCCTGCTGGCGTCGAACGGGCGCCAGAAGTTCACGAGCCACACGATCACCGATCCCGACGACCTGCGGGCCGAGCTGGCCCTCACGCGCCAGCGAGGATACGCCGTCGACCGCGGCGAGTCGTCGGAGTTCCGGAACTGCATCGGGGCCCCGATCTTCGACTATAGCGGGCGCGCCATCGCGGCGATCTCCGTCGCCGGGACCGTCGAGGAAGTGACCGAGCGGTCCGCGGAGCTGGCCTCGCTCGTCGGCACGAAGGCCCGCTCGATCTCAGAGCACTTCGGCTATCGCGGACCCGCTGCCGTGACTCCGCTGGGTCAGGTCGCCGGGGCCTGACGACCGGCCAACCCGGCCTCGGCGCGAGCCGCCCGAGCGAGATGGAGCAGGGCCGCGTGGAGCGATGCGCCGCCGCTCGTCTCGAGCTCGAGGTCCAGCGGACCGTAGGGCGGTGGCATGCGCCGGACCACGTCGCGGACCGCCTCGGCCGTCGAGACTGGCCGGCCGGCCCAGACCGCGGCCGCCACCTCGTCGGCGACGCCCGGAGCGGCCGCGCTCTCGGCGAGGAGAGGACCCAGCGCCTCTCGCGAGACGACCGGCCAGCGATCGCCGCGATAGTCCGAGCGGAACGCGTGACCCATGCCGGCCGCCGTCACGTCGAGCTCGCCGAGCCGTTCGAGCGAGGCGCGATACGCCTCGGGATCGTTGTACAGCGGCAGGCCAGCGGCGCCGCCCAGGCCTTGGATGGCATCGCCGACGAGGGCGATCCGGTCGGGATCGACGATGAACGAGATCGAGCCTGTCGTGTGACCCGGCGTCGCGACGACATCGACCGCGACCCCTGAACCGAGGTCGAGCCGCTCGCCGCCGGTCAGGATGTGCCGGATCTCGACAGTGCCGCCGGTCGATTCGAGCAACATCGCCTCGCGTTCGGTGGCCCGGCGGTCGAGGCCGAGCCGTCGGAAGGCGGTCAGGAACTCATCGCTGTCAGCTGTTCTGGCCGATCCACCGGACAGCCGCGCGAGATCCTCGCGATGCAGCCCGACGCCGGCGCCCGAGGCTGCGACGACCGGCCCGAGCCCGCCGGCATGGTCGGCGTGGCCGTGGGTGGTGAGCACCAGGTCGATGTCCCGAAGCGACAGACCAAGCGAGGCCAGAGCCGGTTCGATGGCTCCCTGCGGATGGAAGGCGTAGCCGGTGTCGACGAGCGTCACCCGCCGTCCGACGATCACGTAGATCGCTACGAAGCCTGATCCAATCGGGCCGCGAATCAAGCTCACATGCGGGCTGACGGATTCAACGGTAACCACGGCGTGAGATACACTACCACCAGCTGGAATGCCTCCAATCCGACCAAGGGCCGCCGGATCGTAACCCGCCCAATCGGAGAGAGAGTGTGGGAGTGACGGGCGACCCGCCGCCGGCCTCCGCTTCGGCCGCCGAACTGGTGCTTCATCGTCTCGATCAGAGCCCGCGCGTTTCCCTGGCCATCCTGCCCACCGCGCTTCAGGAGGCGCCCCGGCTGGCTCGCCTGCTCGGCGTCCGCAGGCTGTTCATCAAGCGCGACGACCTGACTGGGCTAGGGGTCGGCGGCAACAAGGTCCGGACCCTCGAGCTCACCGTCGCCGACGCGCTGGCCGGCGGTGTCGATCTGCTCGTCGGAGCGGCGTTCGTCCACTCGAACCACTGCCGACAACTGGCGGCTGCCGGCGCCCGCCTCGGGCTCGATGTGCGGTTGATCCTCCGTCGCCGGGAGGTCGAGCCGCTCGACTGGCAGGGGAACCTGCTCCTCGACGAGCTGTTCGGAGCGGAGATCGAGTTCGTCGCTGCCCCGGACGTCGACGCGCTGCTGACGATCGCCCAGGGCCGGATCGAGGACCTCCGGACCAGCGGCCGCCGGGCGGCGCTTCTCACGCTCGGGCCACGATCGAAGCTGTTGGGTGCGATCGCCGCGATGCGCACCCTGCTCGAGATCCGGACCCAGCTCGGCGCGGCCGGCGAGACCGGTTGCCGGATCTACGTCGCCTCGGCCGGACCGACCTATACCGGGCTCCTGGCCGCCGCCCGATTCATCGGCGACACGACCGAGATCCGGGGCATCTCGAATCAGTCGGATCGCGCCACCCACCTGGCCTCGCTGACGGCGATGCTGCCGGAGATCGAGAGCCTGCTCGGTCTCACGATCCCCGCCGGACCGCCGGCGATCGACATCGACGACCGTTTCCTGGGACTCGGATACGGCCTCGCCTCCGACGACGGGCTCGCTGCGATCCGGACGGCGGCCCAGCTCGACGGCCTGGTCCTCGATCCGATCTACACCGGCAAGGGGATGGCCGGGCTGCTGGCCCATGCGCGGGAAGGTCGACTGGCGGACGACGACGTCGTTGTCTTCCTTCACACCGGCGGGATCCCGGCGCTGTTCACCCACGCGGCCGCGGTCCACGGCCACATCCAGGGTCTCCCGGTCAGCTAGAGGGGTCGCGATCGGGCGCGGCCGATGCCCGCCGCCGCCCAGATCCGCTCGAGCTCGACGTCGCTCGGCGACGGCGTCCGGGCGTTCCGGCCGCCGTCGACCCGGATGACCGAACCCGAGATGTAGGACGCACCGGGCGACACCAGGAAGGCGACGGTCTCGGCGATCTCGGCGGCCTGGCCCGGGCGACCGAGCGGGATCATCGCCCATCGGGCGAGGTTGGCCGGGGTCGGCTCGTCATCGACCGCCCGGCCATTGACGACACTGCCGGGCTCCACGGCGCTGACTCGAATGCCGTGCATCCCGAGCTCCGTCGCCAGGCCGCGGGTCAGGGACTCGATGGCCGCCTTGGCGGCGTCATACACGAGGGCGTTCGTATGGGCGGCGCTGGCCCCGGTGCTCGAGATCAGGACGATGTGGCCGCCTCGCCCGCCCCGAACCAGCGATCGGGCGATCGCCTGAGCGATCAGGAAGTGGGAGGTGAAGTTCAGCTCGAGCTGGCTGTCGAGGTCCGCCTCGGACACATCAAGGGCCGGTCCGGTCCGGCCCGCCCCGGCAGCCGACACCAGGACGTCGACGCCGAGCGGTGCCGCCACCTCGATCGCCGCGATCGCCCGATGGACCCCTTCCCGCTGCGACAGATCGGCGCTGACCCCGATCGCGTCGATCCCCGCCGCCGCGAGCGCCGCGCACACGCCCTCGACCGCCGCCGGGCGCTGTCCGACGGCGATGATCCGCGCCCCGTCGCGTCCAAGGCGGTGGGCGCAGGCTCCGCCGATGGCCCCGCTCGCGCCGGTCACAACGACCGTGGTCACGATCGGTCGCGGTACGCTGCGAGCGTCTCGGCGTCGGGCGGATACAGCCCGGCGATCGGCGCTCCGTGCTCGACCCGATCGAGGATCCAGGCCTCGAGGCGCTCCTGCTCGAGGGCGTCCGCGGCGACGGCGTCGGCGAGGGCCGCCGGGATCACGACCACGCCCTCGCCGTCTCCGACGACGATGTCGCCGGGCAGGACCAGGACGCCGCCACAGCCGATCGGCAGCCCGAGGTCGGCCGGGTGATGGATCGTCGACGAGATCGCCGCATGGGCCGCCGCGGCGTACGTGGGCAGGTCGAGCTCGGCGAACCCCGGTGAGTCGCGGAATGCGCCGTCGGTAATGATCCCGGCGGCGCCGCGCTTGAGGATCCTGGTGGCCAGGATGTTGCCGAGCACCGCGGCTCGGGTATCGCCCCGGGCATCGATGACAAGGACGTCGCCCGGTCCGACCAACTCGACCGCGACGCGCTGAGCGTTCGTCGCATTGTCGAAGGCCGCGCCGGTCCCGACGTCCTCGCGCGCCGGCACGTATCGCAGCGTAACGGCCCGGCCGACCAGCCGCAGATCCGGCCGGATCGGCTTCACGCCGACCAGGAACGTGCTCCCGATGCCACGCCGAAGCAGTTGTGCCGTGAGGGTCGCGGTGGAAACCGCCCGAAGGGCGAGGTCGGTGTCCGCCGCGAGGGCCGGCCGGTCCGTCATCAGCCGGAGCCCCCGGCATGAGCGAATCGCCCGCCCTCGGCAGTCACCACGGCGCCCCGAGCGATGACCGCGGCGGGCTCGTCGAGGGCGTGGACGTCGATGATCGGATTGCGATCGAGGACGAGGAGATCAGCCGCGAACGCCGCCGCCAGGCGCCCGATCTGATCACCCCGCCCGACCTCGTCCGCCGCGACCGACGTGGCCGCGGCGAGCGTCTCCCACGCGCCGAGGCCGGCCTCGCGGAACAGGGCGAGCTCGCGCCCCAGCGAGCCGTGGCCGACGAACGTGACCCCGCCGTCGGTCCCGGCCGCGATCGTGACACCGCAATCCACCGCCGCCCGGAACGCCCGCGTCTTGGCGGCGGTCCCGTCGCCCGCCTTGGCGGCGACATACGGCGGGATCCGCGGATCGTCCTGGTGCTCCGTCATCGCTGCGTGCGTTCCGAGGGTTGGCACGAGGGTCGTCCCACGCTCCGCCAGCAAGCCGGCCAGACGGTGGTCGAGAAGCGTGCCGTGCTGGATGCTGTCGAACCCGGCGAGCGCCGCGCGCTCGATCCCCGTCGCGTTCGTGGCATGCCCGGTGATCCGCCGGCCGGCCCGATGCGCGACGGCCACGGCCGCGCCGAGCTCGGCCAGCTCGTAGGACACGTCACCGGAGCTGGAGCCCGGGGTGTGGACGCCCCCAGTGACCATGACCTTGATGCAGTCTGCTCCCGACGCCGCCTGGACGTCGACCGCGGCGGCCAGACCCGGGCCATCGGTCTGGCGGGCGATGAAGTGACAGTGGCCCGCCGGTGGTGTCAGCACCAGTCCGGCGGCCAGTAACCGTGGGCCTCGGACGTCCCCGTGCTCGATCCGGTCGCGCAGATCGAACAGCTCCGCGTTCGGGCCGCCGAGATCGCGGATCGTGGTCGAGCCCGCCAGCAGCGCGGTCAGCGCGGCGTCGGCGAGCCGGGTCGCGAACCCGCCGTCGACGCCGTCGTCGAGGTACCGCTCGATCGGTCGAGGTCCCCCGTCGAACGCAAGATGGAGATGGGCATCGATCAGCCCCGGCAGCACGAACCGCCCGGTCGCGTCGATGCACGGAATTTCGCCGAGCGCCGCGCGCTCGACGCTGAGCCCGACGTCCACGATCCGATCGCCATCGATCAGGATGCCGCCGCGGGTCACCGACCGTGTAGCGGGATCGACGAGGTCGGCGCCGACGAGCGCCCAGCGATCCGACGCGAGCGATCCTAGGGTCGCCTCGATCGAGCTGCTCACCGGGCGACGGTTGCCGAGCGCCCTGCGACCTCCCGTCGGAGGGCGGCGATGCCATCGAGCGACCGCCCGATGCCATCGGCGACGAAGCCGACGTCGCCACCGCAAGTCGTGATCAGCGCCCCGCGCTCGATCCACAGCGTCGCGACATCGATGCTGTTGGTGAAGTGCCCGAACGGAACGCCGTGGGCCAGGCAGCGCTCCAGCACCGTCTCGACGACACTGCCGACCGCGGCATTGCCGCGATCGTGCCCGTAGCCCAGGGAGTTGGCCAGATCCGCCGGGCCGACCATGATCCCGCTGATGCCGGGCACATCGAGGATCTCGTCGAGGTTGGTGACCGCTTCCTCGGTCTCGATCTGGGGCAGGACCAGGATGTTGTCGTTGGCGTCCCGTCCGTACGCCTCCGCCCCGCCGTGGACCCGGACCGCCCGGCGCGGCCCCCAGCTGCGGCTGCCATCAGGCGGATACTTCGCCGCCGCCACGGCCTGTCGGGCGTCGTCGGCCGTGTTCACCAGCGGGACGATCACGCCCTCGGCGCCGAGATCCAGGATGTGGTTGATCGACGGGGCATCATTCGAACGGGCGCGGACCAGCGTCGTCGAGCCGCTCGAGTTGAGCGCGATCATCAACCGCTGGAGCGTCTCGACCCCGATCGGGGCGTGCTGCGTGTCGATGACCACAAAGTCGAACTCGGCCCGCCCGATCAGCTCGACCACGAACTCGTCGGCGATCGTCAGGACGCAGCCGATGACGGGCTCGCTCCGCTGCAAGGCCGCCAGGACCCGGTTCGGTTTCATGGGTTCGCCTCCACGGGTCCGGCCCGTCCATCATCGGCGAGCCTTGCCCTAATCGGATCGGGGAGCGGGTACAGCCAGCCGCGCCGGCCGATGATCAGACGGGCCAGCTCGGCCGGGATCGCGACGATGACCTCGCACTCGAGGGCGAAGCGGCCTTCGAAGCCGGCGATGGCGCTCCGGGTATGCATGCCGCTGAATCCGCCGGGATCCTGGCCGTGGCGGGCATAGGTGCTGAGCGATCCGCCAAAGACCGAGTGCCATCGTCCGGAGTAGCCGTTGACGACTTCCGGAGCGCGCAGGAACGGGCCTTCGCTCGGGGACACGACCATCCCCAGGACCTTGACCGGATAGAGCACGTCATCGAGGTCGGCTCCCTCGTCGCCGCACGCCAGCGCCCAGTGGAGCGTTGCCAGGTGGCGATCCGCGATCGAGCCGCCGGACTCGCTCGCAGCTGCCACAGAGGCGTCCAGATCGTCGACTGGAGGAAGTCCCGCGGCGCCACCCGACAGGTACACGAGCCCCGATTCACTGAACACGACCGAAGCGATGCGCTGGCTCGACAACAGCGCGACCTGGTCGCCCGCCGCGCCCAGCCCGATCCCGAGCTCGCGTAACCGGTCGTAGACCGAGAACGTGCGCCGAAGCTCGATCGGCAGTTCGACCCTGTCGTAGTACCGCGCCATGGGACCTCGTTCGTGATGAGGTTCAACGATCGACGTCGATGGTACGATATCTTGGAAAGCGTTTCCACCTAGCGAAAGCGACGCCGGAGCCCCATCATGTCCGTCCATCTGGCCCCGCCCGTCCTCCGTCACCGCGTCGGCGGCGACTGGATCGACTCGTCGGACGTCGCCCAGGTCACGAATCCGGCCGACCCCGACGAGATCGTCGCGACCGTCCCCAGTGACGACGGTCGGGCCGTCACGATGGCCATCGCCGCAGCCGGTGATGCGCTGCCGGCGTGGTCTCGGCTCGGTGGCCCGGCTCGCGGCGAGTTCCTCTTCCGGACAGCCGAGCTGTTGCGGGAACGCGAGACCGCCATCGCTCGCGATCTGACGCGCGAGGAGGGCAAGACGATCGCCGAGGCCACGGGCGAGGTCCGCCGGGCGGCGGCCATCGTGCGTTACTTCGCCGGACGGACCCACGACCGGATCGGCGAGATCTACGCCTCGTCGGTCGCGGGCACCCGGATCCAGGCGATCCGCGAGCCGCTCGGCGTGGTCGCCGCTGTCACCCCGTGGAACTTTCCGATCGCGATCCCGGCCTGGAAGCTGGCGCCCGCGCTCGCCTACGGCAACACAGTCGTGTTCAAGCCCGCATCGGCCACCCCGCTGACGGCGCACCACCTCGTCGAGGCGTTCATCGATGCGGGTCTGCCGCCGGGGGTGCTCGACCTCGTCTACGCTCCGGGCGGGGTCTTCGGCGACCACTGGCTGGCCGAACCGGGCGTCGCGGCCGTGTCGTTCACCGGCTCGGGTCCGGCGGGTCGCGGGCTCGCGAGCCGGGCTGCGGCAAGCGGGATCAAGGTCCAGCTCGAGCTGGGCGGCAAGAATGCCGTCGTCGTCGCCGCCGACGCAGATGTCGAGCGAGCCGCCGACGCGGTCGTCCGCGGGGCGTTCGCCTCGGCCGGCCAGAAGTGCACGGCAACATCACGCGTGATCGCCGTCGGCGCGGTTGCCGAGCCCCTCACCGCCGCCATCTCAGAGCGGGTCGCCTCTCTCCTCCCGGGCGACCCGCTCGACCTGTCCACCACCCTCGGACCGGTCATCGACGGCGCGGCGAAGGACCGAATCCTGGGACTGCTCCAAGCGGCGATCGACGACGGCGCCCGGATCGTGTCGCGGTCGAACACCCGCGAGCGCGGCGCCTTCGTTCCTGCGGTCGTGCTCGACGATGTCGATCCAGCCTCGGCCATCGCCCGCGACGAGCTCTTCGGGCCGGTGCTCGTGTTGCTTCGGGTGTCCGATCTCGACGAGGCCATCCGGCTCCACAATTCGGTCGCATATGGCCTGTCGGGCTCGATCTTCACCCGAAGCCTCGAAACGGCGGACCGATTCGCGCAGGCGGCGCGGGTCGGGATCGTCCACATCAACGGCGAAACGGCCGGCGCCGAGCCGCACGTCCCGTTCGGGGGGACGAAGTCGTCGTCGTCGTGGTCGCGCGAGCAGGGCCACGCCGCCGAGGAGTTCTACACCCAGACCAAGACGATCTACTGGGACGCGTTGCCCGCGACAGGACCGTTCGACCTCGTCTGACCGGCGCCACCGTGTCCGCCGCCGTCGGCACGCCAGCCTCCCCACCGGAGGGATTTCGGTCGGAAGCGGAGGGCTCGGGTCGGCGCCAGCGGCTCGGCATCGATCTAAGCGGACAGGGCTCGTTCAGCTACACCCTGCCGTCGCGGGGCACGGTGACCTTCACCGGGACGATCCTGCAGCGCTCGTCCTATCGGCGGCCCCGACCGCCGGCCCGACATATCGGATCGTCGCCCGGCGGAGCGGCAAGCCGTTCGGCGTGTGCTACGCCTCGACCGCAGACGGGGCGTGCATCCTCCAGTTCACCGACGACGGCGACCCGGACCAGCGGTGGCAGCTCGTCTATGCCGGCGGCGGGTACTCCTACGTGATCAATCGCAATAGCAGCAAGGCGCTATGGCAGATCACCTCGGTCGGCGGCGGCTGGTACACGATCACGAATCGGACGAGCGGCAAGGTGGGACGTCCGCGAAGGGAGCGTCGGCGACACCACGGCCATCCTCCAGTTGACGTATTTCGTGAACAACCCGAATCAGCCGTTCAGGTGCGTGCCGTACGAATGAGCTGAGCCCGATCACCGACCGGGCGTTCTCGCCGGCCCCACCTCCTCCCGGGCCGGCGGGCCGCCTGCCAGTACCCGACTCCGCGGGCTATGTCGGTGGCCTGACGAACCGACGAGCGGAGTGATGCTAACTGGGCCAAACGTCGCAGGGCCGCCGTCACCGCCTCGAAGACCACGGTTCCCACGAATCATATGCTCGACGACTGGCCGCGGAAAACCTGATCTGGCACGAGGCGACCTCCACGGCAACCAGCCCATCCCGGAACTCCGCATGGCGCATCGGATCGTCCGGCGGTGTTTGCCAACCAAGCTCGCGCAAGTCGCGACCGCCAGGTCACGCTCTCGGAAGCCGGGCACGCCCACTCTGGACTGGCTCGGAGTTCCTCCACGCATCCGAGCTCGCCGGCGCCGGGGTGTCCTAGCCGGTGGCCCGGCCAGTTGATCCAGCCCCGAGCCGGAGGCAATCCGCTCCCTGCTCAGCGGACCTCGATGAGGTCCTCGTCGGGTGCGGCACTGCGCAGGCAGCAGCGCAGCGGCTCACCGCCCTCGGAGCGGACCGCGACAGCGGCGTTGCCGGAAACGTCAGTCCCCGCCGCCCGGGTGAGGCCGAGTTCGTCGTTGCCGATGGCCGTGATGGTGAAGCGAGTGGTTGTCTGCATGACTCCAGCCTGACCCGATCCGTCGCACATTTCTGGCGGTTTTCGGACACAGCCCTAGGAGTCCGTGAGCGGCTCACCGAGCCTTGGCGGGCTCCGCGTCGAACCCCTTCCGCAGCACAGTCGTCACCAGGCTGAGCACGAGCGCCGGCACCGGCAACGGTGCCGGCGTTTCTATGCCTGGGAGGCGTGCTGGTGCCGGGCGGCCCACTCAGCGAGGGCGACGCGGCCACACGCGCCATCACGATGGCCGTAGCCGGTGGCGCCGTCAGTGATGGTCACGACCGCCTCTGCATAGCGGAGGGCGACGCCGCAGCGCCAGCAGGCGGTCCGGACTGTGACTCCCTCGGGTCGCACGTCCACGTCGGGGAAGTGGCCCACAACCTCCGCAACTTCGGCGATCGCGGCCACAAACCTTGCTGCTTCCGCGAACGATCCGACGTGGAAGTAGGCGTGGGCGCCAGAGAAAAGGACCCGCCAGTCCTCGACTCCGACGGCGTCGTGGAATGCCCGAGCAGTCGTTCGCTTCTCGCTCATGGGGCAATGCTAGGCAGGAATAGAGAAGCGGCCACAAACGCTAACTCACCGTCGGTGAATGGAATCCCGTCGGCCACGAGCGCGTTCGGCGTCCAGAGGTAGAGGTGCGACTTGTCGGCCGCGAAGTCGGCCACCGGCAGCGCCTTGATCTCACCGAGGGTCATTGTCTCGTAGCGCGACAGGCGCTTGTGCTCGGGAGCGACCTTGCCCGTCCGGTTCACGAATCGCCAGGGCGGGTCGGCGAGAATGGTCCCGAACGTCTGGCCGGCGAGGCTGGCGGTCAGGTCGGAAGCGGGGTCCAATTCAGCCGCGGGCGACTCGGGGGCCTGAACGGCCTCCGGCACGATCAGCCGGGCGCGGGGGCCGTCCTCGTCTGAGAGCGGCAGCGGGACCTGCATCGCCATGGCCGAGATGATAACCAGCCGTGGTGGTTCGCGCAGCCCTGGCCCACAACATCTTGTGCCGACCACCACTTACCGGCCACTTATCGACCGGTATGGAAAAGGCCCGGAAGCGCGACTCCATTCGCGTCCCGGGCCTCCAGCGGTCGCGCCCTACTTGAGCGGCGCGGTCCGGTGCTTGCGGGCGTAGGCCTTCAGGATCGGCTGGGCCCTGGTCCAGACCGGCACCGACCAGCGCGAGCGAGCCCGCATCTTAGGCGACGTGCTGGCGCCCTCGGCGACCCGGCTGAGCGTCGCTATCAAGTTGATCGATGCTCCTGTTGCCGGCCCCAGTGCGGTAGCGCGACTCCTACGCGAGGCACGCACGGCGAGCGCAGCCGGTCCATCGACGGCCATCAGTATAGTCGACACGTAGTTGCGGCCACAACTACTGCGACGGGACCGACAGGTCCTTGTCCTCCATCTCCCAGGCGTGGTCGAGCGTGTGGAAGGCCGAGTGTCGGATGAGGAAGGGCAGCGTCCACGACCGCATGCGCTTGCCCTCGCCGGCGTTGTAGGCGCGCATCGCCTCGATATACGTCTCTCGATGGTGGCGCAGTCCGTCCGGGGTGAGCGCCGCCTCCTCCGGGATCCGCAAGCCCACCTGTCTCGCAAAATCCTCACTCTCGGTGCGGATCGTGTGGCGGATGATCCGGTCGCGATCGCGTCCGCCCCCGCGCGGCCCCTTGCGCATCTCCGGCGACACCCGCGCCGCGACGCCGTCGAAGAACGTCCAGCACGCCCGTACAAGCGTGAACCCGCGCTCGAGCGCCGCGTCGCTCATCGGCCCCTGTTCGCTCGAGGACGGGGCGAATGAGATGCCCCAGAAGTCGACCGATCCCGTGCCGACCCTGTCCTCCACGATCTCGAGCGGCCCGGAGGCATCGAACTCAGACGCCATCCCGGCCAGGCTCGCGACCGGCCGATACCGCGCTCGATACGTCTCGAGGGTCTCCAGGGCCAGTTCGGGCGTCTTCGCGCCACGACTCCAGCCGGGCCAGTCGAGGCTGAAGGCGACCGAGCGCTTCTCCTTGGGGCCGCGTTCGATGACGGTGCGGTTGGGCATGGCGGTGACTATGGCACGGGTGCAGGCGCGCATGCTGCCGTCGACGGTCGCCAACTAGGCATGGGCACCGACCCTGACCGGGCCGATCGTGAGCCTCGGCGTCGCCTGATCCTCCGGCGGTGTACCTTGCCGTCGGAACTTACCCAAGAAACCCATCGCCGACCTCAGGTCTCGTGCCCCATAACCCGGCGATTATGCGCGACGCACGTCCTATCCGCCGGAGCGCGATCACAACGTGCGAAGTGTGCTGGACGGTACTCGAAGGGGTCGGGGCGAATTCTCCTTCGCCAAGAATCCTCCTTCGGTGCTTAGCTGTTGCCTGCCATCAGGGTGCGAGCCGCGGGTGGCCGTCCCGAGAGCCGTCAGACTCGACGCCGGCGCCGGGTTCGTGCAGAAGGAGTGCGTGAGCCAGTTCGTGTGCGATGTTGCTCGCCTGGCGACCAGGCGCGTGGCCATCGTTATGCCAGATGGCGCGGCGAGTGCCGCGAAACACGGTCACAGCTGAGAACGCCTCGGGATCGATGGAAGACAGCTGGTACACGCTGGCCGGATCCGCACTGGCGAGTGCGCTCAGGCCGGCAACAGGTACGTCCAGCAGGTCGGCGAGGGCACGCGGATCGAGCGGAGCATCGGTGCGGAGTCCGAGCTCCGCGCGGACCTCACGCGCGATCGCGTGTGCCTCGGTCTTGAAGTCTCATCGGGTTCCTCGCGAAGCTGTTCGTAGGCGGCCGCGATGATGCGCTCCATCGCTGTCGCGCTCGTAGGTGAGAGTTGAGGGTCGGCGCGCAGATATGTCGAGATTCGAGCTAGCGTCTCGGGTTCTCCGCGGCCTTCGGCCTCGGGGTCGCGTCGTCCGTCTCGGCGACGAGCGCGCGCGGCTCGACGGTCGAGCGAGCGTGAGCGGGCTGGAGACGCTGTTCGGGCCGTTGCCCGAACTCGAGTCGTCCGACTACAACACCGTGAACGGTCTCGTCTACCACGTGCTCCAGCGAGTCCCGGAGCCCGGTGACACCATCACTCTCGGCGGCCTGGTCCTGACCGTGGAGACGCTGGTGCGGCGTCGCGTCGGCACCGTCCTTGTCGCGCGAACGGCGCCCATCAATGCCGGGGCGTGATCCGGGCGCGCGCGAGCAAGGAGACCGTCAGGCTTCCAACTAGCGGAAGCCGAACTTCGAAGCGTGTCGCCATTTGATCGCTCGATACCGCCGGCGATGTTCGACTGCGAGCGGCTCATCGCTGGCACGAGGTGATTGAGGCTCGTGTGCGCATGGCGTCCGGTGCGAGCATCGCTGGCTTACCGGAGCACCGGAACGGGAAGGAGAACGGAGGATCGGTATGGTTCGTGCACGAACGCTCGCGCTCCTGCTGGGCGCGGCAGCCGGAGCCGTCGCCGTCGTGCGTCACGGCGGCACGGCCTTGGGCAGACGCGTGCCGGGTGGGATCCTCATCGGCGACGCCGGCGCCTACGACCGGCTGAGCGGGTTCCTGCTCGGTTCGCTCTACGGCTCCATCGCCGCCGATGTCGCGTCGGTGGTCCCCGCTGGCGGAAGGGTGCTCGAAGTCGGCTGCGGGCCTGGCCACCTGTCGATCCGGTTGGCTGACCAGCACGGGTTCGACGTGACCGGTCTCGACCTCGATCCGGTGATGATCGAGCGCGCCCGAGCAAAGGTTGCTCATGGGTCACCGGGCGACGAGCGCCGACCTGCGTTCGTTGTCGGCGACGCGGCCACGCTGCCGTTCCCCGACGGATCGTTCGATGTTGTCGTCAGCACGTTGTCGATGCACCACTGGGCCGATCCGGTCGCAGGTCTCACCGAGATCGGTCGCGTGCTGCGGGCAGGCGGTCGGGCGCTCGTGTGGGACTTCCGGCCGGGTGCGGTGCCATTCCACCCAGGCCTGCCCGATCCGCTCGAACGGACCCATGGCGCTCCGCTGGAGATCGTGAGCGCCACGCCGTGGCCCTGGCCGTGGCGCGTCAACCTGGTCCAGCGGATCGAACTGTCTCCCGCCCTCGGCGTGCGCGGACACTAGGCAAGACACCGCTTCGATTGGCGCACAATCGCGAAATCGGATCGTTCACCTGATGCGTGGTCAGGAGCCGTGTGACCGCCGCGCCGGCATGAAACCGGAACCGCAGCTCGATCATTCGCCGGAATGGCTCTCGAGGGGCGGTCGATGCGGTCGAGTCGACGGCCCTCGATCCGACTGCCGGGTCAGACTGGTACCACCGAGATTGATGGCCTCCGCGTTACCCTGCCGAGGTGCGAGCATGGTGGGCGTACTGGCTGACGATCGGCGTCGCGGCGATTCTGTGGATCGGGGTGCCACTCATCGTGGGGAGGGAGGGGGTCGAGCGCGATGACCGCGGCCACCTTCTCGCGGCGTGAGCAGTCGATCCCGATCGATGTCCTCAACGCCGCCGGGCGGACCGAGGTGACCCGCGGCCACGCCGCGGGTCACCCGAGTCGGCGGTTCAGTCCTTCTTCGCAGCGGACACGTCGACGCAGACGATTCCCGTGTTGCCGTCCTGGTCGGCGATCACGGTGAGCGACGGCGCGTCGCTGTCATCGACGACGGTCCCACCCGCGGCGAGGGCGGCGGCGATTCGTTGCTCGGCCACCTCGGGCGCCACATAGACCTCGACGTGGAACCGCTGACGCGGGGTCTCGTGCTCGTCGGCGTCCCCGAACCACAGGTTCGGTACCCGTCCCGTGGCGTCCCGGATTTCGTCGCTGGGGGACCCGTGGCCCTGGGCCTCGGCGCTCCCGGTCAGCAGGGCGGCCCACACCGGGGCGATGGTCGCGGAGTGCGCCGTGTCGAGGCCGAGCTCGATGACGCTGACCGAGGTCGGGTCGGCGTCGACCTTGTGGTCGGCGGCGATCTCGGTGATCCGTCGCGCGAGGTCGACGTCCTGCTGGGTCACCCATTCGACGACGTGTTCGGTGCCCTCGTCGTCGCGATAGATGGCGTCGTCGCTGATCAGCTTGAGGTCGACGTACCCATTGCCGATCGACACGCTCGGGTGGTGTCCGAGCGCGTCGCCCGCCTCGCCCACCGCGGCGACGAACCGTGCGCCGGTGCCGAAGTCGTCGACCACGTAGCGGGCATGCAGTCCCTGGGCCAGCTTGCGCCAGTCGGTCAGCTCGGCCTCGGCGATCTGTTCGCCCTTCAGCATGTCCATAGTCTGGGACCCTATCTCTGGTTCAGCCGCAGCGCTCGTGCTCATCGCTTCGCCCGCGTCCTCGTTCTGGTCGCGCGGGTCGAGGGGACCGTCTTGCGCATCACGGAATGGTGTAAGCCCTTGCTTCGGATGTAGGTGAAGCCCGCCTGCTCGAAGAGGCTCCGCGTGGCGTTGTAGAGGAAGGACGCCGACGTCTTCTTGCCCTCGGTGTCCTGGGGGTACGACTCCACGACCCCGCCGCCGGCCTTCGCGATCAGGTCCAGGGCGCCGTCGAGCGCGACGCGGGCCATACCCTGCCGACGGTAGCTGCGGTCCACGAAGAAGCAGGTGATTCGGTAGTCCGGCAGGATGTCCAGTTCGGCCAGGTACTGCTTGTTGTGCTGGACGTTCGGCAGCTCTTCCGGTGTTCCGTACTCGCACCAGGCCACGGCCCGGTCACCGTCGAACACCAGTGCGGCGTGCGCGACACCTTCGGTGACCAGCCGCTGCTTGATGCCGCGGTTGAGCTCCTGGCTCTGTCCCCGCTCGGGGCAGGTCGGGTGGAAATAGGTGCACCAGCAGCCGCCCCATACGCCGTTGTGTCGCTCGGCGAGCGCGGCGAACGCGTCCCACGTGTCAGGACCGAGTGGTCTGACCAGGTAGTCGCTCACGGTTCTCCCTCGTTCATGTGGATCGACCTCCCGGCGCTGACTCGGTGACGCCGACGGGCACGGAGGCCCGCCTTCTCGCCGGGCTCGGTAGAGGCGCCGTGTTCCCGCCCGCCGCTCGCTCACCAGGCCGGCCTCCTTCAGCACGGCGAGGTGTTGCGACACCGCCGGCCACGACACGTCGAACTGCCGAGCGATCTCGCCAGCCGACATCTCGCCCTCACGGACCAGCACGAGGATGCGCCGCCGGCGCGGTTCTGCGATAGCCCTCAGCGCTGCCTCCACGCGCCCAGTCTAAGGGCCTGTGTACGAATGTTCTCGCTCAGTTCGGGGGATTCGTGCCACATAGGCTGTCGCGCCCGGCCTGCACGCTGCCGCCATGGGGTTCGCGATCGAGCTGACCGACGAGCAGTGGTCCCGGGTGGCGGACCTGTTCGATCCGCCCGGTCGACGTGGCTCCCCGGCGCGCATCCCGCGCCGGCAGATGATCAACGCGATGCTCTTCCTCGCTCGAACCGGCTGCCAGTGGCGCTACCTGCCTGACCGGTTCGGGTCGTGGGGCGCGGTCTGGCAGCAGTGGCGACGCTGGCGGGCGAACGGCGTCTGGGAGCGGGCGATGGCGCGGCTCGCCGCGCAGGTCCGCGCCCGCCACGATCGCGCGCCGGACCCGTCGATGGTCATGATCGACGCCCAGACCGTGAAGGGCGGACGCTATGGCCCGACGTTCCACAACGCCGGCGGCCGAGGTGGACGCACGATCGGCACGAAGCGGACGATCCTCGTCGAGATCCTCGGGTTGCCGGTGAGCGCCCGAGCTGATCCGGCCAAACCGCACGACGTCCGGACCGGTCGCGACCTCCTGCGGGACAGCCTCGACGGCCTGCCGCGGGTCGGCGCGATCGTCGCCGACCGCGGCTATCGCGGGCTCCGCGCCCTGGCCGACCGCCACAACGTGCGGTTGGAAATCAAGGCTCCGCCGAAGGGCCAGGTCGGCTTCAAGCCGATCTGGCCGCTCTACAAGATCGAGCACGCCTTCGCCCAGCTCGGCCGCTGGCGCCGGCTGTCGCGCTGCTATGAGGGCAGCGAGGCGAGTGCCACGGCGTGGCTCCAGGTCGCCTCGGTCGCGTACCTGCTCGGGCGCGCGTAGCCGGGACTCGGGCGACCTGCCGCCTCTACCTCTGCCCATGTAGACGCAGCCGGCGCGACAACCGGCAGATCACGGGAATCGCACCTGCCGGATCTCGTTCCAGTTGGTAGACCGACAGGCTGTCGAGCACGAACTCATCCGGTATGCGCTCGGCGAGCATGCTCGCGGCGTCCTCGTCGGTCACCGGCGAACGGCTCCGGATCGTGACGTGCGGGACGAAGGGATACGGGGTCGGGTCAAAGGCGATGCCCGAACCAGCGATGCGTTCCTGAAGCCGGCGCAACCCCGACTCGTCGCCGAAGCGAAAGACGAAGATGTCCGTGTCGGGGAACCGTTCGACCTCGGAGAGGCTTGTGGCTATCGGCGGAGTCTCGGAGGCGATACGGTCGAGCGCGTCGAAGACTGGGGCCGCGGGCTGGCCTGGCGTGAAACAGCCCACCCCGCCGGAACCAGCCAGCGTGACCTCGACCGGCAGTGCCGCTCGGAAGTCGTCGCGGTGCTCTCGTCGGATCTCGAGCACCCTGTCGGCTACTGGCGACGGAATGTCGAGGACCACATAGCTTTGCTCAGCGATTGTTTCCACGGGACGTCTCAACAGGCGCGCATAATCTGACGGATCAAGGGCAGTACTCGATGTCCGGCGAGCCAGCGTGGTTGCGCCTGCGGACAGTTGTCAACCCAGCCTACGCCCACCCCCACCGTCGGGCGTGCGAACGGCGCTTTCATACACAGGCCCTGAGCACATCGTCGAGCATGTCCAGGGTCCATCGGTCGAGGACGCCGCCGACGATGCGGAAGGTCGACTCAAGCGCCTCGACGAGCTGATCGGCGTTGAGCACGTGCTCGAGGTCATCGTCCCCCGGGCAGTTGTGCCCGGCGTCCGTGAACGGCGTGGTGTCCGCGCCGGGCTCGCCGGCGAAGTCGCACAGCCAGAACACCCGCTGGCAAGCGGCGTGGCCGACGGTCGCCCACATCGGCCATCGGTCGGGCGACGGGCGCATCGCCAGCTGCTCATCGGTCAGTGCCGCGACGGCGTCGCGAAGACGTTGGTCGTACTTGGGCCAGTTGCTGTAGGCCGGTCGAATCGTCACGGTGCTCATGCCGCCCACCCTACCTCCGAGTTCGCGGTCGATCGTGTCGGGATCAGTCCAGCTCCTTCAGGATCCGCGATCGTTCACCGACCAGCCGTAGTTGGTCACCGCCTTGAGCCGCTCCTGCGGGACGCCACCGGTGAGCGGGTCGAGCCGCGGCACGGTGGTCCTCAGGATCTCCATGGTCGATTCGACGGTCAGCTGCGGCGTCATCGCGTTGCCCCGTCGCGGTGGTCGTGCTGGCTTTGCCACACGTCGAGTTTCGCCTGAGATCATGCCGCCGTGCGTCAGGAATCGTCCGACGGCCAGGACCGATTCTTGCCGGATGGTGTCACCTATTCGATGCATCATGAGCGCGTGAACGTGATCGACTGGCTTCTCGACTCCGATCCCGCCATCCGCTGGCAGGTCATGCGCGACCTCACCGATGCGCCCGCCGACGTGGTGGCGGCCGAGCGGGCGAAGGTCGCCACGGAAGGCTGGGGCGCCCAGCTGCTCGCGCTCCAGCCGGAGGACGGGGTTTGGAGCGGTGGCGCGTACGTCCCCGAATGGACGTCAACGACGCCCACGCTCCAGCTGCTGCGTCACTTCGGCCTGGACCCGAAGAGCCCGGACGCTCGCCGCGCGCTCGCGCTCGTCCGCGCGAACGCCCGCTGGGAGTACGACGACCTGCCGTACTTCGATGGCGAGGTCGAGCCGTGCATCAACGGGCAGGCGGTTGCGATCGGGGCGTACTTCGGCCAGGACATCCGAGTCATCGTGGATCGCCTCCTGACCGAGCAGATGGAGGATGGCGGCTGGAACTGCGAGCAGGAGAACGGCTCGACGCGCGGTTCGTTCGAGACGACGATCAACGTGCTCGAGGGGCTCCTCGAGTTCGAAAGGGCGACCGGCGGCAACCCGGACGTGACCGCCGCTGGGGTCCGCGGGCAGGAGTACCTCCTCGAGCGGCGCCTTCTCCGCCGCTTGTCGACCGGCGAGCTTGCGCAGCCGCGTTGGCTCTACCTCTGTTTCCCGAACGGCTGGCACTACGACGTCCTGCGCGTGCTCGACTACCTGCGAGACGCCGGGGTCGCCCCGGACGAGCGCACGGCCGAGGCCATCGGCATCGTCGAGTCGAAGCGCGACGCCGATGGACGGTTGGACACAGCGGAGCCGCTGGCCTTCGCTGCGGAGTGCCTGCGCTGGATGAGGCTCAAGAAGTCGCAGGCCGACGAGCGGCGGCCACTGGATGACGAGGCATGGAAGCGAGTCCGTGAGCGCCTCGCGGACCGTATTGCACGATTCGCCGATCAGCTCGAGCACGCGATTTGGCTTGAGGATCGCGGTATCGGGCTGATGTACCGCGGCCGCGATGGCGGGCAGCAGGAGGGCATGCGACGTCACGCCGCCAAGTGGCTGGACCAGGATCCGACGTTGGTGACGCCACTACTGAAGGCTGCGGCTGGGGTCGCCTACGGGGGCTCGCTCGGGATGGCTCTTGAGCAGGATTTGACGACGGACAAATACGACGGTCTGAATGAGGTGGCGGACCTCAACGATGTGCGCACGGCGGTGATGCGCGTTCGTGGGGATGCGCCTGTTCCAGCCGACTTCCCCACTCTTCGTTACGAACATCAACCCGCCAGCATCGCCGATCAGCTGATGCTCGATCAGTTCGCATGGCAGGATGCGAGGGCGACGGCGCCGCCCGAGTCCGATGACTAGTAGGAGCGCGCGAACAAGTGCGCCCGCGCCAAGTATCGATCCCACGGTCGAGGCGAAGAAGGGCCCGCGTGGCCGTTGGGAGCGTCACGCGCTGCGTGATCGCCGACGAGCCATTGCTCGCTGACTTCGCTGGCGCCTGACCTCCGCGGAGCAGTCGCCACAGTGGAGCTGGATCGGCGATGCGCGCTCGACGACCTGATGACACCGGCTGCACTCAACGATTGCGGTGGCGAGCCAGTCGCGCGAGCGCTTCGGGCGGGGGACCGAGATCGTCACTGGGCCCCCGCCTCGCCCTATCAGTAACCGGGCGGGACCCGCCCGCCGGAGCCACTTTCACGCTCAATCGGGCCGGCCTGGGCAGCTTGGGCCCACTCTAGGCCGTCCAAATTCGGACTCGCGTGACTCTCAGCGTGACTCTCAGCCACGAGGGCTCGCTCGAGTACGTCCACTGCCTCGCGCTGCTGCCCCGCTGTGACGTGGCTGTAGATCTCCATCGTCGTCTTGCTGGACGCGTGACGGAGCAGTTCCTGAGCAATCCGTGGATGCACACCCGCTCGGATCTTGACGAGCGTCGCTGCCTCAGCTTGACGACCGGTCTCGCCGAGGTCGGGGCGGCAAGCACGATCACGGTCTTCGGCAACGGGCTCAACGGTCCGGGCGCCATGGGCTTCCAGCCCGGCATCTTCAGGGAGAAGGCCGGGCTCCCATCGTGGAGCCCCCTGTGGGACCACTTGACGGCCGTCTGGAAGGACCCATCGAAGGCCGTCCTGCTGAGGAGCCAGGCCGATCTGGACGCCCGTGTTGCGGCCGAGGAGATCGAGATCTTCAAAGGCACGCCGGACACCGGCGGGCAGGGTTTCGTGGTCAACTGCCCCAGTCCGATCGTCGCCCCGAACGACTTCGAAGTCACGAGCTGAGGACGTCGTCACCTACGAGACCTGCCCATGGCCAGGTACCGCGATCCCGCATCCTGGCACCCGGGCGGTCGTTTTGACCGTCGTGGGTGTGCTCCTCGCCGTCGCCCGCGGCTCGCCGCACGAGAACCCTCGCGACGACGGCGCACCGTGAGGGCGTGTCGCTCCACACAGCGCGTGCGCTGATCCGCAGTTACGGTTGGCTCGATGAGTCGTCCCTCCCCTCGATGGACCGCCGCTGCCATCGCGGCCGTGGTCCTCGCCGCCTGCTCGGGCGGGGCCGGAACGGGTTCGCCGTCCGCGGGCGAGAAGTTGGACGGTGGTCGCCCGAGTGCTGCGCCCTCGCCTGACGTGAGCCGCTTGCGTGTGTCGACCGCCGGCTGGAAGACCGACTTCACGAAGGCGAGCGTCGACCTCGGCGAGTTCCTCGGCGGCGGTCCGCCGAAGGACGGCATTCCGGCCGTCGATCAGCCAGTGTACGAGTCGCTCGCCGATGCCCGTGGATGGCTCGATGACCGCTCCCCGGTCATCGCTCTCTCGGTCGGCGACGAGGCCCGCGCCTACCCGCTCGCGATCCTCATGTGGCACGAGATCGCGAACGACACGCTCGGCGGCGCCTCGGTCGTCGTCACGTTCTGCCCGCTGTGCAATACCGCGCTTGTCTTCGACCGCCAGCTCGACGCCGTCGTCCACGACTTCGGGACGACCGGCAACCTGCGCTTCAGCGACCTCGTCATGTACGACCGCCAGACCGAGAGCTGGTGGCAGCAGGCGACGGGCGAGGCGATCGTCGGGGAGCTGACCGGCCGGAAGCTCACGTTCCTGCCGGCCCAGATCGTCTCCTTCGCCGACTTCGAGCGCGCCCATCCGAATGGCGATGTCCTCAGCCGCGACACCGGAAATCCGCGGGATTACGGCAGGAACCCGTACGTCGGCTATGACACGGTCGACCAGAACCCGTTCCTGTTCGATGGCGTGCTCGACGGCCGCCTCCCGCCCAAGGAGCGTGTCGTCACCGTGGGCGAAGGCGACAACGCCGTGGCCTTCCCGTACTCGGAGCTTCGGAAGGTCGGCGTAGCGCCGGCGACGATCGGCGGCGACGAGATCGTCGTGTTCTGGACGCCCGGGACGGCGTCGGCGCTCGACGGCCCGAGCATCGACGACAGCGAGGACATTGGCTCGACCGGGGTGTTCGAGGCGGTGGTCGGTGGTCGGCAGCTCACGTTCGCCCGCGAGGGCGGCGAGGCCGCGCCGATCAAGGACCGGGAGACGGGCTCAACCTGGTCGATCGCCGGGATCGCGATCGATGGCGAGCTCGAGGGATCCCGGCTCGAGCCCGTCGTCCACGGGGATCACTTCTGGTTCGCGTGGGCGGCGTTCGCGCCCGAGACGACGATCTGGACGGCCGAATGACCGTTGCCAGGCCGGCCAGGGCGGAAGCTTCGCGCGGATCGACGCCGGGGGCGCGTGGGGGTCGAAAACCCCGATTCGCGATCGGACAGCCCCGGTACGATCGGCCGATGTGGTCCCTCCTCCAACTCCTCGTCCGGGCCCTCGCCCGTCTCTTCGTCAGCGGTCGCCA